>Ga0325400_1007853_pt1 | contig 10215 bp, 3 predicted proteins | sample PopdelMetagenome_2_FD_205662 | JGI IMG/M metagenome (GOLD analysis project Ga0325400, IMG submission 205662) | Populus deltoides microbial communities from Bellville, Georgia, United States - Xylem-PdKOR-R1 | ecosystem: Host-associated > Plants > Phyllosphere > Stem > Wood/Secondary xylem...
ATATATATATCGCTGAGGAATCTTAGGAGATTAACTTGATGTGCCGAGGAAGAAATTAAGTTGAAATTTGGTCATCAATCTCTTAAACTCTTTTCACTTTAATCCTTTGAAATGATGATGCAACTAGATTAACACGTTCAATGCTTTGGCCTTCAATTAAAACACAAGAACATAAGAAGCATTTGTTGCTTAGAAGATCAGGAGGTTAATGCACGAAACAGACCAGTGCATTAAACGATTATATTTACAAGAAGATAATGAAAATCCAATCAATAGAAGAAAAGATATTAAAAAGCTTGACAAATAACTAAATTAATTAAAGAGGTAGATCATTTCAAGAACAAAACAAAAAAAAAAGGAAAATAAAGAGCAGATACATAACCATAGAACCTGACACTTTGCTGTGGGAGCTAAGTAGGGGACATAGATGATGAAGCTTATGCTTCTAGATCTATGAACGTTCTGGTTCTCTCTTTCTTTCTATTAAATAAAAATAAAGTATGTTTTACTTACCAAATTTTTGCGATTAATTAAGTATTGCAGTTCTAATCCTACAAAAACCAACTAAGATTTCCACTTTGTGATCTCATGAGACTGCTTGCCTAATTAAAACCGGTGTAATAGAAAAAAGACAGTTTGCCAACCTTTTAAAAGCAGGCTAACCAAAAAAGGCAAGTGGGGAATGGATATAAATATTTATTTGAGAACCAAAAACAATTCAATCAAGTTCATTAAGAAAAAGGAAGAAGGTTTTGATCCATGGTTTCTTGTTCTAATAAGATCCACTAGCGGTTTTAGAAAGTGATTTTAGTGAGAACATTGATAATATGTAGTAATTAATTATAATTTCACCTAGGATTCGAGCTCTTAGTTATTATATTCTCATATATTTCAATTGTATATTAATTAATTAACAATCAAACTGTGTTAATTGAGCATGCTAAAAGAATCTCTTAGTTGTTGTTGTTGAGAATAGATTTATAATTAAGCTTACTGGAATATTATATTTTATAATATTCATGCATATAGTTAGAGAGATTTCTACCATATTTACATAAAAATCAAAAATTAAAATAACTCCAAGGATGAGGTTAATCAAACGTATATATTTCACCTTCTTAAAAAGTTTAAATCGAAAGTTAGGTAAATCTTTCCCTCCCACCTAAGTTCTAATTAAGCCAATTTCTTGTAAATATATTATCTTTAGTTTACTCGTATAAATTCATGTTATACATACTCGTCACCAACCATCTCCAAACCAATTTCTATGGATTTTAAAATATTTTTTCCTCATAATTAATTATAAAGGGTAAGACAACGTTAGCAAGAGCTCGTGTAAGAGATGTGAAAGATTGTAGGTTCATGTATAGTGACCTCTCTTTTCATTGACTTGTTTGAATTTCAGCCCTTTGAAAATTGTTGTGCAATTTACACCATGTATAAAAAAGACCTCTAATTCATCTTTTAACAAGATATGATAATACTCTATGTAAATAAATAAAAATTGACTAGTTAGTGGGTTATGTCTTTTCCACTAATTTATTCTATCCCCCCTGGTGGGGGTTGACATGGATCTTGACCCTTCTTGTTGAAACATTCTTTTTGGTCATCATTTCAGTCCCCACCTATTTCAGACTTGTTTATAATCCTATAATATTTGAAGACAAGGGTTTGGAATTGAATATTGTTGCTTCAATGGTTGTCCTGTTATGCTTTTCTAATTGGAAAACAACTCTACTATTTCTCTTGCCCACTGGTTGTGTTTTCAACAAGTGTAATTTACTTAATATATTGTAGGGACATGGGAGATAAGACTTTGGACTTTGCAAGCATCAGTTTTTCTCTCCTTTTCATGGAGGATTGTACTATATTAATATTATCATTTCATAATGATTGCTAGCTAAATTCATTATAATAAACACGTTTTGTGTTAATTTTTAAGTTGTTTCAAATTAAAATTCATCTATACTACTAGCTATGAAATTAGGAAAAACAAAATTAAGGCTACTATAACTGTATGGCCATCATCTAATCAGACTCTAGGCTGGATTGATGATGATAGGAATGCTCTCCCGATCTTCATTGTAGCTCATTGTATATTAATTTAGCCCCGTGAAAATAATTAACAAGGGAGAAAATACCTTGTATTTCTGTTTTCTAATAATCAATTTCATGTTACTTTGGTCTTTTAGAAAATAAGAATTATGTTTGAGATCCAAGCTTAATAAATTCAACGTGGCTAAAGTTATATAATGGTTTTTTTTTTTGTGATGCTTTGAAGTTGTAAAACAAATTTTAGACTGAATTGATTTCATGTATATGATCTTTGACATGTGAAGTGACTAAGTTTAGCCATTAGTTTAGTGAGTTGACGAAATGAATTTCACAAGTTTTCTTCCAAAACAAGTTCCTATTAGAACAAAAAATCATCTAATATTTAAGTTAATAAATTTACAACTAGAAAAATACATAAAGCTTAAAAGTGAGTAACGAAGAAGATAAGCAGGATATTAGGTGAGCATGAGGAGCATAAGAGTAGCAATGTGACTTTATGACCTTGCATGGTATGCTTTATTTTGTGTTGGGAGTTCTGTTGTGAGGATTTGTTTTTGAGTTATGTTGTGTTGTTACTCATGGTAATTTATCTAATAATCCGAGATATTTATAGACATCGATCATGTTAACTTCCATCATTTTAATTGATTATTATGACTTGTGTTATTGGTGAATGAGTTAGTGATTGACAATGTCTTTTGAGGTGATATGTTGATAAGAAATAATTATTAACAAGAAATGAGGTGTTTTTTCTTTGCATAGAAAATTTGATGTGCGCTAGTGGTTGACGCGTAACAATATTTTGATATCTCAAAATAAAAAAAATACACTAAAATACATGCATGTCTAGTAAAGATCCTAAGTCGAGGCTAAGAAAGCGTGATGGGCAACATGAATGGGCCTGGTAAAGGGAAGAATGAGATTGTTTGGGCCTAGGTTGAATGGCTATATATATATATATATATAGTTTTAATGCCCTATCATGATCAGAACATGATAAAAACCCTGAAGAGAAGATTACCATTATTTCCAACTTTCAATGAGATGTGGCCGAGCGGCCACGATTCGATCCAGGCCACCAAGTGCACAACATGATCTCATATATACATCATAAATATATGTATATAGTTTGTTGTTTTCTTTCATTTTGAACTTAAAATAACTATGCATAAGGCCATGAATTCAGTACGGAGAAGAGAGGAAGAGAGAGGGGCTATGTTTAAAGTTTAATGATGGTAACATAAAGGATTTGAAAATTGGACGGACCTACAATTCTTGGTCCTTCCATTCCCTTTCTTCACTAGTCATGATTGTTGTTTAAGGCCAACCTCGACTTTCTGTTCATATTACCTTTCATCAAAGAAAGCCCTAGAGAGGCTGATTCTAGTCCCTTGTCCAATGGACCACATCAAGTCTTAACCCCATAATATTGCAAGATTGAAGCCGAAAGCAATGTGCATCCACCAAAATAAATTGAAATGTGAAACTGTAAATGAATTTCAGGCAATTTTTTTTCCAAATGCTTAACAAAGCAAACAGGAAATAATAGCTAGTGCACATAGATAAAAGTTTGTATACAAGGGCATGCATATAGTTCAAGCAATAAATTAATACATCTATACGACTATATATGTGCATAAAATATTATGTAAAAATTCTCACATAGGATCATTTCTTTTCCTTTTTTCTTTCGAAATCACGGTATTGATATCATTGCCTGTCTCACTAAATTTTCGAAGTCAGTGGGCTTTATTTTCTCAGATTATGTTTTTTTTTTCATTTGAAGGTTAGAATTCAATCAAAAAAAAAAACTTGTATCGTACGCCTATAATTTTTATCTTTTAAGGGGATAAACACCCTTCTATCAATAACGAGTTTTTGGAATTATAAGGGGTATAGCTCAACTAGTCAGATTCTAAGTTTGTTTACTAGAGGTCATTAATTCGAATCTCACAAACTTTAGAGTTACTAAAGACTTACATGATCATTAATTTTAGAACCCGTAGGATTAATTAAGGTATGCGCAAGCTGACCCGAATATTCACGTTAATTAAAAAAAAACTAAGTGTTTTGGCCCTATTATTGTTTAGCGGCACAAATGTTTGGTAAGCACTCTTGCTGAGTTTATTTAATATTTCTTACAAATAACTGAAAAATAAAATTAAAAAAGACAACCCCCCCGACCCCATAGATCATATAAAATCTAAAAAGATTGTATTGAAGAAATATAAACTATGAAGTGAAGCTGTGTAGAATAACGTTAATGATCTTATCGAATATTGTTTTGAATTCACTTCTCAAAAATCTCATGTACTAATAGATGGTCTCACTAATGGGTCCTGTAAATCCAGAAATTAAAACTTTCGAGGTGTGTGGATTCAAGAAAAAATAATTTCTTGGTGACAAAAAGAAATCAAAGCGTAAGACATTGCTTAAGGGATTTAGTCGCCTAATTTTGTGTAACTTGTTATGGGTCAAGCCTGTATTTTATGGGTTTACATCAGAGTAGAACAAGACCTTTTTTATTTTATTTTTTTAAATTTATTTCTAGTACCAAAAAATAAATAATTTGAAGTCGCTTCTTGACTAGAACAAGCTGTCGTCCTCCTCGTTTACATTGCTATCTTTTTATTTATTTTCTTCTTTTTATTTATTTTCTTCGCTTCTCTTTTTGGGTATTTCTATATCAAGAGAGGTAAGGAAAAGTTTAGATGAATCTCAAGAAAAGAAAAGCTTAAAATTTAAAAGCCTAGAAAGTTACGATACCACAAACGAAACGACAAAAGAAGAAGAAGAAGAAGTTACGAACCTCATCTTATTTGTTCTCTCTTCAATATGCATACCCTATAATAGAAAGTTTTATATCACCCATTGGTCGTCTTGTCAATTGCATTTCTACTTGCGGGCGAATAATATGATTCAATTTCATATCTAATTTCATATCTTTATTATCCAATGTGATCTATGAAGGATTCAAACTTTAGAGAATTTCTAAAAAATAAAAAAATATATCATTAATAGATCAGAATCTTAATTTGATTTTTAGATAAAAAAATATCATGATAGTTATAAAATCTAAACCAATTTGAAAATTAATTTAAATTTGATATATCGTGATTTGATATCTAGATCGGTTTAGATTAAAAAAAATAATTTGATTTGATTCATAATTCAATCAATTTAGTTAAAATGAGATCAAAATTTATAAATGTTTTTTAAAAAAATTATCAAAATAATATTTTAAAAATTTTTTTTATAAAAATAAATGGATTAATATTTATCAACCTTAATCGAAATCCAAGCCAAACGGCAAGTTTAATATCTCGGATAGTGCATTGATAAAAAAAAAAAGGAAAAGAAAAGAAAAAAAAAGAAGAGAGAGAGACTTATTGTTGGGCTATAGGTCGAGGACGGGTTGAATGAGCTGGTGGATCCTTTGATGGGCCAGAATTTAAACAGATACATCCATCAATCTACAATTTTTGCCCCTCTTTCTTATATCAAACTCAAATGTTCGAAGCTCAATTTGTAAATCCAACTCTAAATTACATTGCATCTGTCAAAATCCTAATTAGGCAGCACTCAATTTCGAGGCCTTCTCAGCAGTTGCCTACTGAATGTGGTGCCCAAAAGAAAATGACTTGGATAATGAATTGTGAGTCTCAGAAATTTCACTCCATCTCTCCATTTATTTTCGTTCATATATTTGTCTACACACACACACACACGTATAAATATAAATTTTCATGAATAAAAAGAAAATTATTTTAATTTTTACAAAATCATTGTTTAAAATATAATTGTTAAAATGAAGATTTTTTCTCGCTGAAGACAAACGAAAACTATCACAGTATAATGAATGATGCATGTTGTATTCCAGGTAAAACCCAGTTCCTTTCAGACCCTCTCGCAATATAATATATGAGGCCAAATGTAGCAGAGCCCGAAATCATCAATCATAGCACTACGAGGGTTGATGAGTTGTTGATTTTACAGAGCGTATGGACCTTGAACAGTTTTGGTCAATCTTGACGTTTGATTTGAATGGAAGGACCACATTATGAAATTAAATCGATAAAGGACTGGATTAACCTGTCAGAATATTTAAAGGATGAAAGAGGTCATTGAACCCTTAGAAGATTCCCCTTGCAGTGCCTCGCTAGATCAAACCAGAGCTCCTAACGAAAAAAATTGAAAAAACACCCTTGGCTTTTTTTGCTAGATGAGCAACCATGTTGCTTAAGGATATGATTCTTGTTTTGTTTAGTGATTCTGTAATTGGCCAATACTAGCTTCTTGTTTAGCCACTGAAAAATAATCACATGATTGTTTTGTGCAACATTAGAGTTTGATTATGATTATTGTACGTAGATACTGTAATTAAGTAAAGGGCTGCTGAGTCTTTCTTATCTTTTCTTTTTTCCAAACTCTGGTTATCACCAGTTCTGGGAAGTATTGGTGATTTGGAGATACCCAGTGATGTTTTATCGTCATTTAGACAAGCAAAGGGCCGTGCATCGCGAAGTCAAATACCTGAAAGGCAGGCTGTGGATTTGCGTAGACATGTGCTCATGAGATGCTCAGATAGTCACTTCTTTGCTATGTTTTTTAATAACAAAAACAGAGAAAGAGAGGGGGGTTGTTGAATAACTCAGAGTGAAAATCAATGATCAACCCTTATTACTCGATGTGTTTTAATTATTTTTTGGATTTCTGTATTTTCAGTTTTATTACCTTGTTTGTAGGTGTTTTGATTTTGAGGGTTGCCTGTGTCTAGGGGACTCCAGATGTTTATGTTCTTAGGTTTAATCGTGCGTCAGCCCGTTTTATCACGCTTGTGTGATAAAATTGCAGGGAGAAGCCCCTCGTGCCATGCCATTTCACAATAAATTATCCGGACAAGGTGAACAGACCTGATACAGAGTACTGAAATAGCTGTAACAATTCAGTCATTGCCAGGGGTCTTGTCTGTCATGATAATGCTTGTAGTTTTAGGATATGTAGTGGAGTGGAGTTTAATTCACATGGCATAGTTAAGGCATTTAGAGTTTCAATGACGCAGATTCAAGGAAAGGCCAACTTCAAGAACCTTGAAATGTGGATAACTAATTTATTGTCTGAAATGCCTGGGAGTGAGTTTTCCTGGCACAAGGCTTTGTTTTTTAAGTTCTGCTAAATAAAGCAGGGAATTGGTAATTTTGTCGCAGCTGCTTCTTAAGAAGTTGCTGTCAGAACCATGTTATAATCAATCAATATCACATTTCACTGAATCAGAAATTAACCTCTTCAAACAATTCGGAAGCTTGGAACCAAGCACCATGTTTCCCAAAGAAACACTTCATTTATGCTTCATGCTGTGGGAATGGGGATGTTTCAATATTTGAGTGAGCATTTTCACGATGGTTGGTTCAACAGTTCCCCTGGGAATTTGGAGCAAACAAACAAAAAGGCAAATCTTGTAGGCCATTTTGTACCTTACGCATGAATAGAAAGGCAAGAGCAATGAATTAAGCTGTAACGAGCCGTGGCTGCTATTCTGGCCTTGCTTTGGTCTTGTTCATGCAGCTTTATTACGAGTGTCTTGTTTAAGCCTAAAAAATGGACATGCAGGATGTGAATTGCTCTATGTTTCTAGCATTTACGGAGCTTTAGATTTATGCGTGTGTGTGTGTGTGTCTATATATATATATATATATATAAACCCTCTTCTAGAGAATTGATTATTTTGACCCTCAAAATATAGGGTTAAAAGGAGCTTCCTTGTCACGATGTTTTTCAAGTGCAGTTGAAGTGATTGAAGTTGTCCAGTTAAAGCTCAAATTCTACTGTCTGGAGATCAATAGATTTGCTTATTGTTGGAATTTGTTCTACAAGAAAGCACGCTGTTAGCCATGGTTGCCATCTACAAAATGTTTTCTGAATGTTTTGCCACTTTCCACACTTGCTTTCAAAAAGCCAGGAAGAAGCTCGTGCGGTTTCATCTGAGTGCTGCTTTCGAAAAAGGATTGTTAGTGAGGACAATGACACTCAAGTCGGCATCATCAAGTTGCAGGTTGCATATTGAATGATCGGGGAAAATTCTGTCACCATATGGATTATCAGCCTGTCTATTTATATGATAATGAGAGGTGTGATATGATTTTTCTTTTAACATCTTCATGCAGTTTCCATTCCAGAGTGGATCTCTACAGGCCCGCACACACACACCCCCCATTGGGCCTGTCTTGAACCCTAGACTCATTTGGTTTACAATAATATATAGATGATAACTATCCAGTCAGCCCCAACCTATAATTGTATTTGAACAGAGTTCGGAGCCAAAACTGCTCGGCATGGATTGAGGACGATTCAGTGCAGGGTTTTAAATTGAACTTTGAATGCATCTTTGAAGAAGGCAAGATGTTACTTGTCATGTCATCTTGGTATTTCAATATTGCACTTGGTCTTGTCCAGATACCTCTTACCCAAGCCTGCCCGTCTTCCATAAACCAGTTGAGGAGGTGATATGATGTGGGGGGGGCATATTCAAAGCTGTGTTTATGTTCTTCCACCTCTCTTCCACGAGAAAGAGAAGAGGAGGGGGGGCCAAAAATTTCTAAAACAAGACATAATTAGCACTCTCCTTTCCATTCTTCATGGGGGGCAATTTCAGAGGGACAAGACACACCACCTCCCTTCTTAGATGCATTTGCTCATGGGACCAATGATCTCCCAAGCTCCTATCTACCAACACCACCTCATGAACACAGACATAAGCCAAAAGAAAAATATACAAATAAATAGCAGAAAAAATGCTTGTATCGATCTCCACGTTCCTTGCACTAACTAGAGAGAGCAGGCATTGAATTCTAAACATGAATGGTCCACGGCGCCTCCCAAGACTGTATTGGAATATATGATAATCTCTAATCCTATTTAGGTGAGGAACACAGTTATGAACCTACTTGCCTATGCATATATAAATATATAATTAATTTTTCAACTTCCATATGAATATGTTCCCCACCTTACTTGGTCTCAAGCATCCCCCCTGCCTTCCCTCTCTATCTTCAAAATTAATCTCCTATATCTTTATTAATTTGTCACACCATGTTTTTTCAAAGACAAATCAAATGGGGTAAGAAAGGGAGGCTCAATGTGGGATGATGTTCAATCGATGGTAATGAAGCTCAAAAAAAGAATAAAAAAGTAAACTAAAAAAATATGGCCCCCTCCTCCCATATGGCTGCAATCATAATCCAAAAGAGAGAGATCTTTTTCTTCATGTACTTGTTGTCAAGCGAGTGTTCGCCTTGCCAGGACCCACCGGCTAGCCTAACCGGCGACAAGAAACGATGGGCTGAAAGTTTTAACCTAAGCATAAGCAAAACTGATATGCATCTAGGATTGGACAAGTAACTCAACATAGTCTAAATAACTATGATGGTGAGCAGCATTACGTTTTTCTTTCTTCTTTTTCTTTGTTTTCTTCATTAGTTAGGCAAGAGGAAACAACAATGAAAAGGGATGTGAGACTGGTTAACGATGGAGAATTGTTTGGAATCATAATACCCTAAAAAGCAAAGTGATTTTTATCTTTTGTTAATCTTGAGTTGTCTACACTTTTTGATCCATCTTGTCTTGTTTTCAACTATAGATTAATGTATATCCTCTCCGAGCTACATGATAGACCATGATCAAAATGTTTGTGTATCAACACAAAGCGTAACACATCACCCAGCCTTCCAATCTAAGCCCTAAAAAGCGAGCCGACAAACTCATTCTCTTGGCATCACCATGTGATTTGTGACCATTACCAAGTCACTCCCATTTGGTTGGTTCTTCTTTTATGGCATCAATGGCAATGAAATTTTAATAAATTTGGCAAAGCAGCGATCTATCATGATTTTTCTCTACTTCTTTAATTTACCCGTTTTGGAAATATTCCTTTATAAGGCCTTCTTTGTAGGCCACTGTAGCCATTCAACAAGTTGCTCGCACACTTTATTTTCGTTTTTAATCTATATATTATTTTTTTTATCGTGCTGTAGTATGCTAGCTAGCTAGCTGCACAAACCTAGAGAGAAAACATGATTATAAGATCTAAAGCTACAATTAACAAGAATTTTCGTATGCTAATCATATCTTAAAAAGCTACGTGAAAGATGTTTGAAGGTACTA
>Ga0325400_1007856_pt1 | contig 10213 bp, 6 predicted proteins | sample PopdelMetagenome_2_FD_205662 | JGI IMG/M metagenome (GOLD analysis project Ga0325400, IMG submission 205662) | Populus deltoides microbial communities from Bellville, Georgia, United States - Xylem-PdKOR-R1 | ecosystem: Host-associated > Plants > Phyllosphere > Stem > Wood/Secondary xylem...
TTAATTATTAAAAAATTAAGGAAAAAAGAGTTTTTAATATAATGCTCATTTCAAAACTATTTACTATAATAGTGTTTTTAATCTTTACTTTCTTTATTTATTTTTTTCTAATTTATTTATTTTTAATTTTTAATATTAAATTTATTAAAGATTGAATTTCATAATTTTTTAATTTATTTTTTACGAGATTATCTTAAACTTATGACCATGATCACAGGTTAATAAGTTAACTTGATTGACTTGAGTGTTTTTTTTTTAAAAAAAAAATTTCAAATCATCTTTCAATATTGAATTAATTAGAAATTAAGTTTTGTGAAATGTTTTCGGTATGCTTTTATAAGATTATCTCCATCTTGTTATTCAAGTCACGAGTTTTGTATATTAACCTTAGTTGACTTGAGTCATTTATTTATGTCATTTTTTAATCATTTTTTTTTAATTTCATCTTTCAGCTCTGGGTTGATTAAGAATTGAACTACATAATTTATTTTAATTTTCTTTCTATTGGGTTATTCTAATCTCATGAACCAAGTCGTGGGTTTGATAGATTAACTCAGGTTAATTTTTTCTATCTTTTTTAATTTTTTTTCAGGTCCATCCTTTAATATTGAATTTATTGGAAATTAAGTTTCATAATTTATTTTGATTTGATTTCTATAGGGTTATCATGATCTCATAACTTAGTATGCAGATTGGTAAGTTAACTTAAATTGATCTGAATCGATGAAATGTATTATCGTCTTAATGTTTATTAAAACAATCTCATCTTAAATATTTATTTTGACTTAAACTACATTTTCATCGATCATCCAGATTGTCTTTGGACCCATCATGACAATCGAGTCATATCAAATCAATTCCTACATAGTTTAAAATTTTCTTTATACCAAAAAAATTTATCAATGCCTAGATATTGTTTCTTACGTTAAAAAAATAAATTTGATTTAACCATCAATATAGCGTGAGACAATGATCTAGTAAAAAATATAAGGGTCATCGATAAAACACCATGTATGTCAAGATTCATTGCACTGTGGATTGTTACGATGTAATGATGTTTTTGCCTTTTACAATACAAGTCAAGGAAGCACAAACCAAGAGGCAAAATGGTCTTTTTATAAGGTTCAATTGGCATTACCAAGTTAAATGGGGAAAATATATTTCTTAATATTTTTGTTGCATAATGGAATTACTAATTTACTCTTAAAAAATAAAATTAGGGGTTAAAAGTTTTTTTTTTTTTACCTTTCATCTTTTCATGCACAATATAATTACTTAACTACCCTTGAAATTTTATTATCTTGAACATGTGTCCAAGTGTGTTTTAGTCATTTTAATATGACTTTTTATAATTATCAAATAGATTTAGGGATAATTGAATCTTAACATATATGTTAAAGGAAAAGGTGGTTGGCGCATATAATGCACGAGCTAACGAGTGAGAAAAGAATGCACTTTTCAAGCAATGCTTGGAAGAGCCTTCAACAGTTAAACACCACCTTCTACAATGGCGTTAGAAGTGGTGCATCGAGATCTTACCAGTTGTTGTGGGGTGTCTACGATGGTCCAATAATGTTGCTCCAATGGATTTTTTTCTTCTCCTCCCCCTTTTTTTGATCTTTTGTAAATACAAAAGTTTCTTTTCATTTGTTTTTTGTATACAATTTGATCCTTATTTTTTTTAGAGTTACTTATTATTTTTTTATCTTTTGTAAATTAATTTTATTCTTCAATTTCATCCCTCATCATTTAATTTCATTTAATTTTTATATCAAATTTGATCTTTATTTTTTTAATTGTTATTTTTTTTTATCCTTTTCATGATTGAATTTTATTCTTAATTTCATCCCTTTCTTTCTTTTATCTTTTTCCTAATTGAATTTTAATTTCAATTTCATCTCTCAATATTTTATTTTGATTTATTTTTATGTCAAATTCATTCTCCTTTCTTTCTATTACTATTTATTTTTTTACCCTTTCTTTATTGCTTTTTTTCCCTTCAATTTCATCCCTTATTATTTAATGATTAAGAATTTCACTTCATTATTTTTAGGGTTTTCCTTCTATAGGTTAGTCTCGAGCTTCTAACCAGGGTCACGAGTTTTGAATATTAACATGGGTTGACTTCGGTTATTTTTCTGAGGTTCTTTATTAAATCTGATTTTTTTCAATCTCATCTTTTAACGTTTGATTTATTAGGAATTGGTGGTCGTGTTTTTTTCACTTTCATTTCTATGGGGGTTATTCCAATCATATACCCATGAGCTTAATTTGAAGAAGTCTTGTAAAATAAACCCAAATTGACCAAAATTGCATAAATTAGAAGTATAGGGACTAGATTGAAAAACAAAAGAGACCTTAAATGAAATCATGTGTAACACCAATTATGGTTTAAAAGGAAATGCTATAAAGCCAAAACAATGTCGATTAGAAGGTGGAAGACAACCCCTTCTTCTCCCTTATAATACATGCATGTTTTTTTTTTTTTTATCTGTTTTACTTCTTTTTTCTAGTACTTTTAGGGCTACTTGGGGGGCCATTTTCTCTCTCTCACGCAAGCATTAATGACCAAGAGACACCATTCTTTTCCTTGCATTTTTACATCATTTTCAACCAAAGACCCACTTTATTGCCTCTACGTGGTGGTAAAAAAATATGTGCTAAAGAAGCCTTTGTACAATCATTCTTTGGAATAGTGCTTTATTTATTTATTATTTCCTTTTTAATTTTTTTCTCAATCAATGCTCTTTTTTTATATATATATTATCCTTTAGCATTGCATTGTATACTCTCATGCACAAATCATAAGTTTGGCTGGTTAACCTAATTGACTCGTTTTTTTTCCTTAATTAATTTTTTTTAAATCCATGGTTTTTTTTAATTTCATCATTGAATATTTTATTTTGTGTTTATTGGGTTATCACAATCTCATGATATGGGTCATTGGTTTGAAGGATTAACCCGGTTGACTCGAGTTTTTTCTCTTTTTTCTTAATTGACTTTTTTTCAATCAATGCGTTTTTTTTTTCATTTTATCCTTTAACATTGAATTTACTTTTATTAGATTGTCTCACTCTTATGATATAGGTCATGAGTTTAGTTGGTTAACCTAGTTTACTCAAGTTTTTTCTCTTTTTCTTAAATGACTTTCCCCCCGATCTCATCATTTAATATTAGGTTGATTGAGAATTAAATTTCATGATTTATTTTAGTTTGATTTATATTAGAGTATCCTGATCTTATGACCTAAGAATTGTGTTTAGTGAGTTGACCTGAATTGACTTTAGTCTTTTTTTGTGTTCTTTTTTTTTAATTGAATTATTTTTCAATTTCATAATTTAACATTAATTAGTTGAGAATTGAGCTTTATAATATGTTTTGATTTTTTTTCTATGGGAATAAGACCATAATCGCGGATTTTGGCAAGTTAACCCGAGTTAAATTAGGTTATTTTTTATATTTTTATAAAGTATCTCGGTCTCATGAACCAGGTCATGGGTCCTTTAATATTGAATTTTTTTTTATTGGGTTATCCTAGTCTCATAACCCTCATTATGAGTTTGACGAATTAACTCAATTGACTCAGGTTTTTATTTTTATTTTTCTTAATTGCCTCCCCTCAAATTTCATCATTTAATATTATGTTTTATTAATAATTCGGCTTCATGATTTATTTTAATTTTTTTATTAGATTATTACGACATTATGACCCGAGAATAGTGCTTAGTAGGTTAACTTAGTTCATTTTTTAAAAATTTCATCATTCAACATTGGGTTCGACAATATCAGTTGGGAATTAAGCTTCATAATTTATTTTTTTTGCTTTCTATGGGGTTATCTCAGTCTCATGATCAAGGTTGTTAAGTTGACAGGTTAACCTAGGTTAAATCATGTCATTTTTCTTATTTTATTTTTATAAGATTATCTCGATCTCATGACATACGTCATATGTTTGGCGGATTGACTCGGTTCGTTTTTTTATGCTTTTTTTTAACTAATTTATTTTTTTAATCTCATCCTTCAACATTGAATTGATTGAGAATTAAGCTTTGTAATTTGTTTCAATTTGATTTCTATAGGGTTATGCCAGTCTTATGACCTACGTTGCTGGTTTAGAAGGTTAACTTGGATTATTTTCTTAGGTCTTTTTTTTTAATTGATTTTTTTTTCAATTTGCAATATGTACTGTATTTAGAAAAAGATAAATGAAAGGGAGTAAGGAAAATGAGGAGAATGAAGGAAAATTAAATAATTAACCTTGTTAATTTGACCAAAGATTTCAATAAAAAAAAATTAAAAAAATTGAATTTTCTGATTCTTAAGACTATCTCTCCCCTGTTATCTCCTGAAAACTCTTCCTACAAATTATCCATGTAATCTTATAAAAATTACTTCACTTTCTTTTCTCAAATCAAAGAAAAAAAAATTTATTTATTTCCCTCCATGTGTACCAAACATGTGAAGTTATTGTTACCGACAACAATTGGAATTGTTTAGGTTTAATTTTGTTTAACTAATTATTTGAGATAAATATAAATTGTTGTAATATATGTAATCCTATCACTAAAAAATTTCATGCATGTAGAATAAACATTAATCTTTTTTAAAAAGCAATTGACATGCATGTAAAGGGAGAAATATATTAAATATAATGTTTAGTATTGAAGCACCCAGAATTTAATTCAGATAAAAAATTTGTTGTTATTAAGAATTAATCATTTATCTTAAAGAATTATTGCTTGTCACTTAGTACACATAGATTGAATGAATGCAATCATCTTCTCAGGATTTCAATAATATCATCTTGACTAGTTACATTATTTATCAAGGTCCACGTACTAGGAAAACAAACTTAAAAGCTCTCTATGAGAAAAGCTAAACCTAAGCTCTAGAATGATTAAAAAAACAACATAGTTGAAATGCTGGAAAGAAGGTAGAAAAGGTACTACTTGGTATGTAAAACATCTTCCATTTAATCCCTTATCCTGCAACACATGCGCCAGCAATTGGGAAGAGCCCGCACCTTTCAGGAGGCATGTGCAGGCTCCTTTAACTATCAAACACCGTGTTCTGCGGCTGCGTTTGAAGGGACACATTGAGAGCTTTCCAGTGGTGCTACTTGTGGTGGTAGAAGATGGATGATGTGGCTCCAGTGGATCTTTTTTTTTTCACTTCCCACTTTTCTGTATTCTTCTCTTTGTTAAAGTACACAAGCTTCCTTTTATTTCTCTTTTTATACAATATGATCCTCATCCTTTTGATTTCCAGCTGTTTTGTTTTTTTATCTTTTATATATATATTTTTTCCAGTTTCATCCCTATCATTTGATTTTATTTGGTTCTCACTCTTTTGATTTCTCATTTATTTTAGTTTTTATCTTTTGTATTTTTTTGTAATATCGTCCCTATCATTTGATTTCATTCATTTTTTATTTCAAATTTGATATTCATTCTTTTAATTTTCTATCTACATAGATTTTTTGTTTTTTTTTTCAATTTTATCATTCATCATTTAATTTCATTTCGTTTTTTTATTTCAAACTTGGTTCTCATTCTTTTCAGTGTTATTTATTTTATTTTTATCATTTTCCTAATTCAATCTTGTTTTTGATTCCGTCCCTCAATATTAGAGATTGCAATTTAATTCGACCCTAATGGATGCAACCCTGCCTCAAATGGGATGGTGTTTTTGGGATAGTTAACTTACTCGATAAGTAATGAATATGGTGTCAATATTATCAAAACTTACCCGAAAACCACTCGAACCTAACCCAAAATGTATATTTATATATATTTTATAATATATTTATATATTGACATAAAACACCCATGTATGTGGAATACTTATTAATTTATAGTTTAATAATTTGATACACACACTTCAATTTTATATATATGTAATTTATTTTTTATTTAATAATAAACAATTGTTGCATAATTGATATCTATATGGATAAATAATTTCATCCCTCAATATTAGGGATGACAATTAAATCTGGACTTGATGGATACCAACCCAAACATGTCTTTTTTTTTTTATGGTTACTTTACTCAATAGATAATGTATAGATATTATCAAAATCGACCCAAAACTCGCCCAAACTTAACATGAAATCTATATTTATATTATATAAATATATTTGTTGAATATTTTTATTTTAATGTGATATCATATATACATATTTTAATATTGAGATAAAATATAATTTCATAATTTATTACACACAGACTCTCTCCCCCCCCAAATATATATATATATATACACCCAAAATCCGATTAATAGTTTATTGATATCTAAATTCTTACCCGGTAGGTAACATGTATGGTATGAATATCAAAAAATCTGACATGCAAATAATCATTAACATCCATACTCAATGTTTGATTTTAATTTAGTTTTTTGTCAAATTTTATCTACTTTCTTTTTATTTTTCTTTTTTATGTTTAAATTTTTTTATCGTTTTTTTTTTCAAATATCATCCCTCAGTGTTTTGTTATTGAGAATTTTACTTCGTTATTTTTTGTGGTTTACCTTCAATGAGTTTAGTTCCAAGCTCATGACTAGGGTTACGAGTTTTGAATATTAACAATGATTGACCTCATTATTTTTTTAGGTTCTTTATTGATTTTTTTTGCCAATCTTATACTTCATTATTTGTTTTATTAGAAATTGATTTTCATGTTTTTTTTCTGCTTTCTGTTCTATGAGATTATCTCAATCTTATACTCATAGTCGTGAAATTAACAGATTAACTCAATTTGATCACTATTATCTTTTTTTCATTGTTTTTTCTTAATTTATTTTCAATTTTTCTTTTTAATATTGAATTGTTTGATAATTGAGTTTTCAATTTTTTGGATGGATTTAGGTCTATTTTTTAAACTTTTTTTCTTTATATTTTTTTTATTCATATTATCAAAATTATACGAGCTTATTAACTCGGGTCAAGTCAATGAACTAAGTTTTTTTTTTTAAAACACTTGTATGACTTTGAGTTTCTTTTATGATGAAAAAAAAATTAGGTCTAACTCGGGATGTTACACTAAAAACCTATCTAGTTTAGACTATATGGTATTTTTATATCTTCAAACAAGGCAACTACATGTACTGTGTTTGGAAGAAGATGAAGGAAAGGGAAATTAAGGAAAGCGACGAAAATGAAGGAAAATTAAATAATTAAACCTTATCAATTTAATCAAAAGTTTTTAATAAAAAACTTTTAAGCTTTCTCACCCCAAATATCTCTTGAATTTAAACTCTTCCTATGAAATATCCATATAATCTTATAAAAATTATTTATTTCCCTGCAAACGCACCCAAACATGTTATTGCTAAGAAAAAAGAAAAAGAAAAAGAAAAAGAAAAAGAAAAAGAAAAAAGATTCTAACGATGCAAATATCCATTGCTAAAACGTTTTGGAGTCTTTTTACTAACATATTATTTTTATTTTCAGTTTTATTTTCCTTTTTTATAGTTTGTCTTTTCCAATAAAAATTATAAAATGTGTTCATTTTATTGAGTGAATTTCCATGAATTTTTTCATTGATAAGAAATATATCAAGATTACAATTATTTTTCATAAAAAAGCCAGAACTATAGTTTAATATTTTGTATTCTTGATAATTTAATTGTAAAATTAGTTTTATTTTATTCACATTAAATTTTTTATAAAAAAGTTATATTTTTAACTCAAAAAATCTTTATTGCACTAAATAAATATAAAAATGTAAAAGAATAATTATAATATTTTACATGTTTAAAAAGTGGTTGTATATAAAAGGGAAAAAAACTGTATTGTTATTGTATTTTTTTATTTGAAAAAAATGAAAAAAATTGTAAAGAAAAATCATTGAGAACCTCTAAAATATGCTTTCTAAAGTGATCAATAAAAAATTGAAAAAAAAGAAAAAAAATCTTCCATCTTTCTAGATGGGGAAATATTGTGTTTGAACATGAAATTCTAGTTTTCCTTCTTCTAAATTTATTTATTTTTAAACGGAGTATTTTGTTTTCTGAACAACCTTCTAGCTAGTTTTGCAATATTATTAGCAAACTATTAATTTTATTTTATATGAAAAAAATATGTTTATTATTTTACTTAAGTGTCTGTATTAATAATTTATTCAAAAATTTTAAAATTGACTAAACTAAAATAAAAACAAAGATTAGAAGGTTTAAACCCCTCTAAAAGAAGCTATTAAAACATTTAATCGATTAAAAATATTGAGTGAAGTATTTGTCTTATAATCTCTACTATTATTAATCTTTACTTAAATCAATTTAATTTCAATTTAGTTTTCTATCAAATTTTGTTCGCTTTCTTTTTATTTCTATTTTTTTGTTTTTTTTTTAAATATAATCTCTTAGTATTTTGTTATTGGAAATTTTACTTTGTTAGTTTTTGTGAATTACATTCAATAAGTTTAGTTTCGAGTTCATGACTAGGATCACGAGTTTTGAACATTAACAATGATTTACCTCATTCTTTTCATAGGTTTTTTATTGATTTTTTTTCTAATCTCATGTTTCAATATTTATTTTATTAAAAATTGATCTTCACGTTTAAATAAGTAAATAATATTGATTTAAATTGAATAATATAGCCGTGAACACATATCAAAACTGCTAATAAGAGAGTAAAACAGGAAAGCATGAAAATGTCGGCAAGGAGAAGGAAAAGGCTATTGAAGCAAAAACAAAAGAGCCAGCGGAAGAATTCTCAAGAGGATTAGAACCACGCAAAAAAAAGTCGCGGCTCCTGCTCCTCCCTGGCTAGACGGTCCTTGTTTACCAAAAGCATCAACCAATACACACAACTTTTGCCTCTACGACTCCGATTTGGTAATGTGATGCTTGGAGTTGCTTTTATACTTATCACAACTTTAAAAGTTATTTAGTTTTTATTATTTAAGTCTACTTTTCATCCCAATTATGGTAAAATTTTAAATTTTAAAATTATAATTTATAATTTTTCTTAAACTTTTTTTCAAATCGTAACGATAATAATTACTACAAAATCAAACACACACTAATAATTGAAGTTGCTTTAATACTGAACACAATTTTGAAAATTGTTTGGTTTTCGTTGCTTCAATATGCTTTTCATCTCAAATTATGGTGAAAACTTAGGTTTGATAAAAACTATAATTTATGGTATCTTTTGTGGCTAAAGTTTAATAAAAATATATTTTTTTACAGTTTTAAAAAATACATGTTTGATTCAAACTACTGTGAACTGAAGTTTTACATGCAAAATAAATAAAAAGCATGTCTTAATGAATTAAAAAAAATATATTATTTTAGTTTCTACAAAACTAATATTTGAAATACAATTACATTTAAAGTCTAGTGCAAAAAATAAAAGCTTTTTGACTAACTAAACAATAAACAAAAGTTTCCACTGTTTTTTAAGTACTCACATGTATTATTCTTCAATAATAATTTTGAAAACCCAATATTGAAATTGAAATTGAAAAGACAACAATAAAAATATTCATTAAAAATCCAATGTTAAAGTTATTTTAAAAGGTCACACTTTAAGTACACAAGTTACAGTGACCCAGTGTATTATGACCTTAAAAATTATCATCATTAAAACCCTCTCGTTAGATAAAACTCATCGACATCAAGTTTAATCATTTTTGTTATCGGTATTATGACAACTAATAATTTTCTATATCTTTCACGATTTTCTGACAATTTTTTTATTCTTTCTTTAACTTAGTGATTGAAAAATGAATAAAATATGAAGTTTTAAATTAAAATGAAATTATTATGAATTTATGGTGAATCATATATTTTCTTTGTATTTTAATGTAGAGATTAATTTCATATAATTAGAGTGTTAAAGGATGTGAATGAAAATAAAAACAATTAAAAAATTTAAAAAAAATTGCATAGAAGATTCATTATTCACATGAACAGTGCTGCCGACCTATATTTTCTTGTTTTTATTAATTATAACTCTTTTATATTTCAAATTTAACAAAATTTATTTTCTTTCATGTGTTATCAAAATTAATGCATATCTTGTAAACATAATAATATGCTTCTCCCTCATCTCTCGCATTATAAAAAGAAAATAACCACTCTCTCATCTATTTTGAAATTAAATTTTTGTCAACTTAATTTCTTACAGATAAAATCATTAAAATTAGGATCGAGGTATAGAAAAAAAAAACTCAAGTAAAAAATATTAATTATATATTGTAAT
>Ga0325400_1007858_pt1 | contig 10212 bp, 4 predicted proteins | sample PopdelMetagenome_2_FD_205662 | JGI IMG/M metagenome (GOLD analysis project Ga0325400, IMG submission 205662) | Populus deltoides microbial communities from Bellville, Georgia, United States - Xylem-PdKOR-R1 | ecosystem: Host-associated > Plants > Phyllosphere > Stem > Wood/Secondary xylem...
CTACCTTGTGCTTAATTTTTATTAAATAAATAGGGATGGTGAGATTCGAACTTGTATATTAAAGAATTAATTCAACCCAATAGCTTAAGTTGTTAGGTGAAATCTCAAAATATAATTTATATCATTATCAATCTAATATCTTGAAAAAAGAGAAACACTAGCACAAGTTGAGTTACAATTCATTAGTTGTGTTGATCAGAATATCTACCATGAATTAGAAGAATATAACAACCACTTCGACATGTCTAGGTGAATATTGAAAATCTCAACGAACTTAGAGACTGCTAATTTCACTTTTCTAGTAAATGAAAAACGCCATCATCATCAATAATTGAGAAGGGAAAAAAAAAAAAAAACCCTTTGTTGACATTCGTCGTGCCCACTTTATTCCTAGCTTTGTGTCTAATTATTATTGCGACCACTTGGTTTGATATTTTAAAAGTAAGCATATAATAATATTATTCTGACCACTTGGCAAACATGATCAATCGTTTAGTAATGCCAAATATCATATCATTGTATTGGATCATGACAGATTCAAAGTTTTTACTAATCTTCAATGGGAAAAATTCAGACCCTTTAAATCATTTGTTCAGCACTATGTGAGCTGAGTTCATAATTCCCTCTGTTGTGGCCGCACCTTCCCTCTGAAGGATTCAAACAAGTCGTCACACATTTGCTACATTTCTATCATTTTCAATACTGTTTTATGAAATGAGCACTGTTTTTCTTTTTTTTTATTCGATGATTAGGAGACATTTTCAACTAGTGGACCAAATTACTCCGATCATGCACAATGGATATGTATTTGTTACGACACTGTAGGACTCGCACAGGTCAACAGCACCGGAGAAACACAATTACAAGAGTGTCGACCGTAAATTTGGATTAATATTGCAGTGCTCAGAAGCGTGGCTGGCCTAAGAGTTGAATATGCTTTTTGGTCAACCACAACCAAGGCAGTATTTTGTTGTCATGAACTACAATGCAAAACATACCTTGAAAAACTTCGTATTCTGTGGTGGCCCAAAAAACGACTGTACAGAAAAACTTCCGAGGAGATGTGAGTAGCTAGTGTTTGAATCTGCACTGGGTGGGCCTAAGGTTGCTCGTCAGAAGTCTTGATCAAATAATTTATCCACCATTTCATCATAGGTAAGAGGGAATGAAAGTCTTCTGCTATTTTTTTCAAAGGGACAAAATCATTAAGAGGATTATCCCGTGGAGAAACATTCTGGAAAAAACTAAAATATCCAATGAGATTTCTCCCTTTTCAAACTAGCCCAAGAAAAGTGGACCTGGTAATCAGATCATGTGGATCATTGCAAATATTCAATAGCATAAGTGGAAGCAGCTCTTATTTTTTGCGGTGAAAAGGATTAATGGAATCTTTTCATGGTTTTAAACTGATGTATATATATATAGTATTCGTCCCTTTATCTTGTGCTGGAAATATGATCAAGTTAGGATTTATGCTGAACAGCCACAGAAACTGGCCTTGTCAGGCAAGGCAAATGCACCCAAAGCAGGCTCTAAAAGTTACTCAACTTGCAACTACACTAGAACAGAAAGATCAGGGAAGTTCTTTGTCAAATAATGCCCTATCTAGTCCATACAGACACAATGGATGACAAAGTAAAATACATGAGAGAGTTCATACAGACACATGTTCTCTGCTTTTCTTTTGTTGTTATGCTCATACTCCCTCTCTTTTCCTTCTTTTTCAGTCATCATCATTATATCGAAGTCCACACTTTCTCCTCTCTTTATTTATTTTTTCTAACCTTTCTTGTGCTCCCCCCTCATAATAACAGGTCTCCTCCAAGTCAAAAAAAAGACCACACCTTAAGCTCAATACGAACATAAAGTAGGAAACAATAACAAAATTGGATGATTGCATAGCAATTGAAAGTTATAGCAAAGGACAACGACTTCACTTCCTTCATGAAAGAGGCAAACTCATTAATTTCTGTTGTTCCTTACACGCTCCTTAAAAATGGTGCTAGATACCCAAAAACAATCTAAGGATGCCTCAAATTCGTTCTCTCTCACTTCTCAAGAATCTGAGCACTCAGACTGCAAGAATATCTTATGTCAAGTAGATTCATTTGGCCAAAAGATCTAGGGCAGGATTTACAGCTATTTTGGGTTATGAGCACATTTTTAAAAAAATATTGACAAAATAAAACAGATGAAAATTTTTTTGGTTAAATAGTATAGTTTTTACATGTTATAATTAAAAATTCATTAAGTTTTTCTAACTGTGATACCCCGTGGATATTTTTAATTTATTGTGCTAATTTGTTTTTTAAAAAACAAATTTACAGTGTTCTATAAAAGAGCATGCATGAAACCAGAGAGAGAAACAAGAGACGGAAAGAACAAGAAACCAGTACAAGTATTTATGACATTAATGGTAAATAATAATATCAGCTATTGAACTGTTCCGATTTCTGATCCCACACTTTCTCTCTGCATAAATTGCTTTTCTACTGTGTAATCTCTCCCTTGTACTGGTTTTTTTCTTCTCAAGTCAATGGTATAGATGTTCATAAAAACTGCATGCGGTGAACTTGTTGAAACTCTGAGTTTGTGGGCCATTTTAGGACAAGAATACCTTCCTCAGATAACTTAATTAACACTCCAAATTGGAAATTTGACCGGATTAATTTAATAGGACGAAAGCATTACATATCAAAAATTGCAAAACATACTACTACTCATCTCCACCCAAGCTGATTATATTTTTTTGAAAATTTCCTTTGACATCAAATGCAGTAAATGGCCACTAACATTGTTATGCAGTGGTCAGCTCCTGCAATGATTGAGCATACCACTTAATTGCTTGTCTATTCAAGATATCTCAGTGCAAATTGTGAATTGTCAATCTATTTTTAGCGAGGAAAATGAAATTTCATATCTACTATTCATGGGTCAATAAGAGAGTGAGAAAGAGAGAGGAAAAAAAAAACACTATAGTTTCTACAAAATTCTTGAAAATAAGCCAGCGTATTCAGAAATGCACACACACAGTCAAATTGATTCTCCCATGTTGATACTTGTATTCCTCCAAAAAAAGAAGAAGAAGAAGAAGAAGAAAAAAGCATGAAATTCACCTAAATAATCTTACCTAATGGTAATATAGAGTCCCCAATTATCAGAAAAACCACCAAAGAAACTGGAAAAAAAGAGAAAAGAAAATGGCTAAAGAAATTAATTAAAGACTTTACCATATATGATGAAAAGAGAGATCAAATTATACAATTGAACACAAAGATTTCTACCTCTCCCTCAAAAGTCAAAACCATCCATAAACCATCATCAATCCTTTTGACTTGAATAATATTCAAGAAGAAGAACCTGAAACTCTTGGTGAGGTTACAGGAAAAAGTGACAACAACTGAGGCTCTGAGTCTCTTGGAGTAGATATAGGTGATGGATGCAAGTAAAAACCTTTCTCTGCTATCGCTCTCTCCTCTTCTGATGAATTCCCCAAAGAAGGTGAGCTCTTGTTAAAAGGGTCTTCATTTAGTGGAGTCACAGGGCTAAGGGTAAGTCTAGGGAAGTCAAGCAAGCTTGGGGACAAGATCTCCGGCTTGTTTCTTGGTGAAAACCCAGTAACCGATGAAGAGTTACAGTTATTTGCAAAACTAGGCAATAAAGTGTTGATCATGAGACTGTTTTTGAAGCTGTTGTTTCTTCTTTCATAAAGTTTAAAGCTGTTTTGTTGTCTCTTGGGCATGTTCTTGATAGGAGGGATGTTGTAGCTCCTTGAAGTTTGAGTTGGTGTTGTTGGCGGATCTTGGGTTGTTTTTGAGGAGGCCTGCTTTGCTGTTTCTGTTGAGCCAGTGAGCATTTGGACAACTTGTTTGAAAGTAGAAGTGTCTGCTTGGACAAAGGTTGTTGGGTAAGGGTTAGTGTCAGATCTGGAGATGGGTATTGGAGTGAGTGGTGGGGCGTGAATCTGGACCCCATTGTTGCTTCCATTGCTACGAGGAGAGTTTATAGGAGATGGGTATTTGGTTTCTTGAAATCTTGTGGAGGTTTTCATCGAATTTTACAGGGAGAGGGCGGAGGGCGGGGGGGTGTTACAACAATCAAGCTTAGCTAGCTCTTCCTCTTCCTCTCGCTCTCTTATTGATTTCCTCTACCACCACCACCACAACACCACCTCGAAAGAGAGAGGAGTTACCTTTTAAGAGTGGTGGTGGGTGGAAATATGGAATAGAAGAGTGAAAAACAAGGTTTGGAGGGGGGGAGAGAGAGAGAGAGAAGGTAAAAAGGGCTTGTTTCCTTGCCTTGCAATGTCTTCGTGTGTGTTGGTGTACTTAAAGGCAAAAAAATGGATATATATACATATATGGTTCGGCTGTTTTCACTATAATAAAAAATTTCGAAGCTTTTTTATTTTTTATTTTTTTCCCTGGTGGGTGATTGGCTAAGGGCAGGGAGAAAATATATGCCCAACGGCGGTTTTGGGATTATTAAAAAATACGGGAAGGGTAATTGGTTGTGTTTGGAATATTTGGGCACCAGCATCTGTGGCTAGCAAGTTTTTCTTGGAATCAAAATGTGGAAAGGCAAGGATATTTATATTTTATATGCCTGCCTCTGTGTGTGTGTGTGTGTGTGTGTGTGTGTGTGTGTGTTTGGGGCATTGACTTCAGAGCCCTGACTGCAAGGAAGGACTCTTGTGTGATGGGATTGGAGATGATAGCAACAACAACCATCCATCCACCCATTAATTACGAAATCATGAATCCTATATGCCCGACTTCACCGTTCATGCTTTTTTTTTTTTAAAAAAATATAGTTATTAAATTGGATTTATTTGGCTCGTCATTCAAATTATCTAAATGTATAAAAATTAACTTACAATAGATTTGGTTAAAATTTGATTTGTTTTTTTATAAATTAAAACAATTTTATTTATTTTTTAAAATTATTTTTATTTAATTGATTAATTAGAATTAATTTTTTTGATAAAAAAATTTCAATTTTAGATCGATTTCTTTTCAATTTGGTTTACTAGGTATGATTTTTACTTGGCATGCCATGAAGCTACAGCCTCCACTTGATTGATTTATTCTTGTTAATTATGTTTTTATTTTAGTTAGTGAGTATATTCGTTTTCATGATTGAGATTGATCAATTTAATTATGAACAAAACTCAATTATAAAAATTAAATTTATTTTTTTAAAATTATTTTGGTTGATTTCATGCGCAAATTTCATCCTCAGCTACAAAAATAAACATACTCTAAAGTTGTTGCCAAGTAGATATTAAATAACCAACAAATACTTTGCAAATTTGGTGTAATTCACTTCCCATTTCATTATTTGCAATGCAATTTTTATTTTTTTATCTATTTAAATCCTAGGCTATTTCTACTCTAGTTATTGAAACAAAGTACAATATTTAATTATCATAGAGGACAGCATTCAAAGATCGATGGCCAAGGTTTTTGCATGGTTAAGAGAGATGGATAAAGTATTGGGTTAAGCCGAACAAAGATCACTGAATTCTCTTCACTTTTCCTGTTTAATACGTACTATTTTGATTAATTAGAAGAGATTAGGGACTATATGTGTTTTTTTCCTCCTTTTTCATGCTGATTTCTATTTCTTTTTTTTCCCCTGACCAAACACAGCACTGTTAAGTGTTAAGTTTGAACTATCAATGATTGGCCCTCATCACGCTTCAATGCATTAAGGTCAAGAAGTTCTTTCAATAGCAGTTGATTGTAAGAATCCCCTTTGTGGGATGCATATTAGCTAGGGTTTCATTGTACAACCACTAACATTTTATGCACAGATAAGATTAGTCACCTATATTGAAAAGAAAGGAGTAAGTTGAGCCACCATTTGAGACAAGATGGAGAGTGAGCTGCTACATTTTAACTAATTCCTTATCTCCCCACGCCGTAATCTGAAGCTCTTAATTAGCCATAATCACCCCATTAGTCACTCTCCTAATTATCCTCTCATGATAACCAGAATCTCGTCTTCTTATTGCTTGATTTTGTGGATCGATGAATCTATTCGGTTTCAAGAGCTGGTGTAGACGAGCAAGAACAATGGATCGATTCTGGGTTGTTTTTTTTTTTCCCCCATCGAATCAAGCTTTCAGAGTGTTGTTCGCTCCCCCATTAACAAAAGTTTCTTAATTATAGCTGACAAAAATATGGAAAAGAAAAGAGAAAAATAAAAAGAGAATCAAGTTCTCAGTGCTTATTATATACTATATCTCAAAGAGGATCACAGGCAAAAAAATATATATAGATGAGAAAAGATGGGGGACCGAAACTCCATTAAATGCCACTGCTGCTCAAAAAGGGATCACATTCTTTCAAGCTAAAATCATTATGTCTGGTTTGTGGAGCTCCTAACAAACTGCATTTACACTAATTAGCTTAAAGTTTCTGCAAAAAATATCTTGATTAAACCACAAGCAATAGAAGCCTGCGAAAGGTGGCTGATTCAACAGTACTATGTTCGATCGATAATATTAATATAATTATCACCCCTATAAATGAAATGGACAGAAAATTCATTGTACCGTGTGAGTTGATTTATCCAAAGCGAACACAAATCTCAATGAAATAAGAATAAAATTATGAATCTCCACGTATATAGTACTACTACTTAACCGAAAAACTTCAATCCCACCCCTTCTCTGCCAAAAGGAGAAGGAGAAAGAGGGTGTGCAAATCTCAAGTGGATAATGGAGTATCCTCAAGTAGGTCCAGTGGATAGATATGAAGGTGAAGAGTGACAGGAAAATTTTATATTATTAAGTGATCTTTCACCATATATATTGGATTGCATTGAGGTTATTATTGCCATGAGAATGACTGACTGGCTTTCCCATTCTGCCTGTAGATGATGTTTCAGAGTCAATTACATGTTCATGAATGCGCTTTTTTGCTTGGTAGGAACTAGAATTTCCCTCGTCATTTCTGTAGTTGCAATGGAAGTTGCAATCGGGACGTTTGGTTTGCACATCTCTCTCAAATGTTTTTTCCTCCTTTTGCCTCCTTTGTATAATTGCTTTCTTTGCACTTGCCATGCATTAATATTGGCTAAACCTTCCACCAAAAGTTCCTTTGCCACTAACCTAATGAAAAGTTTGGATTAAACTAATATCTTTATTTATTTCTTTATAATAAAAAATAACCAAGAACATACACGGCTCTTAGTCCATCGGTATTATTTTTACTGATAGCTCACAGATAGGAATACACTATTGATAAAACTCTCATCGGTGATTTCTGGTGTGTCGGTAATAAAATTACCAACGGATTTACTGACGGCAAAAACACGTAAAAAAAATCAAAACTCAATAATAATACTCAAGAACCGAGTTGCTTGGAAAAAAAGAAAAGAAAATTAACTCAAACAAATTAGCAACAAATAAATAACACAAAAAATAAACAACATCAACAAATAAATAAATCAACTAAAAACAATTTCCACCTAACTTAGCAAACCTATTCCAGAACCCATAATCCATCAACAAATAAATTCATTTAATTGAAATTGAACAACAAAATTAACTAATAATAATTAAAATCAATCCTATACATTTAATTAAATTTGAACAACAAAATTGAAAAACAAAATCCAACTAAAATCCAAAAAAATTGTTCTCATATGAAAAAAATCCCTACAATAACATTCATATAATTATTAAGAACAAAAAAATTAAAAAAATATTAAGAAAATAAATATAATGAAAAAAAACACAAAAAAGAAAAGTAAAAAGAAAAATCTTACCTTAGTTTCGTTGCGAGTGAAGCTAATAAGAGAGAGAAAAAAACAAATTCATAAAGTATGTCAATTAAAAAAAAAAAAGAGAAGATAAAAGAAGAAGAGAGGAAAAGATATATACCTGCATATGGAGGAGAAGAGAAGAGAAGGAGTTGAGGAGAGAAAAGAAAGAAAGAGAGGGACATTGATGTTTTTTTATAGAAGAAGAAGAAGAAGAAGAAGAAAAGGTGTGTCTGTTATGAAATTAGCCAATCTAGTCTTTTAATTGAGCATTTTTACTGATGGTTTTACCGATAGATAATTAAATATTAATTTTTGTAACCATTCTATTGGTGATTCCGTCTATAATATTTAATTTACAATTTTAATTTAATAATTGTTTTTTCAGAAACTCTTCAAATATCACTGGCAACTTTTCAGTCTGTCGGTGATTCTATCTGTAATATTTAATTTAAAGTTTTAACTTAATAAAAAATTCTTAGAAACCCCTCCAAATATTACCAACAACTTTTCAGTATATTGGTGATTCTGCCAGTAATACTTCTGTCAGTGTTTTCTGATGGATATAATAAAAGAATATTTTATTAGTAAAATTCATTGTAATCTATAAATAAAAATATTATGTCGATATTTTTATTTATATCTATCAATTTTATAGTAGTGATACATGATCTTCCACCCGTTGGTCAACTATAATCAAGGAGAGTTTAGGAACTTAAATCTCCATGTTAAGTATAATAAATGTGTAGCTACACACACACACAAATAACACATCACGGATCGATCGATCCCTTGACTGTATAGCATTAAATTAAATTTCCGTGGTATGCTAACCTTTATACATGTTTGATGTCCATTGATTACTTGGTTGTAGAGCACAAACTCTGACTAATAAAATATTTAGAACAGTAATTAAAAAAATATAATAACAACAACAACAGTGTTTCTTTTCGCCGGCTTGACTAATTTCTAAAACAATGTTAATATTGGTTGGCTTTTGGTGCTTCTTATGTAGTGAATGGAGACAATTTTGTTAAGAATCATAATTAGATTTTGCTTACTTCGTAGGGTCCGCTAAACCATAGTCTTATGGTGCATGCCACCATCATTACAGACGTTCCTTAATTGCTAGTGTCGTGTTGGGCACATCTTTGATCCAAGAAACCAGCTCACTGTGGAGTTTATGACACATTAAATAATATATTCTATAGTCTCATACCCAAAAGTATATTTTATATAGTCCTATTTTACATGTTTCCTTCTCCTTTTTTTTTTATAAAAAAATAAATCCTTGGATCAACTCATACCCATACCAGCTATAGGTTTTATATATATTTAAATCCTTATAACTAATGAAATGGGCATAATTAATCTATAACATCTTAATTAACCATTAAACCAACCTCTCATATCACCTTTATTTTTGTTTTTTCCAGATTCAGCGATTCCAGCCTCTCCTAACGCGGCCTAAAGTTTGGTATTCTAGATTCACGTGAGGTCGGCTGCTTAGTGGCACGGCAGGCATAAAAAATACGTCATGAGGATAGAGTGATTAATGAATGTGTAAATCATAAGCATGAGAGTTAATGCCTTAATGGTACGTGAGCATCAAAACCTGGGTAATTCAGATGAAGATGGCTTCGAGCCCTGAGATGAAAGAAAAAAAAAAAAAAGAGGAAAAAAGTATACGAGCACGAAACATTATTCTTGTCGAAATGCATGTCCCTTGAAAAGAATATATAAGTAGTCTAGACCGAACTAGGGTTTTGTTTTTTTTAATGTTCTGGTTACATATATACTAGCAATGGCATCTTACAATCAAATAAAAACAAGGTCTGGATATCTGTTCTTCAGTTATATATAACAACAAACAAATAAATAAAGAATATAAAACTGAATTTCCTTCTTTAGAAAAATATAAAGGATACTGGCACGGGAAAGTTGATATATAATATTTAGGAAAGCAGAAAAACCTCGGAGAAGTTTCGAGGAAGGTGAAGGTTTTGGTTGGATCTAAATTCTAAAGCATAATATGGTCGAAAAGCTTGACTTCGTGTTCTTTGTCTTGGCTTTAATTTTTAAAGGAAAAACAGAAGGCAGAGTCTTGTCGATGGTACTTCTTATAAGGTGGCTGTTTTAAGTCAAGGCTGCATGGTCCTACCCTCTCAGGCGTTGCTCTCAACAATATATAATCATAAAAATGATCCTTCAATCAACATACTCTTGGGATATAAATTGACAAATAGACTTAATTAATAGATAAATAAAACCTCATGGGGGAAATACTGTAGGCTAGATGGAAGCTTAAAGTTAACTAAAACTTTAATTAACTTATATTTCAATCCAAGCACACCTCAATAAATATCTATAGTTGAATCTATCTAATAATTACAGGCACCTTATAATGAACTCACAGTGTGTAACTTCGTGTGGTAATGGAGT
>Ga0325400_1007859_pt1 | contig 10212 bp, 8 predicted proteins | sample PopdelMetagenome_2_FD_205662 | JGI IMG/M metagenome (GOLD analysis project Ga0325400, IMG submission 205662) | Populus deltoides microbial communities from Bellville, Georgia, United States - Xylem-PdKOR-R1 | ecosystem: Host-associated > Plants > Phyllosphere > Stem > Wood/Secondary xylem...
TCGTATAATCGTATGCCACCTTTCAACCATACATGTTCGTTCAAGAGTATTCGAACAAGAACTTTGATGGATAATACTTATTGTGTGGAAATGAGATGCAAGCTTTGAGTTGACAAACTTCTCCTCCATTCGAGTGAAAAATCTTATTTTGTTTTTGAATTGTCTGCTAACATACTGCTCAAATGCAAACATTCATTAAAGAAAAATCTAATTTTCACTGCAAGAGAATAATCCATACATATTTAGAAAATTCATTTACTAAGCATGCATGATATTTAAATTTCCCAAGTGATAAAACAAGAGTAGGTCCCCATAAGTAAAAATGAATTTTGTCAAAAATGCTAGTGCTTGAATTTTCAGAACATGAAAATGGTAATCTACTAAGATTTCCTAGTTGACAATTATCATAGAGATGTTTTGATTTCATTGTTCCTATGAGATCAATCAAACCTTTATTCTTTAACATATATAAAGCTAAAAATTGTAGGTGTCTTAGATGTTGGTGCTATACTTCTGCTGAGCCAAATTTAAAGTAATGAGAAAAATATAGTTCTGGCGAATTCTGAAACACATAAATATCACTCTTGTGTCTCCTGGTGGTCACTGGTTGTCTTGCCTCTCGCTCATTGACACAAAAATCAACATTAGAGAATTTACAATTAATAGAAAATTGTGTTGTTAGTGGACTTACATAAAACAAATTCTGTCAATTCAAGAATAAACAAAACATCACGAAGAGGTAAGACAATATTACTTTGTCTAATAAGAGAATCTCCAATGCCAAAAATTAACAAAAAGGGGCTATTACTTATAATAACAGAATTTGTTCCATTGTATTTACGAAGATTTGTCAACATAACTAATTTACTTGTCATATTATTGGAAACACCCGTGTTTGATTTCCATTCAGTTTCTGTTACAAAGTTGTCTAAGGTGAGAGTTGCAAATGCTTGAGGAATGTCTTCATGCTAAGTAGATTTCTTTTGTGTCCGCCAACATAATTTGGCAATATGGCATGTGATCCTACAATATTGATACTTTTTATTACAATGAAGATCCCTTTAAATTGGAGTTATATGATGTTCACCTAAGGGTAAAGGTCATTGTTGTGGGGCTGTAGAGGCATTAGAGTTTCTATTTTGATCCCTAGATTGTTGTGCTTAAAAACCTCTCCCACTTGATGTGAATTTTTAGGTGTTAACTCGAGATCTTGAATGAGATTATTGGAAACGTAGTTGTTGATGCCCATAAAATACAAGTTGTTGAGTGAACTGTGTGTTTGTTATATATATTTGAAATGAGAACTCATTATGGAACCGGTTAAAATTTTGTCTTGGGGGCTTCAACATGGTTGTTGTGAAGCTTTCATACTATTGACCAAGTCTTGTGAGAAGGCAGAAAAACCTTTTCTTTGTCTAAAACTAGTTTTTTTATTGCTACAAAGCTGACGCATAAGCTTTTAAAGATGCGAAGGTGTTCTTTCATAGACTAGTTCTCATGTTTAAAAAAATAAGTGACTTGTTGGCAAAGTGTAAACTCATGCTCTTGTGAGTCTTTTGCATATGCTTTCTTGAGTGCTTTCCAAACAGTAGATGTTCTTTTTAAGCCAACAACAAAACTAAGCGCTTTTTCATATAAGTTTCCAATAATCTATCCATGAAGAAGTCAGGTATATTTTTGCAAGGTAACGAAGGCTTCAATTAGTGTTGGTTCAAAGTTTTTTGTATTGGAGTTATTGGTTGAATCTTATATGGTGTATTTCATTGGAATAGGTTCTTCATTGGTGAGATGGTTGATTAGTTTTTGGCTTTCTGCAAGAGTTAGGGCTCGTTTTTGCCATCAAAGATAGTTTGTTTGGTTAAGTTTGAGAGTAACAAAGTTGCCAACATTGAGAGATAATGAAGTCATTATGGGGAAGTGATCATGTTGTTTTCTTTGTGGTTGCTAAGTGTTCATATAGGCTCTGATATAAAGAAGAAAAACTGGAATTGTTCAGCTTATATATGTGCACTGTTATTATAATTTTGATGTTTATTATTGTGAGCACTTAGCAACATGATATGATTCTACTTATACATGAAATATATTAATTAATTTCTCTAAGAATATGCTGGCTATATTTATCCTCACATTATACAAGACTATAATTTGTTCTTGTACATTCTTTAAAGGGAGATTCTCATTAGTATGTATTCATACATTCAGATTGTATTATTGTTGTTTCTTTATCAGTTAAACTATCATCTTGATTTGAGCTTGTTGTCTCTTAAACTTTTTTCAATTTCTCTAATAATGTAGGATAGGTTAATGGTAGCAATTTATGAGTGTTCATCCTTTCTTGATTATCTTTTATTAGTCTATCTACTCACACAAGCTTTTGTAATAAGATTTCTCCTTCAGCAAATTGAACTTTCAATTTTAATGATTTTCTTACTGGGGCTATTTACTAGCATCTTCGAGTGGAAATGACAATGGCAAATCACATTTGGGGTCAGATTGAATGAATTATATGCCTCATTAGGTAACTATACAATCCATTATTTGTTAAGCGGCAAATGGCAGTGTTTTCGGCATGGCCCATGAGTGAGAAGCGAAAGCCACGACCATCCATCACCATCCTATTGCTTTGCTGTACTGTTTAGCCTTCTTGGCATTGTTCAAAAGAATGCAAAAAGATACAAGTGTGAAGTGTATTATTGTGTTCTTTGTGCTTTTCAAACTTCCAATATAGAGACAGATCAAGAAACATGAGCCAAAGGAAACACCCACATCTTTCTCGTTGCCTTTCTCTTCTTTTAATGGCTTGTTGAATGCAAAAAGCAAACACCCCACCTGATTTTGAATCAATAGGAGAGGAAGAGAGAGAGGGCAGTGGGGGCTTCAATATTTTGCTCTTTTTTTTTTCTTTTTTTTTTTTGTCTTGCTCACTAGGGCAAACCATCTTTTTTCAAAATTTTAAATAGATGCCATCAAAAAGAATTTTGTTCACTCCCACTCCCATAATGTCTCTCTCTCTCTCTTTTTACAGAAAAGATACTATTTACCCCACTTACTTTTGACTGTACACTTATTTTTCCAATCCCTCCCCAATTTTGCCAGAACCATTTCTCTACTTTCTATGCTCTGCGCTTGCTGATAATCACATTCCAGGGCTGCTCACAACTCAAGAAAACAAACTGCTGTAGTTGCCTGCCTTCACTCTTCAGATTTATACAAGCTCACCTAATCCCTTGACATCTTGTCCGTAGTTGCCACTTAAACACCATGGCTAATCTAAAAAATTTAGCCACAAACGTTAAACACCTCAACGCATCCAATGCATCAGCAATCAATGTGCCTTACTTGACACATGCACCACTCGTAAATCTGGCACCAGCTCTTCCGGGATGTCGCTGGGAGTTTAATTTCTGAGTGTTAAATTGTGTATGATATTCCTTTCCTTTCTTTCCCGTCATCACTTGTCCTCTATGAAAATTCTATGTATGAAATCTCGGAATCTTTTCGAGTATAACTTGGGATCAACAGCTGAGATAGACGTGGGATCCACTTGCAAGGACTTGTATGCATGTTCTAGCTTTTTGCTGATATCATAATCTTGGAGGATGTCAATGATACCAAAGTAGAGAACTACATCAAAGATCTCGGTACCATTCTGTGAAGGTGTTGAATTGTTACTTCCACTCCCTGTGCACTGATCCAATTCAGCATTCCTCGACAGACGCTCTGCTCTTGCAGGCATGTTTGCCCCTAGCCGGATAAATGGCCCACTGGAACAGATTTCAAATTAGTACATGCAATGCAAGACACAAAATTTGACATCCCAACACGCAATCACCAAAATTCAAACAATGAAACTAATAAAGAATAAATCGTGATAATGATGATCACTCAATCACCACTGAAATTTTATGTTTTGAAGGCACTTTTCATCATTAATTTTCAAGCTTCCAGGCAGACAAAATAGCATTGTTTTGCAGCTACGGTTTCGATGTGATTATTAGTCCAATAAATTATTGGCGAAAAATTTGTGGGATAGATACAAGTATCATTGAGGCATACTTGGAGATTAATGCTTCAGTTGCCAATCACATTCATGATTTATCTTTGATTTTCTAAAAGGGATTGGAATAGGACCAGACAAAAATTGTTTTCTATCTAAGAAAGAAAGAAGACCCCACTAACATATGCTGTCCACAAACTACCCCCAATTTCGCCATTAGCTTAAGTCGCTTTGAATCATTCAAACAAACAGGAATGAATTCAAAGGAACAAATCATCAAATACAGGGCTCCTACGTGGGAAAAGGAAAATGTTTCACTACGGAAAAAGAAAAGCTCAATCACAAATTATAGCTTCACTTTTTGTGCACTGTATCTTTTATTTTCTTTGCTATATGCAAATGACATGTTGATATTTTAAGACAAGCATTCTTCGTTGCTTTTCAAAACCAAACTCTGGGGTCCATAAACAACTAAAGTTAAAACATGTGACACATGCCTAGTAGAAAAGAAGATGCCATACCACTTGAAGGGTCCCAACATTTAGACTTTTTATGGCAACAAAAGCCAAATTTAAAAAAAGGGTCATCTGATTTGTATAATGTAGCCAGCACACAACAACAGGTAAACGATTCAGTTTTCAAATAGAGAACGTATCATGTTGTTTAACATCTCTAAGCATAATTTTTGCAATAATCATATATTTTGATCATTCATATCTTTCACCACAGTTCTTTGTCAACACTTCACATGCACACATTCCCATAAAAGAGATAGCATGGAAGATGTTTAATCTATGCAACCAAGAAAGAGAGGATATAAAATTGTCTTTAGTTGATGACAATAAATACAAATCCTAAAAAGTAATATAAGGAAAATAGATTTGGAAAAGATAAAGCAGAAACAAAGCAAAGCACTAACAATTAGGAGGAAAAAAAACATGAATTCTGAAAAAGAAAATACGTACCTGCCTTCCATGACCCAGTCCATATCAGGCAGCAAATGATAACCACGCATCGATGTTTCCTCATTATGTGAATTTCTTTTTTCTGATATAGGACCACCAAACCAAATTAGCTCAAGGTTGTGTTGTAAATTTGCAAGGTAGCCGAATCACAGGATAAAAGAAATTTACCAAAATGCTTGTCATTTAGTGACATCATCTCATCACTTGAGTAATCATCACGGAAATGAAGACCAATTAGAAGACTATAATCCATAATTCTCTCTGCTTCCAAGAATTCACAGTCCCTATAAATTTGTCTGAGAAAGAAAGAACAGAGGACAAACATATTTTAACTTGGCAAGATTAATGCCCCACCAGAGAACAAGAAAAAGGACACGAAACTTTAAAAGAAAATGCAATGCTGTGGAATCTACCTTATGAGTTCATTAAACCATGACCGTTCCAGGCGAAATACAAAGTTTAGATCGAGGTCCTTAAGTGTGGTTGTCTCATCAATTTCACCCTCTGGCTTGTCAGTTGTACGTCCATGAGAAGAACCTTTCAGGTCAAAGCGTTTATGGATGCGGTACTCAGAACAAAACAGATTGCCCATTACAACAAAACGGGTCTGGAATTACATTGAAATGTGAGTAACAATCAGATTGAGAGTAAGCATTTTGGGAAATGATATGAATGAAATAATCCACTATCCCAATTATACCTTTTGACCTCCCATTGGTTTAACACAATGCACACCAAAGAACTTTGTTACCAATGAGTTCTTGTACTGGCAAACATGTTGGTAATAACTTGGAAGCATCTTAATGAGAACCTGAATAAGGTTCACAAAAGGTGGTGAAAATCTATTCACAGGATAAAAATACATATTAAAAATAAGTGTCTACAAACTTAAATTGGTGTACAGAACCTAATCACTCATCCCACTTAATACTGCTCGAGTAATAATCACTTTTCATGCATTTTCTTTTCTGTAACATAATGAATGAAGAATTTGAGACTAACCTTGACTTCAGATTTCTTAACGGTTTTGATCATGAAACGGTCATCTTGAGTTAGATAAAAGGAGCTTCCACTCTTCCCAGGGGAGGAAAATTCCCTTAGAGTATCACTTCCACAAATAGCTAGCATGTAGTCCGCTGGATCTATTGCAAACAATTCCCTCAGATGTCTAAATACCAAACAAACCAACCACCACCATAACATAGGAAATCAGAGACAGATTTAATATCTCCTTTCTTGGCTATTCAAAAGAAAATTTGAAAGTGAAGTAATAAAACATTATAAATTCCAAATATCAGCAAAACTTAAAACGTCCTAAAAACAATACCTGAATACCATGGGACAGTAATCCTTCCATCTGAAATCCACAGACTGATGCGGAGGTGTAGACTTCGATCCTTCAGGTGGAAACCTTGTCCAGAACTTCTCTTTGGGATCAAAATCACCATGTCTTAATTCCCTTGTTATTGACGCATGCTTGCCAACAGAATGCCTAAAAAATACACACATTATCAAATCCAAACTCATTAAAAGAATCTAAAATAAAAAAAACCACATTAGCCAGTGACCAAATTACCGGACACCGAGTTGAAGATTAAGCATTAAATCATAATTCTTATGCCCTTTTGAAATCGTTTGTCCTTGTTTCTTATTAACCTCACAATCAACAGAACTACAAGGACTTCTTCCTGGCTGCTGCTGCTGCACATTACCCTCACATCCACCTCCATTATCATCACTACCATCTCTGTAAAACATTGACGCCTCAACATTATCAACAATATCACAAGTAATATCACCAGCCTCTCCATCCAACTCCCAAATACATATCCGCGGAAAGTTACCATCCACTGATGATCTCTTCCTCCCTCCCCCTCCTACCGGATCCAAGGCCACTCTTTTAAGATCCTCTCCGCCGCCACAAACCCTCCCATTCCCACTACCAAATGTAAGCATCCCTTTCCCTTTCGGCACCCCATTTTCCCAATACCCTTCATATCTATTCCCATTATCCCAAACCAACACCCCTTTCCCAAAAATAACCCCGTTTTTCCACTCACCAATATACTCATTCCCATTACTCCAGCTATACTTCCCATCTCCATCTTGCAAATTATCCTTCCATAAACCTTGATAAACATCCCCGTTAGCATACCTTTTCTCACCAAACCCATGTTTTTTATCACTCACCCAATTTCCACTATAAGCTTCACCATCTACACCAATAAAAGTACCAAAACCATCCATTTTCCCCAACTTAAAATGGCCTTCATAAGAAGCTCCTGTTGGCCAAGAAAACTTCCCACCTCCATTAGCCTTCCCCTTCTTCCACTCTCCTTCATACATACACCCATCACTCCACAAATACTTCCCTTTCCCATGTGGAACACCATCTACCAACCCCCCGGTATAAATATCCCCATTGGGCAGCACCTTCTCCACCAAGGCACAGCTGGTGTCGACACTGGCGGTAATGGTGGTGGAAGTCGAGTCGCGAGTTGGCGTCACGCGCCGCGAGTTCGGCTGGGATCGGGTTCTCGTCGAGACGATATGGCACGGCGAGGTGACTAGCAAGGAAACGTCTTTGTTGTTGGCTTTGGTTTTGGGGTTTTCTGATAGTGTAGCTAAAAGGGTCTCTTGCATTTTGATTCTTATGCCGGAAAATGCACCGGAAGCAACATTTCCGGCGACTGTGTAATCTTATAAGGGTTTGTTTCTTTGCTCTTTTGTGGGTCAAAAATCAAAACTTCAGTGTTACTTTTGCTTCGAAGAATAGGTGAGAGAACAGCAGAGAAAGAAAACAGAGTAATAGATGAGGAAAAGCAAAAGACCAATAACAGAGCGACAGAGAAAGATAGAGAGGGCAAGCGTTTTGTTGCTGTTGTGTTTGTTATTTGTCTACGGAAGGTTGCAGCAGGCGTTGGAACAGCAATGCGAGGGATCGTTTTTTGTGTTTTGAGGAACATAGTGACCAGATTGGGCTTAGATTGTGGGGGTATTTTTGGTTGATTATGAGTTATTGTTTGGGGAATTTTGAATTTGTTGAGGGTATCTTGGGGTTGTGGGTGGAAAAGGCAAGAAATAATTAAAGTATGACGACAATTTCTTGATGTATGCAAATTTTATTAATACAAAGAGGGTTTGATTGATAATGCAACCAACAAACATGGAATTGTGTTGACTCAAATAAAGAAACTATCGAATGACAAATCAATCTTGATTATTTGATAGATTTGTCAAATTATTCTATTTTTAGGTCACAAACTTCTTTTCATTGGCTTTTTTTTTTATTATTCACAAATTATTTTATTTTTTATGTTTTAAAACTAAAGCCAATTGCTGAGGCATAACCTTTTTTTTACAACATCTAGCTATAAAAAAATCAAATTAATATTTTTTTAGTGTTTTTTATGGTATTAATTTACAAAGATAAAAAAATTTAAAAAAAATTATTTTGATATATTTTCAAACAAAAAGCACTCCATCACAATACCAAACATGGACTAAAACAAATTTATTTCCTTGAGATATTTTTTTTTGTTAAAATATGAGATTATAACATGAAATTAACTATTTTCTCTTGAAAAGATGACCGATTCTTATTAAAAGTATTTTCGGTATTTAAAAACATTGAAAAAAAATGGAAGGGATGGTAAAAATATTGTTTCTCTAGACATGTTGCACAGTAAACATGAATAGTGTTTTACCATCTTGCCCTTCAAAGAAACCTCGTAGGCTAATGGTTAAGGGTAAATGTGTCTTTGCAATATGATTATTTTGACATTTTAGAATTGATCACGGACAAGACGAGTATTTTGCTTCCTATTTGTCCGGTAAAATGACATCAATACTCTTAATAATGAGGAATTGTTAGGTTGCCATGAAGGGTTTTCTTTGTATTTTCATGTAAAAGTGAATAGTAAAATTATTAATTTACTTTTGTAGTGAAGAAACCTTTAGCTGCTAATGAGAGGCTTTTTTTTAGATAAACATAATAAAAGACCTTATTATGTTGTTGGTTTTTTTTTTTTTTGTTATTATTGGACTAGGATAAAGACAGATTTGTAATTAGTAAATGTAAAGTAAATAAATAAAAATTGGTTGACTTGTGTTGAGCACGCGTTAGCTACTCCATCGTCCTCGGATGATGTGTACGAATGACTCTAATGGCAAAAAATATCGTTTCCAAATTATGCTTGATTAATCTGAGCATTTCCTTCATGACATGACAACTCATGCATTAAAAGGAACTCCGGTTTGGTGTTGATAACTATTTTTTTCCTCTCTTTTCTTTAGTGTTTATGCCCTACCCTCTAACTTTCAAATCATCACCTCAACTTCTCTCTCCTTCATGACATGACAACTTATGCATTGAAAGGAACTCCGGTTAGGTGTTGACAACTATTTTTTTCCTCTCTCTTATTTAGTGTTTATGCCCTACCCTCTAACTTTCAAATCATCACCTCAACTTCTCTCTCATTTCGATTTAGTCATGTTCTTTGGTTTTTTTTTAGAAATAATTTATAAAATTAGAATTTTATTTCAATTTTGTCCTTATTCAATTTTTTTTTCTTTGTCAAATTTGATACCCATTCTTTTAGTTGTTATTTATGTAATCTAAGATAAGTTTAAAATTTGATTTTTTTTTTATGGTTTCACCCTCCATCATTCTTTTTCCTATTATATTTTATCATCATACTTTTAATTATTATTTTCTTTCCAAATGCTTTAGATTGATTTTGTTTTACCCAATTTCATCCTTCAAGATTAAATTGATTTGGATTTTAACTTCTTGGTTAAGCTCATGTTAGGGTTACAAGTTTGAGAATTTGACCCAATTTTAGAAGGTTTACCCGGGATTCCTTTGGTTTTGTTTTATCATTTTTTAAAGCAATTTTTTTTAATTTCATTCTTTAGTGTTTATTTAATTAAAGATTTGGATCCTTTTTTATGGCTTTATACATCATTTGTTTTTTTTTATTAAGTTATCTTGAGTGTTTTTTATTTGCTATTCTTTGTTAGATTTATTTTTTAAAAAATAAATTTGATTCTTGAATTAAATAGAATTGATTGATTGAATATACATTGATGATCACTTCATTGTGTTTTGTTTGATTTGCTTTTTCGAGTCGTTGCTCTAGTAGCCTATACAGTTCCTTTTGATATCGTTGTACAACCTTTTTGTAATGAGGTTTGATACATCTCAACAAACTCTTTTTATGGTGGGATATATCCACGATTAAATGA
>Ga0325400_1007860_pt1 | contig 10210 bp, 8 predicted proteins | sample PopdelMetagenome_2_FD_205662 | JGI IMG/M metagenome (GOLD analysis project Ga0325400, IMG submission 205662) | Populus deltoides microbial communities from Bellville, Georgia, United States - Xylem-PdKOR-R1 | ecosystem: Host-associated > Plants > Phyllosphere > Stem > Wood/Secondary xylem...
ATCAAGGAAAGGTTTTCCATATGACCCAGAAGGAAGTTAGAGCAAAATCAGATGTGGTGGCAGGTATGCTGCAAATGAATGACTATCAAATGCATGTTTTGTTTGATTCTGGTGCCACTCACTCCTTTATAGCAAATAAAAATGTAACCAAATTGAGTAAGGAAACAAAAAGGGTAGAAAAAGGATTTATTATTTGGACACCTTTGGGTGAAACTATGGAAACAAATGTTGTATTTGAAAGGGTGGGAATTATCTTTAATGGGTGTGAACTAGAAGCAGATTTAATACCCTTAGAATGAAGTGATTTTGATATAATTCTAGGTATGAATTGGTTGGGCAAAAATAAGGCTCGTCTAGACTACTTTACAAAAACAGTAACCTTTCAATGGCTAAGGGTGAAACAATGGCCTTTAAGAGGGAGAGAAATTCCAACTTTACAAATATAATCTTGGTTATGGCTGCAAGAAAACTACTAAAGAAAGGCTGTACATCATAACTTACATATGTGATAAATTTGAGAAAGGGTAAAATAGAACTGTCTGACATTTCAATTGTGAGGGAATTTTTGGAAGAACTGTCTGGACTACCCTTAGAAAGAGAAGTTGAAGTCACCATCAACATATTGCTTGAGGTGTCTCCTATAGCCCAACCACTATATAGAATAGCCCCAAAGGAATTGGATGAGTTGAAAATTCAGTTGCAAGAGCTCTTAGATAAAGGGTTCATACGACCAAGCAACTCACCTTGAAAATAAATACGAACATGAAAGAGAGGGAGGCTAGAATTCTCCTTGATCCCAAACCTCTTAGTGTTTCATATGACTCTAGGTATATATATAAGCTCAAGAAAGCGTTATATGGTCTCAAACAAGAACCTCGTGTTTGGTTTGAGAATTTTTTTTATTGTGATCTCATCTCTTGGATTTGTTTTTAGTAGTCATGACTCTGCTCTTTTTATTAAGTGCACTGATGTAGGTCGTATCTTTTTGTTCTTATATGTTGATGACATGATTATCACTAATAATGATATTGATGGTATCTCAGTTTTGAAGATAATGCTGACTAGACAGTTTGAAATGAAGGATTTGAGTTTTCTTTGATATTTCTTAGGGTATTGAGGTAGCTTATTCACTTAGAGGTTACCTTCTTTCTCAGTCAAAAGATGCTGTAGATATTTCTGAGCGGACTAGACTTACTAATAACAAGATTGTAGACACTCCCATTGAAGTTAACGCAAGGTATTCTTCTTCTGATGGTTTATCTTTGACAGATCCTACTTTATATCGTACTATTATAGGGAGCTTGATATACATCACCATTACTTGTTCAGATATTGCATATATTATTCATGTTATTAGTCAATTTGTTGCTTCTCCTACTATTGTTCACTAAGCAGTTGTTCTTCGTATTTTGCGATATCTTCGGGGTACAGTCTTTCAGAGTCTTTTTTTTCATCCACCTCTTCCCTTGGAGCTGCGTGCATACTCTGATGCTGACCATAACAGTGATCCCACAGATCACAAATCGATTACTGGTTTCTGTATCTTTTTAGGTGATTCTCTTATTTCTTGGAAGATCAAGAAGAAATCTATTGTTTCTCAATTCTCAATTGAAGCAGAATATCGTGGTATGACATCTACTACTAAAGAGATTATATGGTTACGTTGGTTACTTGCGGATACAGGAGTTTCACTCTCTCATCCTACTTCTATGTATTGTGACAACCAGAGTTCTATTCAGATTGCTCACAACTTGGTTTTTCATTAACGAACTAAACACATTAAAATTGATTGTTATCTTACTCGTCATCATCTCAAACATGACACCATTACTTTGCCTTTTATTTCTTTTTCCTTGTAAATTGCAAATTTCTTTACCAAGTCGCATTTCATTTCTTGTTTCATTTTCTAGTTGGCAAACTCTCGATGCTTGTAGCTACCGCATCGTGAGTTTGAGAGGAGATGTTAAATAATACATTTATCTTGTTTTATTTATTAAGGGTAAAAAAATATTTTTAGCTTAACCTATATATAAACTCTTTATATTTAGATTAAATAATGTAGTTTTTACAAATTAATTAAGAAGTCTATCCTCCCTCACTTTCGTGGGCATTAGAGATTCAGAGGAATGGTGCTTGTTTGCTTTATTAGTACGCTGGATACCATCACGGTCCCAGCTTGGACAATGGTTTTAAAAAGATCGTACAAGCTACAACATTGCAACCTTGTAGCTGCCGTTTTTATTCTCTGAAGATTTAGATGGTATCTACTATCTCATACTAGCTCATTATGAGCCTAACTATGCAAATTTTACAATTTGAACTCAGAAATAACACTCGTTATTCTGTAAGGTAAGCAGAGAGTAGTGGTACGTGATTTCTGTGCGTAAAGCAGAGTGATCAGCTATCGGATGCCAAAGTGCTGTGACTTTCTGATTGCCTCTCGCGTTTTGAGTTGTTAAGCAAAGGAGTGGAATCATACTCGCTCCAATGTTCACTCCATGCAACAATGATTCGATTAATTAAACTATTCAAGAGTTTAATTAATTTTAAAACTTATTAATTTTTTAGTTTAATTTTTGATTTGAATAATTAAACTAATCAAGAATTTAATTAATCTTTAAACTTCCAATTATATTACTCTTAACCAAGATTTTAATTCATTCTTCATTTATTTTATTTTTTATTTATTTTTCATCATTATTTTTCATTTTTATTATCATTTTCGGTAAATAAAATAATAATGATAATAATAATAAAAATAATAATTAAAAGATTAAAAATTAGGTTATGACACACAATAGTAGGTGAATAGTGGCTCTAAAGTTCTGTTATAACTCTCTCTTGCAATTAACCTCCAAATTACCTCATTTTCATAACTCATCCAAAATAAATTTCTTTGTGGTTACTCAGTAAGAAATGTAAAAAATGAAAAGGAAGAGGTAAAGATGAAGTTGGGTGAAAGAGATTGAACCTAAGAAAACAGGCTGACTCAACCTGTGCGATGCATTATATGTAAGAGAAAATTAAAATCAATAACTAGTTAGGTTAGGTTTGTGTTGATGACTGTGTGTGTACCAACTCTGCTTCATCTTCTGTCAAGAAAATTTGGTGGTTGTTGGAAACCTGCCATATTTGGCTTGGTTTGAACCAGGTTATAGGAGAGTCATGATGTTTTCCATTTTCAATTGCCATCTTTGCTCTTCTCCAACTGCAAAAATATTTCGTTCTTTTGTTCCGTAATCCAAAGGGCACATTTCATTTTTGCTTGTGGAAGCCAGGCGGCGCGTATTTTGAGTTTAGCCTTTATATGTGTGCGATTTTCAATGGTGGCCTGCGGCTGTGGGAGAAATTTACTGGTGAATTTATTGTGAAGGTGGCGCGTGCACTCCATGTCTCTCATTATCAGAGCCGTGAACGACTATTGGGCAGTGCTCGGCATGAGGAATATTTTTATTACATTCAAAATAATTTTAATTCGACCTGCGCCACTGAAATACAAGGCTATAAACTTAGTATTGAGTAATTAGTTTTTTAATCGGATAGACTCGAGTAGCTCTCTCTGATGTATAGTCACAAAACAAATAGTAAAACTCCCCTAAAACGATTAAATAAATAATCTAATTATATTGATCATACCAAGTGTCCTGATTAAAGAAACATTAACCTTGATGAAAGAAATATATATTGGGCTCCACGTCAACAATCTTTCACGCATGAGACGCCAAATGGTTCAGTTACGTCATGAATTTTTTTAAAACTATTTTTTTTTATTTTTCAGTAATAAATTAATTAAAAATTAAGTTTACGTAATTTAATTTATTTTTATAGTTTTATAACTTTAGCTGTAAGTTTTGCTAGTTAATTCATATTGATTTAAGTTAATTCAATATTTTACCATCTCAATATTAAAAAAAAATATCATTTAATGTATCACCATCTCAATGTATTTAATAAAAATATTGTCTAGCATGCAACGAGTTTTGAATTCATAGTTAAAATCTTCTACAAAATATATTTTCCAATAGCCATAAAGCCAGATGTTAAAGGAAATAGAATAAAAAAAATTATATAAAATGCTTGATCATCTTTTTTGGCTAAATGATTGAAATAATTTCTTGATTGCCTTGAGTTTTTTAATTCCTTGATTTTTTTATTTGAAAATAATTTAGAATATTTATCTTGATTATTTTCTTAACATGTCTCCTCAAACTTATAATAATTTGATTTTCATGAATTTGACATATAATAAGTACACCACTTTTATTGTTATTATAACCTCATCTAGTTGTCAAAGTTATCACCAACAATAAACTATGTTAATTGATTAATAATTAGGTTGAGCTTATCATATGTTCTTACAATCATAAAAACATCAAGATGGACAATCATGAATCAAACCCCAGGTCAAACTCTCAAGTTTGCTACTTGGATATAACAATTAACAAGGAGAAAATATTCCAAATTGAAAAGAAATGCCACAAAAAAGGACACAATAATGCTTTTTATAACAATTAACAGTGAGAATATTTTAACTATGTAAATAATAAAGATTAAAAGAAAAATAAATTAATAAATCAAGAGTTGATGTATCATTGAAAAAAGATTATTGAAAATAAAGTGTTTTAAAGTGGTCAAATGGGTGGTATAAAGTCACTCGTCAATAAATCAAAAACTAATATTTAGAGTATGATATGATAAATCTACTCTGATATCATATCAAACTAATATCTAAATCAAAAAACTTAAGTTTTTTAGTAAGATTCGATGATATGATTTATATTATTTTTTAACAAATCTTCTTAAATGAAAGTTTTTTAGGTTTGAAACTTATAGAAGTTTATCATTGCATTTTACTTAATTTTATTAATGAAAATAGAAATGATGAGATTTAAATTTGTGACCGTTTAATTAATAAAACTATAATACCATGTAGAAACTTTGCTCTATAAGTCAAACTTAGTTAAAATTAATCAAACTTGATCAATTCGATAAACTTAGACCGAGTTTACCGAGTTTGATAAAATTGGGTTTGTCAAAGAAGAAGATGAAGAAGAAGCATGCAAGTGTGGAAATGGTGGGTCTTGAATCGCCAAACTCATGGTTTTTAGATCTTTTTATATTAAACCAGTGGCTTTCTCTACCTGCTCTGCTCTGTTAAAGAGAAAAAGCATCATGGGCTATTCCTCTCTCCCTCTCTCTTCTCCCGAGCTGGAGGAGACCAATCTTGTAAGCAAAGGCATAGAAAGATTTTATGCTGTGTTCATTGAAGTAATAATTAATCCATATGCATCACCAGTTTTTTTTCCCTCGCACTAAAACAATTACTATTCAGAAAGAAGAAGACCTGCATGCTTCTTCATCATCTTCTTCTATTTTTTTTTTAATTATTATCATTGAAAGATAATAATTATATGGCTGTCAACAAAAGAGCCCGGAGTTGGGGCAGTCAAAATAAAGCAGATGTTATATGGCTGTAAAAGAAAAGGAAGACTGAAAACTCTTTACTTTTCTGGATCTTTGATTTTTTCTTTTTGAATAGGTGTGCTTGTTGGAACATGAATATTAACGGCTATTTGGTTGGTGTGGAAATAACATGTATGGTATTTTATTTTTTAAGAATAAATGTCCAGCTCAAAACAAAATTTTAATTCTCTTAGGAATCATAAAAAATAATTTCTTATGATTTTATGGTTTTACAATCTGTTTTTACAATCTGAATTTATTTTGTATTTTTCATATTTGGTTAAAAATACATTTTTAGGGACTCGGAGGAATGTATATAATATAAAGTATACATTGCGAAAAGGAAGAGGAGTTCACCAATAACAAAAGGGCAGGGGAGGCTGATGCGTCAAGGGGAATTGCCTGCTTCATGGTCCAAAAATAATAATAGTATGAACGTAAGGAAATAGAATAAACAAAAGCACAACTGACCAAGTGATCAAATGAGGAATCTTCATGTTCTATTCCAACCTTGCATAATGCATAATGCCTTAGCAACAAAACAAGAGAGAGAGGTGTGTAAACCCTAGCAAGATAAAAAAAAATAAAAAAGTGCAGAGTGATCTTTTAAGGTAAGCAGAGAGTGGTGGTGATTTCTGTGCGTAAAGCAGAGTGATCAGCTATCGGATGCCAAAGCGCTGTGACTTTCTGATTGCCTCTCGCGTTTTGAGTTCTTAAGCAAAGGAGTGTAATCATGCTCATTTCCAATGTTCACTCCATAGGCCAATGGATGGCTCCTTCCGAGCAAGATTTGCAAAACCTCCTTCATGTGAGGCCTAGCAGATGGATCACTGCTGGTACAGAAAACCCCCAATCGGAAAACATTGCTCATTTCATCCACGTAACAAGGTTCCTTTATCTCCTCATCTAAGGCATCAACTATAGTTTTTCCTTCTTGCATGTGACGCAATGCCCATTTGGCAAGGCATGTATGCTCATCACCACAATTTGCTGCTTTTCCCGTTGTTAGTTCTAGAAGGACAACCCCAAAGCTATAAACATCGGTCTTCTCATTTACTCTAACTGTTTCAGCATACTCTGCGATTCAAGTTATAAAATAAAAAACTTCAATATATCATATATGGTACCGGAAAAGGAGGGCAAGGAAGAAAATACACAAGGATAAGACCTGAAGAGTGATCTTTTACCTGGAGCTATGTAACCACAAGAACCGGCAACAGCTGAAACGGTGACAAGTTCTCCCTGCATATTCAGTATCTTTGCTAAACCAAAATCAGCAATTTTTGCATTAAACTCAGAATCCAACAAGATATTGCTTGACTTGACGTCTCGGTGAACTATTGGGGGAGAGCAGTCGTGATGCAGGTAGCACAGACCCTGAGCAGCTCCCACTGCTATCTGCAGCCTGTTCGGCCAGTCCAGAACAACATGATTTACTGAAGTTGATGCACTGTTTGATCGCTTTGCTGTATGCAGCCATTGATCGAGACTACGATTCACCAGATACTCATAGACAAGAAGTTTCGAATTCTCATTGCTAATATAACAAAGCAGCTTCACTACGTTCAAATGCCTTAATTTACCCAGTATCTCAACTTCTGCGAGGAACTGCTTATCAAGTTTCTTCTCCAACGGTCTGTCATTCCAGATTCTTTTCACTGCAACAACACTAGAGCCATTTGCAGCAACACGATATACTTTTCCTGATCCACCGCTTCCTATCAGGTTGCTTTCTGTCAATCCTGACAATATGTTTGATTCAGTAAAATTCAACCTGTGGAAGTTAATGAACTTCCATTCTGAATCCGATCTATGGTTTCTCTTCCAGTGAACTCTGATAATGATGAATGCAAATAACAATGCTAACAGAAAAGCTGCAATCAAAACACTTAATATCAAGGATAGGAGTAGGGTTGAAGTTTTCCTTGATTTTTGGGGTCTGGAATTGCAAACATTAAGGTTGAGGGATGGCCTACTTGCACAAAGAACAGAATTGTTCAAGAAGCTACTGGAATATGCTGCATTTTCAAACTCAGCTGGGATTTTTCCCACGAGATGATTTGAAGAGAGATTGAGATACGTAAGTCTCAGCAAACCGAGTTGAGGTGGAATTTGGCCAGAAAATTGATTATCTGATAAGTCCAGTTTGACAAGGTCGGGTAGGAAACCAAACTTTTCAGAATCTGTCCAGAAAGCTGATTTTGACTTAGGTTAAGAATATTTAGTGACTTCCATGAGATGATGTTGGGTGGAAGGGCTCCTGTGAGTTGGTTCTTATCAAGTAAAAGAACCGTCAGATTAGGAAGAGCGGTTAATTCAAGAGGGATTGTGCCAATAAATTGGTTATTGCTCGCATTGAAGACCTCCAGATTCCTCCAAGAATTCCCTTCAATGGAAATACTACCGGAGAACTTGTTGTTACTTATCTCAAGCCGTGAAAGACTAGTTGACACTTCATGAGGAAGCTCTCCAGTGAACAAATTATCACTTCCACCAGTTGTTGCAAATTTAAAGCTGTCCATAAACCAACAGGAATATTGCCAAAAAATGCGTTATTTGAAATACTTACTGCTAGCAAAGTACTGCAAATCTCAAGTGATTTTGGCAACTCTCCACCGAGCTTATTATCAAAAGCTACCACGCCTCTTAAGCTACCTCCATTGCATAAATATTCAGGCAGGCTCCCTGTAAGCCTATTGGAAGAAACCTCGAAGCGTTCAAGGGCTGAGTATCGCCCAAGATCTGGAGGGATTGACCCTGAGAAATTGTTGCTAAACAACTTGAAATCTTTCAACGCGGGAAGACGACCAATGCTTTCTGGGATCTCACCAGATAACTGATTGAAGGACAAACTCAAACCTGATAATTTGTCAAGCTTCCCAAAATCAACAGGTATTGTCCCATTCAAATTGTTCCATGAAAGATCGATGACAATCGACCTCAAAGCCTCAACAACCTGAGGGATCTGCCCAGATAGCAAGTTCTTGTGAAGAAACAGAAACTTCAAATTCTTCAACATGAACAAGCCGTTTGGGATACTCCCAGTCAATTCATTCTGTGATAAATCCAAGAGCTCCAGTGCCACCATTTCCCCAATCATTTGTGGGATCTCGCCAATCAAATTCGCTTCAGAAATCCACAATTCCCTCAGTTTCTTCAGCAGGGTGAAACTGGAAGGCAACTTTGATGGAAGAAACCCATTGTGAGCCATATATAGCTCTTCAAGTTTGGACAAGTTTCCGATTTCTGGAGGGAAAGTACCATCAAACAGATTATCATGAAGATAAAGAGTTCTTAGCTCTGGTATCCGCCCAATGGCTGCTGGAATGTTGCCAGTGAAGTTATTAGCACAGAGGTTGATGTACGAGAGCCGAGACAAACTGTCAATATCATCAGGAATGGTGCCAACAAAGTAGTTTTGAGAGAGGTCTAAGATCTCTAACTTGGAAAAGTTGTAGACAGCTACAGGGAACCTTCCAATAAAGCTGTTATTGGAAAAATTAAGAACTTTGAGGTTCTTAAGGTCAGAAATAAAGGGTGGGATTGTTCCAGAGATATTCTTGTTATCAAGAAGGAGCTGAGTGATGGAGTTATCGGTGCAGACTACTCCTGGCCAAGTACAATGAGAGGAGCTTGATGGGGTCCATTGCTCAAGAGACAACGGATATTGCCAGTGTTGTTTCAGTCTTAGTAAAACGGCTTGTTCTTGATCATGAAATTGGGAGTTTGTTGTATTAAACTCAATCCATCTAGAAGGTCAAGGAAGGCAGCCACCAGTTGTCACCGCCCAGCCACCAACCGCCCAGCCACCAGCTGTATGCCGTCAGCCGCCAGCCGCCTTCACACTTAAAGGTTGAAATATCTTATTTTGAATTCGTGTATAAATAGCAAGCTGAGCTTATGCTATTATGTGTGGAGAGAAACACTAGAGAGAAAGAGAGAGGGCGTGTATTAAGCTTTTTGTGTTTGTAAGCTTCTTGTTTGTTGAAATAAAACAATGTGTTTTATCCCCTCAGAGTGTTTCAAAGCCACCACCAGTGGTTTCTCCCACCAACAATTGGTATCAGAGCCCCGTTCGTCAGAAAACAGAAGTGTTTTGGGAGATAGCCGAATTTTCAAAGTTGTCAAAAACAAGTTTTGATCATTCCAAAGCGTATAGCTCATCCATACGAACTCACTGCCGCAAGAATCAGCTTGATCGGAGACGGAGGTAGCCCACACGCGCCATCTGAAGATCCGGAAACTGTAGCCCAGTCGCACCCACGCGCTCCAGAGGAAGAAGACGAGTTCCGTCCACGCGCGCCATATTTGAGCCGTTCAGCCGAGCCCAGCCGAGCCGTAAGCCGCGCCTCCAGTTGAGCCGAAGAATATTCCCTAGAATATTCCCTTTCAAGCCGAGCCGATAAGGCGAGCCGCTGGTAGCCTCAGCCGAGCAGATAGAATATTCCGCAGAATATTCTCGGTTCAACCCAGCGAACCGCCCGACGCCCAGAATTGGTGTTTTGACCGGTTCACCCTATTTCTGACCCAGTTTCAACAATGTCAGACCGGTTCCCGACTATTTCAACCATTCCGGATCGATCTACAGTGTCCGTTTAGCCAAATACAACTCCCAGAAGTAGATATAGTCATTCAAAGAGCAAAATGACTATAGAAAGTACACAAACACTCATCCCGAAGCTGACCAAAGACAACTATGATAGTTGGTGCATCAGATTAAAGGCATTCCTTGGTTCACAAGAGTGTT
>Ga0325400_1007861_pt1 | contig 10210 bp, 12 predicted proteins | sample PopdelMetagenome_2_FD_205662 | JGI IMG/M metagenome (GOLD analysis project Ga0325400, IMG submission 205662) | Populus deltoides microbial communities from Bellville, Georgia, United States - Xylem-PdKOR-R1 | ecosystem: Host-associated > Plants > Phyllosphere > Stem > Wood/Secondary xylem...
GCCGCCGCGCCCGTCCTCGTGCGCGGTTCGCGGGATCCGGACGACGGCGGCCCGCACCCCCGACCCGGCGAGGGCCAGGCCGGCCCCGACCGCGCGGGCCCGCTGCCCGACCGGACCGTCGGTGGCCTGGGGGTCGGCCTCGGTCGAGGTCCGTCCGGCGACCCACGGGGTGCCCGAGGTCATCACGAGCGGGCGGTCGGTGGCGACGAGGGCCTGGCCGAGGGCGTCGAGCGCGGCCTCCTCCTCGTCCATGGCGCGGGCGAGGTCGTCGCCGTGGGCGAAGGCGAGGTGGACCACGCCCTGGGCCTGGGCCGCGCCCGACCGCAGGACGTCGAGGTCGGCCAGGCCGCCGCGCAGCACCTCGGCGCCGGCCCGCTCGAGGGCGGCGGCCGAGGAGTCGGAGCGGGCGAGTCCGACGACGGTGTGGTCGTGGGCGAGCAGCTCGGCGACGACAGCACTGCCGATGGTGCCGGTGCCGCCGGTGACGAAGACGCGCATGGTGTTCTCCCGGTGCGTGATGATGAGACGGTGTCCCGTCACCGTAGCACCCTGACGAGACGCCGTCTCGTCGCTAGGCTCGGACGGTGGCCCGATGGCAACCCGACGCCCGGATGCGTCTCGTGTCGGCGGCCGTCGAGCTGTGCGCCGAGCAGGGGTACGACGCGACGACGGTGCCGCAGATCGCCGAGCGCGCCGGCCTGACCCGCGCCACCTTCTTCCGCCACTTCCCCGACAAGCGCGAGGTGCTGTTCGCCGGCCAGGCCGCCCACGCCGAGCTGCTCGCGGCCGGCGTGGCGGAGGCGCCCGCCGACGCGTCACCCCTGGCGGCGGTGGCCTGCGGCCTGGGACGGCTGGCGGGCTCGTTCTCGCCCGAGCAGCACGGGTTCGGCGTCACGTTGGCCACCGCCGTCGCGGCCAGCCCCGAGCTGCAGGAGCGCGACGCCGCCAAGAGCGCCGGGCTGGTCGTCGCGGTCCGCGACGCGCTCGCCGCGCGGGGGGTCGCCGACCCCGGCGCCCACCTGGCCGCGGAGCTGGGGGTGCTCGCGGTCAAGACCGGGTACGCCGCGTGGAGCCGCGGCGACGACGACGACCCCGCCGCCCTGGCCGCCCACCTGACCTCCGCGCTCGCCGACCTCCACGCCGCCTCCCGGGCCCTCACCTGACTCCGTGGGCGGCAAACCTATAGGCTTTAGGAATGCACCCGCTCACCGCCCAGGAGATCCGCCGGTCCTTCGCCAACTGCTCGCGGGGGGAGGCGTCCCGGGCCACGCTTCCCGACCTGGCCGCGGTGCCGTGGGGCCGGCTGGACTTCCTCGGCTGGGAGGACCCGTCGGGGTCACCGAAGGGGTGGCTGGTGGCGCCGGGCCCGCAGGGTCCCGTCGGTCTGGTGCTGCGGCGTACGCCGCGGGGCGGGGGCAGCCGCAGCGCCATGTGCGACCTGTGCGCGACCCCCCACGCGGGCGACGCGGTCGCTCTGACGGTCGCGACCAAGGCCGGCCCGGCGGGCCGCAAGGGCGACAGCACCGGGCTGCACGTCTGCCGCGACCTCGCCTGCTCGCTCTACGTGCGCGGCCTGCGCACCCCCACCGCCGCGCGGCTGCGGGAGACCCTCTCGCAGGAGGCGATGGTCGCGCGGCTGCGCCGCAACACCGAGGCCTACGTGGCGAAGGTCCTCCTCGACCCGCAGTGGCGCGCCGCCTGGCCCGAGGACACCGACGACACCGAGGGGACTCCCGAGACCGGGTCGGCCGCCGACGGGGAGGGGTACGCCGCGTGGCCCGCGCAGGCCTGACCCCGGAGCGCGTCGTCGCGGCGGGGCTCGAGCTCGCCGACGAGGCCGGTCTGGCCGCGGTGACGATGAGTGCGCTGGCCCGCCGCCTCGGGGTCCAGGTGCCGAGCCTCTACGCCCACCTCGGCGGGGCCGGCGACCTCGGCTCGCGGATGACCGCGGCCGCCCTCGACGAGCTCGCCGACCTCGTCGAGCAGGCGACGGCCGGCCGGGCCCGGGGGGAGGCTCTCGCCGCGATGGCGCAGGCCTACCGCGACCACGCCGTCACCCACCCGGGCCGCTGGCAGGCGACCCGCGCGGACCCCGCGCCGACCGACGCCGTCCTGGCGGCCGGACGTCGCCACTCCGACCTCGCCCGGGAGGTCCTGCGGGGCTACGGCCTGGCCGAGCCCGACGCCACCCACGCCGTGCGCCTGGTGGGCAGCGTCGTCGCCGGCTGGGTGGAGGCCGAGGGTGCGGGAGCCTTCGTCCACAGCGATCCGTCGGCGGAGGAGTCCTGGCGGTGGACCCTGACCCTGCTCGACCGTGCGCTGGGCGAGCGGTGACGGCCCGGCCACCCCACCTCTACAGGTGACGTCTGCCGTTCCGCTGACATCCGGGCCACCGGATGGCACGCTCCCGCTACAGGTCCGGACGTCTACCGGCCCGCGCACCCGCGGTCCCCGTCCCTCTCACCCACGTCTCACCCCCACCTCTGGAGTCCCCCCGTGAAGCGCTTCTCCTGCGGCGACGTCGTACCCGGCTGCGACGCCACCTTCCTGGCCGCCGACGACGGCCAGATCCTCAGCTCGGTCGCCGCCCACGCCGCCCGCGACCACGGGATGAGCGACGTGCCGTCCTCGGTCGTGGCGGCGGTCCGCTCCCACATCGTGGCCGTCCCCTGACCCGACCCGCGCCGTTCGGGGTGTCGGTGCCGGAGGTCGCCCGGGTCGAGGCGGCGGCCCGGGGCGAGGGCGTCGTGGCCCACCTGCAACCCCTGGTCGACCTGACCCGTGGCTGCGTGGCCGGGCACGAGGCGCTGGTCCGCTTCGACGGTGGACCGGGCCCCCTGGCCTGGTTCCACGTCGCACGCGGCGCCGGCCTCGCCGCCCAGCTGGAGGCCGCGGCGCTGCGGGCGGCCCTGGCGCACCGTGGCACGCTGCCGGTCAACACGTTCCTGACCGTCAACGTCTCACCCGACCTGCTCGACCACCCGCTCGTCCGCGCCGAGCTGCTGGCCGGGTCCCTGCGCGGGGTGGTGGTCGAGCTGACCGAGGACACCCGGATCGAGTCCTACGCCGCGATCGCCGCACCCCTGCAGGAGCTGCGTGAGGCCGGCGCGATGGTGGCCGTCGACGACGCGGGGGCGGGGTACGCCGGGTTGGCCCACCTGCTCCACCTGCGGCCCGACTTCGTCAAGCTCGACCGCGACATCGTCGCCGGGCTCGACCGCGACGAGGCGAAGCGAGCCATGGTCGAGATGATGGGCACCCTCGCCGCGCGCCTGGACGCCTGGGTCGTGGCCGAGGGGGTCGAGACCCGCGCCGAGCTCGCCGTGCTCTGCGACCTCGGGGTGCCGCTGGCGCAGGGCTGGTGCCTGGGCCGGCCGGGTCCCGGGTTCGCCGAGCTCGATCCCGAGGTGGCCCTGGCCGTCCGGGAGCGGGTCGCGGGCAGCGGCGCGGCCTCGCTGCAGGCCCTGCTCGAGCCGGCTGCCACCGCGCCCACCCGGGAGCAGGCCGAGTGGTGCGGTGTCCTGGCCTCGGGGGAGCCGGTGGTCGTGACGGGTCTCGGCGGTCACCCGGTCGGCATCCTCGCCGCCGACGGCACCTGGTGCTCGGTGCACGCCGGCGCGCTGCGGCTCAACGTCGCGACCCCGGTCGCCGACGCGGCCGCCCGCGCCCTCACCCGCCCCGCCGCCCAGCGCTTCCACCCCCTGCTGTGCACCGACGATGCGGGCCGCCTGGCCGGGATCGTGCGGATGGAGCGGGTGGTCGACGCCCTCGCCCGCGCCGCCGGCTGACGGGTCGACCGCCTCGCGCGCGCGGTCTCTCCGTCGGCGGGCGGTACGCCGCGCAAGCCCGCCGCGCCGGGGTGGGCACTGCCGTCGTCACCGCGAGCCGGCCGCGCGAGCGCTGCGCGGGGTGGGCCGACCGAGGGCGCCGGACCTGGAGGCGACCTCTCAGGCGCGGCTGGCCGGTCTGGTCGTCACCACGACGGACGCACGGTCGAGGTCAGGCGGTGCGCGGGCGGTCGCGCAGCCGGACCAGGAGGTCGCGGGAGGCCGCGGCGACGAGCGGCTCGACGCCGAGCTCCTCGAGCATCCGGGTCGCTGCGGACATCTCATCGGCACGGCGACCGGCGTGCGTGTGTGAGCCCTCGACGAGCCTCCGGACGGTCTGCGGGCCCGCTCCCTCGAGCTCGTCGGCGATGTTGCCGGACAGCCAGTCGGAGCATCCGGCGGCCTCGGCCGCCTCGAGAGCCTCGACGACGGCTGCGGCCAGACCCTTGAAGAAGACGCTGCGCAGGAGCTTGCGGCGTGCCGCCTCCCCGGGTGGGCCCGGCTGCAGCCGCACCTCAGCCCCCAGGGGGGTCAGCACCGCCCGCACGCGGCCGGCTCCCTCCCCGCTGGCGAGGAACGGCACCTGGAGGCCGAGCCCGGGCACCGGCGCCATGATGGCGACGTCGGCGAAGACCCTGCCCGCGGCGCGGGCCTGCAGGTCGAGCTCGGTCTTGAGGCCGGGGGAGCCGGTGTTGAGGTCAGCCCACACGGCGCCGGCGGGCATGGCGCCTGCTCCGGCCGACAGTGCGTCGAGAGCGGCTGACGCCGAGTTGACGCTGAGCACGAGGTCGGCACCCCGCGTTGCGCTGGCCTCGTCGTCGTGGACCTCGACTCCCGGGGGCGCTGGCGCGACCGGGTCGTAGCCCCGGACGCGCGCCCCGGCGGTCACGAGGTCGGAGGCGAAGGCTGCGCCGGCCTCCCCCAGTCCGAGCACCGCGATCGTCGGGGCCGGGGGCCCAGCCGGGGTCGTGGCTGGTTCGGGTCCTGGACGGTCGGCGGCGGTCACGGCTGCACCTTGCTAGCATGTCGACGAAATTGTCAACAATCTCGGTGAGGGCTGATCGATGTCTGAGGCAGCGACGAGGGTGTCCCGGGGGCCGGTGTCCGGCCGGGTCCGGGACGCCATCCTCCGTGGCGAGCTGGTCGCCGGGCAGCGACTCGTGGAGGCCGACCTGTGCGCCCAGCTCGGCGCCAGCCGAGGCTCGGTCCGAGCGGCGCTGCTCGAGCTCGCGGCCGAGGGGCTCGTCGAACGCGTGGCCAACCGGGGCGCACGGGTGCGCGTCGTGCCACTCTCGGAGGCCATCGAGATATACGAGGTGCGGCGGGTCGTGGAGGGCTTGTGCGCCGCGAAGGCTGCCGAGCACGCCGACGAGGCGGAGGTCGACGAGCTGCACGGGATCGGCGAGCAGATGCGGGAGGCCGTGGACGCCGGCGAGGTGGCCACCTACCAGGAGCTCAACCAACGCCTGCACCGCAGGATCCGGGAGATCAGCCGGCAGGTGACCGCCGCGGACGTCCTGGACCGGCTGCGTGCCCAGATCGTGCGCCAGCAGTTCCGCCTCGCCGCCACCCCGGGCCGTCCCCGCACCTCGCTGCCCGAGCACCTCGCCGTGATCGAGGCGGTCTGCTCCCACGACCCGGGCGCGGCCGAGAGGGCCATGCACGCCCACCTCTCCAGCGTCATGGACGCCATGCGGGCCAGCCATGCCGGTGAGGACTCCGCCTAGCTGGCACCACCCGTGCGTCGGGGCCACGGGGGCACCGGGGGCACGAACGAGCATCGCGGCAACGTGACGGTTGACACAGCCGACAGGATTGCTAACAATCTTGTCGACACAGTTGTCGACAAGAGGAGCCCTGGTGTCCGACACTTTTTCCCCGCCCTCCGCGCGGGCTCGTGAGCTGGTCCGTGGTGGGTACGACGTGCACGTCCACGTCGGACCCGACGTGATGAGACGGCGCATCGACGACTCCGAGCTCGCGCACCGCTTCGCCGAGGTCGGGCTGGGTGGGTTCGTGCTCAAGAGCCACTACGTGCCGACGGCGGAGCGGGCGGCGGTGGTCAACACCCTGGGTGGGGCCCGAGCTGTCGGGGCGATCACCCTCAACGGTGCGGTCGGGGGGATGAACGCCGTCGCGGTCGAGATCGCGGCCCGGGGAGGCGCCGGTTTCTGCTGGATGCCGACGGTGGACAGCGCCAACGAGCGCGCTTGCCTGGCCGACCACCCGGAGGGTGCGACCCCGCCCATGTGGGCCCAGATCCAGGACGAGCTCCGCGACGCCGGCATGAGCGTCCCTCCGATCGCCGTCGTCGATGACGAGGGCAACCCCCTCCCGGAGACCACGCAGGTCCTCGACACCGTCGCCCGGCACGACCTCGTGCTCGCGACCGGTCACCTCCACGGGGACGAGATCGCCACGGTCGTGGCCGCGGCACGAGCGGCCGGCGTGCGGCGGGTGGTGGTGACCCACCCCGAGTTCACCAGCCAACGCATCGACGGCCGGCACCAGCAGGAACTGGCCGAGCAGGGCGCATTCCTGGAGCGCTGCCTGACCACCCCGCTGACCGGCAAGGTCGCGTGGGACACGTGGTTCGACCACATCCGCCAGGCGGGGCCGGCGAGCTCGGTGGTCTCCAGCGACCTCGGCCAGCCCTTCAACCCGCCCGTCGAGGACGGCTTGGCCCTGGCCGCCGACCGGCTCCTCGACGCCGGCTTCACCGACGACGAGGTGCACACCATGACCGTCATCAACACCCGCCTGCTCGCCGGCGCCGACGACCTCGCGGAGGTCTGAGCCGTGCCTGACTCCCACGACAGCTCGACCCCGGCTGCCCGGCACCTCCTGGTCGTCGGCGCGCACAGCGCCGATTTCGTCTGGCGCGCCGCCGGCGCCGTCGCGACGCACACCGCCGCAGGCGGGAGCGCGACCGTGCTGGCCCTGTCCTACGGCGAACGCGGCGAGTCCGGCGCGTTGTGGAAGGAGGAGGGGCAGACCGAGGAGCGGGTCAAGGCCATCCGCCACGAGGAGGCCAGCGGTGCCGCCGAGGTCCTCGGGGCCGACTTCGTGGCCCTCGACCTCGGCGACTACCCGCTGCGGGTCGACGATGCCGCGGTCGACCGGCTCGCGGGTCTCATGCGTGACATCCGACCCGCCGTGGTGATCACCCACCCTGAGCTGGATCCGTTCAACCCCGACCACCCGGTCGCCCACCGTGCGGTCGCCCAGGCTCGTCTGCTGACCTCCGGGGCGGGTGTGGCCAGCGCGTTCGAGACGGTGCCGCCGACCGAGTTCCTCGCCTTCGAGCCCCACCAGCCCGAGCTCTGCGGCTTCGTGCCGAGCTTCTTCCTCGACATCACCGCGGTCTTCGACCGCAAGGTGCAGGCGATGAAGCACATGTCGGCCCAGAGCTACCTGCAGGAGTACTACGCCCAGCGCGGCGAGCACCGGGGCAACCACGCCCGGAAGGTCAGCGGCGACGCCGGGGTCCGTCAGGCCGAGGCCTTCATGCGGCTGGTCCCGAACGTGGAGCGGGCGCTGTGACCGTCCCCGAGGTGCCCGCCGGCCCCGGGCCGGGCTCGTCGCTGGACGGTGCGGTCGCCGATCTCGGCGCCGCCGGGGTCGCCACGGTCTACGAGGCCTGCGGTCGCCGGGGTCTGCTGGAGCGCGAGTGGGTCCGGGTGACACCGGGCCGGCGCACGGCGGGCCCGGCCCGCACCGTGCGGTGCGCCTCGGGCGACAACCGGGCTGTCCACGAGGCGATGGGCCGCATCCGCCCGGGGGAGGTGCTGGTCGTGGCCATGGACGAGCCCGTGCCCGCGGCGGTCATCGGGGACCTGCTGGCCACCCAAGCGGTCGCCCGGGGCGCGGTCGGCCTGCTCGTCGACGCCGCCGTCCGCGACGTGGACGATCTGCTCGGCATGCCGTTGACCGTGCACGCCCGGTGGGTCAACGCCCGCGGGGCGACCAAGGAGCACCGCGGTGCGGTCGACGAGCCGGTCGAGATCGGTGGCACCGCGGTCGAGCCCGGCGACCTGGTGGTCCTCGACGACGACGGTGCGACCAGCGTGCCGCAGGGCGAGATCGCCGCGGCCGCCGACGCCGTACGCGCCCGGCTGGAGAAGGAACGCGGCCTGCGGGCCCGATGGGCGGCCGGAGAGCTCAGCTACGACGCCTACGGCCTGCGCGCCGAGGACGAGGGGGGACAGCACTGGTGACCGCTCTGCTCAGCACCCACGGACTGACCAAGAGGTTCGTCAAGAAGGACACCGCGACCGTCGCGCTGCGCGACTTCGACCTGGAGGTGGAGCCCGGGACCTTCGTGTGCGTGCTCGGCCGCAGCGGGTGCGGCAAGTCCACGATGTTGAACCTGCTCTCGGGTCTCACCTCGCCCTCCGAGGGTGAGGTCCGGTTCCGAGGAGAACGCCTCGACGGTCCCCACACCGACATCGGTTACCTGACCCAGTCCGACACCCTCATGCCGTGGCGCGACGTCCAACGCAACATCGAGATGCCCCTGGAGCTCCAGGGCGTCGCCCCCGCCTCCCGCACCGAGACCGCTGTGGACCTGATCCGACGGGTCGGGCTGGAGGGGTTCGAGCATCACTACCCACGCGAGCTGTCCGGGGGGATGCGGCGGCGGGCCAGCCTCGCCCGGATGCTGGCGGGCAATCCCTCGACCCTCCTCATGGACGAGCCGTTCGGTGCTCTCGACGCACAGCTGCGCCACGAGCTGCAGGTCGAGCTGCTGCGGCTGTGGGGCGAGGGCAGCGACCAGACCGTCGTGTTCGTGACCCACGACATCGAGGAGGCCGTGCTGCTCGGTGACCGGGTCGTGGTCCTGGGCGGGCTGGGCCGCGTCGTGGTCGACCGGACCGTCGACCTGCCGCGACCGCGCGACCCCGACGAGCTGCAGGTCGATCCCCGCTTCACGGGTCTGCACCGTGAGCTCGCCGTCGCCCTGAAGGGAGCCACCCGATGACCACCACCCCCCTCGGCACCTCCGACGGCGCAGCGGGTCCACCCCGCGTCGACGGTGAGCCCACCCCGCCCGAGGCGCCCCGCGGCGCGGTGCGCGAGCACGTCGACCGCACGTGGTGGGACCGGTACGGCGAGACCACGACGGTGTGGGCGGCGCGCGCCGGCCTGCTGGCCGTGTTCCTGCTGGCCTGGCAGCTGCTCTCGGGACCGGTCCTCGACGACACCTTCATCAGTCGGCCGAGCGACATCGCCGAACGGCTCGGCGAGTGGTGGGGCGACGGCACGCTGGTCGACAACTCCTGGATCACGGTGCAGGAGATCGCGTGGGGCTTCCTCCTGGGTGCTGCGACCGGTGCGGCGGCGGGTTACGTGTTCGGCGCGTCGCGCTACCTCTACCGGGTGCTCGACCCCTTCGTGATGGCGCTCTACTCCATCCCCAAGGTCGCCTTGGCCCCGTTGTTCATCGTGTGGTTCGGCATCGGGATGAACATGAAGATCCTGCTGGCCGCGGTCACGGTGTTCTTCCTGGTCTTCCTCAACACCGCCGCAGCCGTCCGCGATGTCGACCGCGGCCTGATCGACGCGGTGCGCCTCATGGGTGGGGGTCGCCGGGTCATCGCCCTCAAGGTCGTGCTACCTGCCTCGATGGCCGGCTTCCTGACCGGGTTGAAGGTCTCGGTCCCCTATGCGCTGATCGGGGCGGTGATCGGCGAGCTGGTCGCGTCCAACCGCGGCCTCGGGTACCTCATCAACGACTCGGCATCACAGTTCGACACCGCGGGGGTCTTCGCGGCTCTCGTCGTCCTCACCGTGATCGCCGGGGTGCTCAACCTCCTGGTCGGCCTGCTCGACCGGCGCGTCAACCGCTGGAAACCGCTCGACCACTGAACTCGTAGTCCTGCCGCGGCCCGCAGCTGATCCCACGCACCACACCGACTCGAGGAGCCATCCATGAAACTGTCCCGTCGCCACATCCTCCGGGCGCTCGCCCTCTCGCCGGCCCTGGCCTCGCCGACCCTGCTCTCGGCGTGCGCCGGCGGGGGGTCGAGCTCCTCGGAGGGCACGCTGAACGTCGGCCAGATCAGCAACTCGGTCGCCTTCTTCCCCCTGTTCATCGCCGAGGAGCGCGGCTACTTCGACGACGAGGGTCTGACCCTCGGTGAGCGGCCGCGGCTGGGCACCGGGGCCAAGGTGGCGGCCGCGCTCAAGGCCGGCAGCATCGATCTCGGGGCCGGGGTCATGACCGACGCCTTCAACCTCCGCGGCATCGACGAGGGCGGGAGGCTGACGACGTCGCTGGTCAGCGAGTACTACGTGGACATCATCGCCGGGGGGTCCCTCGACGATGATGGGGCTTCCCTCGAGGACCGCGTCCGGGCGCTCCGGGGCAAGGCCATCGGCAT
>Ga0325400_1007862_pt1 | contig 10209 bp, 6 predicted proteins | sample PopdelMetagenome_2_FD_205662 | JGI IMG/M metagenome (GOLD analysis project Ga0325400, IMG submission 205662) | Populus deltoides microbial communities from Bellville, Georgia, United States - Xylem-PdKOR-R1 | ecosystem: Host-associated > Plants > Phyllosphere > Stem > Wood/Secondary xylem...
AAAAAAATTAATTTTTGCGAGAAAAATAGTTAAACACAACTGTGTTAAAGAAATATAAATAAGTTTATGTTTTCAATTTATTTTATTTGATATATACATAAGTTTTTTTATTTTACTTTTAACTGTTTTTATATAAAGTTATGGTACTAGTGATACATCTGGACAATGATGATGGAAAAATCTGATGATATTTTAAAAAATTTCATCGATATTAAAAATTATTGATAAAATTATAAACGGAATATCATAATCGAAAACTTACTCATTGGGGGTATCTGTATCTGTTACTTTAATTTATCTTTCAACAGTTGTTTTGCATTGGCCAGGTTCATCATTAAGACTTAAACCATAATTAAATATCAAACATGACTGCAACTTTTGCACTGTTCATAACATAAATGATTCCTCCTGCTGCTTCATCCACAAAAAGGAATTCCTCCTGCTGCTTCTGCAATTTCCAGCAAGTTTTGTACAGTGATTTTAAATAAATCGAGAATTGTGTGGCCAAAAAAAATAATAAATCTTAAAAAATCAAGAAACAGGTATTGATCAAGATATTTAATCTTGAAAAATAGGATATTCACCCTATTGTGTTTACTAAATTTATTTATTAAGATAATTTTTTTTATTTAAGCAAGCAATAATATATAGAAATAGAGACACAAATTAAATTGATTGAATAAAATAAAAAGGAGAAAAAAACATTATGTAAGGTTGCATATATTAGAAATATTATCTAAAAAAAATTCAAAAATAAAGTTCATCCATACAAGAGATTAAAAAAGAATTATAGATGAATCAGAAAAACTCTTCACATTTAAATGCATAACTAAAAAATAATTATCATTTAAAAGAGACTCTCTAAATAAAATAAAACAGAGAATGAGTACTAATTTAAATATAAATTTAAAAAATAGTGAAAAAACCATAAAAAAGAATCATTAATTTTAAAAGGAGCAGGAAAAAAAACAAAGGCTAGGCATTGTTGGGCCTGACCTATTTTGTGAAGGCCCCTACGCGGGCCTGCCCTGATAGGAATGTTTTAATTTCGGAGTGTTTCGGCGTGCCATTTCAGGGTTGTACTGTTTATATATATATATATATATATTCAACAAACATAATTCAAATTCAAGATAAATTAATTATAAATTATGCAATACAAACACAGTACCAAACAAATATAATTTTAAAATTTAAAATATTTCTAAATAGTCAAGATTAAATAGATCTTTAACTTAAAGTAATTCAACTTAAGCAAAATATCAAAATATTATGAAAGTAAAATGTTTTAACACAAATATTTTAAATATAAAGTTAGGTCAATGTTATCAAGGCTAATGAAATCTAAAGCATCCCTTATTTTGCTCAAATTCCTACAAAGTATAAATATGAGAAAAAAAACAACATGAATATAAACCATATATATTAGTGATAAATCTAATTTTAAAAAATTAATATAATTGTTAATGAAAATAGTAATAATAATTTTCAATATTATTATTAATATCATTGTTATTGAAAATAGTAATGACAAATAACTTTTTATAATTGGATGGTTTAATTAATTAAATTGAATAAGGTTCAATTTGATTCAATGGCTTTTCAAGAGCGGAACGGAACATGTGGAATGAAATCGGAACGTTCTTGGCAGAATTTAGCCGAAAAATCCGGAATGGACCGAGATTTAAAATGAGATGAAATTTGTTCCGTTTTGTTCTGTTTTTTGAATTGGTATGAAATATTTCGACCATTTCAAACAAAACGAAAAGAAATTGACAACTTTGAATGATATATCTACATCTTCACGCATGATTATAACTATCATAAAAAAGACTTCAAGCTTCGACTCTAACATGTTAAATGATATCAGGCAAAACGAATGATAAAAAAAATGATACAGGCACGATCCTTGCTCCTCATCAAGATCCATCAACTTATCTTAATGAATTTTGGAGTAACGAGAAAGGTAATAGTTTTTATATATAAAGGCCTTCTTTTTCTTTGATTCTTCAGGCGATCATTGGCGTCAACGAATCAGGTGGAGTTCTAGTGATGGGTGTTACGAGTGGTGCCGCCGTAGTAGAGGTAGAATTAATGTGCTCTTACAGATGTCGGTGATCAGCATATATTTTTATATTTATCAAAAAATAATAAATCCTAGGTTTACGCCATAAATTCCTTCCTTCAACAGGTTTGGATTGAATCTGATGAAATCGCTTAATTGATTAAAAATCTATTTAGATTAAATGGGTTAATTTTTCAAGTGAAAAACATAGCCGATTCAATCAACAAATTTAATGTATACCAGACTTCATATCTTAAATTATTAAAATCAACCAATAAATGGGGTCAAAATGTATAATTATATCAATAATATTAAGGAAAAAAAAAGTGGTTGCAACATACAAACGTACATGCACTCCCTACGTAATAAACGACTCTTGTCCGCACTCCTTATCTCCCCAGATCATGTTTTCTTCTCTTTGCATAAATGTCAAGAAGCGTTACAATTCCTCTCCGTGAACCTGCTAGCTAAGCAGGTAAAGCCGCATTAAAAACTGGTTTGAAAAAAACAGTAGTGGTAGACACTCAATGCGATCTTGCACCCGTATGCATCAGAGACCTGGCATCCCACATCTTCCCCCATATGCCCCACCTCACATTATCAAAATCAAAATCAAACATCTATATCTTGATTGAAAATAGTGAATGGCCCAGATTGAATCACAAGGAAAAAAAAAAGGCGAATTGAAGTGATGGGTTTTTTTCCCTTCTGTTGTTGGGGGGTCAGACACTCAGAAATTTTAAAGAATAATTTTGGAAAGCAATGGTGGACGCAGCAGGGCTCAAAGGCCAAGTCTAGGCTCCCAATCATTTCAATAGCTGACTTTTGAACCGACAACTAGACTCTACCCCTCCAATCACTTTGAACAGAAAACCTGCCGGTTATTCTCCTGCACCCAAATCCTCTAAGCAGTCCTCCACGTGTCTCAAATCAGATGGGTCAGACCTTTTGACTTGACGACCACGGTCAAAAGCACTGGCCAGGAAAACCAAAAGGGAGCAGTTAAATCAAAACAAATCCACCCTTTCAATTTCTATTTCTCTTCATCGCTAGTATTTATTTGAGCTTCATTGCTCACCCTTTTTTACTCCCCCATTTCATATTCTGCTTTGTGTCCTTTTTGTTTTTTTTCTTTTCTTTTCTTCCCTCCTACTTTTCTTACTTGAACCTTTTCTCTCCTACGAAATCAACCTTTTCTTCTTCTTCTCCTTTCTTGTGTGTTTTCATGGCCGTTTCACGCTCAAGCTCTTCTAGCTTGGAGCTGACCATGTCCATGCCTGGTTTCGTTTCTTCTCCTTCTTTTCCTCCATCTGGCAAGCCCCAACCCCCCCTGATCTCCTTCTTTCCTTTTGGTTTTATATGATATTCTATCTCATAGCTTTGTTCTTGTTGCGTGGCCGGTTTTCTTAATAAAGAAATCTTCCTTCTGTTTTCTTTTTTTAATATGATGAAAATACATGGTTTTGCTGATTTATTAATTAAATAACTGATTCATTTTATGCCAGAAAATTTATTTTCTTGATTTATGAAAATGATCATGATGTATCATTAATCGGCGAAGGGGTTTGCGCAGTGAAAGATTTCGACATAAACCAAGTACCATCAGGAGCAGCAGAAGAAGAATGGATCTCTGCAGGCATGGAGGATGAAGAGGAAAGCACTGATGGAGCCCCACCTCGCAAAAAACTCCGCCTCTCTAAAGAACAGTCTCGCCTTCTTGAAGAAAGTTTCAGGCAACATCACTCCTTGAATCCCGTAAGTACCAAACCTCCCCTCTTCTCTCTCTCTATTTATAGTAAAACAATTATGTTTTGTGATTTATTTAAGATTAATTTGTGGAGTTTAACTATTTTTTATGTATGCAGAGACAGAAAGAAGCATTAGCTTTGCAGTTGAAGCTGAGGCCTAGACAAGTTGAGGTGTGGTTTCAAAACCGTAGGGCCAGGTACTGTACCTTACATTTATACTATTTCATGCTTGGGCTTGGCTTGGGTAACACATTAAACTCTCTTTTGATCCCTTCACTATATATTTTGTTGGTTGTTAGGATTAAAATTGATGATTATAAGGTGGATACACACACACATATATCAAAGTTGGCAGAATATAATCTGAATCGGATTCTATATCTACCCGTATAAATCGTACTGTTTATCATCATCAGGAAGAATAACATCTTTTGAGTAATGGGTTTTTCTTAGAACATTATATATATATATATATATATATATATATATATATATATCTGTGTGTGTGCAGGGTACAATATTATAACCTTAATACTACGTTGGTTAGCAGTATAAACAATTAAGATGCTTGAATTCTTTGGCCATTTTCATGGCTAAAGCAAAGAAATTAGGCATCATAAATTATCGAACTTTTCCACCGCATTTAAAACCTGTCTGGGGCGGTTAACGTGTCCCTTTCATGATTATATTATACAGTAAAAGATGTTAGAATGTGATTCTTGAGCCCTTAAAATGACGAATTGTTCATATATATGCCAGTAAAGGGAGGCAGAAGTTGACGCGAAACTGTATAGTTATACATGCTTGTTATGAAACTTTTTTTTTTTTTTTGTTGAGTTATGATTTTGAGACTAGTTAAGTGATGAAATTAAACTGTTTGTCTTTTGTTGGTTAGTCATGGCGCGGATTTAGTTAAAAATATGGTTACATTAAAATTTATATTTATGCTGAGATATCTGGAATTAGATTTCAATCGAATATATATCCACATACATGGCAAAAATGAATGCAGATAAGCAAGGCCGGGGGTGCAAACAATAATTCTAATAGTAATAGTAGCAATTAAGATAGATAACCCTTACTGCGTATATAGTTGTCAAGTTATGAAGGTAGATCGATGACATCTGAAATATGAAGTTAATTAGCCAAGGTGTTTTAGTTTCTTGCCATAGAACCCTAAAATATTGCATATACAATTAATTAATAAACTTGATTTAATACTACTACTACTACTATATAGCTTGAGAATAAATTAAGACACGTGAGCGCCAAGTGGCTCAACAAATTTATGAACATTTAATGATGAGGTTATTTCATGAGCTAACCTTTGTGAACTAATATAATGACGGTCGTTCAAATATATAACAATCTAGTATCAAGATGCATGTGTTCTTTGGCCTCGTGCGCTAGTCTGATCATAACTCTAATAAGTGATGCTTTGACTCACTATTAATAATCCTTGTCTTGGACCTTTATTATTATTAATATTAATATAATTATTTGCGTTTATTGCAATATTATTGCACGAAATCAAGAGAGAGACTAAGCATTTGCTCTTCATTATCATATTCACTGCTATTTTAATCAGTCAAAAGAAACGGATCCAAAGCTGTAAATTCGATAATGAGTCTCTTAAAGCTTGACTGCATAATTATACCAGATCAACAGACGAGATATACATTGAATTAAAGTTAGAGTCTAACGATGCTTTATGAGATAATTTGATAAAAACTGGAATATTGAACATATATACAACAGGTATTGAATATTTGAATGCATCCATAAATGCTTACCTTGTATGTATGGTTTACGGAAACAAAATTCTCAAAAGTGCACTTGTTATACTCTGAAAGCAGTAAGGAACACCCAGCGAATCGGGGGAAGCTGGCAATGGCTTTAATGCAAGCTCTTAAATATGCCTACCAACTCGCCTTTGTTGGACAAGTTAACATATATGGCATACATTTATGATTATTTTCATCACTTTACATTTACAACTCAAATCCAAATTAATGATCATAAACCAATATATATGGAGTACTAGCTCAAACGTTTTCTCACATTGTTTTATCACAATGTCACATATTATTTTGTACCAATCTTCCAATGTTAACACATTTTTCTGGTCACGTATAGGAGCAAACTTAAGCAGACAGAGATGGAGTGCGAGTACTTGAAGAGATGGTTTGGTTCATTAACAGAGCAGAACAGGAGGCTGCAAAGAGAAGTGGAGGAGCTTAGGGCATTAAAGGTAGGTCCACCAACCGTGATATCTCCTCACAGTTGTGAACCTCTCCCAGCATCCACGCTTACAATGTGTCCGCGTTGTGAACGTGTGACAACCACCGGCGTGGACAAGGGCTCCACCAAAACCACACGTACTGCTGTGGCCAACCCAACAATAGCCGCCACCTTGTCCTCTGAAAATGGAGCACCCGCACTCCAATCTCGGCAATCTTGCTAGTCAGCTGTAATGATGATTGATTACTTTGATGTGAAAGAAGATAGGTTAGAGAAATATTGTTCATAACAGTTTACACCAAAATGTGTATGAGATAGATACTATAGCATATGGTATCTAATCTACATGGATAATTAAATTACTTATCAATTAGCACTTTTTTTTTTCTTTTTAATGCCTTTTCCAGTTGACTGTTTGGTTGTTTTCTTTTTCAAAGTATAGGAAGGCGAAGTAGATTGATTTGAATTTGGAGCCCTCTACTTTCTCTGCATCCAAATTAATTTCATGCTAATTACTATATATGCGCTTCTGTTCATTGGCTTTCCGTGCGTACCAGCATATATATATTGAGGGGAGACGAAACTCCATGGTGTTACGAGAAGCACCCATATAAAATACTCGTGGAAAAACTTTCTCAATGGACATTAAATTTCTATTCAATTTCCACAAAGTCATAATGTTCAGGTGGCGGTCGGAAAAACCAAAATTGAGAAATTCTGGAAGTGGTAATTATGCCTTGCCAGGAATTATAGTTAATTCTTGCTACAATAATATTCTTTTCAAACACAATCTCAACGTGATGATTAACTAGTTGATGCGACGTTCTTCATAGAATTCCAATTTCATCTTGTTTTTGGGTAAACAAAATGAGTGTACATGCATAAAAAAAGAGAGACTATTATAATATTTCATACGTACATGAACTTGGATTAAAAGAGACTCACATACATTGCATCCATGTCAGAATGGAAGTTTACACTGCCTTTGTAAATGAGTATAATATATCGTTTAAACATGAAGCTGATAGTGGAACAATTTAATACCTAGCACTAAAATAGTATGTTAAAATAATATAAATATAATATATCTTTTTATTATTATTATTATTATCCTTTTGCGTTCTACTTTTACCCAAATAACTCTTGCCAAAAACAAAAGGTTCGGTGAAGTGTCCTTGACCATCTCTTTGCTTTGCTTCATGGGCTTCCTCTATTTTTACTGCTAGTAGCAAATATCGCCCTGATCTTCAGCTAAGATTTGACGTCGATATCATGCCCTTGTCAATTAATGCAGATATTGTGTCCTTAAAATTGCAACCCAAGGGCAACATCAGAGTGTGGCATGTTTAGTATTCGTCTTTTTATTAAATTTATTTTCCATTTTAGTTTCACAGCACCTGCGATGCATATAATTTGGTACCCTTAACAAATGAACGAACAAGGTCACATTTCGAGGCAGCATTCAAAAACCTTTTTTTTTTTTTTTGAGACATGAGTTCGATGTGACCATATGAAAATGTTTTAAAGATTGCTCGGAAAACAAAAAAACAGAAAAACTTAATTTTAACATGTAAACTTATCCAATGATATTTCTTATTCATTGAAATAGATAGGAGAAACAAAGTCACCTCGGACATCTTAATAATGAAATAGTGATCTTTCCTTTTTCTACCTACCAAAGGAAACACCCAAATGATAATCTTTTTAAAATTTGACAAAAGAACATTACCAAATCGAGATCAGTCCATGGAAGAATTAATTCTATCTTGATATAAAATAGAATTTCCATCCTTTCTCGACCCAGACAGTATTGAATGATATGGGCCCAATACCAAGGATCACGAGCCTCGCTAGAATTTCCAGCTCCATGTATGCGCTGCCTATTGCTTTCTCGCTAAATCTGGCCGACCTTCAAGAATCAGGTCATAGCCCAAGCTTCACGGCCCAGTTACTTTTCTCATCAGAGCTCTTTTACCAATCCACAGGCCCTGCATCTTCAGGCAATTGAGATTAGCCCAAGCCCATTTCCATTTCTTAACTCAAATGAGAAGGCAGCAAGCTGAAACCAGTTATATATACAAGACACGGATGAAATCTAGCAGTATGGTCTTAGCCTATTATCAAAGTGACATGCAGTCCGAGAAACATGCATGTATAACTAAAGGATTCATGGCAACTGCTTATCTGAACATTCCTGTAAAATCATGAGCTGGTGATGATGAGAAGGAAACAAAAGAGAAAATTTTAAGATAAAAAAAAAAAAACATGGGCCAGACAATTCATTATGGAACTCGTTTCAAGGCAGCGACCAAGGAAGTGGAAGTCTCATTCTTTCAAATAAGCACAAAGGGACACTCTTTGAGATAAGAGTCTTGCTATACAACTAGTGTTATCTGTGGAGGACATGTCCAAAATCCAACTTCCCTTCGTAGCATAGGAATACTCCTGTTTTTAGCAGCAGATTTGCTCTTGATTACTGGTCTTCCCCGCCATAAAAATTGGAGGTAAAATGCTTCGGATCAGATAATTAACTAATTTAGGCACACTGCAAATGTGTTCATAATTAATTTCTTGCTTCTCATTTGTGGATAGTTCCAGGGATTACTTCATTTATGTAGCAAGGGATTGAAGATCTGAGGAAGATGATGGCACTTGTACCTGGGCACAACACAAAATTATAATTTGTTTTTTCAATTTCAGCGAGAATCAGATGGGTCTCTATCTTAATCCAACGTTGGACAGTTTACAGCTAAATTTTGCAGTTAAGGATGGTCTGATTCAATGTCGGTAGAAACAGTGACTGATCGAGCAAGAGCGAGCTCCACTGTCAACACTCGGCAAATATCAAATTAAGAAGAAATAGCTAGGGAACAATGCTGTCCCTTGATATAACTGGGCACCCATTATTTTGTTTTAATTCTTAAAGAGAAGATTCAATCATGGCCCTTCCAAGTGGCAGGCAGAAGCCATACTTTGGTATCAGGTGATTGATTAGTCAAGATATTAATCTCATTTCTTGGGCTGCTAGAATCATATAAGTTGGCAAACCATAGCCTTCTAGTCTTTCAATTTTGCCACCGAGTACTGGTATCTTCGAGAGATTTTTTGTACTCTGAGAAGATTTAAAACGAGGGGAAAAGGAAGAAACCCAATTCAGATTGTCACTTGTATTATTAAATGACTAGATAATTCAGATGGGTTTTTAGCTAACAGCTAGCCTGTCTGGAAGAAGTAAAATTTGATCAACTGAGGAAAGGATTTCCGGGTCATCACTCTGTCATACTATAAACTGACTACTTTCTAACATCCACATACTGAGCAGTTAGACAGAAACCCCCTCCCTACCAAACATTTAAGAGTGAATTCACCTAAAGAACTAATCGATCGAACCACATCACATGGGTCTAGCCCCAGATGACTCGCGTTCCCTTCACAAATAAATGTTCGCAGATACGAGTTTGTGACAATGCCAGAGAAATTTGTCACGGAAGTTTCCTTGCCAACCAGAATGTGTCAAAACATAAACTCAACATGTCTCCAAGCCCCTATTAAATATGCTCCCTTCAACTCATGATTTTTCAATTTTAAGAGTGGCAAGTCCCAAGAGATGAGATTATTATTGAATTCAACCTTAGCTGGCTCTTTCGGGAAATTAAATATAGCTAAAATAGAGAGATAAAGAGAGAGCAAAATACCCTTTTAATTCCTGGGGATGGTGAGTGAACCATCTTAAAAGAATGTTCTTTCACATGCTTGGCTCTGGAGTCAATAAGCTAGAGCATCGAAAACCCCACAAGCATGAAACCTAATTCCAATATAAATTAGCTGTTGTTAGCGAGTTTTGTTGCCGTTGTTACCAAGATTTGGAGTATTAGAGATAACCCTCCTCTCAAAGTTTTGTCACGGACTCACGGCTGAAGACTGAGTCAAGCCTGGTAGTCACGTGTCAACGAATCAGTGGTTTGTTGAACTGCTCGCATTGGAGTGCATGTGAATAGATATCGGGCAGTATCAAGCCCTGTCTAAATTGGATCAATCTTTGTTGTTAAGCTAGATTATTCATAAATAATTGACCGTTAACATCCACTTCAAGGTGGTTTTTCAACATTACATCAGGTTAATCTCTAGTGGTTGATTGTGATTTCGGAAAGAGGT
>Ga0325400_1007863_pt1 | contig 10209 bp, 10 predicted proteins | sample PopdelMetagenome_2_FD_205662 | JGI IMG/M metagenome (GOLD analysis project Ga0325400, IMG submission 205662) | Populus deltoides microbial communities from Bellville, Georgia, United States - Xylem-PdKOR-R1 | ecosystem: Host-associated > Plants > Phyllosphere > Stem > Wood/Secondary xylem...
GATGCGCAGTAAATAATTAAAATGCTACCTAGAATAATAAATGTCCACCATGCCATTTGCACCTTGGCCAGACTAAAGGGTGGATGCGCAGCGGCTAAGGTGGGTAGTGGCTCAGTAGGGCTTTCGCGCGGTAGGGTAACGCGCAGCAGCCAAGAACGCCTACCCAGCAGAAGAAGGCCCACTGCTAGGCTTAGGGTGCCCAGCACGCCTATCCAAAGAGTCGCAAAATTAATTTGCTGAATCCGCAACTCACTAGCTTCGCGCCGGGGGTGCAGTTTGGTAAATATGCGGTCCTCGTAGCCTATACCTAGCTTGGCTGTGAAGGAAGGCTCCCAAGGAGACGGGCTAACTACATTCCAATAGCGGTAATTGTCCACGTTGCGCTCTAGCTTGAAAATAGCTTTATCAGGCACCCCGATGGGATACTCATCGAGCAATACCGACCACGGAGAAGAAACACCAGTCATAGCGGCAGCCGAGTCGCGGTGAGTCGCTAGATGATGCATCTTGCGCCGGGCAGCGGCTGTCAGCACGGTGTCAGCCGACGACTCATCCACGTACAGCGCTAGTGGAGGCATATTGAGCAATGGCGCATCGTCGATATAAAGGACTAGGTTGCGGGCGCGGGTGTGGGCCTTCTGCGGGTCTAGCCCTTGGTCAACCAAAATTTTCTCTTGCAGCTTTAGCCAACGATTTAACCCAGTCACCTCCACTGTAATATTATTACCCAACTTAAAAAGCGAGTCTTGGCTGGGATTATCGGTTTCATAAATACGCTGAATAACCGGTTGCTGGGCCTGAGCCGCGTCCGTTAGCAGGAAGATTAGGACTATAAGCAGACTTCGCCAACGGAGCTTAATAGACAAAAGCATTCCCAACCGGAGGGCGTAAATAGGCATCATGCTGTATAACAATGCTAAGTGATACTGCGAACTTACATACCTGATGAGTTAGTGCAATCATAAATAGCGTTATTGCCTATAAATCAGTTGGCATTTCAGTTATGTGTGGAGTTCACAGTGCGCTTGACTCTGAGATACACATCCTATTTCGCTAATCACCAGACTACTATTGATTATCATATGAATATTTGATATAAACTATATAAATAATTTATCATAACTAACAACTGTAGTTGAGCCCTAGCTTCTGAGCCGTTTTACTAAGCTTCTCTGGCTCTACATAGGTGTAGTTTACTCGCTCACCATCAACTGGGGAGCAATCGTTGCACGGTGGTGGCTTGAAACTCCTTCCCGCGCCGGGTCCGGTAGCCTGCTTCATTCAACTTGGCCGCGATTTGCCACAACGTCTCCCCCTTGGCCCGCAGCAGCTCGGCCAGCTGCGCCGCCTGCCGGTTAGTTTGGTGCTCGCGGGCATTGCGCTGCATGATGGCCCGCCCCTGGGCAATAGCGTCCAGCGTCAGGTTCTGCGGGCTGCCGAGCTGCGCCCCGCGGGCCTTCTTGGCGGCGAGGGCGTCTTTGGTGCGCTTAGAAATCATTTCCCGCTCGTGCTGGGCGATGACGGCAAACAGCCCCACGGTAAGCGTATTGGCATCGGGCATGTCGCAGCAGACGAACTCCACCCCCGAGTCACGCAGCGCGAAGATGAACCCCGCATTCCGGCTCAGCCGGTCGAGCTTAGCGATGAGCAGGGTGCTGCCCGCGCGCCGAGCCTCGGCGATGGCGGCGAGTAGCTGCGGCCGCTGGTTCTTCTTGCCACTCTCAATTTCGACAAACTCCCCCCCAAGCTGAGCTGGGTCAGCCACGAACGCTAGCACGGCGGCCCGCTGCGCGGCGAGGCCCAGGCCCGAGTTGCCTTGCTTCTGGGTGGAAACTCTATAATAAGGAGTGTAGGTGCGGGTGGAGGGCAGCGGGGCAGGCATAGTACAAAACGGGCGGGTTAGCACAAAACTTCCCCAAGATACTTCATTTTACATATTGTAAACGTTCCTTTACAAGATGTAAAAAAGCTCAACACTTAACGAAAAGGGGCTGCCATGCTGGCAGTATGGCAGCAATATTGGTTTGAACTACTTGAGCAGTTGACTGAACTGCGGAGGCTGAGTCGGAAAACGCTTCGAAAAATGTGAAAACCGGGTGCTACCCATCATACCGCAAAATGTGTTTAATGGCCGGCGCGTTGATTAACGAAATCAACAATTGTGTGCAGCACTACCTCCTTTGTAAACTTTACCCCCAGAGCCGTTTTCTTGATAAGCAGTTCGTCCAAAAACTCCTGTTCGGTCTGTGCGGAAGGTTGTTCCCGAAAGGCGATGTACCAGCCCGCTGTAAACATTTGCTTATAAGCCTCCACCGTAGGCTTGCCTTTCTCGGCATCAACCATCGTGCGAATTAGCTGCTTACGCTCTTGGTTGTGAATTACGCGGACGACGAAGCGGTCCTCGTCGGTGTTCACGAACTCTTCGTAAGTCGCTGGGTCATTTAAGCCGTAAAAATCAAACCAACTTACGGAATCCGCCTTTTCGTAAAATTGAATGACAAAATCATTCATGATAATGAGGTTCGGGCCTGTGTGGCCGGTGTACCCCACCAAGTTGGTCGTGTACTCCTTATCGCCCCCTAGCGTTTCTAGATAAGTTACCACGATGGGAAACTGGTTCAAAGCTTCTGGCTCGGCCTGCTCGTGGTTTGAGATTAGCTGGCGCAGGGCTTCGGCAGTTGCTTTCGACAGTTTTACGACATCGGTACTGACAAACGTTCGCCAAATTTGAAGGTAAAAAAATAGCCGGGCAAGTTTCCAGTCGGCGATTAGGACCCTATCGGTGTTTGATAAGTCAGCGCCACGAAGCCGCGGCAGTATCTTCTCGCTGAACCTGCTCTCAATTGTGGTAAAAATGCCTTCGCAAATGGGGCAGAACACGTCATCGACAGAATAAGGGATTTTTTTAGCCGCCTCTATCTCAGTATCGTTGATTTCTCTGCCCAACGTATCTTCTACTTGCTCAACCGAGGTACTGCGCTGAAAGTTGAAGTCAATGAATGGGGAATCATTGGATATGTCGAAGTATAGACCCTTCTCGCGGTCATTGCTGCCGTCCTGATTGAGGCAGCTGCGAATGATGCCATCCGTCAAGTAATGAGTATTCTTTTTAGTAGCTTCTCGAAGCTTACATAACGCGCAAAGCATGGGTCTTGTGGTTATCAGCGCATACATTAGCACTTCCCACAAACTTACTATTGATGGCCTTAGTTGAAAGTTTAGTAAGGATGTTATATTAACTTGCTTACTGAATTGATAAACAAGCATAAGGCACAATAACGGGTGTTTTCCGGTACTGGCTACCCACTGCCTATCGGTGGCTGCTAGCACAACGAAATGCAATATTTGAAACTCATAGCGGTAATCAAAGTACCCGATAGGCACTTTCCTATTCCAGGTAAGTGGGCCGGCCATGTAACATCCGTACCAAACTTTTAACCAAGGCCCTTATAGTGGATGCGCTAAGTAGTATCAACAAATGGTTAGCGCCGCAGCGCGAAGCGTAACTCAGCGGCAGCGGCTTCGGCGGAACCCTTCGGCCGGCGCAGCCAATCGGATTCGCTTACAAACTGCTGGGTAGAAGAAAGAGGTACGCGGTAGAGGTGTAAATAGAAATACAGCATGGTGTACCACTCCGGCGACTTGGCTGCTGGCAGCCAGCCCCAATGGTGGAACATGCGATGCAAGTAGAAATTAGTGGCCAGATTATCCGTAGGTTTCAAGAATAATCTTCCTGTTTCCTGCACGTGCTGCAAGCGCTTGTTAAGCGTCGGATGCACCTCCTCTTCCTGGCAGTGCCATACCTCACGAGCATACGCATAACCGTCAAACACCTGCCCCAAACTCAGTAAGCGATGCTCTGTATCGGGCGTCAGACCAGTGTCCATATTTTTCTTAAAGCCTACGCAACAGTGCAGTTTTTGATTGGCCGCTTAAAAGGTATTTGTCTCGCTTGAGACACTACTTGAGGGGACGTTTCTAAAATGACTATAGCCCAGCTTTTCCGACCTACTCCTTATTATATGTTCACTCTGGCTACCTGCTACGTCCTTACTATCGTGTGAGCACTGCTCCCAGGCGCAAGTCGGTCTAGGGCTCGAACCCCAATAAGTGGCCGTGAGATATGGGGAAGTGAGAATATGCTTTTCTCTACTGCCAACTGGCGCCCAATTTAGGAAGCCCAACCTGCGCCTGAGTCAAAATTTTTTCTTTGCTTACATATCACCCGAGATAAGAATCTCTTCTACTTCAGGGTCTTGGAAATACGTTTCAACCTTAAAACCATTTGTTGTCATGCCCATTAAACCTGGTGTACGCTTCCCCGTTCAGCAAGCCAGTGAACAGTAGAGGCTACGCTGTTTGTTTAAATTCAAGTGGGGTCATAAAATTCAAGGCCTGATGCGGCCGCTGCGTGTTGTAGTCGTGCATCCACTCGTCGACGAGTTGGCGTACGTGGGCCAGCGAGCGAAATAGGTGGGCGTCGAGCAGCTCGCGCCGAAACGAGCCATTGAAGCGCTCGATATAAGCGTTTTGAGTCGGCTTGCCGGGCTGAATCCAGTGCAGAGTAATGCCCTGCTGCTCACACCATTCACTCAGGCGGGCGCTGATGAACTCGGGTCCGTTGTCAGTGCGCAGCTGCGCGGGCGGACCATGGCACTCGACCAAGCGCGTCAGCACGTGCACCACGCGGGCAGCGGGCAAGGAGAAATCGATTTCCACTCCGAGCAATTGACGGTTATAGTCGTCGAGCACGTTCAATGTCCGGAAGCGCCTGCCATCCGTCAGCACATCGCTGGTGAAATCGAGCGACCAACAGACGTTTGCCGCTGCTGGCACGGTCAAAGGCTGCTTCACGCGCGCAGGCACCCGCTTTTTCACGCGTCGAGGCAGGTTAAGCGCCAGCGCTCGGTAAATACGTAAGGTGCGCTTGTGGTTGATTAGCAAGCCGTTTTTGCGCAAGCGGTGATGCAGCTTCCAGAAGCCCCAGCCGGGGTAACGTCCTGTTAATGCGCGCAAAGCGTGCTGCACGGGCTCGTCGTTGCGCCCCGGTACCACCGGGTGGTAGCTACTGCGCGCGAGTCCGACCAGGGCACACGCGCGCCGCTGACTCCAGCCCTTACTCACTAAGCCCTGCGCTGCCTGGCGCCGCGCCGCAGGGCTACCTACTTTTTTCGCAGTATCTCCTTGATAGCTTGGTTTTCTAAGCTCAAATCGGCAAACATCTGCTTGAGGCGCTTATTTTCCTCTTCCAGATGTTTGAGCCGAGTTAGCTCGGCCACGCTGGCCCCGGCGTACTTGCTTTTCCAGGCGTAAAACGTGGCCTCGCTTAAACCGTGCTCCCGCACAATTTGGGCGACGGTCTGCCCGCTGGCTTGCTGTTGGAGAATCGCCACAATCTGGGCTTCGCTGAATCGTCCCTTTTTCATTTCTCAGTCGTCAGGTAGTGAAAGTACTGCTTTCTCCACTCTCAACTGGTCCGCTATTTAGGGAAGCGTACAGTCTGAGCACGGCGATGAAAGCGGCCCCGAGCGGGGTAGAGCGGCCTCGCCAGGCCGCTCTACCCCGCTCGGGGCCGCTTTTTGATACACTATCCAGCGCTAGTTCACAGGAATTAAACGTTCGTTCAAGGCCTGTGAAAGCGTAGGCTAGCTCGACCACTAGGGCCGGTAGTATGCATAGAGCCGCAACTGGTCAGGTGATGCCTCAAGCCGAAACTGCCCCACGGCTTCTAGGTGCTGTTGAATAGCTTGCAGATCTTGTTCGACCGCATTCGGAGAACAGAGCCGTGGAAAGTCGAGCCACTCGATCTCCTTGTAAGCCGTCCAGCCCAAGTGGGGTTTACCACTGATCATGGCTTCCATTGCGCGAGCGTAGTAGTTGAACTGGTAGCTCGTTTGCTCGTCTAAATGCAGCCAGCGCTCACTACTCGCTTCTTCCCAGATGAGTTTGACTCGACACGCTTGCACAAGTGGCCACTGCGCCACCAGCGTGGTGAGCAACTTTACCCACTTCGCATTACTCATCAGAGGCTGAAGCTGGGCGGCCAGAATGACTTTGTCTAAAGCTTCATCATCACGTTTCACGGCAAAATGATGTTTCATAATGCAACGATAGCAGATGCGCCAGGTAGTTTACTGATGAAATCTAGAAGCTGGTCTGAGGACGTGCGCTATGCTAACTAGACTATTGCGGCCGCCCTAGCTCTCAGCTGGCCACCGGGCCTCAGCCCACAAACTTGGGTTGGCCCCGCGCGGGGCGATGAGGGGTAATCGGCGGGGCCTGCAGGACGGGGTAGCCGCTGCCCGGCGCCGGGGGTGCGCTTGTCCACGCCGATTCGTCCGAGCTGCCCCACGCCGACTTCGCCGCGGGGGCCGCCACCGCGGGTGGGGCCTGGTACGGCACTTGTTCGGCCACGCCATCCACGTGCTCGGCCGAAAGCAGGGCCAGCAACGCGCCGGGTATCGCCCGCCACAGCAGCAGGCGCTCGCGGGGCTGATAGTAAAGCACGTATCCCAGATAGTGCAACTCCACAAAGATCAGCTCGCATCCCAGGGCCGACACCGTTAAGGGCACGCGTGGAGACGCGGCCGTGAGCAGGCCGGCGGGCAGCCAGCTCAGCGGGTCGGGCCGCGGTGCTTCCTCGACGGGGGTAGGCGTGGTGCGGGTAGTGAGCAGCTGCCACAGCGCCGTGCCAATTTGCACACCTAGCTGCCCGATGGCCGAGGCCGTGCTCAACAAGGCGATATTGTTCAAATTCCAGTCCAGCGTCTGCTTCGACGGCTGCGTGGACTCTGGAATGGCCGCTACCCCCTGAACCTCTTCGGCCGTAGTGGTCGAGGCCTCGACGCGGGACTTGCCGGCCGCTTTGCGCCGCTCATAGGCCTGCGTGTTGCACGAGCTTTTGCAGTAGATGCGGCGGGCATGGGCGGCCAAAAACCCTCTGTTGCAATGCGCACAATGGCGCAGTTCGGGTACTACTTTGTGATAGGCCACCGCAAGGAATGGTTAGTTTTCAATCAATATTAATCAATAATGACTGAAAATTAATCATCAGACGGTGCCTCCCTGCTCAGACTAGTGTGCCTTACCGCCTGCACTGGGTCGCTGCTAGCCTGTAAAGGGTTTACCTGCTACCGAGGGTACATTGCCTGCACGCCACCGGTGAGACTCTTTACTGGCGATAAGACTATCTTGTGATCCCTTCCCTCTTCGCTTACGCCTGTGCTCAACGACCTACTGCAGCTGACCAATTCGCCGGCCTTCGTTGAGCGCGGGGACTTACGCGTGCTCGAAGTACACTGCCGACCCGCCGAAAGCGCGGATGTGTTCCTCACCGTGGACGTTCGATTGGAGGACGAACACACCTACGAAGAAACGGCGCAGGCGTGGCAGATCCGGTGCGTGGAAGCGACCTATGGCTTCAGCAATAGCCTCCGGGACTACAAGCGGCCCTACAACCAACTACGGCTCTACGCCGACCACCCCGTCTTATTCAACTACGCCCACGGGGTCGAAATCGAGGTCCGGGGCATGTGCCCCCACGTGCCCGCGCTGCTGGGCGACCTCTACGAAGCCCATGGCCAGGCCTGCGGGCACTGGGTGGACTTTGCGTGGCACTTTTCGCACCTAGCCACCCACCTACGGGCACACCAACGCGTCGATCTGCTGTGGCCCACGCCCTTGGTGGAAGTGTACGGCGCCGTCTTTGCGCACCACGGCTTAACCCACACCCTACAAGGTAGCCCCACCTCCGCGTGGCTAGACTCTCCGCTTCAGGCCTTGCTGTTTAGCAATCCGCTGGTGTGCCCTGATACGTTCAACCTGGGCCAGCCTTATCAGGTGGCCCCCGCATTTGAAGCACACCGAATGGGCTAGGCCATCCGTGCGAAGCAGGCCTAGCAGCTGCCGGCCCCAGGTACCCGTCGACCGCTGCCGGGTTGGGGGGATGGAGAGAGCTGTCTACGAACCAACCTCGTCAAAATACCACGCTGGGCAGTGCGGCGTAGGCGGCTTATAATGGGCACTTTTCCGCGGTTTGTCTTCGAAGCTACGTGGCTGTTGCAGAAGTATCGGAGAAGTAGGGTGCTCGTATAAAGTGGATGCAAGGCCAGAAAGACTTCCACGATAAACTCAGCTTGTGCTTCCGCCTCTCCGAGCGCGTGCCCAAGCACAATTTCTATCGCCGTTTGCGCGACGCGTTAGACTAGGAGTTTCTGCGTGCGCGAACCCGCTCCGTCTATAGCCACACCGGGCAGCCTTCACTCGACCCGGTCGTCTTTTTCAAACTGGTGCTGGTCGGACGCTTGGAAAATATCGTCAGCGACCGGCGCTTAATTGAGCAGTGCGCCCTGCGCCTCGATATTCTTTACTTTCTGTGCTACGAAGTCGACGAAGACCTGCCGTGGCATTCCACCATTAGCCGCACGCGCCACCTGTATCCGGCTGCCGTCTTTGAGCACTTGTTCGACCAGGTGTTTGCCCAGTGCGTGCGCACCGGGCTGGTGGCGGGCGATACGCAGGTCGTAGATTCGGCCCCCGTCAAGGCCGCGGCTTCACTCGATAGTCTGCGCGAGAAGCCCGCCATCGGAGCTCCCGTGTTCAGGGTCGCTGGCCAGCCACTGCCCCAAGGATCGGCGCCCGTCGTGCGCGCCGCGCCCGCTCACCAGCTGCGCCGCGAGGCGACCCGGCGGGCTAAGCAGCAAGCCGCGCCGGGTGGATTGGGCGCCCGTCACCCCAAAGCGCAGCTGCTGAGCAACAAAACGCATTACAGTCCTACCGACCCCGAGGCGCGCATTTCCGTTAAACCCGGCAAGGCGCGGGCCCTCAACTACCTCTGTAGCGTGGCCGTGGATACGGCCAGCGGCCTTATTAGCCACATCCAGGCCGATTTCGCCGACCGCCGTGACAGCCTCCACTTGCCTGACTTGGTTCCACGGCTGCACACCCGGCTAGCAACCAATGAACTGACCCTACGCGATTTCGTCGCCGATACAGGCTACTCTAACGGTTTCAATTATGCCTTCCTAGAGCAGCGTGGGATTACGCCCTGGATTCCTGTTTTTGGGGCGTACAAGCCAGCTCCCGAAGGGTTTACTTATGAAGCAGAGGTCGATGCGTTTCGCTGTCCAGCGGGCAAGTTGCTGCCTTTTCGCAATTATGCGACCAGTAAGGATGGGACGTGGGCCAAGAATTACCGGGCGGCGTATCAGGACTGCCAGCAGTGCCCCTTAAAAATGAGCTGCACCCCGGCCGCGCCCCAGCAGCGGTTTGTGCGCTCGGCTTTTGATGCGGCCTATCGCCGCGCGTGGCACCGCCAACACAGCCGGACGGAGGAACGGATGCGCCGGGTCCGGCAACGCACCGTCGAGCCGGTTTTGGGCAGCCTACTCCACCACTACGGGCTGCGACGGGTCAGCACCAAGGGCCAGGCAGCAGCTCATAAGACCATGCTGCTCAGTGCGATTGCTTACAACCTAAAGAAGCTGCTCAAGCACCAGCCAAAACAGGTTGCCAGCAGGGCAATTGCCCTTTCCCCAATGCAAAAAAGGTCCTATAACCGACTTTTTAGCGCTTGGTTGACCGACCCGAATCTTTTGCTATTCAATCTGCCAGCTAAGCGCATATTCAGCCGGAGTTCTGCAACAGCCACCGTCGTTCTTAAAATGTCTTATGGAGGGCAGATTGGGTTTTTGCCCCTTTGCGGTAAGTTTGTGCACGTTCGGTGATTAACTATGCGTCGCAGGCAAGGACGTCCCACTTTCTTGTATTTCACCCATGAATCTAGCTTCACCAGTAGCCCGCTTCGCGCTATGTATCTTGCTGCTGGGCAGCAGCGCTTGTCACAAAGAGGCGGACGAAGTAGCCGCCCCCGGGGCCATCACCGCCACTATTCTGCCCTCGGGCTACGTGACGCAGGTCACGGCCACAGCCGCTACGGGTCAGGTGTATACGGCGGTCCCTGACGCCACCACTGGCGCGGTGCAGTTACCCCAACTGCCGGCTGGCACCTACACCGTGACAGTAGCCACGAAGTTAGCATACAAAACGCCCGCCTCGCAGCAGGTCCAGGTCAAAGCCGGGCTCACGACCGCTCTTCCCTATTCAACCCTGACGCGAGATGCCCGCTTACGAGGGACGCTGAGTTGGGTGGAAAACGGGACGCGTTACACGGCCACCAACATCTATGGGGAGGTCAGTGGGAGCTTAGTG
>Ga0325400_1007866_pt1 | contig 10208 bp, 11 predicted proteins | sample PopdelMetagenome_2_FD_205662 | JGI IMG/M metagenome (GOLD analysis project Ga0325400, IMG submission 205662) | Populus deltoides microbial communities from Bellville, Georgia, United States - Xylem-PdKOR-R1 | ecosystem: Host-associated > Plants > Phyllosphere > Stem > Wood/Secondary xylem...
CGCGCACCAGCTCCGCCACCAGCGCGCGCGGCGCGCGCAGAGGACCCGCGCTCCACCCCGCCTCGCCTGCGCGGAACGCCCGCCCCGCCGCCAGCGCCCGCAGCACCCGTCCGCCCTGCTCGCTCATTCCCATGCGCCCGCTTGCTCCCCGCCGCCAACGTTCGCTAAATGTTCTCTCGGCGGCGGATTTCAATGGCCCCAGGTGACTTTCGCGAAACGGGTCTCGATCGGCGGCTGCGCATCCTGGCTGACGGAGAAGTCGATCACGCACATCGTGCTGTAGCCGCGATGCGGTCCGCACGAAACGCCCGCGAAGCGCAGCTCGGACGAATAGACGATGGAGCGGTGGCCGCGGTCCGCGACGCCATCGTCGACGATCAGCTGGCGCACGACGTTGGCGGCATCGGGCGGGCCATAGGCGATCACCTCCGCCACGTAGCGGCCGCCGCCGGACCGCTCGGATCGGTCGGCGGGCGACGATCCGTCGGACCCGGCATGGCCGATCGCGCCCGATCGCGCCTGGTCGACGGCGAGAATGGCCGCGCTGTGCGCCAGCACCGGCGTCAGGTCCACCGGCGGCACCGGCCGCTGGCGGGACAGGAAGAGGATCGCCTCGTCCACCACGCGCGTGCCCTCGCGCGTCGCGACATATTGGTTCGATCCCGGCAGCATGTAGTTGGCCGCGTGGAACCAGCCCCGGAACGTGCGCAGCGAGAGCGAATAGGCGAAGGGATTGGCCCGCGCGAAATTCAGTTCGGCCAGCACCTGCCGCTCGAACGGGGTCTCGGCCTGCGCGACCCCCGGCATGGCCGCACCCAGCAGCAAACCCAGCGCCCAAACGCCCCGCAACGCCATGCCCCCGAACTACCCCCGATTCGACGGTTACTCCCGTCGCATCCCCATGGTTAATGAAGGTTGGTTGCGGGTCAAAGACGATGCGGGATGAGGACGTCCCCGGACGACGGGAGGTGCCAGGGCTGCGGTGGGCGGTGACGGGCTCGAACCGCCGACCCTCTCGGTGTAAACGAGATGCTCTACCAACTGAGCTAACCGCCCGCAGAACGACGCTGCCACGCGCGGGGTTCGGGGGCAAGCGTTCAGCCGGGCCCCAGCGGCCCCAGCAGGCGCAGAAAGGCGTCCATCCGCTCGGCGCACGCTTCCGACAAGTCGATGAACACGCGCCGCCCGTCGCGCGGGTCGGCCGAGCGGATGAACAGCCCCTCGTCCGTCAGCCGCTTGATCCAGCGGAGCGCGGTGGTGGGCGGCACCGCGGCGGCGATGCACAGGCTGGACACCGCCACCAGCCGCCGCTCGGCGCGCGCCAGCGCCAAATCGAGCAGCATGTCCCAGGCAGGATCGGCGAACAGGTCGGCTTCCCAGAACTGGTCGCGCGCGCGCCGGGCGCGGATCAGCGCGCGCAGCCGCGCCGCCTGCATGGCGGGGGTCACGACGGGCAGGTCGGCGACCGGCGCAGGCACCGCCACCGGACTCGCCCGCGCGCGCTCCTCCTCGCCCGACATCTCGGCCAGCGCGCGCGCGATGCGGCCCACCTCCTCGCGCAGCCGGCGCAGTTGGCCGGGCACTTCGTCGCCGCGCTCCTCCAGCACCATCTGCTGATGCGGGGCGAGCGCCACCGCCAGCGCGGCCACCGCCTCGTGCGGGTCGGGCGGGGCCACCAGCACCACCTCCGGGTGCGGGGCCAGCGCCGCCGCCAGGTCGATCAAGGCCTCGGGCAGCAGCACCACGCTGCCGCGCCGCCCGGCCTCCGCGTCGGCGTTGAGCCGCGGCAGCAGCGCGGCCAGCGCATCTGCATCGTCGACGCCGGCCCAGACCAGCACCGCGTCCGCAGCCTGGAGATCGAGCCGGCCCGGCGCCGCTTCCGTCGTGTCGCGCGCACCGACCCGGGCGCCTGCGGCGGCAACCCAGCCGGCCGCCCGCTCCCGATCATGTTCCGCGCCGGCGAACACGGCCACAACCGGCTCCCAGCCGTAGATCACGTCCTGCATATCCGCTCCCGGGACAGGCTCCCGACCGGCAACCTAACTTCGATTGCAACGGACGTGCAGCGGGTACGGCTCCCGAAGAGGACGCAATCAACTCCGTTTCGGAGCTATTCCACCGCGTGGATGTCCAGCAGCACGCGATCGGGCTCGCGCCGGCCATGGCCCACGAACAGCCGCCGCGTGAAGGCGCGCAACGCCGGCGCTTCGCCGCGGAAGCGCACGAAGCTGCGGAAATAGATCAGGGCGGGATCCACCCGTTCGCCCGCGAGCAGCGCCTGCATCGCCGCTTCGGGCCCGCTACGCAGGCCGTTGCTGGTCACCTCCAGCCGCTCGCCCGCGTCCGTCTCCAGCGCATAATGCGCTTCCAGCTCGGTGGTGCCGTCGGGCCAGACGCGCTGCCAGTCGGTGCCGCCGGGCAGCGCGCGGCCGCTGATGCGCCCGCTGAAGCTCGCCGCCAGGATCGGCACGCAGCGGCGCTCATAGCCCATGTCGCGCCCGAACAGCTGCGGCGGGCCGACTTCGGCCACCAGCCGCAGCCAGGGTTCGGCCGACAGGCCCGCGCCCATCCCGCCGCTCAGCGCGAGATGATGAGGACGACCATCGCAGCGATGATGAACGATATGATCGCGCCGATGCGGCTCAGGCGCAGAAAACGGTGATAGGCGCGCTCGTGCGCGCGGTAATCGATCTTGGCGCCTTCGTCGGCCATGCCTGCCCGTCCTTGCTGGTCGGGGCGCTGCTTAGCCGGGGCGAGTCCCCGCTGCAACACTCGCACGGGCTTGACCGGCGCATGGCTTGACCTCGCCGCCGCGGCGACTCATGGGCGACGAACGGGCAAGCCAGGGAGACGGACGGGGTGGGAGCGATGCGGCCGATCCGGGCATCGCCGGCCCTCGCCGAACCCGCCTTGCCGATGCTGCCGCTCGACACGCTGCTGGAGGGCGATTGCGTCGCCGAAATGGCGCGCCTGCCCGCCGCCAGCGTCGACATGATCTTCGCCGACCCGCCCTACAACATGCAATTGGGCGGCGAGCTGTTCCGCCCGGAGGGCGGCCGCGTCGACGCGGTGACGGACGCGTGGGACCGCTTCGAAAGCCTCGCCGCATACGACCGCTTCACGCATGCCTGGCTGGCGGAGGCGCGGCGCGTGCTGAAGCCCGACGGCACCTTGTGGGTGATCGGCAGCTATCACAACATCTTCCGCGTGGGTGCCGCGCTGCAGGATGCGGGCTTCTGGATCCTCAACGACGTGGTGTGGCGCAAGGCCAATCCGATGCCCAACTTCAAGGGAACGCGCTTCACCAACGCGCACGAGACCCTGATCTGGGCCTCCACCGGCGAAAAGGCGCGCTACACCTTCAACTATCGCGCGATGAAGGGGCTGAACGACGACGTGCAGATGCGCTCCGACTGGAGCCTCGCCATCTGCGGCGGCAACGAGCGGCTGCGCGAGGCGGACGGGCGCAAGACGCATCCCACGCAGAAGCCGGAGGCGTTGCTCTACCGCGTGCTGCTCGCCGCCAGCCGGCCGGGCGACGTGGTGCTCGACCCCTTCTTCGGTACGGGCACCACGGGCGCGGTCGCGCGCCGCCTGCGCCGCCGCTGGATCGGCATCGAGCGCGAGCCCGCCTACATCGCCGCCGCGCGCGCGCGCATCGCCTCCACCCTGCCCTTGGACGAAAGCCTGCTCGCGGGCGTGCCCGAGCGCGCGGCCGCCCCCCGCGTCGCGTTCGGCCTCTTGGTGGAGAGCGGGCTGGTGGCGCCCGGCACGTGGCTGACGGACGCGCGCCGCCGCTGGCGGGCGGAGGTGCGCGCCGACGGCAGCCTGCTGTGCGAGACGCATGCGGGCTCGATCCACAAGGTCGGCGCGGCGTTGCAGGGCGCGCCGTCGTGCAACGGCTGGACCTTCTGGCACCACGAGGAAGCGGGCGCGCTGGTGGCGATCGACGCGCTCAGGCAGCGGCATCTGGCGGGCGCGGGCTGACACGCCACTTCCGTTCGTTCAGTTCGAGCCTGTCGAGAACGGGTGGCGGGGGCGACGCTGGTGGCCGGTTCTCGACAAGCTCGAACCGAACGGGGTGACCGGTTGCGCGCGCTACACCGCCCCTCATATCCCACCCATGCTCCCCTCCCGCATCCGCGTCGTCGACCTCGAGACCACCGGCAGCCAGCCGCCCGCCCACGGCGTGTGCGAGGTGGGCTGGCAGGACGTGACGCTGGGCGCGGACGGCCGCTGGGCAGTGGCGGGCGATCGCGGCGGCATCCTGGTGAACCCTGGCCGCCTCATCCCGCCCGTCACCATGGCGGTCCATCACATCACGGACGACGACGTGGCCGATGCCGAGCCGTGGCGCGCGGTTGCGCCGCGCGTGCTGAAGCCGGAGGATGGCGTGCTGGCGCTCGCCGCGCACCGCGCCAGCTTCGAACAGCGCTTCTGCACGCCGGAGCTCGCGGGCGGCGCCGCCTGGATCTGCACATGGAAGTGCGCGCTCAGGCTGTGGCCGGGGGCGCCCGCCTTCTCCAACCAGGTGCTGCGCTATTGGCGGCGGCCGCACGGGCTGGACCGCGACACGGGCCTGCCCGTCCACCGCGCCTTTCCTGACGCCTACGTCACCGCCCACCACCTGCGCGACATGCTCAACGCCGCGTCGGTGGCGCAGCTCATCGCGTGGAGCGCGGAGCCCGGCCTGCTGCCGCGCGTCGGCTACGGCCCCAATCGCGGCGCGCACTGGGACGAACTCGACCTCGCCACGCTGCAACGCCTGGCCGAGGACCGCAACGAGGACACCCGCTTTACTGCGCGCACCGAACTCGCCCGCCGCGGCCAAGGCGAGGCGGTGCCGACGCCGACACCCGCGCAAGCGGCGCTGCTCTGACCCTCGTCGTTCCCGCCCACGCGGCGATCATGAAGGAATTGTGGGCCGACCGCCCCGTTCCGGTATAGCTCGGTCCATGACCATCTATCTGCGCCCCACCGCCTTCGTCGACGCGCCGTTCGGGCATGACGGACAGGTGCTGCGGCTGGCGGGCGGGCTCGCCTGGTTCTCGGCGGTGGAACTGATCGAGGCGGCGGGCGGGCGCCGCACGCGCAGCGAACTCGTGCCCGTTGAGCGGCTGGACGACGCGCTCGGCCGGTTGGGGCGGGAGGAGGCGGCGGCGCGCGCCACGCTCGCCCGGCTCACCGCGCCGCGCCCGGCCCTGCGGCTGGGCGCGCGCACCGTGCCGCTCGACCAGCCGCGCGCGATGGCGATCCTGAACGTCACGCCCGACAGCTTCTCCGACGGCGGCCGGCATGTGGGCGACCCCGCGGGGGCCACGGCGGCGGGCATGGCGATGCTGGAAGCGGGCGCGGCCATGCTCGACATCGGCGGGGAGAGCACGCGGCCGGGTGCCCCCACCGTGTGGGAAGGCGACGAGATCGCGCGCGTGGTGCCGGTGATCGAGCGGCTCGCCGCCGCGGGTGCCGCCGTGTCGATCGACACGCGCAAGGCGGCGGTGATGGAGGCGGCGCTGGCGGCAGGCGCGGCGATGGTCAACGACGTGTCCGCGCTGACGCATGACGACCGCGCGGCGGGTGTGGTGGCGCGCGCCGGCTGTCCGGTGGTGCTGATGCACCACGGCGCCAAGCCCGCCGAGGGCGCGCCGCGCGACGTGCTGCTGGAAGTCTATGACTGGCTGGCCGACCGCATCGCCGCGGCGGAGGCGGCGGGCATCGCGCGCGCCAACATCATCGTCGATCCGGGCCTGGGTGCGGGCAGCTTCGGCAAGCGGATGCGCGACAACCTGCGACTGGTGAACGGCCTCGCGCTGCTGCACGGCCTCGGCTGCGCCATCCTCTTGGGCGCGAGCCGCAAGACCTTCGTCGGCGCGCTCGCCGGCGAGGCGCCGGTGGAGCGGCGGCTGGGCGGGTCGCTCGCGGTGGCGCTCGCCGGGGCGAGCCAAGGCGTGCAGCTGCTGCGCGTGCACGATGCCGAGGAGACAGCGCAGGCCTTGCGCATCTGGCGGGGCTTGCGCGACGAGGCGCTGACGCCGGGGTGACCTCCACCGCCCACCTCCGTTCGGTCCGAGCTTGTCGAGAACAAAGCCGGGCGGAACGCATGTGGCCGGTTCTCGACAGGCTCGAACCGAACGGATGGGGCGGGCGTCAGCCCTCCTCGATCCCGCCCAGCAACGCCCCGAACGAACGCCGGTGGTGCCGCGTCGCGCCGTGCGTGGCGATCGCCGCGCGGTGCGCCGCGGTGGCGTAGCCCGCATTGGCGTGCCACCCATAAGAGGCATGGCGCGCCGCCAACCGCGCCATCAGCCGGTCGCGCAGCACCTTGGCCATGATGGAGGCCGCCGCGATCTGCGGCACGCAGGCGTCGCCGCCCACCACCGCCTCCGCCGCAGCCAAGCCCGGCGGCAGGTCGTTGCCGTCGATCCGGACCGGCGCGTCGAGCGCCAGCCGCGCCACCGCCGCGCGCATCGCGTGAAGCGTCGCCTGGCGGATGTTGTGCCGGTCGATGAACGGCGCCGACCGCGCGGCGAAGCCGACGCGCGCCGCCGCGGCGATGAGCGGGTAGAGCCGCTCGCGCTCCGTCGCGGGCAAGCGCTTTGAATCATCGAGCGCGTCCAGCAGGCCGGCCGGCAGGCGCACGGGCTCGAACCACACCGCCGCCACCACCACCGGCCCGCAGAGCGCGCCGCGGCCGACCTCGTCGCAGCCGATCAGCGCGGGCAGCCCGGCCGCGGCGGCGCCGGCGAAGGGTCGGGAACGCGGGGGCACCGGCATCCGCCGCCGCTTGCGCGGGCGCGGTCGCCGACGCAAGAAGCAGACCCATGGACCCGGCCGATCCCGTGATCAGGCGGCAGCGCATCGCCACCGCCGCGCTTGGCCTGCTGCTGGCGGCGTTCGGCCTGTGGCTGACGGGCACCTTCCTGCCCGCCTTGCTGTGGGCGGCGGTGATCGCGATCGCGATCGACCCCGTCTACAAGCGGGCCGAGCGGCGCTGGCCGGGCGGCGCACGGGCGGTGCTGCCGGCGATCGCGACCCTGCTGATCGCGGTGCTGGTGCTGGTGCCGCTGGCGCTGGCCGTGCTGGAGGCGGCGCGCGAAGCCTCGATCGCGATGGCGTGGCTGGACGGGGTGCGCGCGAACGGCCTGCCCGAGCCCGCGATCGTGGCGCGCCTGCCCTTCCATGCCGAGATCTCGCGCTGGTGGCAGGAGAACCTCGCCACGCCCGAGGGCACGGCGCAGCAGCTCCACCGCCTGCCGCGCTCCGTGCTGATCCAGCAGTCGCGGCTGCTGGGACGCGGCCTGATCGAGCGCACGGTGGTGTTCGCCTTCACGCTGCTCGCCCTGTTCTTCCTGCTGCGCGAGCGCGACCGTTTCATCGCCCAATGCCAGGTTGCCGCAGCCAAGCTGTTCGGCGGGCAGGGCCGGCGCATCGGCGAACAGGTGGTGCGCTCGGTCCGCGGCACGATCGACGGGCTGGTGCTGGTCGGCATCGGCGAGGGCGCGGTTATGGCTCTGGTCTATGTCGTGGCGGGCGTGCCGCACCCGCTGCTGCTCGGCCTGTTCACCGCCTTCGCGGCGATGATCCCGTTCGGCGCGGCCGTGCTGTTCGCGATCGCCTCCATCCTGCTGATCGGCCAGGGCGACGTGGCGTGGGCGGTGGCGGTGTTCGCGATCGGCATGGGCGTGGTGTTCGTCGCCGACCATTTCCTGCGGCCGGTGATGATCGGCGGCGCGACCGCGCTTCCCTTCCTGTGGGTGCTGGTCGGCATTCTGGGCGGGGTCGAAAGCCTGGGGCTGCTCGGCCTGTTCGTCGGACCCGCGACGATGGCGACGCTGATCCTGCTGTGGCGCGACTATGTGGCGGTGCCCAAGCATGTGGCGGAGGCGAACGCGGCCCGGCCGCCGCCCGACTGAGCGCCTTCCTCCGTTCGGTTCGAGCTTGTCGAGAACAGTGGCCGGGCGCGACGTTCGTGGCCGGTTCTCGACAGGCTCGAACCGAACGGAGGAAGGATCAGGCGAAGTGCGCGCCCCCCAGGCCGTGGCCCATCGGCCCATGTCCCCCACCCAGCCCCGGCGCGGCAAGCAGGGCCGCGCGGACGTACCGCCGCGCGCGTTCGATCGCCTCGGGCAACGCCATCCCCGCCGCCAATCCGCAGGCGACCGCGCTCGATAGCGTGCAGCCCGTGCCGTGGCTGTGGCGCGTGTCGATGCGGGGGTCGCTCCACCGCCCCGCTTGCGTGCCGTCGGCCAGCAGCAGCAGGTCGATGACCACGTCGCCCGGAAGATGCCCGCCCTTGGCGAGCACGGCCGTGCCGAGCCGGGCGGCGAGAGCGCGCGCCGCTTCGCGCATCCCGCCCTCGTCCGCGATCCCGCAGCGCGTCAGCAGCGCAAGCTCGGGGAGGTTGGGCGTCACCACCGCCGCCTCCCCCATCAGCCGTTCCAGCGCGGCCACCGCCGCATCGTCCGCCAGCACCGCGCCGCTCGTCGCCACCATCACCGGATCGAGCACCACCGGCGCGCCGCCCAACCGCCCGACCAGCGCGTCCGCGACCTCGGCCGACCCGATCATGCCGATCTTGACCGCGTCGGCGCCGATGTCGCGCAGCACGGCGTCGACCTGCGCCAGCACCATTGCCGCCGGAAGCGCATGGATCGCGTCCACCCCCAGCGTATTCTGCGCGGTCACCGCCGTCAGCGCGGTCATGGCGTGCCCGCCCAGCATCGTGATCGTCTTGATGTCGGCCTGGATACCGGCACCCCCGCCCGAATCCGAGCCGGCGACCGCCAGCACGCGCGGGATCATGCCGCGCGTCCGACGGCCTCGCAGATGTGCGCCACCACCCGGGCCACCAGGGCGGCGTCCTCGCCTTCCGCCATCACGCGGATGAGCGGTTCGGTGCCCGACTTGCGGATTAGCAGGCGGCCGGTGCCGGCAAGCTCGCCCTCGGCCGCGGCGATGGCCTGCTTCACGCCCGCATCCTCCAGCGGCTGGCCGCCGGCGAAGCGGACGTTCTTCAGCACCTGCGGCAGGGGATCGAACAGGCGCAGCACGCGGTGCGCCGGCTGTTCGCGCGTCACGAGCTCGGCCAGCACGCGCAGGGCGGCGATCAGCCCGTCGCCGGTGGTGGCGTGGTCCATCAGCACGAGGTGGCCCGACTGCTCGCCGCCGACATTGTAGCCGCCGGCCCGCATCGCCTCCACCACGTAGCGGTCGCCCACGGGCGTGCGGTGGAGGGCGATGTTCTGCTGCCCGAGGAAGCGCTCCAGCCCCAGGTTGGACATGACGGTGGCGACCACGCCGCCGCCCTCCAGCGTGCCGTCGCGCACCTGCGCGGTGCCGACGAGGGCGAGGAGCTGGTCGCCGTCGACCACCTGGCCGCGATCGTCCACCACGATCAGCCGGTCGGCGTCGCCGTCGAGCGCCAGGCCGATGTCGGCGCGCGTCTCCGTCACCTTGGCCTGCAGCGCCTTGGTGTCGGTCGAGCCCACCTTGTCGTTGATGTTGGTGCCGTCGGGCGACACGCCGAGCGCAATCACCTCCGCGCCCAGCTCCCACAAGGCCTCGGGTGCCACCTTGTAGGCCGCGCCGTTCGCGCAATCGAGCACCACGCGCATCCCGTCCAGGCGCAGGTGCGCGGGGAAGGCCGCCTTGGCCGCCTCGATATAGCGGCCCTGCGCGTCGTCCACGCGGCGCGCACGGCCGATGCCTTCGGCGGGTGCCAGCCGCACCTCGCCGTCGATCGCCGCCTCGATCCGCGCCTCCGCCTCGTCCGACAGCTTGAAGCCGTCGGGGCCGAACAGCTTGATGCCGTTGTCGGCGAAGGGATTGTGGCTGGCGGAGATCATCACGCCCAGGTCGGCGCGCATCGCGCGCGTCAGCATGGCGACGGCGGGCGTCGGCATCGGCCCCACCAGCACCACGTCCATGCCGACGCTGGTGAAGCCCGCCGTCAGCGCGCTTTCCATCATGTAGCCGCTGAGCCGCGTGTCCTTGCCGATCAGCACGCGGTGGCGGTGGGTTCCCCGCAGGAAATGCGCGCCCGCCGCCTGGCCGACGCGCATCGCGATCTCGGCCGTCATGGGGGCGGTGTTGGTGCGGCCGCGAATGCCGTCCGTGCCGAAATAGCGTCGTGACATGGGCCCGCCTTTGCGCGTGGGAAGGGAAAACGCCAATCCCCCCGTTCGGTTCGAGCTTGTCGAGAACCATGG
>Ga0325400_1007868_pt1 | contig 10206 bp, 7 predicted proteins | sample PopdelMetagenome_2_FD_205662 | JGI IMG/M metagenome (GOLD analysis project Ga0325400, IMG submission 205662) | Populus deltoides microbial communities from Bellville, Georgia, United States - Xylem-PdKOR-R1 | ecosystem: Host-associated > Plants > Phyllosphere > Stem > Wood/Secondary xylem...
TTCCTTAAATTAATTGTATCAAATTGCTTGATAGGTTCTCGACTTGAATAGATCCCAGCTATTCATTAAAGCTACGAACAAAAGCTTGTCATGTTCTGCAACTAACAAGGACACAAGTCAGTTTTTGCAGGTAGAGCAGTGCTGGGTAGTGTTCTTGGGAGAGAATCTACTAATGTTTTTAATTAAATAAGAGCTGAAATTTTGGTTTAGAGAGAATTATAAATACCAAGTATAAGTTGGTATAAGATTTATATGGTGTGGTGAAGGGATGAGGTAGAAATTTGAGCTCAAATGTGAGCACTTGGGCATCATTTTTCTTTTGTTTTAGGAGAAGAAGACAATAAATAGTGAAATTATGGTCTTTCTTAATTTGGTCCTTGAACCTTTGGTACTTTGCAATATTACCTTCAATTAGCCCTAATCTTTTGGATTCCTTGCAATTTCACCCTTAACCTTCTTCAATTGCGCCCTCAAATTTAAGCACTTTTTATATAGTGGTCTTTGATTTCAAATTTCTTCAATGTGCTCCTCAATTGAATTTCATACTTTAAATTTCTTTCAACTAAGCCTTTAATTGCATTAATTAAGCATTTCAAAGTTTCAATTGTCCCTAAACTTCCAAACTTTTTGAATTGATTCGAATTAGGCCTCCGAACCTTATTTTTCTTCAATAAAGTCTTTGATTGAATTCATAAAACTCATTAGAAGTTTAATTAAGTCCTTAAACTTAATTAATTTTTTTATTTTTTTCCAATTGACTTTTCAACTTAATTTTTTTGTAAAACTTATTTTTTCTTCAATTAAATCCTTAAATAAATCAATTAAACTTGGTAGAAGTTTAATTAAGTACTTAGACTTAAAACATTCTTTTAATTTTGGTCAAGTTTGGATTTCAACCTTAATTTTCTTCGTTTCTTTATCCCATCTTATCAAAACATATCAATCTGGCTATTCTTTTGATATTTTGTTTTTTTACAGCTCAAAGGCTTATCTTTTTTTTTGTATTTTGATTTTTTTTAAAAAGAGCAACATCAACAACAACTCAATGAGAAAAATCAATACTTTTAAAAATGACGCGTTGAAAAGAAATTTAAATGCATTTGAGACGATACTTAAAATGCTTAGAAAAACAGGGATCAAAATTGAGTTATGATATCTTCTATTGTTTAATTATTTTTTTTACATTGCATCTATTCTCTTATAAATTGATTAAAACTTACATTTTCACTCTTGAGCGCAAAAAAAAAAAAGTAAACAAAAAGAGTATGTTATTTACAAAATTGATATTATATTCTAATTAATAACGAAAGAAGCATGGTAATATTAATATTATAACTTTATCATTAAATTGATAATTATTAATTTACCATCAAATTAAATATTTCAAATTTATCAAAAATAATAAAAAGAAGAACAAAAACTTTCATAGAGGTATTTCATTAAACACTACTTGCATGCAATACAAAATCAACCACAATTTCATAAAAATCCATGATTTTCATCAACATAAATGCCATAAAACCTTATATCCTCGAGGCATATAACAGGAAAACGTCCAGAAATAGATTTTCCAAAAGATCTTGCAGCTTCCATGGATTTGCACACGACAACAAGGAGGTGGTCTTCATCCACTACCCTGCTAATGATGAAGAAAATATTACACACAAGAAAGTGCTCCAAGCTCTTCATCTCGGCAACAAGATAAAATAGATGACCACAGGCCTAAATTTCCCCACCTTTTCCTTTGTTATATGAATAATTAATTCTTTGGTTCAGCTTTTATTAATTCTAACTATGTTTGGGAACGCGGCTGCGGCTGCGTTCCCAAAATTTTTAAATTTTTTTTTATTAAAATTAAATATGGTTTATATGTTTTGGATTGTTTTGATGTGCTGATGTCAAAAATAATTTTTAAAAAATAAAAAAACATCATTGACATGTATTTTAACACGAAAAATTATTTGAAAAGTACCCGCAACCACACTGTCAAACACTCTATTAGTTATCTGTGACCACAAAGAGAACTCAGCCCACCGAAGGAGACTGCTCAAGAATCAGGAGGGTGAGGGGCCACCTCCTTCCACTGTCATGTGTGAAGCAGCAACTCCTTGGCTTCAAAATGTGTGCAAATCACATTTACTTCGCTACTTGTTCCTTTGTTCATGAAAAGCACAAGACCAGCACATTGATCCGTGATACGCTACAGAAAAAAACAATTCAAACGCAGAAAAAAAAATATAGGTATTTCTAACGTCTCTTTTTTTAAAAAAAAAAACAATAGATTTTAACTAATAATTTAAAATCAGATAAAAACACTTGATATCTACCTAACTTAATCAGGGCTGACATAATAAACTAACATGAATAATCTTGAAAAAAAATTAAAAAACTAAATCTCTAATTGACATGATGTTGAAGAAAAAAAATGGTAAAAAAAATTAATTTAAAAAAAAACATGTGAACTCAAGTCAACCAATTAATTAACATGCAAGTCAAGCATGTCATGGATTTAATAATTCTTCTTATATCAAAGATCATTTATCATTTAATAAAAATTATGCAAGTTTTTTTTGTATGAAATATTTTTTTAAAAAAAAAAGCAAAAACAACCATGACATATGCATGGATGAGATAGCATAATCATATTATTAATAACAGAAGGTCAAATTATATTTTTTTAGATTAAGTTAAATAAAAAAATAGATTATTAATAACAAAATGCAAAATTGTATTTTTTTTAAATAGAAGGACAAAAAATACATTAAACAAAAAAAAGATCAGATATTATGACCTCACTTCTTGAACATGCAATCTAAATCATGGACTTCAAGCTTCAATAATTGTTTTTTTATAAATCTATAATTAACATAACTATATATAAAAAAAATATCTAAAAAAAGCCTAGGCCCAACACCCTAGGCTTGTGAAAGGAAGAGCCTAGGCGTGTGGGCCTTCAAGTCTAGGCCTACACGTCTTGGCTTATAATTAATTTTTTTTAATTTAAAAGGATGGATGATTTATTGTCTACTCTTATTTCTTTAAAAAAAAAAATTAAGAAAAAGAAGACAGAAGTCATGTTGCTCTATGGCGGGCATCAAGTCATTTGCAAGCTTAAAATTTGGCCACCGTGAAAAATTGAGCCTATGGGTTTTTTTAAAAAAAAAAAAAACTTAATTTTCAACTATTTTTTATCTAAAAACACTCTACAAATACTTCTAAAATATCGACAAACTAACATATTAACCCAACAAACCTAAAAACTGTCCAAATCACAAAATCAATCTAAATAAAATGTTTCCCTTTTCTCTCAAAAAAAAAAATAAAATTTGATATTAAATTGAAATTTCTGATGATTACAAAGTGTAAAAAGAAACATTAAATTGAAAAGAAAATATCACCATAATATTTTCATTCTTGTCTACAAGAGGGGGTCATTTCGGACTTAGAGGTCAGTTCATGTGTATTGGGGCATCAAATCCGGAGTCCATTATTCCTGCAAATTGCCTGAAATACCGTCGATTGCTGCAAATTGCATAGGCAAGCAAACAAAACGGTCGACTGAGACTCCCTTATACGGTATCAAGTTTATTACTATATTTGTTTTTTTTTTCTTTCTTGTATTTCCGTAATTAAATTTTATGAGAGTTAAATAGCACAGGTGGGACACGAAATTAATACCTCGTCCCTTTTGCTTGGTGCCAACGTTCATACTAATTAATTATTTATCCACTCCACGTCGTAGAGTAGTTTTCAAAATTTATTTTTATTTAGTTTTTTTACATCTAAAATAGATATTTGTAGAAAGGTTATGATTTAAATATTTTCAAAATAAATATATTTTATTACTTAAATGAATAATTCTTTTCTTATTCAAGCTCAATGTTTTTTACCATAACATTTTTTTTAATAGTAGCATGTTTATTGAATTAAAAGTAAAGGCATGTAAAATATTTTTTTAAAAAAACCAATTCAATAATTTAAAATACATGGCAGTCAACCGACAACAATTATATTGGGGTATAGTACAGTGTCAGGTCATCAAAATGATGCCTTGTTTATCCATTTTGAAGAGATAATGCATTAAATGCAAATGAACAGTAGTTACATGACAAGTCATCTAGTATTCTTTTTTTGTTTTTCTATTGGTCAAAATAACGTCATTTTATACCAAAATAAATTGCTTTGGTCAAAATACAATCTTTTATTTAAATGAAACTATGTTGTTTTGATATCCTTGGAGTTTTAATTAGGGATTTGACGAAAATTCAATCTAGTCCTTTGTTTTTTAATTTTTTTAATTGCATCCCTAATTGATTTCAAACATTTAATTTCTTGTGATTTTACCCTTGCCAAACTCAAATATCAACCTTGGAGTTCAAAGCCTTTTTGTTTTGGTCATTGGTTTTAAATTTATACAAATTAATCCTCACATTTAGCTTTCAATTTGCTTCAATTTTACCTATGTTTTCAACCAAATTAAGTCTTCAAAGTTTAGCATATTTTTAAAAAAAGTTATTGATTTTAAATTTCTTTAATTAACCCTTAATTGACCCTAAATTTTGATTTTTCTGTAATTTTATCTTTGATTTCAATCAATTGTCTTTGTAAAAATTAAGTTTTGTCCTCTAAAATTCTAATTTTCTTGATTAAGCTCAAATTGGACTTTCAAACTTTATTTTTCACCAATTAAGTTTCTAATAAAATTAATTTGACCTCTTAAAAGTATAATTAAGTTTATGCACCTAATTAATTCTTTTAATTTGACCTAAATTAATTTTTAAACATAATTAAACTTTTAATTTTTAAAATTTACATAATCTGCATATCAAAAAAAGGGGATTGTTAGTGGAAATAGCTAAAATTCTTTCATCGGGAAAATTTTCATTAATAACTATGACTTAAGGCTCAAGTTGCTCTAACAATTCCAACCGTGAAAGTTGATCAACCACCACATTCTTAGTTCTTTTTTTGTCTTTTATCTCCACATCAAATTCTTGCAGCAAAAGGACCTAACGAATAAGTCTAAGCTTGGCATCTTTCCTAAAAACTAGATGTCTAATTACAGCATGATCAATATACACAATCACCTTGTTCCCACTAATATAAGGTCGAAACATATCAAAGGCATACACCACAGTAAACATGTCCTTTTTAGTTGTGGCATAATTAAGTTGGGCATCGTTGAGGGTTCGGCTAGCATAATATACGGTGTGAAACATGTTATCTTTTCGCTAGCCCAATACTGCCCTAATTGCATAATCACTTGCATCACACATCAATTTAAATGGTAACTCCAAATCTAGAGCAATAACTATAGGGGTTGTCACTAACTTCTCTTTCAACAATAAAAAAAGCTTTCTCACATTCTTCATCAAATTGAAATTGAGTTTTCTTAATTAGTAAATTGCAAAGAGGTTTGGAGATTTTAAAGAAGTCTTTGATGAACCTTCTATAAAATCCAACATGTCTAATGAAGCTCCTAATACCCTTTATTGTCGTTGGTGGTGGAAGCTCATCTATTGCATCAATTTTAGCTCTGTCTACCTCTATTCCCTTTACTAAAATCTGATGCCCCAACACTATACCTTCATTTACCATAAAGTGACACTTTTCCTAATTTAATATCATGTTAGTCTCTTCACAACGTTCCAAAACCAAAGCTAACTTTGCAAGGCAATCGTCAAAAGAAGTTCTAAATATGAAAAAATCATCCATGAAGACCTCGATAATCTACTCAACCACATCTGAAAAGATAGTCATCATGCACCTCTAAAAGGTGGCTGGTGCAATACATAGCCCTAAAGACATCATTCTGAAAGCAAAAGTACTATAGGTCAGGTGAAAGTTGTCTTCTCTTGGTCCTCTAACGCGATGACTATTTGATTGTATCCTAAATAGTCATCTAAGAAACAATAATATTCATGCCCGGCCATCCTATCCAACACCTAATCAATAAATGGTAAAGGAAAATGATTTTTACAAGTGGTTTTGTTGAGCTTTCAGTAGTCTATGCAAATCCTCCATCCAATCATGGTTCGAGTAAGTATCAGTTTATTATTTACATCCCTCACCATTGTAATTCATTATTTATTCAACATAACTTGGACCTGGCTGACCAAGCCGTCAGAAATTGAATATAACACTAGCATCTAACCATTTCAGAACTTCTTTCTGAACTACCTCTTTCATTGTCGGGTTAAGCCTTCTTTAATGCTCTACTGTAGGGTTAACTTCATCTTCTAACAGAATTTTATGCACACAAATAGAAGGATTAAACCCCTTAATATCAGCTGATACCCACTTAAGAGCTGCCTTATGTTTTCTCAGCACCTTCAATAATTTTTCTTCTTCTGCATTAGAGAGCTTTAAAGAGATTATGACAGGAAAAGTGAAGGCTTCTCCAAGGTATGCATACCGAAGGTGCTTAGGCAGAGGTTGAAGTTCCAGAACCGATGCTTGTTTAATAATTGATTTTAATTTTAGAGGTGCTTATCCTAAATCTTCAAAGTACCTCCTATAGTTAGGCTCAAAAAAGTCCATCCAACATGTATATTCGGATATCTCAGCATCCTCCACCGTTATATTATTTACTAGACATGCTTTCAACGGTTTGCTTGGATACTTGAATCTGTCACTAATTAGAAAATCTACTATTTAAATGCTAAAGCAACTCTCATCCATACGTGGATGTTTTATTGCTTTGAAAACATTAAAAATTACCCCCTCTTTATTCACCCTTAACTGTAACTCCCCTTTTCACACATCAATCAATGCTCCTACAGTGGGAAATAATGGTCGGCTAAGCAAGATAGGTATCTTATTATCATCTTACATATCTAGTATGATGAAGTTGATTGGAAAGATGAACTTGCCCACTTTTTCCAGAGCATCTTCAATTATTCCTTTGGGATGCTTTAGTGATCGATTAGCCAATTGCAGTGTCATTGTAGTTGACCTTGCTTCACCTAAACCAAGCTTCTTGAAAATAGATAAAGACATAAGATTAATGCTTGTACGTAAATCATATAGAGCATTTTTAAATATAGCATCTCCCATAGAACATGGTATAATAAAACTCCATAGAACCTTAAGTTTATGAGGCAATTTCTTTTGCAAAACTGCACTACATTCTTTAGTGAGAGCAACGGTCTCATATTCCTGTAACTTCTTTTTGTTTGATAGAATGTCCTTAAAAAATTTTGCATAGCTTGGCATTTGTTCTAGAGCATTTGTAAAATGAATGTTAATACATAATTTTTTAAACACGTTAAGAAATTTAGAAAATTGCATATCTAGCTTATTCTTTTTAAGTCGCTGGGGAAATGGAACTCTCGGTATCATCTCTTATGGTGGCTCTGGTTGGGTTTTAGATTTTTTCATGCTATAAAGAGGTTTAGCCAACTGTTCCTCTTCTTTCTCTTTGCTGGAGTTTTTGTTTCCAACAGTCGGTTCAACTTAGTTTCCACTTCTTAAAGTTATGGCATTGCATTGCTCCTTGGGGTTGATTTTGGTTGTGCTTGGTAGATTTCCTTGTTGTCTACCAGTGAGCTTGTTGGCAAACTGACCAACTTGAACCTCCAAGTTTCGAATTGAAGCTGCTTGGTTTTGAAGGTTAGTGTTGTCGGCTAATTGTGTCATAGCTTCTTCAAGTGTTGATTTCTCTTTTAGCTTCTCACTTGATGGTGGAATAGATTGATGTTTTAGGACATTCTGATTACCCCATAAAAATTTAGGATGATTTCTCCAACCGGGATTATATGTTGCGCTGTAAGGGTTGTTATGTTGGTTGTAGTTTGATAAAAATTGAGCATGTTTTGCTTGAAAGAAAGGGCTCCCAACTTGGCATTCTTCACTTGGGTGGTTTTCATGGAAAAATCACAATCTGTCACATGGATGGCATTTGCTGTGAGTTGATTGGATTTCAGTTGTTGAGTGAGCTAATGAACTTGGGTTTTCAATGACGTGATGACATCAATTTCATGCACCCCAGCAGTCTTCTTTGGTGTACTCCTTTTATTCGACCACTGATAATTATTTATAGCCATCTCCTCCAACAAATTGTATGCATCATCTTATGACATACTCATAAAAGCACCACCTGAAGCTGCATCAATCAATGTTCTTGTGGAAACATTCAATCCATTTTAGGAATTTTGAACCCGCATCCACTTAAGCAATCCATGGTGAGGGGATCGCCTAAGTAAATTCTTATATCTCTCCCAAACCTCATACAATGGGTCACTCTCAAATTCAGAAAAATTCAAGATTTCAATGCATATCTTTGTTGTCTTAGCTGGCGGGAAAAATTTGGCAAGGCATTTCTGAACTAAATCTTCCCAACTGGTGATTGAGTCTACAGACATGGAGTTTACCAATTCTTTGCTCTGTCTTGAAGAGAAAACAAAAATAACCTAAGGGAATGGCATCATCAATAACACCATTATGCTTGAAAGTGTCGTAAATTTCCAAGAAACTCGTGATATGGGCATTAGGATCATCACTCGATAATCCATAAAATTGAACCGAAGTCTGAATCATCTATAGTATGGTCAGTGTGATCTCAAAATTATTGGCCACAATCCTTGGTTTCCTGATAACTGAACGGATTCCCGTTACCCGTGGGGGTGCAAAATCTCTCAATGCCCGTATGTCTTGCTCAGGATTTTCATTGTCTACCATAGTGTTTGAATTTTTCTAAATCTCTCGCTTTTTCTTTCTTAATTCTTTTGCAATTTTCATAACCTCAGGATTATAAGGCAATAACAACAGATTTTTTTGCTTCTTATACACTAAACAAGCACCTAAAAATTGAAGGCAAAATTAATCAAAGTAAACCAAATATAACTTACATTGATATTATTAATAATTTTATCTAAAATCCGGCAACGATGCCAAAAACTTAGTTTCCTGGTGCCGTCTCTTATCTTTTGTGGTGTATTTAGGGTATCAAAAAGTTTCCCAAAGGTGCTGCCTAAATAGGTTTATATATTATGGCTTTTTCCTCCAATGGAAAGAAAGTTAGTTTCCTACTCTATTTCAGATTCTTGCATATCCTAATATTGCGATCCAGATTTAGGGAGGAAAACGTGCAAATTGAGACTTCTCTATTTCTAGAGAAATTGTAGAAAATCAAATTTTATTTTCAACAAAACTAATCTTGCAATTTTTAGACCTCTGAAACTCAAGATATTGGCCATAACCCGAGATAGTGTCTGAATTGCAAGAAGTTCGAGTCTGATTCGGACTCTGTCTTTCGATTTATTTTTTGGGATTCCAAATAGCAAACCTGAGTTCTATGCTCTTCATATGAAATGTAGGTCTATGTCTCATATTTTCAGAATGATGAATAACACCTGAAACGGAGTTGTATAACTCCTGTTACAACCCAAAAATCAATTAGCGCTCAGCTTTAATTTCATATTCGGTCTACTCAGTAATTTAGTATCTGAAAACACGTTGATTTCTCACAATGACAATAATTCAAAAGGGTATTTAAAATCCTAGTTAAATTATGCAACACACACATTGATTTTTTTTTGTCATTTTTTAAATCCAATTATATACATTCAAAGGTTTTTTTTTAAGGTTATCATGATTTTTTTTAATTTTGTATATTTTTATCATTATTATTTTTTATCATTTAATTAAAATAAAACCAACATATTAAAATTTTTTAGAACTATAACTCGAGTTATTTATTTATTTATTTTTATTTAAAACATGTTTATAGTCACTAGACATTGTTTTTTTCAAAATAAAAATATTCATTGTGATTTTACGCAGAACCATATTTAGTTGAATTCTATTATGTCAAATTTCCACAAGTCTCTAATTGGAGCATCTCAAAAAAAAAAAAATGGTGCTAAATGGAAAACCAAAAAGAAAAGACAATATTTTTTGCTTTCAACTCTTAATTTTACAACTCCAAGAAAAGAGCTATATCCAAAATAAAATTTCTATGTTGAAAATTCATTCCTCCAATATTGGATAAAAATGATAAAATTTTCTTTAATTTTTTTTTTGTAAAAAAATGGTTTTGATTGGAGTTGTTAATTAAAATTAATAAATGGTTTTATAACATACTCTTCGAAATAGTTTTTATTATTAAAGTGAATATAAATAAAAAGAAATATATTTATATTATTTTAAAAAATATATTATTAATTTTACTCGTCTAAATAACATCTTTCTCTTCAGAATGCCCTT
>Ga0325400_1007870_pt1 | contig 10204 bp, 15 predicted proteins | sample PopdelMetagenome_2_FD_205662 | JGI IMG/M metagenome (GOLD analysis project Ga0325400, IMG submission 205662) | Populus deltoides microbial communities from Bellville, Georgia, United States - Xylem-PdKOR-R1 | ecosystem: Host-associated > Plants > Phyllosphere > Stem > Wood/Secondary xylem...
TATCGCCGGCAGGCTAACAATGATTGAACGTGGTCGGACGGTCGCGCCATCCATGGACCGTCCACCGACAGTCCACCCCAGTAGCACTGACGGGGGTGTCGCTGTAGCGGGGGTCTATCCAGATTTGGACATACCCCTCTGAGTTTTGTCAGGCAGTCAGCACGGGGAAGCAGGTGCTAGACGGTCGAGGGCAAGGCGATGGCCGAAACTCGGAGTTTTGCGAGTCCATAAAAAAGGGGGGGGGTAGCTTCAAGCGACACCCTTGGCGGGGTGCTTTCCGGTAGAATCCGGGACCGCTTGGCCCCGTCTCCCTGGGCATAGAAGCAGCGATCGACCAGCCGTGATGCCGAAGCTTAGGTTTCTGGCGCGTGATTTCATGGACGCCGGAATCACGAGCAGGTATGTCGTCGTCAGGTCAGGGAGCACCACGTGCACGAGGGATTTAGCGAAGCCAGGATCGAAATCCATTTCGACGTGCATGAGCCGGTCGAGCTGATCACGCTCACCCTCGCCCTCCAATCGTTGGCTCGCGATTATCGACGTTACATGAATGACGACGCTCGCGTGCGTGGAGTAAAGATCGCCGATGATGACGTAAAACTCTACGTCACAAAGGTCGAGAGCGGCAGCATCCTTGCGGAGTTGGCCAGTGCTACCCCCGTTCTGGGCGCATTCTTTTCAATCATGGATTATCAGAGCGTTTTTGCTCAGTATGTTTCAAATTTTGGCACGATCGCGGATTATTGTCGGGGTCTGCTTACTAAGCACGATCTAAAGCCAGCCGACATTGAGGTCACGAAGGCAGGCGCTCAAGCCATTGCTGATGTAATGGCAGTCGTAGCCGCTAATCGCGATGGCAACCTCCGCTTGTCTGCTATCCGCGCAGGTTCTGAAACGTCGGATGGCGCAAAGGTTTATGCTGAAGTGTCGTTCACAAGTGAGGAAGCGGCGGAGGCTCAGCGTGGCGCGCTGCTTGCTCAGAAGGTTCTCGAACATCGGGGCGATGCTGATTACGAGAACGTGCTGCTCTATTTTCAGCGGACTAGTACTGATGCTCCGAAAAGTGATGGCCGGACCGATGATAAGGCTGTAATCAATTCTATCTCACCGAAACCACTGGCTGTGCATTTTGCATCCCCTCTTGACGCCGCACGCATCAACGACATGAAGTCTGACCCGCATCAGAATCCATTCAAATCGGCGTTCCGGGTCGACGTGAACGTTGAAACCGACAGAAACCAAGTGCCGCGCTTCTATCGCGTAGTGCATATCCGCGAGGTGATCGCGGATGATGAAGATTGAATGGCGCCCTAGTTTCTTTGCCATCTGCTCGGTCCTGTTCGCATTGACAGTGGTGGGCTGCAGCAAGGAACCTGAGCGCAAGTTTCGCGTGATCAGTGAGAAGGAGCAGGCGGAGCAGTTTGAGCACGATAATCCTGTCGGCCGTTTCACCGCGATTTCCGCAGGTGGGGGCGGGATCTACGTCCTCGACACACGGAAAGGTACCGTGCGCTACTGCGTAGAAGGGGTGGCTGATAAAACGGTGAAAGATTGGGAGGCGGTCAGCATTGGATGCACCACGCCCTCAGCGGTTTCCGGCAAACAGATTGCCCCGAACATCCGTAAACTTGAATGAGCCCAGACTCCGACTGGTGCGCCGGGCATCGGGAAGGAAGTTTCCATGGTTACGGTGCTCGATTAGCTGGCTACCCTTCCACCTAGTTGGCTTTCCCTCGCATTCACCGACCGAGGTTCTATAGCCTAATGAAACGGATACGTAGTTTCCCCACGTCTGGAACGACTACGATGGGTTTTGGCTTACTCAAGGGAGGCTTGAATGGTTGACGGATTGGCAACGTACTCCGACGGCTCGCCGAATGATTGGACTACGGAATTTGCAAACCTCGTGCGTCACGCAACCGTCCGAGGTGAGAAAGTCTACGCGTACATAAATGGCGTTAACAGTCCCCGTCAGGTTGTCGAGGCAAAGGCTACGAAGTGGCATTTAGAGCTGACAGACAACGAAGGGACAAACTGGCTCGTTGCTCACTCGAGCGCTGTCGTGTTGCGGTGGATGCGAACTCAGGACGAAGAATAACGAAACGTCTCGATGCGCAGGGCATGAGCCGGCGGGGAAAATAACTGAGAATAGAAAACCATGCTGGCTTGTGGCCCGGCGTACATGGCTTAAGGCTGTTAGCTATATAACCGAAGGGAGACGATGATGAGCGCTACAGTTCAATCGGGCCGGCAACTCATTGAAGCGGCTAAGGCGGCGCTTGACGATAGCCACACGGTCAATGTGTACATTGAGAGCTTTGGCCGGCCTGTGCCGGTCTCCAGCGTCGAAATAAATGGTGACACAGTGAAACTGGAGGGGGCAGGCAACATCGTCTATCACGTTGCCCTTCCAGCTATCCTTGCGGTGGGCACCGCCAACCTGTCCGGCGCACCCTCGCGCCGCCCTCCGCCTGACTTTGCGGCACTGTCTAGTAAGCTCGCGTAGCTAATACATCATTGCTAAGCGGCATGGTCGGCGCAACCACGCGCTATCGTCGGCGTTCTGCCAAAGCCACCTACGCCTGATAGCCCTCCCGTTCGGGAGTAGGTGAGAGGGCCGCTGATTAAGAGTCAGCGGCCCTTTTCATTTGAGGCAGGCGGACGATCGCGCCACACTCCCCGTATGACCGCCTACCTAGTCCGCCTGAAGGCCGAGCACGAACACCATCCCCGCGAGATCGTGGGCTTCTTTGTCGCGGAGACGATGAGGGACCTCTATTGGATGGTGGACGAATGCGCACCGCCACCCGAGTGTGAATGCATCGAGATAGGCTCAGGTGGGATTTATTGGGAAGCGTTCACCGGCCGTCAGGTGCCCCGTGAGGCTGAGCCTGATTGGGAAACGATCCCCAACGACTGGAGCCCTTTGCCGCCGGGACCGGCTCTGACCGACGGCTGGAATGATATGCTCTCGGCCAACGAGGAGCCGATTGATGAGCTGCCCCCTTCTGAGTGGTCCATCGACTATGAGAGTCTGGATCAAGGAAGGGACGAGGAATGCCTGCCAAGAAGCACAAGCCCGAAGAGATCATCGGCAAGCTGCGTGAGGTTGAGATCATGCTGGGCCAGGGCGGCACGACTGCCGAGGCATGCCGGCGCATCGCAGTCAGCGAGCAGACCTACTACCGGTGGCGCAAGGAGTATGGTGGTCTGAAGACGGATCAGGCTCGGCGAATGAAGGATCTTGAGAAAGAGAACCTGCGGCTGCGCCGCGCGATCTCTGACCTGACGCTGGACAAGCTGATCTTGCAGGAAGCTGCACGGGGAAACTTCTGAGCCCTGCGCGACGCCGGCGCTGCATCGAGCAGGTGAAAGAGGTGCTGGACGTATCCGAGCGGCGGGTGTGCCGCGTGCTCGGGCAGCACCGGTCGACGCAGCGCAAGGTGCCGTGCGGGGCAGATGACGAAGAGGCGCTGACCGACGACATCGTCGCGCTGGCCAAGCAATATGGCCGCTACGGCTATCGCCGGGTGACCGCGTTGCTGCATGCGGCCGGTTGGTCGGTGAACCACAAACGCGTGGAGCGGATCTGGCGGCGCGAGGGGCTGAAGGTGCCACAGAAGCAACCCAAGCGTGGACGGCTATGGCTGAACGATGGCTCGTGCATCCGGCTGCGGCCAGAGTATCCAGGGCATGTCTGGGCCTACGACTTCGTCGAGGGCCGCACCCACGACGGGCGCAAGTTCCGCATCCTTACCATCATCGACGAGGCCAGCCGGGAATGCCTTGCGCTCATCGTCGCGCGCCGGCTGAACCACGAAGATGTGCTGGCGGCGCTCGCCGATCTGTTCATCGAACGGGGCCCGCCCGCGCACATCAGGTCGGATAATGGCAGCGAATTCATCGCCACCGCAGTCCAGAAATGGCTCGGGCAGATCGGCGTGAAGACACTCTACATCACGCCCGGCTCGCCGTGGGAGAACGGCTACAACGAGAGCTTCAATGGTTCGCTGCGCGACGAGCTCCTCAACGGCGAGATCTTCTATAGCCTTGCCGAAGCCAAGGTGCTGATCGAGGCTTGGCGCCGTCACTACAACACCGTCAGACCGCACAGCAGCTTGGGCTACCGCCCGCCCGCCCCGGAAGCGGCGACACCGCCACTGCCGGTTTCCGGCTCCGCTTCGCTTCACCTACGACCAGCAGTGGCGGCGGAGGTGACAATGCACTAACAAACAACCCGGATCACCCGGCGGGGGCGGCTCAGTGCTGGTCAGCCGACGGAGGTAATAGGTCTCGGCCTCGGAGAGGTAGGCTGGGGTCAGGATCGGCGGAGCCTCGTCGGTGCCAAGGCAATCACAGGCGATCCAGCGCTCGCCGATCCGGGCATTCTGGACCAATGTCACCCCGGCCTGTTCGTCGTGATAGGAGCCCTCGCCGACGTACCAGCGCACCAGTGCCTCGCGCAAAGGTGGCGGTAGCCGGATCCGGTCCCGGCTGTTTCCATCGGTATCGCGGTGGATCAACCACATGTTGGAGTGACCTTGAAACGCTGATTTGAGGCAGTTTCAGCAGGTCCGGTGGTCTTGACAAGCGCAAACTACCGGACCTCAACTCTTGGATACCACGTCGTTTAGGGGTTTTCCGTGCGTTATCCAGTCGCTGTTGTTGGCCTTTGTGCCGGTCTGATCGTCGGCTCACAGGTGCTTGCCGCGCCGAAACGCGGCAATGTTCGCAAGGTGCAGCTTATCTCCATGACGGGCACCACTCCGATCGAGGGAGAAGCGGCAGGGCCAGACAGTGCAGCACCGCTGCCAGCAGTCGATGCCCCGCCCCTGCCGGCGTCCTTCGCGGTCCATGATCTCAGTCGCCGGTATGTGCAGTTTCGCATGCAGCAGGAGATGGCGGCAGCGGTAGCTTCGCCGGCTGCGGTCACCAGGGAGCCAGCGATCGTCGCGGCCTTCTCCTCGATCCCGGTCCCGGGGTGGCTGCGTGGCGGCATCGGTCCCATTCAGCAGGTGCCCTTCAAACTCGGTTGCGCGCCGCTGGCATATCAACCCTCGGGTTTCCTTAGCCGGGGTGCGGAGGCACGCCGGGCGGCCTATTACGGGATGATGAGCGCGGTCGCTTGTGAGCAGGGCATCCCGACCGGGTTGTTCGACGCGATGATTATCCGGGAAAGCGGCTATAATCCCATCGCGACGTCTACCGCCAACGCCTACGGCCTCGCACAGCTGATGCCCGGCACCGCGGTCGGCCTTGGCGTCGATCGCTATGACCCGCTGCAGAATATGAGGGGGGGCGCTCGCTATCTCCGCCAGCAGCTCGACCGGTTCGGACAGGTTCACCTCGCTCTTGCCGCATACAATGCGGGGCCGGGTAGGATCAGGAATGGACTGGTTCCCCGTATCACCGAGACGCAAGCCTATGTGACCAACATCATCGCCAACTGGTCGCGTCTGACCTCGCCACCGGGATCGCCCTCGACGATTTCGACGCTGCCGCGAGGGTACACGCGGATAGCCGCCATGACGCAGTTCTGATCCAGAGACTGCGCCGATCGCTACAAGTTGAAATGAGGACAGCAGAATCCGCATGCTCCTTTTGGGGAGCATTGTGGCGGCGTAAGCCGACACTCCTGACGCTTCGTTCGTGCGCTAGCGGTGGGTGCTCTTGGCGTTGGGCTACGGGTTTCTCCAGCAAGGTACGTGTTGGCCGGCTTAGGCCAACTCTGTCTGCCGTATATTTAATGAATCCATTAGCGGTTCCGAACCATTGTGAGCCTCGCGTTCAGCACGATCGACGCCAGCGCCGAGCCGAGCCAGCATCCGCCCGAGCGGACCGCTAACTGTGGCTTCCGCCAGCTCCTTGCACGACAGGGTGTCGAGCATCGCCCTCGTGACCTCGATCTGTTCGATCTGACGATCCTCGGCGTCGACTGGAACCCGCCGGCCGCATCCAGCGGGGCAGGATCGCCAGTACGCGGGCTGGTAGCAGCGGCCGGTAGGCGTTTGAGGTCTGTACGTAGCGGGGACCACGGCCCTCGCCAGCGATGCGCTTGAACCGGCGCTGGCGCACGATGAAGCCGATATCCTCCAGCACCGACAGGGCGCGGGTGATGGTCGCACGGCCGTAGTTGGTCCGGTCGGCGAGATATTCGTAGGTCGGAAAAACCTTGCCCTTGTTGAGGCGGGCGAGGGTCAGCAGTTCCTCGAACACGCGGACCATGCTCGCCTGCAACGCGGCGATCGCGCGTTCGGCGACGCTGAGCTTGCGTTCGGCCTTGCGAGCTATCCGGCGCAGCCCCCTCGCAGCGTCGAGGATCTTGCGGGCCGCATTCAGCAAACGGTCGGTTTCTCCGGCGCCGGGGATCGCGAAAAAGCTCTCCTCGAACGTACCAGCTTCCATGCTGCCCCGTAGAACGGGGACGCCAGTGCGGCGCACGGCGCCAGACCGCGCAGGCTTCGACCTAACGGGCATTCCCGACAGGGCACGCGAAAGCGCCCCTCCAAAGGTAATAGCTTCCATTGCCTTCCTCCTTTATGGAGGCCGGACCAGGCAAAGCGATAGCGTGGCGCGAAACGCGCTCCCTTGAACCAATGTTCAAGAGTCGCTATGTAACCGGAACTGCTTGTTCCCGTTCACGCTTGCCGGCGTGGACATAGCGACTCTAGGGTGCCCGGCTTCGGCCGGGCATTTCTTTAAGTGGTCACAGCCAATTCCCGTTTTCCTCTCGCGTTAAGCGAAAGGCTCTCTCACGAATGTGGACGAGATGTGCCGGCGTTGAAACATTAACGATTCGTGCTTTCGACTACGCTGCCTGGAAAATACTCGTGCTTTTGACTACGCTCGAGACGGTATTTCGTGCTTTCGACTACGCTCAAAATTGGGTTGGGCCTCTTGGCTGCACTCAACGCCGTGATTCGGGGTTTCAGCTACACCGTAAGGGGTGATTCGAGCTACTAGCCACAGTCGAGGCCGAAGTTCGTGCTTTCAACTACACTCAAAGCCGCGGTTGGGGCTTTTGGCTATGCCTGTAAACAGACGATAGCTGCGTTTGGTGGTATTAGGTGATAAGTTGATCAGCCGGCCGGTGGCCAGCTGTACGGCTCGCGTTTGCATTGGGGACGATCCTAACGATCTCGGCATCGACTTTCCTTGACGCTACACCATTAGTTGGCGCAGGTTTTTCAATGGAAAATGTAAACCCCGGGATCGTATTGTTTTCTATAACGCCCTTTAGTATGACCTTAAACTGCCTCGCAGCACTTTGATAACCGAGCTGAAGGCGTAGTTCTTCTAGCGTTGTGGTTTTAGGGCCGTCAACACAAGAAGAACGAGCGACTTCGTAAAGGCGCCTTTCTACGGGGCCAAGCTGAAAGTATGCTGGTGCATATTCTAAAACATGTCGATCACGGAGTATTGCCCGAAACAACCAATCGCACAGCCGTACCCTTACAGACTTTAATCGACGCTCCCCTTCTTTGTTTTTAGTATAATGAAGTTTGGCGGATTCTAACCAAGAAAAGAAGCCGGATTCACCTTCGCCCCCTGCTTCAATATTAGTCTTAATTTGGGTTCCCTGCAAACGCTCTAAAGCATCGGATAGGCGATTGTATGAACGGGAAGAGCTATTAACGCCGGTTACTCGGAAAAGATCATTAGCTGTGAAATAAAAGTCTTGAGATACCGGCTGACCTGCGTCAATTTTTGCAACCATTAAGCTTGCTATGTAAAGCAATATTTCTTTATCGTATATTGTGGCAATCCCCTTTGGCCCAGGTCCGATTTCTATCGAGACTAAATCAGTTTTATAGATTAGTGGTTTTGTCCATGCCGTCTTTGCTAAGGCGAAAAAAGGGAACGCCATAAGGGATCGCTCACCCTGAACCCCACTCATCAGTGGGCTATCGAAGGTGAAGAGATCGCCTTGGATGTTCGCTTTGTCTGTCATTCTGATCCTTTCCGGCAGCTGGGGTCGATAACCAGTCCGGGAGACCCATTTATGGCTCTTAGGTCTCCGCTGCCACCGAGTGTCGTCGAAAGCACGAGGAGTGTAGTCGAAAGCACGAACTTTACCCCTCCCACGGCGAGCGTTGAGGCCTGACGGGGTGCTGGGGAACCAATTTTCGTGCTTTCGACTACACTCGCCATGGAGGCGGCTCGGGGAGGATCGCTACGTTACCGCTTCGATCTCACCACCCCTACCCCTCTCCCCTCCTAGATATCCAGAGCAGTCGTTGAATGGATTTTCGATAAGACAGGGCAGGGCATGATAACCAGCGGGGCGCCGCGAACGTCGCTGTCCTACGCTCGGTACGGAAAGCCCTTGGCAAGCCATTCATCAGCTTAGAATTTTGTGTAGTCGATACGTTCATCTTTGCGCTCGATTAGCCTGGTATACAGAGCCTTGAGCATATCAAATATAGCGTTATGCACTCTAACGCCATGCTCTTTCCGAATATCGGAGCTTTCTAAGCCATCGATCGTCTCAAGAAGGGATGCAATTTTTGCAGGAAGACCTTCGATCACAACAGCTATAAGGGATAGGACCGCAGCCATTTCATCGGCGCTAATTGGGGGCCGGCTTTCAATAACTTCGTTAGCTAGGGCTACCTCAAACTGACCGACCCCCATAGAACCTAAAATGGTATTAGCTTCTACAATTGTTATCGGTAGGCGACCATCGTTTCTTAGAATTCTATTAATACGGCTTTTGCTGTATCCCGTATTCAAAGATATCGTGCGTTGGCTGACACCGTCGGCCTTCATCTTCGCTAGGATGTAGTCGGCTATTGTGTAGGACCGACCCGACACCGCTGTGTCAGTGTCACCTTGCTGAACAACCCCCATCGCCTAACCTCCTGGAATGCCCCCTATCGGTTATCCAAAGAGGCATCTTTTGCAACGCCAAGTTTCCAGAAAGTTAACCTTTTCCCCCGATACATCCGTTTTGGATTAATTTTTACTTGAACGGAATGACGTTCGAAGGTTTTTTCTTAAGTATTCTCCGGTATTTTTCCGCCTCTTCGGAGGATAGGCCAAGCTTCGTCAGCACCTCCGTCTTATTTTCCTCGACGATGAAATCGTACATTAGAAGCGATAGGGCGTCAGCGAACGCCACTGACAGGCCCATCGAGTCTGCCAGCATTTCTGCTGCTGCGTCCAATGACGCGGCACTTGTTTCCAATATCGTAAACTTCAATGATATATCACCATCTGTCGGTATAATCGACAGGTGCTCTTTCATTTCCGCCTGCGTATAGTATTGAGGAAGCAGGCCCGCCAAAGCCGCACGGCCGTCAATCACTTCCCTTAGACTGGAAATATTTCGGACCTTATTTGAATAAAGGCGAATGCTTTCCGTCGTAAGCCGGAGATAAAACTCGGATACGTCTAGCTTATAGTCTCGTTCTTCGGCTGCCATATCTCGATAATCCACCCAACTAGCTGCTCTAACCAATAATCACCCGGAACTGAGTGCTTAAAGTGGTCCTTCAACGGAACAGTAAGGCCTCTTAGCCCCAACCCTTATTCCGATACGCTAGCGGGTCTTGGCGCCTGTTTCACCCTGCATTCTCAAAAGGGCGGCATCTCTGGCCCGTTTATGGGCCAAGGTGGCCCATATCCGGGCCAGTGCGCCCCGTATGTGATCCACCCCGGCTCACTTGCGAGCCAGAGACGGTCAAATGCGGGAAAAAGTTGCGGTGAGATGTTAAAAATCACTGTGCCCATTAAAGTTCCGTAACCTCTCGGTTGCTGCCGTACAGTTGAACTTCCAGCCTTCTTTTGGGCGCGCCGAAATGCGCTCGATCGAAGGAGACTCCTATCATGAAGACCATGCTCAAGATCGGCCGTCGCGCCGAGACTGCCGCCCTAGCGGTCATCGGCGCCGCAGCCGCGGCCGCCGTCCTCGCCACCCCGGCGCTGGCCGGTGCGGACGCCACGTTCAACACAGCGCTGAATATGTTCGAAGGCTTCCTTCAGGGATCCGGCGGCAAGATCATCACCGTGATGTCGCTGGCGGGCGGTGTCGTCGGTCTGGCCTCGGGCCGCTTCTCGCTCGGCCAGGTCGCGATCCCGGTCGGCGTGGGCGTCGGTGCCGGCACCGGTATCCCCATCGTCACCTCGACCGTCACCGCCACCATCTGACCCGACCCGGTGCCGGCGTTGATAGCAGCTTCGCCGGCACCGTCCTTGAAGGTGG
>Ga0325400_1007874_pt1 | contig 10201 bp, 6 predicted proteins | sample PopdelMetagenome_2_FD_205662 | JGI IMG/M metagenome (GOLD analysis project Ga0325400, IMG submission 205662) | Populus deltoides microbial communities from Bellville, Georgia, United States - Xylem-PdKOR-R1 | ecosystem: Host-associated > Plants > Phyllosphere > Stem > Wood/Secondary xylem...
GATTGCACCGCAATGGCCGCCGCCGCATCGAGGTCGCGCGCGTGCCAAACCACCAGCGGATTGTTGCCACCCATCTCCAGCGCCAGGATGCGCCCCGGATGTTCGGCATAGGCGCGCGCCAGCGCCGCCCCGCCGCGGGCCGATCCGGTGAACAGCAGCCCATCGACCTCCGCCGCCGCCAGCGCCGCACCCTCGTCACGCCCGCCAATCAGCAGCCGCAGCACGTCCGCAGGCACGCCCGCCTCGTGCAGCCGCGCGACCAGGAAGGCGCCGCTCGCCGGCGTCTTCTCCGATGGCTTGAACACCACCGCATTGCCGGCGAGCAGCGCGGGCACGATATGTCCGTTGGGCAGGTGCGCGGGGAAGTTGTAAGGTCCCAGCACCGCCAACACGCCATGCGGCCGGTGCCGCACCATCGCCCCGCCGGCCAGCATGCGATCGGGCGTGCGGTCCGCCTGCGCGTCGATCGAGATCGCCACCTTGGCGACGACGCTCGCCACCTCCGTTCGCGTCTCCCACAGCGGCTTGCCCGTTTCGCGCGCGATCAGATCGGCGAACGTCTCGGATTGCGCCTGCGCCAGCTCGGCGAACCGGCGTAGCACCGCGATCCTCGCCTCCAGCGGCAGCGCGGCCCAGCCCGGCTGCGCGGCGCGCGCGCGGGCCACCTCCGCGGCGGCGTCGCCCGTCGGGCCGCGCCACAGCTCCACGCCGGTCGCAGGCTCATACGAGATCAGTTCGCCCATCCGTGCGCCTCTCCCATCCGGCGGATCGCGGCGACCTTGGCGTGGAGCGGCGCCCAATCGTCCGCCTCGGCGATCGCCGACCAGATCGCCTCCACCTGCTCGATGGGCATCGAGCAGGGCGCAGGATCCGACCAGTACGCGTGCGTCGACGCGGCCGTGGGCTCGTAGCCCGCCAGCGCCGCCTCCAAGGCCGGCGCCTCCGTTTCCGGCGCCGCCCCGTCGCGTCGTCGTCCCCCGCGCCAATCGAAGAACAGGCGGTCGATCGTGGCCGTGCCCGGGATCAGCGCTGCCTCCAGCGTCTGCACCAGCGCTAGATCGGCTTCCGTTCCGCGCGGCCGCACCCCCAGCCGCGCCAGCATGGCGGCAACATAGGCGTCCTCGTAGGCAGCCGGGAAGCCGTCCAGCACCGGCGCCAGCGCCTCCACCGGCACCAGCTTGGACAAGCTGATGGCGAGCTGCACCACGTCCCAGTGGATCGCCTGCGCCTGCCGGCCGAAGGCGTACAGGCCTTGGGCATCGAAATAAGCGGCGGTGAAGCCCGGCTCCCACCGCGGCGTGAAGCGCCACGGGCCATAGTCGAAGCTCTCGCCCGTGACGTTGATGTTGTCGCTATTGAGCACGCCGTGGACGAAGCCCGCCGCCATGTAGCTCGCCGCCAGCCGCGCCGTGCGCGCCACCACCCGTTCGAGCAGCCGCACCGCCGGCTCGTCGCCCGCCGGCTCGCGGTAGAGCTTGTCGAGCGTGTAGGCGACCAGCATGCGCAGGTGATCCGTCTCGTTCAGGAACGCCAGGCGCTGAAAGCTGCCGATGCGGATATGGCCGTGGGAAAGCCGCACGAGTACCGCCGAGCGGGTGGGGGAGGGCTCGTCGCCGCGCTGCAGCCGCTCGCCCGTCTCGACAAGCGAGAAGCTGCGCGAGGTGCGCACGCCCAGCGCCTCCAGCATCTCCGTCGCCAGGATCTCGCGAACGCCGCCCTTCAGCGTCAGCCGCCCGTCGCCGAAGCGGCTGTAGGGCGTCGTGCCTGATCCCTTGGTGCCGAGGTCGAGCAGCCGGTCGCCGCCGTCGCGCAGCTGCGCGAAGGTGAAGCCGCGCCCGTCGCCGATGTCGGGGTTGTACACGCGGAACTGATGGCCGTGATAGCGTAGCGCCAGTGGTTGCGGCAGGTTGCCGGGCAGGGGCACGAACCGCGCGAAATGGTCGATCCAGGCCTCGTCGGACAGCCCGTCCAGCCCGACCTCGGCCGCCGCCCGATCGTTGCGGAAGCGCAGCCGATGCGCCGGAAAGTCGGCCGCCGCCACGGCATCGGCCAGAAAGGGCGCGATCTCGGCGAGCGTGGGGTCGGGGCGATAGGCGGCTGGCGTCATCCCCGCATATGGGGTGCCCGCGCGCGACGGGGCAAGCGCCGCGCCGCTTTTCCTCGCGCAATCCGCCCCGCTTTCTCCTATGTGTCGCGTCCGCATTGTCCGGAGGAAAGCTTGTTCAAGGGTTTGCGTCCGATCCGCTACGGCGACCGCGAGGTGTGGCCGCTGATCGAGGGCGGCAAGGGCGTGGCGGTCAGCAACCATGCTTCGGCCGGCGCCTGGGCGGCGGCGGGCGGCATCGGCACGATCTCCGCGGTCAATGCCGACAGCTACGATCCCGAAGGCCGCATCATTCCCCAGGTCTACCGCGCGCTTACCCGGCGCGAACGGCATGACGAGCTCGTCGATTATGCCATCGACGGTGCGGTTACCCAGGTCCGCCGCGCGTGGGACATCGCCGGCGGCAAGGGCGCGATCAACATCAACGTGCTGTGGGAGATGGGCGGCGCGCAACGCGTGCTGCACGGCGTGCTGGAGCGGACGCGCGGGCTCGTCACGGGCGTCACCTGCGGCGCGGGCATGCCGTACAAGCTGTCCGAGATCGCCGCCTCCTACGGCGTCGGTTACCTGCCGATCGTCAGTTCCGGCCGCGCCTTCCGCGCCTTGTGGAAGCGGGCTTATTCCAAGGCGGCCGAATGGCTGTCCGCGGTGGTATACGAAGATCCCTGGCTCGCCGGCGGCCATAACGGCTTGTCGAACGCCGAGGACCCCAAGCAGCCGCAGGATCCGTATCCGCGCGTGAAGGCGTTGCGCGACACGATGCGCGAAGGCGGCGTGCCCGATACGGTGCCGATCGTGATGGCGGGCGGCGTCTGGCATCTGCGCGATTGGGACAGCTGGATCGACAATCCCGAGCTCGGCCAGATCGCCTTTCAGTTCGGCACGCGCCCGCTGCTGACGCAGGAAAGCCCGATCAGCCAGCAATGGAAGGACCGGCTGACCACGCTGGACGAGGGCGACGTGCTGCTGCACCGCTTCTCGCCGACGGGCTTCTACTCGTCGGCGGTGCGCAACGACTTCCTGCGCAACCTGGAGGCGCGCTCCGATCGCCAGATAGCCTTCAGTCTGGAGGCGGCGGGCGACCACCAGTTCCAGCTCGACGTCGGCGTCAAGGGCAAGAGCTTCTGGGTGACGCTGGGCGATCTCCATCGCGCGCGCGAGTGGGTCGGCCGCGGCTTCACCGCCGCGCTCAAGACGCCCGACAACACGCTCGTCTTCGTCACGCCCGAAGAGATGAAGGTCATCCGCAAGGATCAAGCCGACTGCATGGGCTGCCTCAGCCAGTGCGCCTTTTCCTCCTGGGCGGATACGGAGGGCAACTCGACCGGCCGGCTGGCGGACCCGCGCTCCTTCTGCATCCAGAAGACGCTGCAGGACATCGCGCATGGCGGCGACATCGACCAGAACCTGATGTTCGCGGGCCATGCCGCCTACAAGTTCCGGCAGGATCCGTTCTATTCGAACGGCTTCGTGCCGACGGTGAAGCAGCTCGTCGACCGCATCCTCACCGGCGACTGACGTGGGCGGCCGGCGCGCGCAGGTGTGGGTGCATGTCGCCTATGAAGGCCTGGGCGGCTTCCGCGCGCCGCTGGAGGATGCGGGTTATGCGATCGAGACGGTGGACGCGTCGATCGCCGACTTCGACGCGGTCGACGCGGCGGACCTGCTGGTCGTGCTCGGCGGGCCGATGGGCGTCTATGAGCAGCAGGATCACCCTTGGCTCGCGCGCGAGGTCGCGGCGCTCGGCGCGCGCATCGACGCGGGCGCGCCGGTGCTGGGCGTCTGTCTCGGCGCGCAGCTCGTGGCGGCGGCGCTCGGCGCCCGTGTCGGTCCCGGCGCTGCCAAGGAGATCGGTTTCGCCCCCGTCCAACTGTCGCCCGCGGGCGAGCAGTCGCCGCTGCGGCACCTGGCCGGCGTGCCGTTGCTGCACTGGCATGGCGACACGTTCGACCTGCCGCGCGGCACCGAACGGCTCGCCTCGACCTCGCTCTACGGCAACCAGGCCTTCCGCCGTGGCGCGACCCTGCTCGCGCTGCAATTCCATCCCGAAATGGGCATGCCCGGCGACAGCTTCGACGCGTGGCTGGCCGGGTCGGCAGATTATGTCGCGGCCGGCGGCACCTCGCCCGAACGCCTGGCCGCCGACCATGCGCGGCTTGGCCCCGCGGCGGCGGCAGCGGGGCAGGCGATGTTAGCGGAGTGGCTGGCAGGCCTGCCCTAATAGAAAAGGCTCCGGCCGTAACCGGAGCCTCTTCTTGCCGAGCCGACGATCCGGTCAGCGGTGGTAATGATACCCGCGATGACCGCGGCGGTAATAGTTCCGCCGATAATGCTTGCGCCGGTTGCTGTCGTGGATGGCGCGGAACGTCGCGCCGCCTGCCGCGCCGACCAGTGCGCCCGTCCCGACCGACAGGCCGGGGATCAGCGCGCCTGCGACTGCGCCGCCCGCCGCGCCGATGCCGGCGCCACCCAGCACGCGGCCCAGGCTTTGCGCCTCCACCGGCGCGGTGAGGCCGACGGAAAGGGCCACGGCCCCGGCGATCAATCCACTACGCATCATGGCGAAACTCCTTCCTCTGTTGCGGCCCGCTCCGGGGAGCAGGCCTGGCGTTGCCATCATCGCCACCTGCCAAGGTCATCGGCGGAAGCGATGGGGCTATATTGGGGAAGGCGCGTGTCGGAACACTGAATGGCCCGTTAGGGCAAGTGAAAGGAAGTACAGCCAGTCTCGGCCGTACCTACAGCGCCAGCACCACGCCGATGGCAAGCGCCTGCGCAGCGACCGCCAGCACCAGGCTGGTCGCGTTCTCGAAGATCTTCATTTTCTGTTCCTTGCTGCCGCCTCATTGTGCGGTGCAGCAGAGATAGGCGGTGAACGGTTCATCGCAACTGAGAAACAGTCCGGCTCAGTTGCAGGACGTGCACTCGTTACCGAGCGGATGCCCGAGGTCGACGAAGCAGCCCGCCACCGCCTCCACGCAGGCCATCACTGCCTGACAGGATCGCACGTGCAACAGGTCTGCCAGCGCGGCATGCGCCTCGGTTGGGTGCGCGGCCACGGTCAGCAGCGCGCCCAGCAGGATGCGCTCGCCGTCGCTCATCCGCGGGCAGCAACAAGGCGCCACCAGGATCTGCCGCGTCGCCACGCGGCTGATCTCCGCCATCATCGCGCGCAGCAGCACCAGCGGCCGACGAAAATGCAGGCCGAACCGCGCCAGCAGCGCGCTAGCTGCGTGCGCGTCGGTCAGCCCGCCCGCGGCCATGCGGCGGATGGCATACAATACCAGCCGCTGGTCGGGCGCCATCGGCGCGGCATGGGGGAGCAGGGCGGACGCGGCGGGAGCGGGCATGCGGGCCTCCTTGGAACGCCCGCATGCTCCACAATCAGCTATTGATAGTCAATCGCAAAATGCGCTCACTCGCAGCGATAGGCCGATGGGTCATTCTCCTGGCCCTGGCCGCTCCAGCGCGCCGTCTTCGGGTAGGCGCACAGCGGTCGCGTCATGGCGCCGTCCATGCGCGTCGCGATCAGCGTGGCAGGCGCCTGCTTGCGCTCGACCCAGCCTTCCAGCGCGGTCAGCGCATCGGGCTGGTTGGCGCCGGGCCCGCCGCCGCAATGCTCGGTGCCGGGCACCAGGAACAGCCGCATCGCGGCTTCGGCGCCCGCCGCGGTGCGGCCGACCGCGTCGTAATAGTCGATCGTACCCGTCGGGCTCGGTCCGGGATCGCTCAGCCCATGCCACAGGATCAGCTTGCCGCCGCGCCGGAAGAAAGGCGTCAGCTGCGGGTCCTTGGCCTCATATTCCTTGGCGAACGCGCTCGACCGCGCGATGCCGACGTCCGGGTCGGCGCGCAGCCGGGCCATGTCGACGGGCGTCTGCCCGAACAGCAGCGGCTGCAAGGTCTTCATGCCGCCGCCATTGGTCGCGTCCGTGCCGTTCGTGCCGACGAAGCGGCTCCACCCCGCCTCGCCGCCGCGCCACAGCGGAAAGGCCGCCCAGCTGCCGTCCGCCGTGCGGATGCCGCCATAGGCGGTGTCGAGCGCCTTGACCTGCGCCGCCGACAAGCAGCTACCGCCCTCCTGGCCGCCCTGGCAGGCGAGCGCCGCCGGCTTCCACGTGCACTGCCGCGGGTTGGCGAGCACGCCGTCCGTCTGCCCGTCCGCCGCGTCGCACGCCTTCAGCACGGCACCATTGACCAGCTTGAGCTGCGCCTCCGTCAGCGACGCGCCCGCCGCCCCGAACATCTGGTTGCGGAGCAGGCTGCTCGTCTGCACCTGCAGCGTGTAGACGGGTGCGGCGGCGATGATGCCGTCATAGTCTGCCGGGAAGCGCTGCGCCTCCATCAGCCCCATTCGCCCGCCGGTGGAGCAGCCCTGGTAGTAAGCCTGCGTCTGCGGCTTGCCGTAATAGGCTTTCACCAACGCGCGGCTCGCCTGGGCGGTCTCGTGGATCGCGCGCCACGAAAAGTCGGTCACCGCCTGCGGGTTGGCCGCCCAGCTATTGTCCCATACGCCCGTGCCGGGATGGCCGCCGTCCGTTTGCGCGGTGGCGTAGCCACGCTTCAGGCCGTCGCTCGCCGCCATCAGCGTGACGTTGCCCGCCCAGCCGCCGCCGCCCGATCCCAGCAGCTTGCCGTTCCAGTTCTGCGGCAGGCGGAAGACCGCGCCGATGCGGCTGCCCGCCGCCGGCGTCAACACCGCCTTGACCTCGCAGAAGGCGGGCAGCTGCTTGGCGGCATCGGCCGCCACGACCTGCGCCGACTCGACTCGCCCGTGCGCGCCGACCGTCTTGCCGGCGAGCCCTGCGCAATCAGGTGCCGCCAAGGCCGGCGCCGCAAATCCCACCGCCAGCCCGATCGCCGTCCCGCCCAGAAGCCAGTGCCGCATCGATCCTCTCCCTCGTTTGGACCCGTTCTAGCCCGGCTCTTGGCGACTTAGAAGCGCCGCTTGGGCCGCTACGCGGCCAGCGCCTCCAGCAACTCCGCCGCCCGTGAGAGCCGCGCATCCGCCGCCTCGATCCGCTCCGCCAGCAGCAGGCGGTCGCCCTTCCGCGTAAGCCCCTGCGCCTCCGCATCGCCGGCAAAGTCCCGCCGCGGCGTGAGCGCGATCGCGCCCGGCCCGGCATCCACCCGCGCCACGCGCGCCGCCAGCGCCAGCAGCCGCACGCGCGTCACCGCCAGCAAGGTCTCCGCCTCTGTCGGCAGGGCCCCGAACCGATCCTCCAGCTCCCCCTCGAACGCGTCCAGCGCGGCCGTGTCGCCCACCCGTGCCAGCCGCGCATAGAGCGTCACGCGCACCTCCGCCTCCGGGATCCATGCTTCCGGCAGCGATCCGGTCAGCCCGAGGTGCAGTTCGGGTGTCCACCGCTCGGCCGATTGCCCGCGCGCCTCGGCCAGCGCACCCGCGAGCAGATGCTGATAGAGGTCGATGCCGATCAGCTTCATGTGCCCCGCCTGCGCCTCGCCCATCAGGTCGCCCGCACCCCGCATGTCGAGGTCGCGCGCGCTGATCTGGAACCCGGCGCCCAGCCGGTCGAAGGCTTCCAGCGTGCGCAGCCGCTTCAGCGTGCGTGGCGCGATCTCGGCGTCGGGCTCCGTCATCAGCAGCACCTGCCCCCGCCGCCCGCCGCGCCCGACGCGGCCGCGCAGCTGGTGCAACTGCGACAGGCCGAAGCGGTCGGCGCGCGCGATCGCCATCGTGTTCGCCCGCGGCACGTCCAGCCCCGCCTCGATGATGTTGGTGGCGAGCAGCACGTCGCCGTCGCCCCGGCCGAAGCGCACCATCGCCTCGTCGATCTCCGCCGCCGGCATCTTGCCGTGCGCCTGCAGCAGCTCCAGCTCGGGCGCGAGCTTGGCGAGCTGCTCCGCCATCGGGCCCATGTCCTCGATCCGCGGAACCACCACGAAGCTCTGCCCGCCGCGGCTCTTCTCGCGCAGCAGCGCGGTGCGCACCGTCTCCCCGTCGAACGCGCCCACGCGCGTGCGGATCGGCTGGCGCCGGGCAGGGGGCGTCGCGATCACCGACATGCCGCGCAGGCCGACCAGCGCGCCCTGCAACGTCCGCGGGATGGGCGTCGCCGACAGCGACAGCAGATGGCCCGCGCCCAGGTCGCGCAGCCGCTCCTTGTCCTTGGCCCCGAACCTCTGTTCCTCGTCGACGATGACGAGGCCGAGCTTGGCATAGTCGACGCCCTTACCCGCTACCGCCGCAGTGCCCACCACCACGCGCACTTGGCCGTTCGCCAGCCCGGCCTTGACCGCCTTCTTCTCCGCCGCGGTGGACAGGCGCGACAGGCCGGCGACCTCGATCCCTGTCCCCTCGAACCGCGCGCGGAAGTTCTCGATGTGCTGGCGGGCGAGCACGGTGGTCGGCGCCGCCACCGCCACCTGCCAGCCGGCAAGCGCCGCCACCGCCGCCGCGCGCAGCGCCACCTCCGTCTTGCCGTAGCCGACGTCGCCCACCACCAGCCGGTCCATCGGCTTGCCCGAGGCGAGGTCGGCGCGCACCGCCTCGATCGCGCGCGCCTGGTCCGCCGTCTCCACGAAGGGAAAGCCCGCCGCGAACCGCTCATAGGCGGCCACGTCCGGCTCCAGCACGGGCGCCTGCTTGGCGTCGCGCTCGGCCGCGAGCACGGTCAACGCCCGCGCGCTTTCCGCTACCGCCGCGTCGATCGCGCCGCGCCGCTTGAGCCAGCTCGCCCCGTCCAGCCGGTCGAGCGTCACCGCGTCCGGGTCCGCGCCATAGCGCCAGATGCGGTCCGCTTCCGCCACCGGCACCAGCCGCCGCCCGTCATCGGCATAGCGCAGCGCGATCGCGTCGCCGCCATCCTCGCCCGGCATCCGCTCCAGCCCGTCCACCACGCCCAGGCCATGGTCTTCGTGCACCACCACGTCGCCCACCGCGATGTCGCCCAGGTCGAACAGCGCCACGTCCGCCGCGGGTCCGCCCACGTCGTCGCGCGCCGCCCGGCTGCCGAGCAGGTCCGCTGCCGCTACCGCCAGCACGCCGTCCCGCCGGAACCCGTGGTCGGCAGCGAGCGGCAGGCACCACGCGCTGCCCGCCTCCGCGGCCGCCACCGCCGCCCAGCTCTCCGCCTTGGCGAGCTCGCGGCCCAGCACCTTGGCGACGCGACCGTTTAGGAAGCGCAGGTCGCGCGGGCTGCCCATCAGCACCAATCGCCCGCCGTCGAGCGCGGCTTTGGCATCCTTGGCGAACGCCTTGAGCGGCGCGCGCGCCTCCACATAGCGCGCCGGCGGCTCGCCCATGCGCGCCAGCGCCTCCACCGTCCGCGCCTTCAGCAGCGCCGTCCACCGCTCCTCCGCCGCCACGTCGCGCACCGCGCGCCCCGGCCGCCGCCGCGCCGCATCGTCGGCCAGCGTCAGGAAGCGCCGCCGCCGCTCGTCCGCGCCCGGCTCCAGGACCAACATCGCCTCGGGCAGGTGATCGGGCAGCGGCACGCCGTCGCCCAGCGCAGGCTCCGCGACGCGGCCGAGCAGCAGCCGCTCCACCGTCCGCTCGGTCCGCTGGCTGGCGGCATCGTAGGCGCGGATCGCGACCACGTGCCCGTCCGCCACCTCGATGCGGTATGGCTGGCCCGCATCCGCCGGAAAGATGTCGACGACCGCGCCCAGCACCGCGATCTCGCCCGGCTCGTCCACCCGTTCGTCCGTGATGTAGCCCAGTTCCGCCATGTCCGCGGCGAAGGCGGCAAGGTCGAGCGGGTCGCCCGGCGCCAGTGCCGGCGGCGCCTGGTCGAATGCGGCCGGCGGGGGATAGAGCCGTGCGCACGCCTCGCCCGTGGTGACCAAGGCGACGCGCTGCCCCTCCGCCCGGGCGTGCAGCCCGTGCAGCGCCGCCACCCGGCGCCCGACATTGGCGGGCGAGGGGGGCGCGTCGTCGCCCGGCAGGGCGTCGCTGCCGGGACAGAACAGCACGCACACGTCCGGCATCGCCGCCGCCAGCGCATGCGCCACGCCCAGCGCGCGCACCTCGTCCGCCGCCACGAACAGCAGGTCCGAATCCCCCAGCCGCTCCGCCAGCGCCGCCGCCGTTTCCGCAAGGCCAAGCGACGGAAGCGCGGATGATGCGGCCATGAA
>Ga0325400_1007875_pt1 | contig 10201 bp, 6 predicted proteins | sample PopdelMetagenome_2_FD_205662 | JGI IMG/M metagenome (GOLD analysis project Ga0325400, IMG submission 205662) | Populus deltoides microbial communities from Bellville, Georgia, United States - Xylem-PdKOR-R1 | ecosystem: Host-associated > Plants > Phyllosphere > Stem > Wood/Secondary xylem...
TGATTTTATAATAATACTTATTATTGTGTATAGTTCTTGAACTGTTTGAATATTATTTGGTTTGGATTGATGTTTGTTTTTGGCTTGAAATGATTTGATGATTTGTATTGATTAGTAAGCTTATTTTTAGGGTCACTATTGATATTTGAACATTAAATGTTAATTCATGTATTATGTTTGGGTTTGTGTTGATTTACTTAAATTAATATGCAATTTGAACAAAGTTTATGAAATTAATAAGATTCGCGTGGACTTTTTGGTGTTGCTTGATTTTTGAGGTGATGAACAATAATTTATTTTAAGTCGACATCGTGGTTAAAATAGCTTGATTAAAACTTTTTTTTGTTGTGTTTTTGCCAAACATGATCTCAGTTTATTTTTAATAAATTTTAAAATTTTTGAAAGATTATTTTGTAATTAATTTTGAGTTCTCAACTTTTTTTTATACTCTCATATTTAGTATTTGAGATTGTGACCTACGCTTTTTTAATATTAAATATACCTCATTTCTTTCCTTAAAAAAACAACAAAAATATATTTTTTAAAAATACATTTAATGTTTTAATTTCATATGGCTAAGTCTCTAAAAAAAATAACATTTGCATAAATAATAATAATAAAATACATGGCATGATTTAGCATCCTTAAATATAAAAATTCAAGAAAAATAGTTTTTTTTATATCTTTGCATGTTTTTTTGGATTTAATAACCAATTTATAAAATCCATGAGAACTTGGAGTACATTTGAAAATATATTAAAAAATTATTTTGTTTATTTGAATATTAAGAATTACAAAATTATATGTAGGATGTATTCACAATATTAAAAGAAAAGTGTAAAAAAAAAAAATGTTTTGACAATAGGATGATTATGACTTAACATGATAAGATAAAAATCTTCTTAGAGGAGTACCTTTCATAAATCTTAGACAGACTAATAGTTAAAAAATACAACAATACCTTAGTATATCATACAAAATAAAGCTTATCTTAAGTAAGGTGTACTAGGGGCTATACGTTTTTTCTATACATAATCAATCCCTTATCCATATTTTAAGACTAGTTAAGGTTTCTAGTGATCAAAATATTAAGTGGTGACTCCATTTTTTTTTTTATGAATAAGAAATAATAATTCCTTGTTCTTTTTACCCATCACAATAAAAATCTTGATCCAGGAAAACGATCACCGCGACACTACTCACATAAGACAGATATAAAAATAAAATCTCTTATTTGTAAAGGAATGTAATTTTATTTGCAAGTATATATATATATATATATATAGCCATTTGGTTGTTTTATTTTTAACCACCTTGACGATGTGTATTTATTTTTCTTACTTATAGGCATGTAATTGATTGATTTTATATTAGTAAGAAGTAAATTTAGAACTTTACCTAGTATTCCTACAAATATGTAGATAAAAAAACATTGTATTTTTTATACCCAAGTCACAAAAGATGATCTATTGTATTTATGTATGTGGCAAAAGCTTGAGATGCCCGGACAATGTCATAAAAAAAACCCCAATAATAATCACATAATATTACAAAATAACTAGGTAAAAAATTATAACAATTTATAGTAACCAATTATTTTTCTTTTAATTTTCATCTTGAAACCTTCTGTTTTCAATTGCAACTTTCTTTTTCTAATTTGATGCCTAATTTGTAAAACTTTGCTAAGGAGAGACAATATTCAATAAAAAGGATAAAAGTATAAAACAAGAAGAAACGTCATAGCCTAGCCTATAAAAGGGAGAAATTTCTCTTTAACCTTAATACTTTCCTTATTCTTCATTTACTGTTCCTATAGTTTTTATAGTTTTAGTTTCGATCACAAAGTTTATTTTATTTATATTTTAGCTCTTGAATTTGAGAGGAAAAAAAGAGAAAATTGTCGGTTTATTTATTTTTTAATGATGAAAATGACATTCTTGGTATCAATATATTTCATTCAATGATGGACATCCTTGAAAAAAATTAATTTGGTTTTGAGGTGATTTTTGAGCATTTTATGATTTAGAAAGATTTTTATGATGGAAAAATAAATTTTTAACCCAAAATTCCTTACCCTTGATTTTTCAACCACTATACTAGATTTTAAAAACAACAAGCAATACATTGTATGTTTTTTTTTTCAAAATAAAATAAAATAAAGGTGTGTTTAAAATAAAATTGGACATCCTTGATAAACATGTGTCGATGTTGCTGAGTAATTGAAGAGAAAAATATGAATTGTGTTGGGCTTCAGCGAGAAGGCATGATTTATGGTTAAGTTTTTAAAAATTAATTTTTCTTGATTTGAGAAATATTTTCATAAAAAATGATATAAGAGAAAAAATAAAAATATAAAAGGACAAAGAAATTTAAAAGAATTTTTTTATGTAATTTTATTTCATTAGATATATGAATTGCTAATCAAGAATTACTTTTGGTTTTCTTAAAAAAACCATTTTTTCCTTTTTCTTTCAATTTTATTTCTAAATATTAAGTTTTTGTTGATTTTTTTATTGGCTTGTTTCCAATTTCATCCTTTTTTGGTTAATTCTGGCTTGGTAGTAATTTTTTTTAATCACATAATTAAATAAAAATACTATTAAATGCAATGTTGTTTATGACTTGAACCACATGTTTGACGAGTTAACTCAAATTAATATAATATGTCTTTTCAAGTTTGACCTGGTAGACTTTAATGACAATGCCAAAAAATTTTATGCGCATGAATAATAATATTATTTTTTATATTAAGATAGTGTTTGACATTGTGGTAATGATTTTTTTAAAAGTGCTTTTTATTTGAAAATGCATCAAAATAATATTTGTTTTTTATTTTTTAAAATTCATTTTGACATCAGCACATTAAAATGATAAAAAATATAAAAAACAAAAAAATATTTTTTTTAAGATGCACGGTGAGCTGCAGAAACAAACACAACCTAAATGTTTTAAGAAAATCTTATTTTGAAATCTTTTTTTATAAGCCAAATCATGTTTTTTTTTTAACTCGTTAAGCTGATTGAGTTATATGAAACAATTCTCATACTATTTAATTTTAAATATAGGCTAGATAATGAATCATGAATTTTGAAATTTGACCCACTTGATTGAGTTTTATAACAATATCAAAGAGTTTTTTTTTTTTTATAATTAGAATATTATTATTTTATCTGATTGACATCGAGAGAAGAGTAAATGTGAAGCATAAGTATCTTGCTTGTCATTGAATATAAGTAGTGTGTGTTTAGTAATATGATGCATAATATTTTTTTAAAAAGTATTTTTTAATTAAAATATATTAAAATAATATATTTTTTATATTTTTTAAAAGTGTTTTGATATTATTAAATCAAAACCATTAAAAAAACACTTAAAACAATATCAATTTAATAATTTTTAAACCAAAAATTAATTTAAAAAATAAATTGAACTACGATTCGCACACTTATTATATGATTACATTTACTAACACCCAATTATGTTTGTACCAAAAAAAAGAAAAAGAGAAAACAATCATATATATATATATATATTTTTTTTGGACCAACATAGATGGAACATGCGTTTTTCTTGGAGCAAATACTATAATCTGAATTTGCTTTGTAGTAGTTTGTATGTAAGGGGAAGCAAGCCAATGGTGGTGTCATGCCGCCGGGCCGCCGGCATTCCTGCATAGTTTATTTGAACTTGTGTGTCCCCGCCCCACCCCCCCCATCTAATTAATCTTTTGTCATTTGTTTATTTTGGTTAATCCCATATAATTCATCCACACCCGACACCCTCTCTGCTATCCAACAAAGACACAGAAGAAGCCATGGCCTCCTCCATTATTCTCTCGTCCTCGTTTCTCCCGAGTCAACTCAGCAACTCGAGTCGAGTTCATTTCAAACCGTACTGTGCCCCGACCTTTCAACGCACTAGTTTCGCGACAAAAATTCGCGCTTCTTCCACCGCCTTTGCCGAGACTAAGCCAACGGTCTGCCTTCTCTTTTTAGACCTTTTCAAGTTGCCCAGCTTTTTATTTTCCAATGCATAACTGCGCCTTAAGTCATCTTTCATTGTGATCACAAGCATTTCCCTCATTTCCTTGTTTGGTTGATGAGAGAAATTAAAGGGAATTGATGCAAAAGCAAATGTTACAGGTTTTATTAATGTTTGAGAATTGAGATTATAGGTTATTAATCATGAATGAGTAGTCATAGATTGTTCCAAATCGATATATATATCGTTTTGTGTTCTTATTTGATTTAGGGTCCCGTGACAGTTGAAAAGGATGTCCGTAGCAGCAAGAACATCCTAGCCTGTCCCGTATGTTACGAGCCCGTGACTTTGATTGGCGCAACCGTCCTATCTGTGTAAGTTATTTTCAAAATTGTATGCAGAAATTGTTATTGCTCTTGGCATGGAAATAGTTTTGTGTTTGTAGTGGTTGGATTTGGTACAGAGATTCTGCACGTGGATCTAGTTTGCAGTGAAGCACTTGTAAGAAGACATACTGGCAAGGAAACACATCTTGAATTGACGGTAGCTAGAGGGTCTAAGGAATATAGTGATGCTATGCCTTTGGCCAAAGAATTTTTCAGTTGTGAATAAAATAATTGTTGCGATATTCATGAGTAAGATAGTGCTTGAGGAAATGGTGCTTGTTGCAAATTTGGGACCTGGATAATGTTCATACATGTTCGCACTAAGACCATTGCAGGGTACAACTAAGAAGATTTGTGTCCATCCTGAGGCAATTCAAATACAGGATAGGGTCAATTATCAATTACAGTTATTAATTTTTATTAGATAGAATCCGGACCCATCATGCTTTACAATGATGTTTTTCATTTCCAAAACTAGAAATTGCCTCCAAGATGACAAGCTAGTCTTTTTAAACCATCTATTATGCATGCTAAAGAAAGGTCAAGTTTCTTGCCGCTAAACTTTCGGCCTGGTATTTTTTGGATTCTATTGCATGCTCTAGATGGCGGTGCCCCAATTCTGTCATTGTAAATTTCATTTTGAAGGGATTGGTGTCTGTTGATTCCCACAACCAATCTGGGCTTCGTTAATCTTGGCTAAATCCATTTACAGCCCCAGACAACTTATTCTGGAATTTCTTTGGGGAAATTGCATCTTGTTGCATCTGTTGCCTAGATACAGCAGGAAATTTTGTAGAACATTGTGGATTGACTCATGGTTTCCATGCATTGAATGAATACAAATTTCAGTAGGAATATATGATCATCAGCCTGATGCATTTCATGCTATCCCGCATGATCAGTATGAATGCCTCTCATTAAAATCTTGGTCATGCCCTCCTTGTCTTCCCTCCTTGTCTTGTTTTTCTGAATCAGAACTCCATTCATGTCATTCCTTTACGAGAGAGGTTGGCGTCAAAATTTTGTATGGGGTGGTTTTCCAGGCCCAGAGAAAGAGGTAACAGGATAATCTCTTCATTGAAAGCTTTCACAGGAAATTTGTTTGTTCAATTGGAAATCTTATTTGTGTGGTAGCGCTGTAAACTCACTGTGATCTGGACTGCTGTTTGAATTGATGAAGGATTACCTCAAGCCAGTTTTAGGTCGCAATATTCTAGATGCTAGTTGTGGTAGTGGTTTATTTTCAAGACTATTCACCAAGAGTGGGTTGTTTTCTCTTGTCATGGCTCGGGACTACTCAGAAAACATGCTGCAACAGTGCTATGAATTCATCAAGCAGGAGGAGAACTTTCCAAAAGAGTATGAACCGAACCTTTCTACCAACTTTGTTTAATTTTCCTTTGGATGATTTGAATTCATCTCCGCAAATCAGTGAAATTTATAGATGATATCAGCTGCAATTCTGCTGAAATATATTTGGAGTTTCCTTTAATAATACAACTCGAGAGATCTGCTACTCAACTAGTTTTGGCTTACAGCTTGCTTCAGTTGAGACTCTATTTCTAACTGGTTTTGATTTCCTTCTGAAATTAATATTGATCAGGGACAATGATTGTATTTGATTTCTTTAGGAACTTAATATTGGTCAGAGCTGATATAGCTAGACTTCCTTTCATTTCTGGTTCTCTTGATGCTGTCCATGCTGGTGCTGCTATACACTGTTGGCCTTCACCATCTGTGGCTGTAAGCATTTCCTAACTTGTAGTATTTTAAACTAATATTTCTTTAGGCGTTAGATCCTCATATTACTATATATGTGAGATTGTGACCATGGTTTTGAATGGTGTGTAAAGATGAGACTGGAGGGGAAAGCCATGAGAATTACTGCTCAAAGGATTAGGCAGTTTTGAAGCTCAAGCTTCCATACTTTGATGCCTGGCTAACAGTTATTTGCTTTTTTTTTTTGTTAAAACTCTGGCCACCTATTCCACAATTTGTGTAATCCTGGCCTTATTGGAGGACAAGAAATTGCACTATGTCATCCCCTGCGAAAAGCCTTGATGGACAATCTGTTTTGCAAAATCTTATTTCATTTTTATTTTTGGCCATTCCTTCTCTTATTTCTCTCTCATGATTTTATGGAAATAATGCACATTCTCGAGGGCTTGATACAAAGAATATTGGCTATAGATTTGATTAGATGAGACAACACAGAGCCACTGGAACTCCTAGTGAACTGTACAAAGCTCTGGCCAAAGATGCAACATTCCCTCTATCTGTAGCAATCTCTTCAGATTCTGAGGAACAGAAGTGGTTTATAGCCATAAACATGCTGAGCAAGTATTCCAGCTACAGGGGGAGCAAATGATGATAGCACAGACTCAAAAGATCGATCCAACGCATAGACGCCGAGATTTATTGGGTACTATTTCAGCAAAAATTGGACTGCATGGGCATATATATAACAACCATCAAGAATTTGCAATGCTAATAAACATGCGCAGTAATATAGTCTATGCATGTAAGAATCTAGTGATTTGGCAGTCTTGCAAATCTCCTAGTTCCCACTTATGGTACTGTATAGCCATGCTAGTTATTTGGTGTTGATCCCATTTTATATCGATGAACTTGCTCGTTCAAATTCTTTGGCTATTCTGTCTTATGGCTTTATTTGATTAACTGTACATTAATATTTTGAATATTTATTGCAGAGGATGCAAAGAAGTAAAAGGGAGGAAAAAAAAGAGAAAAAAAAGAGTTCGAGAGAGTTTACTTGTTTGTAGCTGGAGCATTCCAAGACATGCATAATCCCATTATGACCAATACAATTCCATGCATGATTGCTGTTGATGGAGCATCAGATAAAACCAGAAGAAGCAATGCTGCCAGAGGGATGGCTGATGCAGAGCTTATATGTGCTAGAACTGTCCTCCCAAAATTTGGGTGACGAGCAGAAACGAAATCCCCCATTTTGCCACCAAACAATCCCCCGAAGGAACTAGCAATGACAAACAAGGCAATGAGGACTGCAGTTTTCTCACGAGAGAGACCAACAAGCTCTAACCACATGGGTGCGAATGCCAAAGCAGACCAAGGGAATGAACCGGTGACTCCCTGAGCCACAACAATCTGGAAAGATGGAATCTTAATAACTGGCTTGGCTTCATGAAACAGTCCCTTCACCTCTGACCAGAAGGATTTACTCGAGCTTTTGTACTGGCATCTGAAATGTGTGGATCATTGGCAGAGAGGTAAACTAGCACACCTACAAGAACACTGAATATGCCAACAATATGGAATGCAACCCTCCACCCAGGGATTCCCATGAATGTTACTGGAGCTATCAACACTGAGCAGAGACCACTAATAATTGAACCAGAGTTGGATGTTAGTTGTAGCCATCCAAAGGCTGCACCACGATTGCTATCATCTGTAGAATCAGCTAGCAACGAGGGACTGAATTGCTGGTGCAACAACAGGAAGACCAGTGCCGTTCAAAGCTCTAGAAACAGCCACCTGTTTGAGAAAAGCTGAATGGCTTGGAAAGGCATACAATCAGCTGGTATGCCAAGGGCTTCTTTTCTTGATAATTGCCTACCAAAAGTTATTTGAGACTAATTCTCGAACACATGAACTGGAAGTACTCTATTTTCAAATATTTTCTTTTCTAATGAAAATAAACTGTCTTGACTATTATGTTCTTAAAATCATTTTTTTTTTACAAAAAACCTTTTTAAATAGCAGCTGTTGACAAGCTTATGTATACGAAGAGCAGACTAATCTAATAATAAATCAGCAGCAGCAGCAGCAGCAGCAAATCACGACGTGCACAATTCTTTTTAAATAGCCACAGAGTTCATATGCCTCCATGGTAATTGCCCATCTAGAGCACGTTGAGCATGCATTATGACGCCTAAATGTTTAATTCCTGGATAATAATGTTTTCCCACCAAATCACATTCTTAAGACTTCATTCAAGCAAAATCAGAGTTAAATGGTATTTTTGAAATATTATTTTTAATGTTAATTCCATGAGAAATTACAGTAGCACAATAAAGAGTCTCCTCTCTGAGGAATTTGCTTTTGGTTATTTATTAACAATTAAATTTAAAAATTCCAGAAATTGATTTAACTTGAAAAGCTCAAAGAAAGGCACCAAGAGTATAACACGGGCACGGTCATGCCTGACAGCTAAATAAGCAGCAAGAGGACTGCACTATACACCTAAACAAAAGTCAAGACTTGGGTCCATGTTTATGGCTGCACCTTCTTCTTTATAAACACCGGGACTCATCTACGCTCTCTCCATGATCCCTGCTCGATTCACCAGAACTAAAGTCACCGTTTCTTGTTTTTTTCTTTTTTTGTTTATCCTCTTCTTTCCCGTAAAGGGAGTGAATTTGAATTTCTGGAAACAGGTTAAAACCGTATTTTTTAAAATTTTAATTTTTTATTTAAAAATATATATATATTTATTTATTTTAATATGTTGATGTGAAAAATTATTTTTTAAAAATATAAAAATAATTTGAATTAAAAAAATAAATATTTTTAAAATATAAAAATAAATATCCCCTAAAAAGTAGGGTTTGAAAACCAGAGGCGTTCATGGGCACGTGTTAGATGGAAGAAAAATGGCGGGCTTGACTGGTTGATAGTAGTTTGACGGTGTATTTTAATTAATTCTTCAAGTACTTGTACACTCCTTTTCTTTATCAAGGAGCGACGACACAGTGACACTTGGATTTTTTGGGCCCAAGGCTTTTTCAGAAGAGCGTTGAATTCAGAGAGGCTAACTAGTGCTTCTACATAAACGACAGTGTCTTTATGGGCCTGTCTCGGATGCTTCCGACAGTGACAAGGAAAAGGTTTAAAAGAATGCCACAAGCCAAGTGGTCCATGTGCAAATAATGTCATAAACTTTGAATTTAGACTAGAGGATGTTTTTATTTTTATTTATATTTTTTAAAATTTATTTTAATATCATTACATCTAAATAATATGAAAAATATAAAATAATAATAATTTAAAATAAAAAACATTTTAAATTTTTTTAAAATACTTCTAAAATATAAAGAGAAAGATGCTTGATTTCTCTTTGAAATTGTGATAGGAGTTATAGTTTAAAATGCTTTTCACTTTGAAATATATTAAGATAATATCTTTTTATTTTTTAAAAATTATTTTTAATATCAGCACATTAAAAAAATTCAAAAATACTAAATAATATTAATTTTAAATAAAAATAAAAATAAAATTTTTTTAATTTTTTAAAAACTAGCCTTTAAAAGCACGGGCTAACCCAGGAAAGATGAGCCACTCGCCCATGGGTACAGCCTTGGTCTTGACACAGGCCGGGGAAAAACTCGATGAAAGCGCCAGGCTGCTAGCTAAAACTGTGTGGTTGATAGATGTCACAATCAAAGTAATATGGGTTCTAGAAATGTAAAAAGGAGGTTATCATCTTGCTTTCGTACAATTCATACGCAAACCACAGTCACCACTTTACCCAGGCGCGCCCATCATCACAGCGAACAGCTTGTCATCGAATGGTCCACGTGGAACCTCAATCAACCCTACACGTGTATTGCCCTCCTTGATATTCGCCTTGGCGGGCTCAGGAGCCCCTGTGACGTGTGTCTCTCGGGTACTTTCTGGCCTGAACTTGCACTGACGTCGTCTTTTGCGTCACTTGACTGTCAGGAAGTGTCCTGTCACCTTATCCTTCAATAATCTAGATTCCTAATTTATTAATAAACTCTTTTCTTTTTCAAGATTTAAATATTATAGAACGATACAACTACATTTTACTATTTTTCATTATTATTTGGATT
>Ga0325400_1007876_pt1 | contig 10199 bp, 9 predicted proteins | sample PopdelMetagenome_2_FD_205662 | JGI IMG/M metagenome (GOLD analysis project Ga0325400, IMG submission 205662) | Populus deltoides microbial communities from Bellville, Georgia, United States - Xylem-PdKOR-R1 | ecosystem: Host-associated > Plants > Phyllosphere > Stem > Wood/Secondary xylem...
TTTCCTGATCCTGCAATAATTTTCACTTCAAAGACAGGCAGGGAACTTATAGAGCTCATGCTATCTGTTTGATGCCAAAAGTGACAGTGACGTTTCTTAAGATGACGGGGAAAATATTGCAATTCACGATAATTGCAATTCATGACGACGGGTTGGGTTAGGAGATGCATAGTTACCTCCCGGCCTATTGAAAAGTGGTAAGAGTAAATGTACATAGTATAGGGTTTTAGCTTCAACTATTTTGAGCTGTCTTGCAAATTTCCATGTCTAACCAGCTAAATTATTCTGTATTTAAATTGTTTTTCGTTTATTAATAGTTACTTCCTCCTCTTTTTTGTTTTTCCAGTATATTTATCACTGTTAAATGATGCCTTTCTATGCGGAGCGGCACCCAGGCTGCCGCATAAAATTCATTAAAACTCAAGACCATGCCAAGTCCTTTAGGTGGTCTCTGCTTGTCAATGTCATTCTCAGATTGTTGTTATTATTGTTATAAGTAAGATTGTTCTTAATATCAGTAAAAGAACCTAGACTCTGTAAGATTACATGGACATAGAGCTGCTCTGTTTTTAAGGGTGTTTGATAGCGTGGTCCAGTGTATTTTTTTTTAATTTTGATTTTTTTGTTTTAAATTAATGTTTTAGTAATTTTAGATTGTTTTGACGTATTAATGAAAATTACTTTTAAAAAATAAAAAATATTATTTTAATATATTTTTAAGCACAACATACTTTAAAAAATAATCTCAACCACTATTTTAGACACCCCTTAATCATTTCCTATTAAAATAAGTTATGGTATTTTCATCATTTGAGAGTTCTAAGAAATGTTATATTAAAATTATTTTTAAAAAAATGGATGCCCATAGCATTTTTACTGTGAACCTCGACATTTGTTTTTATATATATATATATTATTTCAGTCCCTCAACTCTTTTATTTATTTATTTTATCCTTTGATGATTCATTCTCTAGGCTGGAGTCTAACAAATTGCTTTGGATTGTTTTATATATGGTTATTGTGGTGTATAGGTTCTTGATTTGGCCACAAAAAAAAAAATCTGGTTTAGGGTCTGCAAAGAAGCAAAAGACAAAAAGGACTACACTGGAGAGTTAGGAAAAGGATGAGGAGAAAGTTGAAATTTTTCTTAAAAATGCACTGTTAGTCTAGGGCTTTTTTGCAATTTTTTGCTCTTGGGATTTGGCATAATCGCATTATCTTGGAAGTCAAGTTTTTTTAAAAAAAATTATGTGATCTCCTTGATAGCAAGTAAGCATTTGTAAATCAACAGCAATTCATGGAGCTTTTCACTTGGATAGATTGAATACCCATGAACTTGCAGCTAAGATTTAGCACTTCCAAATTCCAATCTTGACTCTTGAGCAACTCCATGTGTTTTTGTTTTTATTTTTTTTTTTACTTGAGAAAATTATGAAACCCCTTTAGCTATAAAAGCTCAAAAACGTAGTTCATGGCCAACGTAGAATGATAATCTATAAAAACTGCTGGGTTTAACTTGATTACAACCAGAAACAGGAAATATTGCAGTTCAGACGTGATTTTTTTTTAAAAAAAAGAAAATTCTTTTACAAATAGAACATGTCCCCTGCCCTCTGCCATGGCAGTTTTTCCCAGCTATAGATAGTTAAACACGATGGCGCTTCTTTGTGATAGAAGAAGATTCTTTTCATTAGAATCTAATCTCCCATCGTAGGAAAAGGCTGTGGCATAAAGATTCTGGCAGGTGCTTGCAGGCGAATTGAAGTGTCTATTACGCGTATAATACTGAAGATTTCATTAAGGCTGTTCTAATCTTTCTTACGAGGGTCTCTCCAAATAGCAAGATCACCCTTATGGTAAATGAAGGGTTTAGAGAGGCTTCCTCCTTATACCTTAAATTGGTCATTTCGATCTGAACTAGGTCTAGGCTACCAAGCTGTTGCTGCTGATTTTGTGACTTGAAATAGGAGGAGGACCCCTCATGAGAACACTCTGAAAGAATGCAATCATCTGCGCAACATTACTTGCGACATTAAATCCATGAGCCAGGAGGAAGAAGGAAAATTTGAGTATTAAAGTAGAAAAGGGAGATTACGGTAAAAGATCACACCGTTGCAAATCCAATGCACAAAATACTGAAGCCAGGGAAATGAAATGGTGCATCTTCAGACAGGAATAAAGCTGAAGAATAGAAGAAGTTAATGTTATCATTTTAGTCCATAAACCTTCGTTCTTGTCAAATTTTGATCACATACCTGTCAGAGGACTAAAGATTAAGGGGGAGATGATGTTTGCGAAGGAGATTATTCCTGAAATGCATCCTTGAGCCTTCCCCTGAAACGAATCTTAAATGAGTTGAGAGGAAAAGAAGAATAATATGAATGAATCGGAGTATCCTTATTCCTTCAAGTTCAAAGATTGAATAATTAAAGATGAACTCAAAAGCCATATGACTGAATGGCAGTTCTGGATGGGCTGCACTTGGTGATTTTCTTCTCCATTGACTGTTAAAATGCCTATTAAAACACACAGAAGATTGGACCTGATGATTTTCTGGACAGTTTGTCCGTATAGGAACATCTATAATATAGAGCATACATGGAGGCTATCAAGCATAAGACTGCAGCCACTCTTAAGAGTTACCTGCTCAGTTGGCCCTACTTGTTTCGATGCGATGCTGCGTAACTGTGAAATTAAACCAGTAATCAGACTTCTTCAATCACATAGATCTTTCTTGAAGATGAAGGTAAATTACTTACACATGGAGGCACGCAAACAATAAAAACCGCAAAAATGGTGGTGGCATATGGGACCTGCCCACAATGGAAATGTATTTTCAGCATTATACGCAGCAGGTATCAGGAAAAAACCATCTTACACATGGTCCACCGATTTCATAAACACAGAAAATCAAAAGATAGAATTCAAAAACTGACATATTACCACAAGCTCAAGAAGAAAAGGACAGTTTTCTACAATAAAAGGATGCAGAAAAAATTCCAATTCAGTTGAAGCATTACCCAATTTGACCATGCTACACTGTAAAGCAATGCCTGCAAGATTTCAGGTAAATCACCAGCACTTTAGGCTCAACTTATGTTGTTTTAGTTCTTTAGCATGAATAGACGCAAACAAGCTTATTGAGGCTAAAGCTCTTACATCTGCGATGCCCCCTAAAAGCCCTATTGCCAGCAGTTTTTCCTCTGCTACATGTGGTGCCAACAAGGGCATGAAAACCAGCTGTGAAATTCAATAGAATAATAAGGACTGGTGACAAATATGAAATGCAAAGGATCGTTTTGAAGATACACTGGAGAAGGAAAGAAATATTTAAGAAACACATAATTTTGTAAATGCATACCTGTGAGGCCATTCCCGCAATGCCAAGAAGTAGCATCAGATCAGCATAATGGTTTTTGCTGAAGTGAAAACGAGCCTTCAAGTAGTACTGCATCGCACAAATCATTCAAGTTGGTAACAGAAATTCTCGCAAACCTGTCTTTTTTTCTTTTTTTTTGTGTTTGATATACATCACAGTGAAGGAGAGAGTTTTTGTACCATGATGCTAGCTTGCATTCCACCTTCTGCAAGACTATTGAAGAATGCAACAACTGCTGCTTGCGTAAATGTTACCCTGCCACACAAGTTTCACAAATTCTCAAATTATACCAGAAGAAGAATAGATACCAGTCCAAAATAGCAGTGGTTCGAGAAAAGTGCAAGAAAACCATGCTTTGCATTGGCCTTATACTCGAGTCCTGAATTTCTCCTACCTGCTCTTCAGCAAGCCAATGATATCCTGAATTGATGGGATCTTCTTCAATACCGGCGCCTTCCTTGATAAATCACCATCTTGACAGTGATCATCCTGTCCGCTCTTCAAGATTGGCTGCGTCAAATTTTCGCCATTTGGTAGACTCTCTTCGAGGAAAATTCTCATGTACACAGCAGCAAGCATTGACACCAACGCAGCGACCTAGAATAGAAAAGACTAACAATGTTAACTTTCAACCTATTGGTAGCCGAAAATGAGACACTTCTGTAAGGCATTTTATTAGCAAACGCAACCTGAAACGTTAAAGCAGTGGAGAGGAAACGGGCAGCTAAGGTTCCACAGACAAATGCGGCTGTGGCTATGCCAGATAGAATTCCAAATGCTGATGTTCTCTGTCTCTCTAAAACGTTGTCTGCCTGTAAAGATTTTATGTTTTTTAGGCATTAGCAAAAAGAGTCGAAACTGAACAGTATAAAGTGCCGTCACATGACCTGTCGTTCTTTGCTTGTTTGGAAGGAAGAATGGTTATAAAAAAAACTCGAAACAAGTAGAGAGATATTATGGCTGTGAAAGTTAGAGTTCTTAGGGATAATCACCACATAAGCAAGAGCAAGGCAGTTGATGCTGCCTTCACAGATCATAGCCGTGAGGGTCCTGAGCACATAGTAGGCATAGAAGAAGTTGGTTGTCCTACTGTATGCCAATATAACTGCAGAAAGGACAATAACAACATGAATAGGATCTCGAACAAATTCTATTTTATCATAAAAAATTTCTTTTCTTTTTTCTCTTCATTTTTAACGGAAAATCTCATTTATGGTCATGGCTGATTTTTACATATCATTCAAATATTTATGTTGGATTTCGATCCGGACCCCTAAACTCCTGCCAAACTTGGCTGGGCTGGCAGGAATTTAGTACTGGTCGTAACCAAAAAAACCCTAAACAGAGAACAAAAGGCAAAAAAGTTTTGGTCCTTGAGCGGATGGAGCACTACAAACCCGTGCGATGGGCCCATTCAGTCCGTCGCAGTGCTATAGATTCTGGGCTGACATGGTTATGACACAAAGTGTCCAGCAACTTCAAAAGTCTTCCGACACTAAAATCTGGCAGTTCCTAAGGGGACCATTGCGGGTGTCCAATAAATTCAAGAAACGTGACTCGTCTTGTACCATGTAATACCGTAAAGAAAAGCAAGTTGGACAAAAGGGGATAAAGAAGAAGGCAACCAAAAGAAAAAAAAATGTAAAAATTAGATTCTTATTAAAAGTTAAAGCATATATGATCTTCAAGAAAAAAAAGTTCTCTTCTTGATTCATTTCTTCTCCGAGGAAATGATTCGAAATCAGAGCCCCCAAAAAATCTATAACCATAACGTAATTCTTGTCTAAAAATTCTCAAATCCAATTTCTGTTTATGCTTTATTTTAAGTGGTAATTTCACACCACAAAGGATAATATGCTACATAAAAAATAAATAAGTATCTGTTTGTCATTGATTGGATCTATTTTTTTTGTTAAAATTTAATTTTTAAAAAATTATTTTGATGTGCTAATGTTAAAAATAAATTTTTTAAAATAAAAAAAATATTTTAATATGTATTTTCAAATAAAAAACACTTTAAAAAATAACTTCTATCACATTTACAAACACTCTCTAAATCTTCTAGTAAAAAGAATAATCTTGGAAAATATTTACAAAATTTGGATTTTATATATATATATAGTGGGCATTTCTTGAAATGAAAGAGAGATGAAGAAGGTTCTTTAATTAGGAGTCAATTAAGAGAAGGAAAAACGGTAAGCAGAAAAGCAAACATGAAAGCAGCGGGACATTTTGCCCATGATATGGACAACATCCTTGAACAACAAGTTCAAGCTGATTTGATCAAGAAACGTCTTGACAATGCAGTTACCTTCGAATCCAGTGCTAGTTAAATATGGGGTATTTTTCAAGAAAAGACGCCCTTTGAAAGTGGCCGCCATGCACGCGAATGATCCACTATCCACTCACGGTGTCGATTGTCAATGGGAGCCCTAATGTCCTAGGCACGATCAGTAGGACCATACGTATCCTAGCACTTTAGGGGGGAAGGCCAATAATAATTTACCGACAGATATGAAATTAAATGCACATATATAAAAGATATTACCTAAAGGAATAATGGAGAGAGTCATAGGGAGTGTGAGCAAGGCTTTCCTTCCATACTGGTCTGATAGATTTCCTATTAGCGGCATCATCACAACTGTCCCCAGTCCGATGATCTGCAAAAACCCACTTGCTGATAATTAGTTAACAGCATTTTACTTCTCCCTGTTGCCCCCTTTCATTTGAGGTTCAATTGGCTGAAATCAAAGACTGAATTCCTTGGAATAGTACTGAAGCAAAAACACTCACGGCATCAATGGTGATAAATTAGAAGTGCCGTCAATTATTAGTCCATGGACTCTTTCACTTATAACCCCAGAGTCTTATTTCTTTTTATAGTATTTGTTTGTGATGAGAGTGCAGCAGGACCGGCGTTTAAAGAACTTAGCGTATATTACACATCTTAGCGTTGAGACAGAGAGCATACAAAAATATTTTTTAAGAATAAAAATAAATAGAACACGCCATTTAATTACACCGAAACATTTGTCCTAGCCTGGAAGATTAATTCTCTGAAGAAACCCAACCATTTTATGGTAGGTCTTTTGATTTTTTGGATCGACCAGTGAGTGCGAAACCTTCCAGGAAAAAAGATCATGATATTGTTGGACTGTTGGTTCTTATGCATGCGATGGACACATGGCCATCAGCATCTTTCTAGGTAAGTTTGAATGGTAGGTTGAACAAAATGGGTGGAGCAGAACGGAGAGTGCTGAAGAGGGGACTCTCCATTGAAGAGTTGCAGCAAGCTAAATAAAATACTCTGTCGATCTACGTGTCCATGCTTGGTCTACACTAACATAGAAATTAAGTTAACAGGGATACAATTATATATACAGGGCACTTGGATGTACGGCGCGGAATGTTTTCCAATAAAAAAAAAAGTTCACAGAAAACCACCAGAATCCTTTTTGTATGTTTATTTACTTTATATAGATAGTTAAGTCTCTCATGTGATGAATTAAAAGGCACATGGGCATGCATTAATCGTTTTCCAGTGAAGAAAATGGGTTCATGGGGAATATTTCGGACACCTTTTGGTTCTGCTTATAGCTAGTCATCATGTAAACCATGCAAAGAAATTCATAATCAATAACCCTTGAGAAAATCCACACCTTAATAAGAAGCAAAGGTGAAGAGAAAGATGAAGGAGAATAAAGGAATTAACATACAGCTTGCTGGAACCCGGAGAGGTAAATCGCAAGAGAGCACTCATCTTTTCCAGGACAAACTGCTACCATGGTGACATCGGTTATGGCCGGGATCACCATTAAACTAGCAAAGCTGGAGAGGAATACTGTCACAAGGAGGTGGCTCAGTTCTGTTAGCTTCTCCATATCCTTCCTTTCTCAGAAAATCCAGCAGTCCTGGTACTACTTTTCTCTTCTGTTACAACTCCTAGTACTAGGCGCTATCCTCTAGAAGAACTTGCTTGGCACCCTCGAAAAAGAGCAAACATTAATTTTGGAGAAAAAGAGTTGCTTGTCTGTGTAATGTACTCCATGTAGTTTGCTTTAGCTTTTTTACCTCTTTAAGGAGGGGGAGGGTAGTCTCCCGGTCCTTTTCCATTAGTGAATTTAACGGAAAGGTGTCAAAGAAAAGGAAAAGATCAGTGACGGTAGATTGATTCAAATTTCATGTGGAGGTGGATGGTCTTGGATACATGGGAGGACGGACAGTCTGGACACAGCGATATTAAAAGGACAAATCTTGAAAGGAGAGTAAAGGATATGGACAATATAGTTATTAATGGAGTTGAACACATTAGAGAGGAGAAGAACGACATCCATTAGCCAATTATATGCATCCTTGCGTACCGTTTAGCTGTACAAGGGACGATTTTTCTAATCAGTTTATTTGGATTAATATATACCTTTTATTTTTTCTATCAAACAAATAAAATAATTAAAAACCAAAATTTTAATCGTCACGATCAAAATCAAAAATAAAAAAAATGGACAAGTGATTAATTAACAGATAGAAAATGAGAAGGCTTTTATTAAAAAAAATGTTAAATAATTAATTCAACACAAAAATTTAAACGATTAAGAAAAATTTTAATATATAAATTATATTATTTTTTTATATATTATTTCAAATGAAAATACTCTTAACTAAAAATTTGTTCAAACTCGTGTTTTTTTATACTTAATTTTTATCAAATAAATAAAGATTATGATATTCAAACTCATAATTACTTGATTATCAAGATTCTGATATCACATTAAAAAATTAATACCAATTTAAAATTTTAAATTTTTAAATAAAATTTTTAAATATAATTTATATTATTATTTGAAAAAAAAAACCATGAACTGCCATAATCCCTTCCATAAATTGGCCAAAGTGTATTAAACAAGGAATGTCGGCTTGTGACGAAGATGGTTAATGAAGTATGACGTGTGGGTGTGTTTGACAGTGTGGTTGCGGTTGCTTTTTAAATATCTTTTCGTGCTAAAATACATGTCAATGATGTTTTTTTATTTTTTAAAAATTATTTTTAACATCAGCACATCAAAATGATTTGAAAACACTAAAAATATATTAATTTAAAATTAATAAAAAAATAAAAAAAATTAAATTTTATCAAAAATATTTTTAAAATACAAAAATAAATAAGTCCTGGGGGGTGATGGCTTGATAGGGTTGAATTTTGCAGGATTTATTAATCTTTCTTGTTGTTGAAATACAGATAGATCTCTTTTAATTAAAATCAATGGAATTGTGTCTTGTCGTAAATGAGATTTAAATATGAGCAGAAGGTCACCGTCAAACTATTGATTTTTCCTCCTCTCCCAGAAGATTTTTTATTTTGTTTTTTAAAACATATAATTTCCCACCTCATCATTTAGGGAACCTTCACGGTCTACAGTGTATAAATCAACCTTCAAAACCAGCATGGCTCACGGGTGGGTTGGATATATGGTCTATCCATGCAGGCATTTTTTTTTTTAAATATTAATTTGATTAAATTCAGGTTAATTTGCGATTTGATTTCATCGAACCCTGATAAACTCTGTCCGATTAACTCTAAATAATATTTTTATATTTTTATTGTTTTTAAAACCATTAAAATAACATGATGATCCAGAATTGACCTATAAATTAACCTAGATAGCCCAAGTGGGGTGTGGCAAGTATTCTCACAGGTCACTTGCGGAGGCCCTGACGGCCCAGCAACACTCGGGAACTTGTTCACTGGATGCTTCCGTAACCAGTAAATCATTAGGCTCCAAAATGCAACCGTGACTTCAGGCCCAACCACGCTGCCTACGGCTATTGCAGGTGACCTAGGTAAGTTGGAGGCGACGCGAGGTAATATATTAGAAGCTCAGCTTATAATCAGTGGCATTTTGGACATGTGGGAATTACTACTGCAGATTAAGTGTAAATCTCAAGCCTAATTAGATGACCCTTTCAACTTAACTATGTTTATACTACGTGAGGGACTTCCCCATGTCTGTTTCATTTCAGGCCTGGCCTAAACAAATGAAGAGGAGACAATTGGGCACGCTACTTGTCTCCTTAAGAATGTTTTGATGGTAATTAAAGGTAGAATTAGTTAGATTTTGAATTTGCTTTTTAATTATTATGAATTTAAATTCTTTTAATATTGAGATTTATATGATCATTAATTTTAGAATCCATGAAATTAGTTTAGATGCATATCAACTGCTCCAGACACCTATTGTTAACAAAAAAAAATTGTTTCAATGGGTATTTTTGGTATAGAATGTGTCTCTTTATTACCTCATTATTCACTAACCCTACAAAAAAAAATCGTTTTCCCTGGCAAAACTGCAACGTTGTTTTGTACATTCACGCTTCTTCATCTTTTATGTTGTCTCTCACGCTCATAGAGTCTAAACAAAGACAACGTTTGAAGATATTCCTCATGATCTGATAGGTCCAAAGCATGCCATCAAGAATCTTTTTGTTTTTGAATCAAAATATGAAACTTCATTTGTTACAATAAAAACCATACGAGACAAGAGCATCTGCAATTATAATTGAACACGTAGCAGCTTTTGCACTACAGTCTACTGATCTTAAAAAAAAAAAAAGTAGAGAATTTTGTACCCTACATGTAAGTGAAGTGGGATCCCAAATTAAGCAATAATAACCTTTTAGGTTTTTTTTTAAAAAAATTTAATTTATTTAAATTAACTCATGTTAACAAACACACTAAGCTTTAAATACTAAGCTTTAAACCGAATCAACTATACTTAAAAATATTTAAGTTAAAATAACATTATTCACAGAACAAATAAAGAAG
>Ga0325400_1007878_pt1 | contig 10198 bp, 7 predicted proteins | sample PopdelMetagenome_2_FD_205662 | JGI IMG/M metagenome (GOLD analysis project Ga0325400, IMG submission 205662) | Populus deltoides microbial communities from Bellville, Georgia, United States - Xylem-PdKOR-R1 | ecosystem: Host-associated > Plants > Phyllosphere > Stem > Wood/Secondary xylem...
CCTGTTCTTCGGGGTCCGCAAACCCTTGTTTCTCTTCCAGATCCCGGATATTTGCATAAACAGTGATCAGCACATCCTGGAAAAATTCAGTGAAACCATTTTCCTGTGTAGCCATTGGATGATTGTTTTTTGCGAACTATTTCCGGTTCGCAACGCTTATAGGGGTGTATGAATAATGCTGTTTCCATTCAACTTTTCGGGATTACCCGCGAGCTTATCGGCACTTCCGTCCTGACGGTTGATTTGCCCCCGTCGGGTCAGGTCGAGGCCCTGCTCAGCCAGCTTAAGGAGCAGTACCCCGCGCTCAACGGCCTGCGGTCGCTGCTGGTAGCCGTCAACGGCGAATACGCCGAAGCAGATCAAACGCTGCAACCCAACGACGAAATCGCCCTGATTCCGCCGGTGAGCGGAGGGTAAGAACCAGTCGATTATGCCGATTGATTAACCCGCTGGCGCAGCACGGGCTCCAGAATTCTCCAGACCGTGCCGGCAACGATCCGGTGTCCTTTGGGCGTTGGGTGAATGCCATCGGCCTGATTAAGGCTCGGAATGCCGCCCACGTTTTCAAGCAGAAAAGGAATCAGAATGGCTTTATTCTTATCGGCCAGTTCCTTGAAAATAGCGCGAAACTCCGCCGTGTAAGCCGCCCCCATGTTCGGCGGAATCTGCATACCGGCAATGACAATCTGCGTCTGCGGATTCTTTTGCCGAACGGTGTCGATGATGGCCTGAAGATTCTGTCGGGTTGCCTTCAGCTCAATGCCGCGCAGGCCGTCGTTCCCGCCCAGTTCCAGCACGAAGACATCCACGGGCTGGCGCAACACCCAGCCAATACGGCTCTTACCACCAGCCGTCGTCTCCCCGCTCAACCCCGCATTGACAACCTTATAGTTTAATCCCGCCGAGTCAATCTTTTCGCCTACCAGGGCCGGAAAAGCCTGCGTAGGCTCGACGCCGTAACCGGCCGATAAGCTATTCCCGAAGAAAAGAACCGTTTTCTTACCACCGGTCGCCGGGGCTTCGGCGGTCTTCGACGGCGTAGCCGAGGGCTTGTTTCCGCTTTCGGTCTGGGCCGTTTCCGTTTTTGAATTACACCCCCACACGGTGCTGATTACCAACCAACTAATCGCGCCAACCAGGTGTCGGCCTTTAACCGTTAAAAAATCAAGACACTGCATACGTTTTTGATTACTTAATCCGTATTCTATATAACAAAATAACACCTAAAATTCCCCTCCTGGACCTTACTTTCCCCATTTATCACATATTCTTCCCGGATGCGGGGAGTAAACCGTATTATCATTGGTTATATTCTTATCAGACCGCTCTGAGCGGTTTACATCAATACAGTGACTATTATGAGTATGCTGCGCGTACAAAACCTGACAAAGACTTACCAAAGCGGAGGTCGCACGCTGACCGTTCTAGATAACGTTAATTTTGACATACAACCGGGTGATACCTTTTCCATTGTAGGCCCTTCGGGGAGTGGCAAAACAACCCTGCTGGGGTTGTGCGCCGGACTGGACCGGGCGTCGTCGGGCAGCGTATTCCTGAACGAAGTTCAGTTGGATACACTCAGCGAAGACCAGCGGGCGGCCGTTCGCAACCAGCACGTCGGCTTTATTTTCCAGAATTTTCAGTTGCTGCCCACGCTGACGGCGCTGGAAAACATCATGGTCCCGCTCGAACTACGGGGTGAAAAAGGCGCCCAGCGAACGGCGCAGGAACTGCTCGAACGCGTGGGCCTGGGCGCCCGTGGTCACCACTACCCCACCCAGTTGTCGGGCGGTGAACAACAGCGGATTTCGCTGGCCCGCGCTTTTGCCAACCGACCCAAAATTCTGTTTGCCGACGAGCCCACCGGTAACCTCGACACCGATACCAGCGCCACGGTGATTGACCTGATTTTTGAACTGAACCGCGAAGCCGGCACAACGCTGGTGCTGGTCACCCACGATCTTGAACTAGCCGCACGCACGCAGCGCATCATCCGCATCAAAGGGGGTAAGCTGGTCTCGGATACGCTAACCGAAAACGCCCCCAATCTTAATCGCTAACTCGCTATCAGGCAGTTTGAACAGAAAGCTCCGCTAACTGCTCAACTGCGCGAAAGAATCATTCATGGATCGTACTATTCCTCAAGTAAGAGTTCCCCGAGCCTCGCTATTCGACCCGTGGCTCTGGAAAATGGCCTGGCGTGACAGCCGCCGAAGCCGGTCGCGGCTGCTGCTGTTTATGTCGGCCATTGTGCTGGGCATTGCCGCCCTCGTGGGCATTAACTCCTTCGGTGACAATCTGGCCCGGAGCGTCGACGAACAGGCGCAGGAACTGCTCGGTGCCGACCTGGTGCTGTCCTGGAATAACCGGACGCTAAAGCCCAAAACGCAGGCTTTCCTGCAAAACATTGCCCGCGAGCGAAGCTACGAAGTAGCCTTCCCGTCGATGGTCTTTTTCCCCAAAACCGGCGGCACGCGACTGGCGCAGATCAAGGCGGTTAAAGGGAACTTCCCTTATTACGGCGACTGGGAGATGCAACCGGCTTCGGCTATCGCGCCTTTTCGGCGGGGAAACCAGCGTATTGCGCTGGTCGACGACGCCCTGCTGATCCAGTTTGGCGCCCAGCCCGGCGATTCGGTCAAAGTGGGTAACGTGATGTTTCAGGTAGCGAGCCGGGTGATGAAAACGCCCGGGCAAACCGCCGTTTCGACCACCGTAGCGCCTACCGTCTTTATCCCGGATCAGTTCCTGAAAGAAACAGGGTTACTGCAACAGGGTAGCCGGGCAGCCTACCGCTACTATTACCGGTTTGCGCCCGGAACCGACGTCAACAAATACCTGACAACCATCGAAACCCGACTGGACAAAGCGGGGATCAGTTCAGATACGGTTTCCCGGCGCAAGGAACAGACCGGACGCGCCTTCACCGACCTGACCAAGTTCCTGAATCTGGTTGCTTTTGTGGCCTTATTGCTGGGCTGCGTGGGCGTCGCCAGTGCGGTTCACTTATACATCAAGGAGAAAATCGCTTTGGTGGCGGTGCTGCGCTGCATTGGCGTCAGCGGTACGCAGGCGTTTATGATCTACCTCATCCAGACGGTGCTGATGGGTTTTATCGGGGCCGTTATCGGGGCTTTTCTGGGCTCAGCCGTGCAATTACTGCTGCCCCGACTATTTGGCAGCTTCCTGCCCGTTGAGGTCGACGTGTCGCTGTCTCCGCAGGCCATTGGGCAGGGAATTGCGACGGGTATGCTGGTGTCGGTCCTGTTTGCGCTCCTGCCTCTGCTGGTGATCCGGAAGGTTTCTCCGCTGCGCACGCTCCGGACCTCCTACGACGAAGATACCACCGGCCGGGACCCGCTGCAGTGGCTGGTGTACGGGCTGATTGTGCTGTTCATCACCGGCTTTTCGTACTGGCAAACCCGCGACTGGAAAATAGCGCTGGGCTTCACGGCGGGTCTGGCGGCTACCTTCGGTATTCTAACGGGATTGGGGCAATTGCTCATATTGCTGGTTCGGCGGTTTTTTCCGGTGTCCTGGAGCTACGTCTGGCGGCAAAGTCTGGCGAATCTATACCGGCCGCAAAACCAGACGCTCATTCTGGTTACCTCCATTGGCTTAGGCACGTTTCTGATTGCCACGCTGTACGTCACGCAGACCCTGCTGCTCAGCCGGGTGCAGCTTTCGTCGAGCGGCAATCAGCCCAACATGGTTTTGTTCGACATCCAGAACGAACAGCAGCCGGGCGTTCAGCAACTAATCAACCAGCATCAGTTACCCATTCTCCAGCAGGTGCCGATTGTAACGATGCGGCTGGCCGAAATCAACGGACGCACCGTAGAGGCCATTCAGAAAGACACGACCATTAAAATCCCCGACTGGGCGCTGACCCGGGAATACCGCGTTACGTACCGGGATACTCTGATTGATTCGGAAGAACTGGGGGCAGGCAAAGCGCCTTATCTGACCGGCACGACGCCTTTTATTTCGCTGGATGCCGATTACCTCAAACGAACCAAACTAAAAATGGGCGACACGCTGACGTTTAACGTGCAGGGTACGCTCATTCCAACGGTAGTGGGCGGTACACGAACGATTAACTGGAACCGGGTTCAGACCAACTTCCTGGTTGTTTTCCCGAATGGTGTGCTGGAACAGGCCCCGCAGTTTCACGTACTCATGACCCGCGTGGCTTCGGCGCAGCAGTCGGCTTCGCTGCAACGCGACCTGGTTCAGCGTTTCCCCAACGTTTCGGCCATTGACTTAGGACTGATTTTGAAAACGCTGGATGAAATTCTGGACAAGATTTCGTTCGTGATTCAATTTATGGCCCTTTTCAGCATTGTGACGGGCCTGCTGGTGCTAGGCAGTTCGGTGGTAGTCAGTAAGTACCAGCGCATTCAGGAGAGTGTGCTTCTGCGAACGCTGGGCGCAAACCGGCAGCAAATCCTGTCCATTACGCTGATTGAATACCTGATGCTGGGGTTGCTGGCGGCTTTTTCGGGTATTATTCTGGCCCTCTTTGGGGCGTGGGCACTGGCTTATTTTGTCTTTGAAATTCCGTTTGTCCCTAACTTCGCGCCCCTGCTGACCGTCTCGGTGATTGTAACCGTGCTAACCATTCTGATTGGTCTACTGAATAGCCGCGACGTGCTGGTTCGTCCGCCACTGGAGGTCCTGCGGGCCGATTAAGCCAGAATTCAACAAAAAAGGCGGGTCAGATGACCCGCCTTTTTTGTTACTTACAATAAGAACTTCAACCGGATGACTTCTTTTTCATCCAGGTAACGCCAACTGCCCCGGGGCAGGTCTTTTTTCGTCAGACCGGCATACGACGTGCGGTCCAGTTTCGTGACTTCATAATCAAAGTGTTCAAAAATCCGGCGAACAATCCGGTTACGGCCACTGTGAATTTCAATACCAATGACCTGAGCATCGGGGGTTACCAGACCCAGATCATCGGGTTTGATAAAACCGTCTTCCAGTTCAACCCCTTTCTGAATAGCCTCAAAGTGCTCTTCCGTAATAGGCTTGTCGAGTTCGGCCTGATAGATCTTGCGAATTTCGTTGGACGGATGCGTCAGCTTTTCGGCCAGTTCGCCATCGTTCGTCAGCAGTAACAGACCCGTGGTGTTGCGGTCCAGACGGCCAACGGGGTATATGCGGTACGGCGTAGCACCGGCAACCAGCTCCATCACGGTACGGCGATCGTCCGGATCTTCGGTGGTGGTGATATAATCTTTCGGCTTGTTGAGCAGCACGTAGATCATCTTTTCCGGATTCAGGACCCGATTACCGTATTTTATAACGTCGGTCGGCCTCACCTTATAACCCATTTCGGTTACAACGTTGCCATTGACACTGATGTCGCCATTGGCAATCAGGGCATCCGCGTCCCGGCGGGAACAAATGCCTGAATTAGCGATATAACGGTTCAAACGTACAGTATCCGAATCCTCTTTGGGTTTCCGGGGTTCATCCGTTGCTGAGCGCTCCCGCTTCTGAGCCGCTTTCTTGTTGGCGGGCACTTTAGCTTTCATACGCTCCACATCGTACTCTGGCGCCCGCGAGCGACCTACCTGACGGCTCTGGCTGTCTTCAATCTGCCGACGCAGGCGTTCGTTCGTGGCATCATCCTGGCCGGCCGGTTTAAAGCGCGGCTTGTCGTTACGGTCATCCCGACGGTTGAACCGATCATCCTGGCTACGATTGGTATCGCGTTCTGGCCGATCATTCCAGCCAAAACTTTTCCGGCGGGGTTCGTTGAAACGGTCGCCGTTGGAGTTCCGGCGATCATCCCGACGATTGTCACGCGGGCCTGATGGGTTAGAGCGATCTCCGCGGGAGCCGGACCGGTCCTCGCGGTTGAAACGTGGATTGTCATTGCGGTCGTCCCGGCGGTTAAAACGATCGTCGGAAGGACGGCGTTTGTCGTTGCCACCCCGCTCGTCAAAACGGCGTTCGTTGCCAAAACGGTTCTCCCGGTCGTTATCCTGGCGTTTGGGGCGATTGTCGCGTTCTTCAAACCGGCGTTCGTTGAAACGTGGGGTCGAACCGCCTTCCCGGCGATCTTCTCTCCCACCCCGGTTAAAACTCCGATTATCATCGCGCCGGTCACCGCTGAATGGTCGGCCGGAACCACCCGAACGGGCATCGTTGCCGGTTGACCGGCCATTTCCGGTACGTGGTCCGGATGAATTAAAACGGTCCTGACGGGGACCCGATGTGTTGGATCGGTCGCTGCGCGGACCCGAAAACCGATCATTGCGCGGTCCTGTGCCAGTGGACCGGTCGTTGCGGTCACCCCGGCGATCCTCTCCGGAACGGCGGTCGCTGCGGGGCGAACGTTCCCCACGGTCTTCCCGGCGGTTGTCGTTCTCATCGCGGCCAGCATCTTTGCGGTAAACGTTATCGTAGAATTTACGGTCAGACCTGCCCTCACGGCGGTCACTAGACTCCTCGTTTCTTACACTCATGAAGATTGCAGTATCGCTACTGTATTATTTACTTTTATTATGCGTTGATTGTCAGTTTGCTATGACTATTGTTCGGGGTGGGATGCAAAGTTAGTGCATTTTGAACAACTTATTTACCTACTCCTGACTGTAACATCCAATCCGGCAAAAACAATCCCTGTTTTCTGAATTTTTCCCGTTCTAAATCCTATCCCCAATCGTCAATAATATTGTTGGTGTTTTCCCTTTTTCGGGCAAACATTTTAGCTGTATTTAATCGTTTAAGCTTTAAGTTATTAACGAGAGCCGGCCGCCTTACTAAATTAATTTTTTGCCATACGATTTTTGTTAAAAGTTTGTTACAATTAAGCTGTAATTAGTGTAATTAAGGTTCCGGACGCGGAATAATCAAACAACTATGGGAGAACGAGAAGAGGAGTCACTACCGCGCAGGGGCGAGAAGATTCAAAATGACAAGGCAACGGTTCGAACGCCCATGTTGCTGGGAGTTACACTAGCGGCAGGTATGCTGATCGGAGCTACGTTTTTTGGAGGAGGGAAGAGCCTGAATAACATAGGCCGTGGGTATTCGAAATACAAAGAAGTCCTGCAACTGATTGAAAACAACTACGTCGATACCGTTAACACAGATGATTTAGTGGATTATTCCATTTCAAAAATGCTGGAAAAACTGGATCCGCACACGACCTACATGAATCCGCAGGAAGCCGTGGCGGCCCGGACGCAGCTCGAAGGCGGTTTTGACGGCATTGGGGTTGAGTTTAACATCTACAAGGATACGGTTTATGTGGTGACGCCACTGGCGGGCGGACCTTCGGAAACAGCGGGCATTCAGAGCGGAGACAAAATTATCAAAGTCGATGACACGCCGATGACGGGCAGCAAACTCGATAATGCGCTGGTATTCCAGAAGCTGCGGGGCCGCAAAGGCTCGGAAGTAAAGCTGGTCATTCTGCGCCGGAGCGAGAAGAAGCCCATGACGTTTACCGTTCAGCGTGACCGTATCCCGACTTATTCGGTGGATGCGGCCTACATGATCGACGAGAAAACGGGGTATATCAAAGTTAACCGCTTCTCAGAAACAACGTACGACGAGTTTAAGAAGGCGCTGGCCTCGCTGAAGGAAAAGGGCATGACGCAGATGGTGCTGGATCTGCGGAACAACCCCGGTGGTTATATGGACCGCGCGACGAGCCTGGCCGACGAGTTTATATCCGGCGACAAACTGCTGGTTTACACGGATGGCAAAGATGACCGCTACGACCGCCAGACGCGGGCCCGTATTGCCGGTCAGTTCGAGGACGGCCCAATGGTTGTTTTGCTAGACGAAGGGAGTGCGTCGGCTTCCGAGATTGTGGCGGGTGCGCTGCAGGATCAGGACCGGGCGCTGATCGTGGGTCGCCGGTCGTTTGGTAAAGGGCTGGTGCAGATGCCGGTGACCTTATCGGATGGCTCGGAACTGCGGCTGACCATTTCGCGCTACTACACGCCCAGCGGCCGTAGTATTCAGAAACCTTACGTGATGGGTCACAGTGAAGACTACGAGAAGGACTTGGAAGTGCGGGCCAAAAGCGGGGAGTTATACATCGCGGACAGCATCAAAAACAATCCGAAGTACAAGTTCAAAACAGCGGGTGGCCGCACTGTCTACGGCGCCGGTGGCATTACGCCCGACGTGTTCGTGCCGCGCGATACGCTGTTTATGACCAAGTATCTGATTCAGTTGTACAACAAGAACATTGTTCGGGAGATGGCGATGGAATACGCCAACGACCACCGTAAACAACTCGAAAAAGAAGGTTTTGACGCCTATCGCAAAAGCTTCGTCATCAGCGATGCAATGCTGAAACAAATGACCACCGACGCGGCTTCGCAGGGCGTTAAATACAACGAAACCGAGTTTAACCGTTCGAAAAAATACATCCAGACGCAACTGAAGGCTTACATCGCCCAGTACGTCTGGAAACGGGGCCACCGCGACGGCTTAAACAACGAGTTCTTCGAGGTGATGGGGGAAGCGGATCATACCTTCCAGAAAGCACTGACGCTGTTTGGTCGCGCCCGGTTGCTGGAAAAAGGTGATTATACGACCCAGACCAGCAAACAATAAATTACGGAACGAAGCGGAACCGGATTCAGGAGTTAGTTACTTCCTGAGTCCGGTTCTTTTTTTGCCCGTTTCCGAAACACATACACGACGCCGAGTCGGGAACGCAGGACGCCACTTTCAAAATCGGTCCGGATCGTGGGCGCAACTTCCAGTGCCACCCGCAGGTTCGGAATGGCCGCCAGCGGAGCTACCCGCGTGCCGATGTGCAGCGAAACGTTTTGCAGTAAATCATCATTGTCGATGGCTGCGCTGATGGGACTCAACTGAAAACCCGGCCCCACGTAGATCTGGTAGGTCTCCGTTCGTTTCACGTTAAAAAGCGGAGCTATCGTCGTATTTAATTGGCCCAGCAGCGCATTGGTCTGAAAACGGGCGTCCAGCCAAAGCACCCGGTTTGGGTTTGTGCTGACGCTAAGCACCGATTCCCAGGGGTAATAGGCCAGCGAAACCTGACTGAACGCCGAGAAGCTGATCAGCGAGAAAGCGAGTAAAAGCCATTTCTTCATGGCTGCAAACAACGCACATTTTAGGCAATAGAAAAAGCCGCCCCTTTTGGTGGGAGCGGCTTTTAGGGTATTGAATCGGATGAGGAAAGGCTTAGCGCATCATCTTGTTGAGCTTGCCCGATGCCTGCATACCGTTCATTTTTTTCATCATTTTACGCATTTCGTCGAACTGCTTCAGCAGGTTGTTGACTTGCTGGATCGAGGTTCCGCTTCCGTTGGCAATGCGTTTTTTGCGGTTGCCGTCGATGATGTCCGGACGCTCGCGTTCGATCGGGGTCATGGAGCCAATGATCGCTTCAATGGGTTTGAACGAATCGTTGTCGATGTCCAGATCCTTGATCATCTTGCCCATACCGGGAATCATCCCGATGAGGTCTTTGATGTTCCCCATCTTTTTAATCTGCTGCAACTGCGCCTGGAAGTCGTTGAAGTCGAACTTGTTCTGACGCATTTTCGCGCTGATCCGTTTCGCTTCGTCCTCATCGAACGCCTGCTGAGCGCGTTCTACCAGCGAGATTACGTCGCCCATCCCCAGAATCCGGCTGGCCATCCGGTCGGGGTAGAACACGTCGAGCGCTTCCATTTTCTCGCCCGTGCTGATGAACTTGATGGGTTTGTTGACCACGGCCCGGATGGAAAGGGCTGCTCCACCGCGGGAGTCACCATCGAGCTTGGTCAGTACTACGCCGTCGAAGTTCAGCCGCTCATTGAAGGTTTTGGCCGTATTGACCGCATCCTGACCCGTCATCGAGTCAACAACAAACAAGGTTTCGGAGGGATTAAGCGCCTTTTTCAGGTTTTCCACTTCCTGCATCATCACCTCATCCACCGCCAGACGACCGGCCGTATCGACGATAACGACTTTTTTGCCGGTTTTACGGGCGTACGCCAGGGCGTTCTCCGCAATCTGAACGGCATTCTTGTTTTCCGGCTCCGCATACACGTCAACGCTCACCTGTTCCCCCAGCACTTTCAACTGGTCGATGGCCGCCGGACGGTAAATATCGCAGGCCGTTAGCAGGACGTTACGGCCCTGCTTTTTCAGATAAGCCGCCAGCTTACCCGAGAAGGTTGTTTTACCCGAACCCTGCAAACCAGCAATTAGA
>Ga0325400_1007883_pt1 | contig 10197 bp, 8 predicted proteins | sample PopdelMetagenome_2_FD_205662 | JGI IMG/M metagenome (GOLD analysis project Ga0325400, IMG submission 205662) | Populus deltoides microbial communities from Bellville, Georgia, United States - Xylem-PdKOR-R1 | ecosystem: Host-associated > Plants > Phyllosphere > Stem > Wood/Secondary xylem...
CAGGCGCTGCCCAGCCGATGCCCGCGCGTCGGCACCAGCGCGGCGGCCAGCAGCGCCAGCCCCGGCAGGCCGAGCCGGAGCAGCGCGTCGGCCGCTGCCGGCCAGTCGGTCAGCACGGCCTGGATTCCGAGCGCGGTTCCGGCGGCCATCACCAGCCAGCCGAGCGCGGGCGCCGCCGCCCAGCCGAGCGCGGGCGCGGCGGCGGCGAACAGTGCGGGCCGCGCGATGCGGCGCAGCGCCGCCGTGCCCGCCAGCACGACGGCCGCCGCCGGCGCCAGCCAGGCGAAGGGCAGCATCTGCGCCGCCGCGCCGTAGAGGAGCAGCGCCGCCGCTCCCTGCGCCGCGGCACCGCCACGCGATCCCGACCAGAGCCGCGCGAGCAGCGCCGCGACGGCGGCGGGCACCGCCCAGCGGGCGAGGTCGCCCGTGCCGCCGGACGGGACCCAGCCGCCGAGCCTGAGCGTGCCCCGGTCGGCCAGCAGCAGCGCCAGTGTCGCGGCCGCGAAGGCCCAGGCGCCGCGCTCCACCCGGCGGTCGCCCGCCGCGCGCGCGAGCAGCGCCAGCCCCAGCGTCACCACCGCCAATGCAGGCGGCTGCGCGTCCGGGACCAGGCCCTGGACGGCGGCGGCGGCGAGCAGGACGGCGGCGGTGAGCGAGAGCGTCGCGAAGCGCGGATCCTCCCGCCGGCCGGCGCAACGCCAGCCTGGCGCCGCGACGCCGGCCGCCAGGACGGCGCCCAGCAGCGCCGCACCCGGGACGTTCCCGAAGTGCAGCGCGGGCACCAGCCCCGCCGCCAGCGCGGCCGCGGCGGCCAGCGGCGCGTCGGTGACGCGCGCGTCCGTCCGCCATACGCGCAGCGCCGCGGGCAGCAGGTGGAGCGCCGCCAGCCCGGCCAGCACGGCGGCCAGCTCGAACGCCGCAGGGTGCGGCCAGGCGGCCGCCAGCAGCGCGCCCACGGCCAGCGTGGCCAGGGGCAGGTCGGCCGCCGCCGGCTCGCGCCGCGACAGCCACAGCACGCCCGCCGCGACCAGGCCGAACATCCCCCAGCTGAGCGGCGCGAAGCCGCCCGTCGCCACCAGGGCGGCCACCTGCGCCGCGCCCATCGCCGCGCCGGCCAGCCGCGTCAGGCCCGAGCGCACGCCGCCCGCCAGCAGCGGCACGCCGATCCCCAGCAGGATCGCGTAGAGGCCGACGGCGGCCGCGTCGCGCGCGTCCAGCACCGAGCCCGCGATCAGCAGCGCGCCCCAGCCGAAGCCGCCGGCGAGCGCGGCCGCGGCCAGCCACCACCAGCCCTGCCGCCGCCCCAGCGCCGCCAGCCCGCCCACCGCGAGCGCCAGGTAGAGCGCCAGCAGCGGCACGTTCGCGCTGTCCGACCCCACCAGCGCCGGCGCGGCCAGCCCGCCCAGCAGCCCCAGCACCGCACTGGGCGCGCCGAAGCGCAGCGAGAGCGCCGCCGCCAGCACCGTGGTCGCGGCCAGCCCGGCGAAGGCGACGCCCGGCGCCACCAGCCCATAGAGGTTGGCGGCCGCCAGGATCGCGGCATAAGCGGTGGCGACGCCGGCGCCCGCCAGCGCCTGCGCCACGCGCGGGTCGCGCACGCGGTCCGCGAACCGCCGCGCGGCCTCCGCCCCGGCGACCAGCAGGGCGGCGAACACCAGGCCCAGGCACACGCGCACGGCGGGCGCGAGCAGCCCCGCCTCCACCGACCAGCGCACCACCAGGAAGCCCGACACCGCCAGCGTGGCCCCGCCCGCCCAGGTCGCCAGCCGGCGGCCGAACAGCTCCTCCAGCCCGGCGCGCGCGGGAGCGGGGGTGGGGGCAGGGGCGGCGTGGGGCTCGGACGGCGCGACCGGGACGGCAGCGACCGGCGCCGCGCGCCGGGGCTCGACGGGGGCCGTGGCGGCCGGCCGGGCCCGCTCGGGTGGGGCGGGGGCCGGGTGTGGCCCGGACGGCGCGACCGGGGCGGCGGCGGCCGGCGTGACGCGCTCCAGCCGGAGGGCAGCGCCGGCCGGCTCGGGCGGGGCCAGGAGCGGTCGGTCGGCCTCCGCGGGGCGGGGTCGGTCCGCCGCCCCGACGGCCGGGGGCATGGGGGTAGGCACATATGCTTCCCGGCCGAGCGACTGCGCGCCTTCCAACGTCGTCACCCGCTCGTTCAGGTCACGCACGCGTTGCCACAGCGCGGCGGCGAGGATCGCCAGCAGGATGTCGAGGACGATCATGGCCGGCGTGCTCCCGAGTGACCGGTCATGCATAGGCAGGTAATGAGCAGTGCTCAATATAGAAAATAGACGGTGTTCAATTTCTTCGTTAGGGCTGGGCCATGGGCCGCCGATCCGACCATAGCCGCGCCGAGCTGGAGGCGATGATCCTGGGCGAGAGCGCGGCGCTGATCGCGGAGGGCGGGCTGGCCGGCTTCTCCGCGCGCGAGGTGGCGCGGCGCGTGGGCTACTCCATCGGCACGATCCACAATCTGTTCGGCACGTCGGACCGGCTGGTGGCGGCGGTCAACACGCGCAGCTTCGGCCTGTGGGCGGACGCGCTTCGCGCGCGGCTGGCAGGCGCGCCGGCCGACACCGACGCACGGCTGGCAGCGCTGGTGGAGGGGTATTTCGCCTTCGCGCACGCGGAGCCCGGCCTGTGGAGCGCGATCTTCGACCACCGGCTGCCCGGCCCCGACGCGCTGCCGCCCGCCGACCGGGAGGCGCGCGGCCTGCTGACCGACATCGTGGCGGGCGAGGTGGCGACGGCGCTGGGCCGCGCGGCGGACGACGCGGGGGCGGCGGCCTTGGCGCGCTCGCTGATCGCCACGGTGCACGGCCACTGCGCGATGGCGATGGGCGGCGCCTGGGCGCTGATGGCCGACGATCCGCCCGAGGCGGCGGCGCTGGCTCGCGTTCGCGAGGCGGTGGCGGGGCAGGGGTGAGGGGGCGATAAGCTACAAACGGCGGCCTCCTGATGACACAGATGTGTCGTGGATCGTCGGAAGGAGATGCAGATGTCGTTCATGCTGGTAGCCGCTGCAGTTGGTGCCTCGACGGTGGCGCCTTGCGCGTTGCCCTTCGACGTCGTTCGGGACGAGGCGGCCGCGCGCGCCATCGCCCGGGTCGTCATCGCCTCCGCCCCGGTTCCGCCGTCCGACAGGACCGTCGCGCGGTACGAACTGCTGGTCGATTACGCTCGGGACCGGCGGAGTTGGATCGTGCTCGAGTCGCCGGTGTCGTCGATCGAGGGGGTCAGGATCTTGGGCGGCGGCGGCCTGGGTATGGAGATCGCCGCCTGCGACGGCACCGTGTCGAACGTCGGGCGCCAGCGCTGACGCGTGTCGGCGGCAGAGCCTAGGCCATCTACCCCTACGCGGACAGCGCGTCGATCCCCGCCCACCCCGCGAACCCCAGCCGCCGGAGCCGCTGGAATCGCCCCGGCGTGACGCCGCCCAGCGCCACGCGTCGCGTGCCCAGCCCCCGGCCCAGCATCGCCGCCCGCGCCTCGCCCAGCACATGCGCTCCGGGGTGCGAGCGGGTGGGGTAGACGGGGGAGACGAACAGCGCCGCGCCGGCCCGCGCGCCCGCCACCGCTTGTCGGCGGTCGTGCGCGGGCCAGGTGAGCGCGGGGCGCACACCGTGGCACCCGTCGGCCAGTCCCATCCCCCGGGGTGCGGCCAGCGACAGCAGGATGCGCCGCGCCCGGCACAGGCGGCGCACGCGGCGGAACAGCGCGCGCCGCTCGGCGGGCGCGAGCGAGTAATGGCGGAACACCGCGCCCGATCCGGGCGGCAGGCGGCGCAGGCTCGCGAACAGGCGCTCGTCCGGGACCCGCTCGTCGGTCATCAGCCACAGCACGGGGTTACGCGGGCGCACGGCCCCCCTATAGGGCCGGCCGTGAGCGTGAGCGAAGCATTAGGGGACGTGCGCGGGCGCATCGCGCGCGCGGAGAAGCTGGCGGGCCGGCCCGCCGGGTCGGCGCGGCTGGTGGCGGTGTCCAAGACGCACGGGGCGGACGCGATCCGGCCGCTGCTGGCGGCGGGCCAGCGCCGCTTCGGCGAGAACCGGGTTCAGGAGGCGGCGGCGAAATGGCCGGCGCTGCGCGAGGAATATCCGGACGCGGAGCTTCACCTGGTGGGGCAGTTGCAGAGCAACAAGGCGGCCGACGCGGTGGCGCTGTTCGACCGCATCCACTCGGTCGACCGGCCGTCGCTGGTCGCGGCGCTGGCGCGCGCGATGGACGCGGCCGGACGGCGGCCGCCCTGCCTGATCCAGGTCAATATCGGCGACGAGGCGCAGAAGGGCGGCTGCGCGGTGGCGGATGTTCCGTCGCTGCTGGCGGAGACGCGGGCGGCCGGCCTGCCCGTGGACGGGCTGATGGCGGTGCCGCCCGCCGACACGGAGGCAGCGCCCTATCACGCGCTGCTGGCGAAGATCGCGCGCGACCACGACCTGGACGAGCTGAGCATGGGCATGAGCGGCGACTATGAGACGGCGGCGATGCTGGGCGCCACCTATGTCCGCGTCGGCTCCGCGCTGTTCGGAGCGCGAGCATGAGATTCGCGGCCGTCCTGTTCGACTTCGACGGCGTGCTGATCGAGAGCGAGTATCTCAGCAGCCGCCAGATCGCGTCCTGGCTGACCGCCGAGGGGCACCCGACCACGCCCGAACAGTCGATGGAACAGTTCATGGGGCTGGCGGGGCCGGACTTCCACGCCGCGCTCGGGCGCTGGATCGGCGGACCGGTGCCCGACAGCTTCCGGGCCGCGCGCGACGCGGAGGACGCGCGCGTGATGGAAAGCGGGATCGACGCGGTGGCGGGCGCGGTGGACTTCGTGCGCGCGCTGCCCGCCGATTGCCCCCGCGCGGTGGTGTCGTCCAGCACCACGCGCTGGATCGCGCGGCACCTGGACCATATCGGGCTCGCCGACGCGTTCGGCGAACACCTCTACTCGGGCGCGGAACATGTGACGCGCGGCAAGCCGGCGCCCGACCTGTACCTGTACGCCGCCGACCGGCTGGGCGTGGACATCGCGGCGTGCGCGATCATCGAGGACTCGGTGGTGGGGGCGACGGGCGCGGTGGCGAGCGGGGCGTACGTGGTGGGGCTGTGCGCGGGGACGCACTGCCAAGCCGGCCACGACGCGCGGTTGCGCGGCGTCGGCGTGCAGGCGCTGGCGGCGGACTATGCCGAGGTGACGCGGCTGCTGAACCCCTAGCGCAGCGAATCGCACCCCCTTAGGATGCCGGGCAAACAGGGGGGTTCGGATGACGCGTTGGATGATCCTGACGGCCGCGAGCGCGCTCGCGCTGGCCGCGTGCACGAACGCGAAGGGCGGGCCGAGGAGCGCGTCGGACGGCGCGAGGCCCGGCACGGAGGCGGCGTCGGCGGAGAAGGCGCCCGGTCGCGACCGAGGCTATTCGCACGATCCCTTCCCCTCCACCTACCGCGCCTATCCGGGCGTCCCCACGCTGGTGCGCGGCGCCACCATCTACGACGGCGAGGGCGGGCGGATCGAGCGGGGCGAGGTGCTGCTGCGCGACGGCAAGGTGGCCGCGGTCGGCCAGAAGGTGGAGGCGCCCGCCGACGCGGTGGTGGTGGACGGCACGGGCAAGTGGGTGACGCCCGGCATCATCGACATCCACAGCCACTTAGGGGACTATCCGACGCCGTCGGTCCAGGCGCATTCGGACGGCAACGAGGCGACCGACCCGGTGACGGCCGACGTGTGGGCCGAGCACAGCGTCTGGCCGCAGGACCCGGGCTTCAGCCGCGCGCTGGCGAACGGCGGCGTCACCGCGCTCCAGATCCTGCCCGGCTCCGCCAACCTGTTCGGCGGGCGCTCCGTGGTGCTGAAGAACGTCTACGCGCGCACCATGCAGGGGATGAAGTTCCCCGGCGCGCCCTACGGCCTGAAGATGGCGTGCGGCGAGAATCCCAAGCGCGTCTATGGTGGGCGCAACCGCAAGCCCGCGACGCGCATGGGCAACGTCGCGGTGGACCGCGCCACCTGGGCCGAGGCGCAACGCTACAAGCGCGACTGGGACGCGTACGAGGACAAGGGCGGCAAGGCGCCCAACCGCAACATCGCGATGGACACGCTGCGCGGCGTGCTGGCGGGCGAGATCAGGGTCCAGAACCACTGCTATCGCGCCGACGAAATGGCCATCGTCATGGATATGGCCAAGGAGTTCGGGTACAAGGTGACGGCCTTCCACCACGCGGTGGAGGCGTACAAGATCGCCGACCTGCTGCGCGCCAACGACACGTGCGCGGCCGTCTGGGCCGACTGGTACGGCTTCAAGATGGAGAGCTACGACGGGATCGGCGAGAATCTGGCGCTGCTCCAGAACGGCGGCGCGTGCGCCATGATCCATTCCGACGACGAGAACGGCATCCAGCGGCTGAATCAGGAGGTGGCCAAGGCGCTGGCGTCGGGCCGGCGGGCGGGGATAAACATCTCCGACGCCCAGGCCTGGACCTGGCTGTCGCTGAACCCGGCCCGCGCGCTGGGCATCGCCGACCGCACGGGCAGCCTGAAGGTCGGCAAGATGGCGGACGCCGTGCTGTGGAACGGCGATCCGTTCAGCGTCTATACCCGGCCGGAAAAGGTGTGGGTGGACGGCGCGCTGCTCTACGACGCGCTGGACCCGCGAAGGCGGCCGATCAGCGATTTCGAACTGGGCCAGCCCGGCCAGGGAGACGTGAAGTGAGGGCGCTCCTCCTCTGCGCCGCGGCGATCCTCACCGTACCGGCCGCCGCGCAGCAGGCGTCCGTGCCCAACGCGCCTGCGCCCGCGCCGACGCCGCTGCCCTCCGCCGCGCCGGGCACATCCGGCACGGTGGCGCTGGTGGGCGGCACGGTGGCGCTTGGCGACGGGTCGCAGCCCATTCCCAACGGCACGGTGGTGCTGCGCGGCGGCCGCGTGGTGGCGGCCGGCGCGAACGTGGCGGTGCCGGCGGGCGCGGCGGTCGTGGACGCGCGCGGCAAGTGGGTGGCCGCCGGCATCGTGGCGGGGCCGAACGACCTGGGGTTGCTCGACGCCGACGGCGTGCAGGAGAGCAACGACGTGGACGCGCGCACCTCGCCGTTCAGCGCCGGGATCGACGTGGCGGCGTCGGTCAACCCGCTCTCCATCGCCATATCCAACGAGCGGCTGGGCGGCGTCACGCGCGCCATCGTGACGCCGGGCGCGGGCGCGTCCATCTTCGCAGGGCAGGGCGCGGTGATCGATCTGGGGGACGACCCCGATCCCGTCACGCGCCCGCGCGCCTTTCAGTACGTCGAGCTGGGCGAGGCGGGCGGCCGGCTGGCGGGGGGCAGCCGGCCCGCGGCACTCGCGCTGCTGCGCGACGCGCTGGCGCAGGCGCGCGACTTTGCCCGGAACCCGGCGGCCTTCGACGGGCGCGGGCGCGACGCGCTGGTGAAGCGGTCCGACGCGGCCGCACTGGCCGACGTGGCCGAGGGGCGCGTGCCGCTGATGGTGCACGTGGAGCGTGCGAGCGACATCCGCGCGGTGCTGGCGCTGCCGCGCGAATACCCGCGCCTGCGCCTGATCCTGGTGGGCGCGACCGAGGGGTGGATGGTCGCGCGCGAGATCGCGGCCGCGCGCGTGCCCGTGATCGCGGCGGCACTCGCCGACCTGCCCGCCAGCTTCGAGCAGGTGGGCGCCACAGAGTCCAACGTCGGGCGGCTGGCGGCGGCGGGCGTGGGCGTCGGCATCTCCACCATCGGCGCCAACGACGCGCCGGGCGAGCACGTGCTGACGCAGTACGCGGGCAACCTGGTGGCGATATCCAGGGTGCCGGGCGCCACCGGGCTGAACTGGGGCCAGGCGTTCGCGGCGATCACGTCGCGGCCCGCCGACGCGGTGGGGATGGGGGCGGAGATCGGGTCGCTCGCGCCCGGCCGGCGGGCGGACGCGGTGCTGTGGAGCGGCGATCCGCTGGAGCTGTCGTCGCACCCGGAAGCGATCTGGATCGACGGCCGGCCCCAGCCCACCGCGTCCCGCCAGACGCGGCTGCGCGATCGGTATCGGCGCGCGACGGAGGGTGCGCTGCCCAAGGCGTACGAGTATTGACGGCCCGCGCGGGCGGCGGGGGTCACGCCCCCGCCGCCCGCGACGGACGTGCCGGGCGGCGCGGTGGAAGCGGCCGGAACTGTTCTATAGAACGGGGGAAGCGGATCGGCGCCGGGGGGCGACGCTGCCGCGCCGGAAGGGGGAAGGAATGAAGGCTGTCATCGCGCATGCCTGGGCGGCGGGGCTGCTGGCCGCGCTCGCGGCACCGGCCGGGGCGCAGGAGCGCGCCGGTCCCGAGAGCGGGGGGCCGGAACTGATCGGCGGCGTGTTCGAGCACGGGTCGAACTTCCACCCGCTGGGGTCGCGCTTCACGCTGCCCAAGCTGCCGCCCGGCCAGTTCTACGAGGACAGCGGCGAGGACGGCACGGTGGACCTCCAGATCGGCTACCGCACCGCGCCGCTCCGCCGCATACCGTTGAAGCCCCGGCTGACCACCAAGGCGCAGGTCAGCACGGCGGGGCGCACCAGTTTCCTCAGCTTCGGTTCCGAGTTCCGCCAGCACGTGTTCGGCGGCCGCCTCTACGGCCAGGCGGGGATCGGGATCACGATCCACGACGGCTACCGCTTCACGCCCGACCCGATCGTGCCCGGCCTGTCGCCGGCGGAGGCGCAGCGGCGCTACGACATCTATTTCCGGCGCGTGGGCTTCGGCTCGCGCGTGCTGTTCAATCCCAACGCGTCCGTCGGCGTGCGGCTGAGCCCGCGCTGGGCGGCGGAGGTGGCGTGGGAGCATTTCAGCCACCGCCAGATCTTCTCGGACCGGAATCCGGGGATCGACCATCTGGGGGTCAGGCTGGTGCGGATGCTGGGGCGGTAGGGGGGAGTGGCGCGCCGCAGGCGAAGCCCGCGTCGTCGGACGGGGCGGCGGCCCGGCCGGCCGGCGAGATAGAACGGGACATTCCTAGAGTTGATGTCCCGTTCTATCTCGCTTCGTCGCCAGATACCCCGCATTATGCGGGTTGGGCGGCAGCGAATGCGCCACGCGCTCCGCCACGGCCACGCCGTGCGCCTCCAGCCCCGCCACCTTGGCTGGGTTGTTGGTGAGGAGGCGCACCCGCTCCTGCCCCAGCAGGCGCAGCATGGCCGCCGCCTGGCCGAAGTCGCGCGCGTCCACCGCGAAGCCCAGCCGCGTGTTGGCGTCCACCGTGTCGAACCCCTGGTCCTGAAGTTGATAGGCGCGCAGCTTGTTGACCAGCCCGATCCCGCGCCCCTCCTGCCTGAGGTAGAGGAGCACGCCCCAGCCCGCGGCCCGGATCGCGGCGACGGCGGCGCGCAGCTGGGGCCCGCAGTCGCACTTCAGGCTGCCCAGCACGTCGCCCGTCAGGCACTCGGAATGGAGGCGCACCAAGGGCGGCCGCCCGTCGGGCCGGCCGATCACCAGCGCCACGTGCTCGGTGCCGGCGCGCGTGCGGAACGCCACCACCTCCGCGTCCTCCGCGCCGTCCACGGGCAGGCGCGCGCGCACCGCCAGCGTCAGCGTGTCCGCGCCCTCGTGCGCGTCCAGGTCGGCGGCGGTCGCCTCCGCTTCCGTGCCCGCGCCCGGCCCGCCGACGAAGAAGGCGGGCAGCAGCCCCGCGATCCGCGCGAGCCGAAGCGCCGCGCGCGCCGCGTCGGGGCGGGGCAGCGGCAGCGCGCGGAACGGCCCCTTCAGCGGCGTCGCCAGGTCGAGCTGCGGGTCGGCCAGCGCCAACGCCGCGGCCGGCGTGATCCAGGGTGCGCGCTCCACCAGCACGGGCGCGTCCGGGTCGGCTGCGTCGCGCTGGTTGGCGAGGCGCAGCGTCGCCGCCCGCCCGGCCGAGATCAGCAGGTGGGCGCGGCCCGCCGGGTCGAAGTCGGCGAGCCCGGCGGCGTCGGCGGTCTCGACGGGGAGCAGGGGCACGCCGCCCATGGCAACAGGCCAGCCGCGGCGGATAGCGTCCACGGCGCGGGCGGCGGCGCGAGCGCTGCCGCCCGCGCCCGGCCGGCGGGGGGCGGCGGCCCCGCCCGGCCGGCGGGGGGCGGCGGCCCCGCCCGGCCGGCGGGGGGCGGAGCCCTCCCGTTCGACGTCGAGACGCGGCGTCGCATCCCGGCTCGACGCATCGCCGTCCGCGAGGAGGCCGGGCATGGCCGGGTCGGATAGCCGGGCGGACCCCGAG
>Ga0325400_1007884_pt1 | contig 10197 bp, 9 predicted proteins | sample PopdelMetagenome_2_FD_205662 | JGI IMG/M metagenome (GOLD analysis project Ga0325400, IMG submission 205662) | Populus deltoides microbial communities from Bellville, Georgia, United States - Xylem-PdKOR-R1 | ecosystem: Host-associated > Plants > Phyllosphere > Stem > Wood/Secondary xylem...
CTAGTATTAAAGAATAAAATGAAAAGAAAAGGTGAATGAATAAGAAAAAGAACTCAAACCGGGTCAAAGAGTTTGTTTTAATCTGGCGAAGAGTAAAACCTCCTCCTTCTTTTAGATTATAACCAATTAATGTAATGTTATCCATAAAGAAGCAACGAATTTCCGGGGGAGGAACAGCAAGAAGGAAGTTTCTATCCATTTGTTGGTGGGCTAGTCGAACTTCAAGCCCACTAACTAGAGCCCAAGAAGGCTAGTTGTTTGGATGGGCCGATCAAAAGAAAACCCCACTTCTTGGATCAAGCCACTCTCACCCCCCCAAGGCCCAAACCCAGGGCAAGTTAATTAGACCCTTAAATTATCACAACGGATTTCTTATGACCATCTATAATTCCCATGAATTCACTGGAACAACGCATGTAAGATTTGCATATATTATATATTTTTTAATAGATATTATTGCACATATAGTTCGTTCACGATATTAATAAATTTGCGGTGATCCTACCTACACATGCCTAATTTTGCACCTACGATCAATAATTAATCTTAATTAAAAAAAAGTTGCGAGTGAAAAAAAAAAAAAAAAAGAATCTAAGTGTGGATAATATGTCTAAAATCCAGAAAAAGTTTTTATCTTTATTAGTGAATATCGAGGACAATAAACTACTATCATTTTAATCTCAAAGATACACTATCTCTTTCAAAAGAATTATTTTATATGCTAATCATATAAATCTAATTAATTAATTAATTAATTAAAAGGGGTGATGGATGTCGCAATTGTTGTTATTTGTCATAAGAAATCACAGTCTGATTCCTGATTAATGGTCATATTAAAAACGTTGATTATAACCAGTCTATTTTTTTAATTTTTATAATAATAACATCCAGTCCACCAATTATGACAAAGAAGACGGGCGAATCTGTAATTCTCTAATAAGTAAGAGACCAAGAATCTTATTAGTGTCTGAATAATAAATACACCAAAGCTTTGGGGATAACTGAAACTCAGTATAGGGACAACTACATTTCAGCCCTTATTTCACTTTCACCCCCTAGTTTCAAATGCTTCAATACTATCCCTATTTTTAAATAACGTTTTGATTTTACCCTTTATCACCATAACTAAAAAATAAACCTTTTTCCGTTCAAATATATATTTCGTTTTTTATTCTCAATTCCATATATATATATATATATTAATATCCCACATAAAAATTAAAAGTCTTTAAAAAATTAAAAATCTCAAAAACATATTCAATAGTCGAGGGCAACATTGGAACATTCAAGAAACGGCCTCAAAAGGGTCGTGAAGAGTTTAAGCCAGAAGGATACAGGCGACACAGCTATTAAAATAAAGGATCAAAATGAACAATAACATGTCACTATCAGAGAAAATACCGACCAAGCATCTTCACCTCTCTATATATCTCCAGGTCCTCTCTCTCTCTCTCTCTCCCTCTCTCTCTTCTTTTCAATATCCACAACCAAAATCTTTCCTTAGTAATCTCCCTGTATCTGTATCACCGAAAACATCCTTTGATGGCTCGCTCTCTTTCTGTTTCTCTAACAAAAACATATTGCTTAACATCACCAACGAGATTCTCTTCTCGTTTGCTTACCCTTAGAGCACAATCAAACATTCCTAACAGCAACAGTCCATCAGAAACTGATGATTCCTCTTCTGCCTCTTCATCAACCGACCCCTTGCTTAGAAAGCTAGAAGATGCAATCCATCGGATCATTGTGCGGCGTGCTGCACCTGATTGGCTACCTTTCTTGCCCGGATCTTCTTACTGGGTCCCATCTCCTAGATCTACATCTGGCTCTCTTGGGATTGCTCATCTCGTTGAGAAATTGGCTAATCCTTTGTCCGATGAGGAGTCCCTTTCCACCACTACTGTTAGAGGATGGCCCTCCTCTGATTACTTTGTTAAAGGTACTTTCTTTGTCTGGTTGTTTCTTTTTTTAACCGTCTGATTGCTTTTTTTGTATATAAGATTTTGTAATGTGGGTTTTTTTCCCTTCAAAATCACTGATCGATCAATTGGTTGTGGATAATTTGGTTATGAGTGTATTGCAAAATTGAGTCTTTTTTTGTGTTAAATTGACTGAATTGTTGTTTGGTGTTACTTACTGGAGATGGTTAGTACTGTAGCTTTATTTTGGATCTGAAAGAATGTGATTTATTTCGATTATTGATGTTTTTTGGGAAATGGTTGCTTTGAAAAATGCCTGCTAGTGCGTTTTATTTTGGATGATTGGTCTTTCCTTGCAAAAATACTTGCTCTGCTAAGTTATAGAGGACATGCACAAGAAGAAAGTCTGGTATTTTGAGTGTTTTACTTAGAAATTTGAGATTTTTGGAGTGAGGAGCGATGGTGTTCTATCTTTAATTGATGTTACAATTTATACTGTCTTCAAAATGAGCCTCTTTGCTTGCACTCCTTTTGCATATATTGAGGAAGCTATATAAACAATTGAAAACAAATGAATTGTGTTATCTTTGAATCATCTGATGTAGCCAATTTGGTTTTATGTTGTTTGAGGCATTTCTCACAGTAAACTGTAAAACTGACGTGTTTGATTGCTATCTTACAAGTTTCTGAAGAACATTAATTTCTGTTTATGTGCTACATTGCTGATTACACTCTTGTTTTTCTTCAATTATAGGTGCACCTGCACATATGATGGAGTTAAAGTTGACTTCAAAGGAAGTAGAGTCAGATACTACTTCAAGTAATGTGTCTCACTCTGAGGATGAGGAAGGGTAGATCAAGATTCTTACAAAATTAGCTTCTGGGTAAGGTTTACTTATTTGTTGACAAACCAGCCTTTTATCAAACTAGTATAGGAATTTTTTAATCTCTTTTCTTTTATTGACTGCTTATTTGCTGTGTGCAGGCTCATCCAAGCATGTAAATTTTGTGTAGAATCAAGAAAAAGTGAAACAAGTCAAACACCAACTGAATCACAATTTGATCAAACTGGAGCTTTTCAGATGCGACTTGGTGTGGTAGCAACTGTGTTGTTTGTGATGCCCTTTCTAGCTTGCTGGCTATGGTGTTTTTTATTTTTAGTTCAGGTGCATGCTTTTGTACATATGTTTGAAGCTAATAAAATGGTTATTTTAATCTCTCAATCTCTCTCTTTCTATATATATATATATATATATGTATATATATGTGTGTGTGTGTGTGTGTGTGTGTGTGTATATATATAAATTTACTGTATTACTAGCTAATGTTTGCAATTTGCTGCTAATATTGATTTCTTTTATTTATTACTTGTACATGGACACTAACTAGAAAGGAGTACGAGCAGTGTAATCAAGCTACCCAACAGCTAGCATTCACTTAACCCCCCCTCCCATTCCCTACCATGCCAATCTCACTCGGTATCTGATTGTTTTACTTATGCATCGTGTTTTGTGGATATCTCTTTACTTCGTGGTCCTGGCGATTCTTGGTGTTTCTGCCGTCAAAGACTGCTTAGTATACTAGTACTGTGGTTTCTCAATCTAATTCTCATGCTTCATGAGGTCTTTGTAGTTGCTTCCAACCCCTATGTGCTGTTAGAGGTGCTAGAGCTGCTGTCATTCAGCCCCCATCTTGTTTCATCACTTACTTCAAAAGTTTTATATCATTATTTTCTGGAAGTGCTAATTTGGATGCTTTTTGATATTTGATTCAAGAAGAATGTGATTCAGATCCTGTGAGTGCTTGTTTATTGGATATGGATATGGATATGGATATGGTTATAGATCTTTGTTGTTTTGCTTCCTGTGATGATACTTCCATTTGCAACATTTTTTCACATGATTTAATCTCAGTGTCTCATGTGCCATATGGTCTGGTCTGCTGCTGCAGCTCATTTTTCCTCTCAGTGCTATGTTTTTCGGTGCATTGAAGGTCCTGTGTTCTGTGATGGTTGGATGCCTTAAAGGTTCTCTGTGCAGATTGCATTTGTTCTTTTCAGCATCATGTCTTCTGCAAGCTTAGATGCAGATTTGCTGATGATTCTTGCTCGAGTTGTTTTTAGCTGTCTTCGTCTTCGGGTTGGTGATTTCCAGTACCCAAATCTGGTTTAGTTTGGGTTTTTGTTTCTTCTCTTTGTTATAATCACCCGGTTTCTGCTGTATTTTGCTGCAGATCAGTCGTGCATGTTGGCCATCTCTGTTGACTGTTGCTTCAGCTTATCTTTCTTTCTTTATTTGAGCTGCGCTTTTTTGTCTTGTTCTATTAACATTTTCATGCCATGAATTCTATACCTCTACTCAACAATGAAGTAAAGGAGTAGCTCGTTATACATGACTAAGCTATAATACTATGACTACATCAGAAGCTCCCCAAAAGAGAGACTGAAACAAGGGCATTCTTGGCTAGGCTATGCGCGCCACCCATTTACATCCTTTAGGAGCATAAGAAAAACAAGCTGATACAATTTTTTTGCCAAATGGAATGGGATCTGTAAGATGAGCAAATGAATTGTGTTTAGTCATTCCTCCGTTTTATATGCTGCCCATCAATTTTTTCAACAACAACATCAATCCGATATGTACACCAACTGTTGGTGCTGGTGCTGGAGCTGGAGCTAATTTTATTTCTTCATGGCATAGTGGCACCACTAGCCCTTTAACCCGTGCTATGCAGCGGGTTTTTAATTATAGTTTTTCTAGGAAGACATAAACATGGCAGATAATAAAATTATTTCCTGTAATAGCAAATGGATTCAGCAATTGAATAAAGATGGCAATTTCAATCAATAGATAACAATAGAACAAAGTAAAAATGAAAAGCATCCACTTAAATTTCAATTAAGTCGCTGATAATAATCTTAAACGTACGAAAAAGTTGATTCAAAACATTGAGCAAAGGAGATTTCTGAGCATAGCAAAATCCTTCCTTCATATTCAAACAAAAGTAATAGCCCTTCAACATACATATCATAATATTTTAATAACAAAATAGATGAAGTGGAGATGAGCAAACAGGTTTGCAAGCCCCGACAACAAAGCAAGTAACTTTCTTCTTTGGGCTTGCAGAATTCTTGTCACATTGGTTGCATGTTAGTCTCCCAGCATTGAGTGTGGAAAAGTTAAAGGGAGATATTAATGGAAGATAAAAGAGAATGACTATCAATAATTACTAAAAAACATTGTCGACGAAAGGAACACCGATATGTGCATCAAAGAAAAGAAAGTGATCAGTGGAACATAAAGCATGTCTGGACTTTGGATATATTCAGGGGATGCATGTTTGTAAATATTTGTGTTAACAGGTAAGAACAAAATTTGCTTGAGAAATATCATGCAATGAAGCACACATATTGTTACTGCCCTGCTGAACCAGAGTTGTGTTCATGTCAATATAATGAATGAAAATGGAAAAAACAACATGTGTTTTTTTCGAGTGTTAGTGGGTAGCTGACATCATGATTTGTTGCAAGAACATTACAAAAATGAAAAACAAAGAGTAGAAATGCAGCAATAAAATCTAATTGGATTATAAATGATGGTGCGGCAGGAAATGATGGTGAAGAGAGCCAATAATGGCTAGGTTGCCCATTGTTTAATGACAAAGAAGTATGCATTAGATACAAAATAGATTAAAAAAAAAAACATGAATGACAAATGTAGAGGAAAAAAAGGTGAGGAATGTGTTAAAGGGTGAAACCTTTGAAGTAGATGAAACTGCCAGGCGAGTATTTTTTTGCAGGTGGCTCAGCTGGAGTGTTGCTTTCAATGGAAGCATGAGTTTGTGATTGAATGATCTCGGTGGTGAGTGATCCTGCTTGCACCATATTGCTGTCAACAGGATAAGATTGTTAATTTAATGACTTATCACATGTGCAGGATCCAATTTAAATGAAATGTCAAAGATGTTAAGAGTGAGAAGTCTCTATGCTGCAGGGTGCAAAAGACAAGATAGGTCATAGAAAGTCCTGTATCAATGGTTATAAGCATGCAGCTAAATTAAAAGGTCTAAATTGAAGAATGCGATTAAATGTTTAAATGAGTCATGGACGTCTTGAATTAAATTTTAGGAAAGGCAACAGATTTAAAAAGGCATTATTTTGAGGGGTCGAAAAATTATAATTCAAAATACAAAGGTATGTGAAAAGCATGAAATGTATTTCAAAAGCCTTCTATTTCATAAAATTCACCTTCATATCTAGTTTTTGTTGACCCTTGCATTGCATCACCCTGTAATTATTTTATTTCTATGTTGGAATGAATTGAGCAAGACGATGAAATGTCAAAAAGTAGTAATGCAAGAGACGACAATGCAATGAATTGATTGCATGAGGTCACATAATATATTTATTAACTATGGAATTAGATAATATAACAGATTTAGAAATAAAAGTAATACATTTTTTTCTCAAATAATACAGTGGAATATTGCTTGTATGATATAGAATTATAAACTAAATTTCATACTAAAACTAAGAGTCAAGTTGGAACACTCATCAATAAGTGAAAAATTATAAAGGAAATGTGTTATCAGTGCTTGTTTAAAATGTAGGGCCTAAGCAAATTAAAGTCGCAGCATTTAATTTTACAGCAAATTATAAATAAGCAAAACATAGTGTCTAAAATTAACAAAAAATAATTAAAGCTTATAAAATCTGCAAGGCAAAATAAAAATAAAAATATTATGAATAGTTTAACTTATGAAAAAGCAACGAACTTGTTGATCTACAAAGAGGCAATTAAAGCTGCTGTTTATGCCATTTTGTTTAGGAATCCAAACGCGACACGCTCTTGCTCGGATCAATTGGCAAATAACATATTTCTTAATGTTTTTCACAGGAACGGCCATTAATTCTAGAACTTTTAATTGTGTCAGTTATGAGGCCTCGGTTACCTAATTGTTTCCTGTTCACTAATTGTCTTGTGAGAGGAGAAGTTGATTCTAGAATCCAAACCTGCATAAAGCTCAGATCTTGAAATGAATTTTAGTTAAAAGTCTGAATTCTCAGGTTGATAGATTATCTGGTGCATTAATGGTGAAATAAAATGACTTCTCTTAAGGAGCAGCCGGCAAAAAACAGTTGAAAGAAAAAATCAAAAGATTAAAATGAAACAACAATGAGAGGAAAAACAGGGACAATGAGGAGCACCAAGCACGAACTGTGACAGAGCACCAAAAGAGAAAAGCTTCAGTTCCAGCCAACAGATAGCTAACCAGCTCCTTCGTGGAACGACGCACAGAACTTCAGCCTGCACGTTCAATGAAAGAAACTCGAAACAGTGAAACCACGCTAAAAAAATCAAGAAAGGACACAACAACAGAACCAAAAAAACCGAAATAGTGGAGGTTATGATGAAAAAAAAAAAAAAGCTCATCAAGAACAATGACTATCATAAAAGGAAAAAAAATCAAACACCAAACCACCAGACCTCAGAGAAGAAAACCACCCTAAAAAACAAAGAAGAGAAGCATGAAACTCCCTAACAAAAAAAAATGATGTGAAGGAGCAGGAATCCCAATGAAAAAGCATGGCAGCCAAATAAAAAAACAATTAAACAGGACTGGACGAAACTAGAACAGCGTGAAAGACAGATCTCGTCACAGTAAAAAAGCCAAAAAAGCATAATAAAAACAGCGAAACACTTAAGTTAAAGCCCCAAAAGTTTTCGTCCAGATGAAACAAAGGTCTAATCCAACCCGGAAACCAGCAGCTTCTCCAATGCTGTCCTATAGACAAAACCCTGCCAGGTGAACATAATGTTCAATGCACAATCATGCTTATGGGTCCACTTCTTTGAAAATCAGACATGACCAAGCCACAAACATCACTGGCACCAAAACCCATCATTGACTTGCGTAGAAGTTCAAGCGACCCAGCCGCTGGAAACACCATAAACAAACAGCTCAACAAACAACCCATGCGCGCAAACAACCCAAATCAAGCCTTTGATTATGGAACAAAAACCCCTGAGGCGCGCCACACAGTGAGAGAAAGACAGAGCCAACCGATCTCTGATCATGACACAACAAACCCCTGAGGCGCGCCACGCAGCGAGACAAAGCCAGAACAAATTAGAACGTGACAAAGACAAAATTAGGCAAGAACCCGTGTGAAAGAGATAAAGGCTGAATCACTGTTGAAGTCCACAGTAATTAGAGTGTTTAGTGCACAGTGAATAAACAGTAAAGGATTCTCAACAGGAAATATCTACAAAGTTACATTTATTTTTGCATTTTAAAAATGTAATTAATTTTTTTTAAAATTAATATTTTTTATTATTATTATCAAAAATAATTTTTAAAAAATAAAAAATATTATTATAACATATTTCTAAATAAAAAATACTCTAAAAAATAATCCCCACTTCACTTCTATCAACTACGTGTATTACTATACTCGGCAGCATTGTTGGCCTGTTCCGGACAACCTCTGCTCTTGCCTACTCCAGGCTTGCTGTATAAACTTAACGCAAGTTTATGCAACACATCAGTAAATTTATATAGCAATTCTCAAAGGGAACAAGACCCGTACTTGTTGATGGTTAAACAAAACTACTGGAGAGGAAAAGGTGAAGAAGCCTTCTTAAAAAGTGCAACTTTCACTAATTAGATGGCAGAAATTTAGAATTATCAGATTTCTGGACTTCTCCATTCCTCTGTGAATATATTGGATGTAAACCTTTGGAAAATGTAGCTTTGTTCTGAACATGGGAGGCAGATGAATATTCCTAATATTCTATCTCCTTAACCCATCAAATCCATCTGGATCGTTTATGAAAGCACGATGGATTCCATTAATATCATTGATTACCAGGGGAAAAAATTGTCCACCGAGAAAGAAAACTGCTATACTTGAAAACAGCAGGTGAGCTTGTGATGCTCTTAACGGATAGCACCATTAATTCTAAGAGGTTCATAAAAAGGAACTCTAATGCAACTGTAAATGTAATTAACTCCATCTTTAATTAATTTTTTGACTGAAGATTAGCGACAGTTTCCTAAAATCTCTACCTTGGTTTTGATCCGCACTCATTGCTTTCCCGTATAAATGGTCCACGCCCTCTTTTACTGTCAGTCTGTCACCAACCTGCAGCAAGCATTGATTCCAGCTGCAATACATAGAAGGAAAGGGGCTAGTTAAATTTGGTAATAATGAAGGGAAGCAGGGCTCTATTTGTATCATCCTTGTTGCTAATAGCAGCATCGGGCATTGTGTTGGCTTGTTCCAGCCCAGTCGGTTCCCCTCATGCAACTAATCTCGTACCATTTCTTAAAGGACCAGCACCATTCGCAGGTATAAACCTACCAGGCCTCTTGCCACCGGGAATCAGTCCAGAATGCAAGGTACCTCTTTGGAATGTCCAAAAATGTGTTTCGAAAACCGCTGGACCGTTTCATACTTCAGTATATGGCCCTGTCATTGGAGGATGCTGCTCGACTTATGTTAGAGTCCAGGACCATTGCTGGCGTCAATGGCGTGTATTCTATCCTATTGATCTCCACTTTCCTCGGAGATTCAATATATATTGTCTTCATGCAAGGAAAAATTAAGAGAGATGGACCAACGCTGCTAACGGGAATTTCTCCATGGATACTCTTCCCGCAGCCGGCAAACAACATATGATATTTTTAGTGAACTAGAACAGTTGTGGAACTTTAAAAGCATGGTGCTGGTTATTCTGAAGTCAAAAGGTTTTTTGTTTTTTCCGGTGAAAGTCTGACGTTCATGTTTTACAGTGCAATAATGATCCATATCGTTAATTACCAGTGGTCTTTCAGCCTTTCACAGTTCGATTTTGCACATAGCAATATTGTTATATTACTAAACTCGAAATTAAGTTCGCACATTCTCTATAGACAAATAAAGAGTTTGATAAATCTTGCTGCATGTGAAAATGCTGTGTTATATACGAAAACTATATATAACTCATTAAGCTGATGACCGAGAACACAGCAATGGTCAAAATACATACGTGTGCAGAAATATACAAGAAAAACCACACCTTCTGTGGTTGTGCAGTTTGATGGAGAAAAGACCATCTTCGGGCGTGACGTCTCTCAAAATTCAAATGCCATGATAAAATCTGAGATAAACTACAGGATTGAAAGACCGTCAAACAGTGGTGTGCAGAATTTAAACAGGTAAGCTATGGACTGATGAATAAATTCAGGTAGTCCATATCAACACCAGGCACAGAATAGCAAGACCTGAAAAAAAAAA
>Ga0325400_1007885_pt1 | contig 10196 bp, 2 predicted proteins | sample PopdelMetagenome_2_FD_205662 | JGI IMG/M metagenome (GOLD analysis project Ga0325400, IMG submission 205662) | Populus deltoides microbial communities from Bellville, Georgia, United States - Xylem-PdKOR-R1 | ecosystem: Host-associated > Plants > Phyllosphere > Stem > Wood/Secondary xylem...
GAAAACCATCAGATTCGGCTAAACCTAAATCATTAATTAAACCGGTTGAGAGTGGAGGTAAAAACCAAGGAGTGAAGAAAGTAAGCTTGTGTGATGATAATAGTGTGGAAAAATTAAAGAAACAACCTAATTTTTATGCAAAGGGATCTCAAATCAGATTTGCATTTTTCACTAATAAGCCAATGATCTTACTTGTGTATAAGGAGGCTTATTTTAACACTAACGATCTTGATTATGCTATTCCTAGTGTGGCTGTTTCTTTGATGTAGGAGTTTGTTGATGTATTCCCTGAAGACATCCCTAATGGATTACCACCATTAAGGGGGATTGAACATCAAATTGATCTTGTGCCCGGAGCTTCAATTCCTAATCGTCCAGCCTATAGAAGCAACCCCAAGGAGACGAAGGAGCTTCAAAGGCAAGTAGATGAGTTGATGATGAAGGGGTACATTCGTGAGAGTATGAGTCCTTGTGTTGTGCCAGTGCTACTTGTGCCTAAAAAGGATGGTACATGGAGAATGTGTGTTGATTGTCGTGCCGTCAATAACATAATGGTAAAGTATCGACATCCTATTCCTAGGCTTGATGACATGTTAGATGAGTTACATGGATCATATATTTTCTCTAAGATTGACTTAAAAAGTGGGTACCATCAAATTAGGATGAAAGAGGGTGATGAGTGGAAAACTGCATTTAAGACTAAGCATGGTTTGTATGAATGGTTAGTCATGTCGTTTGGACTTACAAATGCACCTAGCACATTTATGCGTATAATGAATCATGTATTGCATACGTTTATCGGTAAGTTTGTTGTTGTGTATTTTGATGACATTTTGATCTATAGCAAGAACTTAAATGAGCATCTTGATCATTTGCGTAATGTACTTAGTGTGTTGCGTAGTGAGCAATTATATGCTAATCTTAAGAAATGTACCTTTTGCATTGAAAAAATTGTGTTTCTTGGCTATGTCGTAACTGCACAGGGTATCGAGATGGACGAGGAGAAAGTTAAGGCCATCCGGGATTGGCCTACACCAAAATCGGTAAGTGAGGTAAGGAGTTTTCATAGACTTGCTAGTTTTTATAGAAGGTTTGTGAAGGATTTTAATACTATTGCTGCACCTTTAACTGAAATTGTGAAAAGGTCTGTTGGATTCAAATGGAATGATGAACAGGATGAGGCTTTTAATTTGTTGAAAGATAAACTTTGTTCGACACTTGTTTTAGCTTTGCCAGACTTTACGAGAGCTTTTGAAGTTGAATGTGATGCGTCAGGTATTGGTATAGGAGCTGTGTTAAGGCAGGATAAGAGGCCCATTGCGTATTTCAGTGAAAAACTTAATGGGGCAGCCTTGAATTACCCTACATATGACAATGAGCTTTATGCCTTGGTAAGAACTTTAGAGACGTGGCAACATTACCTGTGGCCCAAGGAGTTTGTGATACATTCTGATCATAAATCATTGAAGCACTTGAAAGGGCAAGGTAAGTTGAGAAGGAGACATGCCAAATGGGTTGAATTTATTGAAACATTTCCGTATGTGATCAAGTATAAGCAAGAGAAAGAAAACATTATGGTTGATGCACTTTCGCGCAGGGAGATAGTACGGCTTCACGGGGTCCCTAAGAGCATTATTTCTGATAGAGAGGTTAAGTTCCTTAGCTATTTTTGGAAGGTGTTATGGGGAAAATTAGGTACTAAACTGTTGTTTTCAACTACTTGTCACCCCCAAACAAATGGACAAACTGAAGTAGTTAATAGGACTTTAACACAACTTCTGCGTGCTGTCATTCAAAAGAACTTAAAGAATTGGGAAGATTGTTTGCCATTTATAGAGTTTGCATATAATCGTAGTGTGCACTCTACTACTGAATTTTCACCATTTGAAATTGTGTATGGATTTAACTCTTTAACTCTAATGGATTTGATTCCTTTGCCAATAGATGAAAGGGTTAGTCTGGATGGTAATCGTAAAGCACAGGTGGTGAAAACACTTCATGAGAGTGTGCGGCAATAGATTGAAAAAAGGAATCGTGTGTATGCGACCAAAGCCAATAAGGGGCGCAAACATGTTGTCTTTCAGCCCAACAATTGGATTTGGGTGCATATGCGCAAGGAGAGATTTTTGGCCCATAGAAAATCAAACCTACAACCACGAGGAGATGGGCCATTTCAGATCATTGAGAGGATTAATGACAATGCTTATAAAGTTGATTTGCTAGGTGAGTGTGGTGTTAGTGCTACCTTTAATGTTTCTGATCTTACTCTGTTTGATGTAGGAGATAATTCAAGGTCGAATCCTTTTGAAAAGAGAGGGGATGATGCGGATCAGCCCAACACCAAGCGTGATCATGCCAATAACTCATTGGAGGTGCCAATTGGGCCAATCACAAGAGCTAGGGCAAAGAAGGTTAAAGAAGCACTGAAAGGGTTTGTTCAGAACATATGGAGTAAAATGGACCTAGAGGAGCTTGGGACATTTAAGGAGCATGAAGGGCAGCCTTTAATTCATCTAGTTCAGGTCCAAGAAGAGCCCGATTCTTGTGGAACAAGGGGTTGATGTGTCCGGCCCAATACCTGCCTTGTTAGGCTTGTTTTCCTAATGCTACAAGGATAAAAAGTCAGCAATTTATTCTCCGAATTAAGTAAGGAAGTTGGCCATAACTTATTCCTAAAGAGAGGAGGACTATTTAATGTTTTTCCTAACTTAGGAAGGAAAGTAATTAAATCAGCAACAAAGGAGGAAATTTGTTTTCTTATTTGTCCAAGTTAAGCAAGGAAATCCAAGTTAATCAAAGACATCAAGGGGGCAGCAACACAAATTTTCCAAATCAAATTTCTCCTAGTTTATTTGGGACTTTTTAAGGGTGACAAATCTGATTCTAGCATATTTAGCATGATAATTTTCAGAATTTTATTATTTTTATTATTTTTTTTCTTAGTTTTTGGGTTATTATTACTTATTTGAGTCAATTGTAAGTGGGCTTCACATAAGTTCACCTAAGGGGGGTCCATTAGGGTTTTTTTAAGTCTAGAATCAGTATAAATAAAGGCATAACCAAACATGTAAGGGTACGCAATTTTCAGATCAATGAACTTCTTGTTGCACTTATTGTGTGTTGATGGGATAATCTCCCTTCCTTGGTTCTCTAAAGAACTGAAAATGACTTATCGAAGAACAACTGTCTTTGTGGCGTCATCCTTATACTTCTCGTTCGCGAATCAATATTCGTTGGGTAGGGGTCTCCGTTTCTAATAGTGCTGGTGCCTAGGTACAAGTTATCTTTGTGTCACACTCTTATCAAACCTGATTTACTTGGCTTTCCAGGAATTGGTGTCTTTGCGTGTGGGTTGCGTGACCACGTGATCACGAGGTTCGCATCACAAAAAATTGATATTCTATCAATTTATAGGTTTTTTAGATTTTTCTATAAATAGTAAGTTATATCTCTAATTATTGGAGGTTGTTTATTAAACAGAAAAACTATGTAAGTCACAGAATAGAGAGCTAACACTTTAGGCATGATAATCCCTCTATTATAAATAAGGATTTAAGAGATTTCTCACTGGTGGTTCATGTGGATTACTGTTAAAGGCTAAAAAATTAGACAGCTTGTGGTTTGCGACAATCCAATCTTTAAAAAATTATTCAAAGTTGAAGAATATAAAATCTTTAAGTAATAAATCCCTAGACAACTTTAGATCTGTCTATTGAGATCTTGGGGACTCCTAAAGAATTTTGTTTTATTGTTTCCGCTGCGTGTATGATATTTGAGAACCCAACACAAACTTGTAACTTGTCATTCTTACCTAGGCTAATTAGACAAGGCTTGAAATGCAAGTTTTTAGCCATTTGGGCATGGGCTAAATGGCCGGAATGCTAGTTGTTTGGGCTAGTCCCAACCAAACAATGAGAGGGCAACTTGTTGTCTTCAGGTGATACACATAGCCCACTCTAGCCTCTAATAGTGACTTTTTCAAGGTGTTCATGAATTCATCTCATTAAGATCTTTTTTATGGTACTATAGATGTCATCATTAGAGTTCAAGTGTGATACCGACTTCCCTTTCTTTCTTTCTTTTCTTTTGTATTTTAACTCTTCTCTTTTTGTCTTTTTTATGTCATCTCATTCTCTTCATAGCCATTAAATCTTTTTGGCTTTTATTACTGATAATAAGATTAGGATAAATCCTAGATTTGACTTTTGTTCTTTCAAATGCTTGGTAAGGGAATTTGCATACAATGTATGGGGCATGCAGAAGAGAAAAAAAATGTTAATATGGTTAGGTCTTTCAAGTGTTTAGACTTGATCAATATAGTTGGGTTTTCCATCTACTTGAATATAGTTTGGGCTAAGCTTTTTTTAATATTTTATTTTTATTGTACCATCATTTGAAAAATATTTCTTTAAAATAGAAACACAAAGTAAAATTTTATATAATGTTTAAATTGTGAGTTTTTTAAAAAGTTTTGAGTTATTTTAAAAGTTTTTCTTATCTTTTTTTTTTAAATCAACCACATAAATTCTAAAATACTACCTTTTCATTTAAAATATGTGTTTTTTAAAATACTCTTTTTAAAGTTTTCTTAAGAAATTTCCTACTTTCATTATTAATAAAAACCTATGAGAGTCAATTTTTCATTGTATGTTATAAGACATGGATTGATGTGGATTGAAACAATGAAATGATTATTTTTTCATTCGAAGAAAAATCATTAAACATCTTATTGGGGTAATATGGCCACTTCCTCATGCCTCGATGATTTTCAGATTGATAGAGGGCAATATGGTCTTTTCATATTCTATTCGCATAGTAAAATGACTAAATTATCCTTAAAAATAAAAAATTATTTAACTTGCATCCAAGGTTTTTTTTATACTTTTCTACAAGTTTTTTAGTTATTATAAAGTTGATTGAGGGATAATTTGGTATTTCAATAAATATAAAATACAATGTGGTTGATGCGTGTGTAGCTTGTGGGTGTCGCGCGAAGTCATTTGATGACCAAACATCACCTTTCATAACGATGTTGGAAATGTCCTGAAATCCTCTTCCAATGGTCAGGAAGATGTGCAAAGTAGCGTAGTGGTTGGGTTCCGGTGAACTTTTTTTCTCCTACTCCCTCATTTCTATCTCCTCATATCAGGTTTTGTGCCCTCCCTTTAAAAAATTAAATGTGTCATGTTAGTTTGTATTTGTATCAGTTTTGATCATCATTCTTTTTATTGTTATATATTTTTCTTTTAATGCTTTTTGAAGTTTTTTTTTCAATTTTGTCCCTTAACATTTTGATTTCATTTAATTTTTTAATCCAATTTAGTTCCTCATTGTTTTATTTAATTTATTTTTATACCAGATTTGGTCTTTATTTTGTTTTATTGCTATTTGATTTTTAATTTTGGTCGATTGGGAGATTTGCTTAATGATTTTTTCGTGTTTACCTTAAATGAAGTAACCTAGTCTAATGATCCAATTTCAAAGATTAGTTCAATTTGACTTTGATATTTTGTTATGTGTTTTTTTTTAATAATTTTTTTTTCAATTTCATCATTCAACATTAGGTTATTAGGCCTTTAGCTTCATGATTGTTTTCTCTTTTTTTTTCTATAAGATTATCCTAATCTCATATCATGGCTCATGAGTTAGTTAAATTAAGTCAGATTGATATATATTATTGTTTTTGCAATTTCATCTATCATCATTTAGTTTGCTTGAGAGTTGACATCAATGATTTTATTCAATTTTTTTTATACAAGATTATTCTAACCTCACAAACGAGCCGTAAATTTGGCATGCTGACTCGACTAAGGTTTTCTACTCCTTTTCAAAAAAACATTTTTCAATTTGTCCTTCAACGTTTGATTTATTGATAATTAAGCTTTGAGATTTATTTCTCTTTATAAGTTATTCCATTCTCATTTAATTTTTTTTATTTGTTATCAAATAAGATGATTGAGATCTTTTAAGAATATTTAGATGATATCTTTTAATAATATTGGCAAGAATTTAATTTTTTTTTATTAATCATTGTTATTTCTTTTGTTTTTTTATCGTTGATTTTTTTTATAATCATATTATTAAATTAATCAAGTTTATTAAACTCATTTGAATCAATAACTCAGGTTTTAATTTTTTTTATTTCTTTAAAAACACATTTAACACTTATTTAGTTTAACATGTTTTGCGCAATGTAATGCATACCACTTATTTAGTTTCTCGTATGGTAGCTACACATCCATTTATATTATAGTGTGCTACAGCAAAGCGCTGGAGGAAGTAATTTTTTCTGGTGGCCTTTGGATGAACACTCTTTGTTCTTTTTTCGTTTTTTTTTTCTTTTTCTTAACACTCTTTTAAGGTTCTTTGTGAAATTGAGATAATTTTTTTTTCATGAAATCTTTAAGGTCAACACTATTTTTTAATTTTTAAGAAATATAAATTAGTTTCATTATAATAAGATATACCATTCAATTAATGATCTCAATCCATTAAATATAACTTTTTATAACTTTTACACATAAAAATATATTTTTAATAAAAATACATGTTGTTTTGAAATTCGCTCTTTTAATATTTCCTAAAAAAATATGTGTTTAGTTTTTAATAAATATAAATTAGCTTTTTTTTTTTTTTAATAATACACATCATTTTATTAATGGTCTCAATTTTTGAATAAAATATTCTATAACATTTTCAAATAAAAATAACTATTCAACCAAAATATGTGCTTTTTAAAACAACCTTTATACCATCATTTTTTTATGGTCTCAACTCACTAAATATGTTTTTTTTTATAACTTCTTCACAAACCTATATAATATGTTTTTCAATATTTTTGTGATGTAAGATCACATTATAGATTAACTTAAATAATTTCTTGAAGGGTTATATGAAAAAAAAAAACTGCTTTTAATAATAATTAACCAATCTCTTAACTCGAGTTGTCAATGATTTTTCGATTGTTACAAAATTGAACTATTGAATTTGAGAATATTATTACTATTTTCGGTCTATGTCACATTACTTGTATTAATATATACAGTTAAACTTTTATAAATTAATATTTTTTGGACCATGAAAATTTATTAATTAATTGAGATATTATTTAATCAATAAATTAATAATTTATTAATTTATATGTTAATTAATAAAAAAAATAATTTATCAAGATATTTTGTTTTTCTAAAATATTAAAGTTAGTGCATGTATCATGTATTGTGATTATACAAATACTATATATTTACTAAAATTATGAGCTATTATTATTTTATATATTTGTTTAACCAAAACAAGTTCATGAATGTAATTAGTTTTATTAAATAGATTTTTTATTTTTGTAACAAACTAAAATTATACATTTGTTCCATACTTAATTAATATATTTTATGAACATTAAGTCAAACAAAAATATTAATAAAAGAACATATAGTATCATAAATAATAAAACTCGATACAATGGCTTCTAATCTCAAGCGATGGATAAATTGTTAAGGAACTTTATAGAAAATGACATGGAAGATGAAGTTGAAGACGATAGTTATATACTACAACTTGTATTATGCAAAAAGGCACTCAAAGCATTCATCACATTACATGATTTTCTCTTAAAACATGAGAAACTACATCACAGTTTTTTAATACACTAAGAAACGTCAGAAATAAGATTTAAAAAGAAAAATATTTCAAGAGAAAACATCTAAGATTAAAACCATATTTTATAAAAGGTCTTTTAATTGAGTCATGTATATATGTAATTTTGATGTATAAAGAGATTATTAATTTATTTATCAAGTCGGATCTATGTGTTTTGTTTAAAATATATTATCTTATAAATTTAATGAATTATTGATTTACCACAATGGTTTCAAGTTGAGACTGACCAAAAATATCATTTAATCAAGGTATTAGTTTACTGAGGTTATATTGTAACTAGATAACTGCTCCTGTTATGCCCCGGTTGGACCAAAAAGTTTTAAACATAAAAATAAAATGTCTATGTAACAAGGAACTCCTTGGCATTATTATTAAACATGGTCCTGCGAGTCAACCTTGAAACCTCCTGACTAGATTTCTTGCCTAAACCAAGTTTAAAATTAAATCATGTGAGAGTTGCATGATGTGACTTAGCTAACTTGGTGAATCCAAAAACAATCTGGACAACAAGTAAAAACATGGTTTGACTTAAAAAAATCTTAAGATGAAATATTTTTTAAAAAATATTGAAGCGGTGACATATTTGATTAACTTGAGTCTCGTGACTTAATCTGTCAAACCCGCAACCTGAGTTATGGTCACTAGGTTTAACAACTTTGTTTTTAAAAGACTATTTTTTACTTAATTATATGATAACAAAAATAGATGATTGCAAATCAAGCACCAACCCAATGTCGGGATGTTTGCTTGAGACAATGATAATATCATATAAAGCAAATCAAAATAAATTATGAAACTCAATTCCTAATCAACCCAAGTTGACCCGCTAGACATGTCATTTGGTTCATGGACTCTATTGGGTTTATAACTTTTTTTCTTAAACTATTTTATATTTAATTATACAATAACAAAAATAAACACTCGTAAAATTAAGCACAACCAAATGGCAAAACAATTGTTTAAGACTATGATAACCTCATAGAAAGAAAACTAAAATAAATTATGAAGACCAATTAAAAGTCAATCAAATGTCAAACTATGAAATAAAAAAAAATCCAATAAAAAAATTCAACAAAAATCTAATGTTAAAAGATAAAATTAGAAAAAATAAATCAAGAAAAAAAATAAAAAAGGTAGATATATGGCTTTGGATGACCTAATACGCCTTGCATAATTAGGACATTTAAAAAACACCAGACACGTCTGGACTTTATCATTGTTGTTGTTATTGTTGCTGCTTCAGAAATAGATGACACATTACCTCCTCCTATTTTTTTAAATAGGTGATAGGTTGCTTGTTAGGCCGCTGCCTAGAATTCGACTCATATTAGTGCTAAGTTATGTTAAGTCAAAAAAAGGAGGCCTTTAGCTTATTTTAGTAAAGCATTGAATGTAAAACACTTGAGATTGTCCATATATGAAAAGGAAGTTCTTATGGTAGGAAGTGGTAGCACTATCTAGAGCATCATTAGTTTATTATAAAAACTGATCATAAGAGTTTGAGATTTTTACTAAAACAAAAGATCGCACCTATTTAAAAGAATTGACTAACTAAATTGTAGGGATTGAAGTATATCATTCAATATAGGCCAAAAAAAAAATTGATAGCTAATGCTTTATCCAGGAATGTTACTACTAAGAAATAGATAGATCTTGAAGAGGATAGGCAAGACAAATTAGTTTCTATTACTGCTATAACCCCAACCTTGTATGAACAAGTCAATGAGACATATCAAGGTGATGGGGAATTTTAGCAGATTTGTGATAGAAAAGTTGATTACTATAAAAAATTGGTCAATATTCATATAATAAAAGGGTTTTGAGGTATAACAATAGAATTCTTATTGGTAACCAAAGAAATTTAAGAGATAAGCTAGTAAGTCTAGTATATGATTCTCGTATAGGAGGGCATGAATAATACATAATTCACGTCCAATGAGCAATTTATTGGATCCTATCTTTTGTGGTTGGATTGTGGTTAACTAATAACTTTGTTGTTTTTTAAGTAGTTTCTTTGTCTTCTTTTAAACCAAGAAACTGAAAGTGAACAAAATAGACTTTTAAATCAAAATAAAAAATTCAAGAATTTGAGATTGACCTTACATTTTTTTTTTTTTTGGTTTTATAAAGTGATTCTCTCTCTTTTAATTTTGTTATTTTACAGTAATTTAAAACTTTATCTTATGAAATTAGATCATAGAAATATTAAATTAAAAAAAGTATAAGGACAAATTTTTTTTATAAAAAAAATATGAAAATGAAAAGGGATAAGAGCTTCACTATTTATATTTGAATGAACAATAAAAAAACCATCACAAATCCCAATTCTTTTAGTATTTTATATAATTATAATTTCATATTTTTTAATTTGAAATATAATAATATCAAATTAAATATTATCAACATAAAAGTAATCAAATAATTAGTTTTAAAAATAAAGTTGATTGATTAATTATTTCTCAAAATTAGAAAGACTAATTTCTTAGTTTACTCTCTTTCCTTTTCTAGAATTAAGAATAATCCTTATTCTTTTTCATGAG
>Ga0325400_1007889_pt1 | contig 10195 bp, 8 predicted proteins | sample PopdelMetagenome_2_FD_205662 | JGI IMG/M metagenome (GOLD analysis project Ga0325400, IMG submission 205662) | Populus deltoides microbial communities from Bellville, Georgia, United States - Xylem-PdKOR-R1 | ecosystem: Host-associated > Plants > Phyllosphere > Stem > Wood/Secondary xylem...
AAAGAGTAACAGTTTTTGTAGGTTCCATAAAGCAATGAGACATAACATTGATGAATATAAAGAGTTTCACCAGAAGGTGATACAAATGATGACTTGTGGTTTGTTACAAATAGAGAATAAATAAAAGGATGATGTCGTAGGCATAATAAGTTTTCAAGGGAAAAAAACAGAGATGTGTAGATTTCAATATACCAATAGCGGTCCACCAAAGCTCGTCCTAACAAGGCATGTTGTTATATATAATGAGAACTACAATGCATTGCCTCATAATTATGGAAATTCTCTCAATATTAAGGTTCATGCTCTTCTGTTTCAAAATGATATTGATGGATTAACTTGAAGTGGTAGGTGTTTTACACCTAAAAAACTAAAAAGGCAATGAAAAGCCAAAGGCAAAGAGGTTATAGATACCATCAAAGATATGGAAATAAATAAACCCGTGTGTGTGGAAGAAGCTGGTGAATTCCTAAAACTGATGAAATACAATGAGTATAATGTTGTAGAGCAGCTGAAGAAAACCTCTACAAGGATATCCCTGTTGTCTTTTATCTTGAGTTCCTAGCCCTACCGCAATGCGCTGCAAAAAGTGTTGAACGAGGTGTATGTTCCCCAAGATATGGCCCAAAGAACTATGAACCATCTAATTGGAAGAGTTCATGTGACAAATTACATTTGTCTCACTAAAGACGAGTTTGATACTAGAGGAACAAGTCATAATAAACCTCTATAAATCATTGTAAGGTACAATGATTGCACCATTAGCAAAGTATTGGTGGACAACAATGCAACTTTAAATGTATTCCCAAAGCATTTGTTGGATGAAAGACTAGTCGATTAAATGCATATGCTGCCAAGCATCATGACAACTTGGGCTTATAATGGTTCCCCAAGGAAAATGGTAGGGACCATTGAAATAGAGTTGTTCATTAGCCTACAAGTGATTTTAGTAACCTTGCAAATAATTGACATCCACCTGTCATACAACATGTTATTAGAAAGTCTGTGGATACATACCGCTGACGCAGTGGTATCATCTTTGCATCAGTATTTGAACTATATTAAGAATGGAACATTGGTGATAGTTAAGGCTGAAGAGACCTTGGCAGTGGTGCAGAATTTGGTAGTTCCTTATATAGAAGCTGAAAGGAATAAAAATGGAAATCTTCATGCTTTTAAAATTGTTAATGCAGAATGGGTGCAAAAAACACAATATTGAGAAAACTAGTAACTTCTAAAGCCGCAAGAATGATGACCAAATATTTCCTAAAGCATAGACTTCATTTCCAGTATGATCCTATCTTTGAAAATCCTAAGAGGATAAGTTCGATAAGGTTAAAGAATACAAATTAGAGATTTGAGCTCGACTTTAAGCTTGTAAAGAAAGACTATAAAAATAAGATGTTGATATTAAATGAGAAAAAAGTTGGTCAGACTAGAAAGAAAGAAACTAGAAGAGGAAGAGATTTACATCCCCCCGATCCAGGTATCATTCCTCAAAGCTGCTTATGTAATACACTTTGAAGATATGACGGATGTCCCTACCCAAGTCTTGGCTGTTATGGGTATCAACACATTAAAACAAGATGACAAGAAGGTCAAGAGTTGCAATAAGAAAATAAAGGTTGTAGAAAAATAAGAGTTGTTATCGCAACTAACTATCCATACCATGGAAGAAACGTTTGTAAAGACCTTTTTGTGAAAACTGGCAAGTGGTGAAAGGTTCTAAAATTGGGTGACCCAAGAGGCTCCTATAGTCTTCATAAAGTAAATGGCAATGTCTTTATTGTATGTTTTTTGTGTTTTTGTGTTTTCTTTTCTTTCATACCAAATTGGTAATCTTGGATCAAGATGTCAACATATGGTTTTCATTATAATTCAGCTTCTTCTTTTTTATTAATAAGATCATGTATTTTCATAAATTTCCCTGTTTCTTTATCCTTGAAAAATACACATTTACACCAAAACACCTTCTGCCTTCAAGAAATCTAAAAGCGGATCATCCACAAAACCACGAGCATCTTGCACTAAGAATGAATGTCTAAATTTTGATGAGTACATAATTGCAATGGAAGAAAATGAAAGGGAAAAGGGTGATGCAAAAGAATTCACTAGGCTAGTAGAACAATCAGAGCAAGCTTGAAAATCGACAAAAAAAGAGTTACAGACAATTAATATCAGTACAAGGCATAATGAAAGAGAATTGAAAATAGAGAATCTAATCACTGTTAGTAAAAAGAAAAATTTGATCTTACTGCTACACGAGTATATTGATGTGTTTGCTTGGTCTACGTAGATATGCATGGTTTAGATACTAATATTGCAGTACATAAGGTGCTATTAAAATAAAAAAGTATATTTGTGAAGTAAAAACTACAAAAAACTCATCCAGGTATGGTGATGAGATACTGGTTTCCTGGAGGTGATTAGGTACCCATAATGGGTATCTAACATAGTAGTAGTTTTCAAGAAAGGTGACAAAATCAGAGTATGTGTAAAGTACACAGTTTTAAATAAAGCAAGCCCAAAAGATGACACTTTCATTTGCAACACATCGATGTTCTGATTGATAATGCACTGTGAAGCTCAACTTACCACTTCATAAATGGTTTTTTTGGTACAACCAGATTAAAATGGCCAACAAAGATAAAAAAGACAACCTTTGTTACTCCGTGGGGATCCTTTTTGCTACAAGGTGACAACATTTGAATTGAAAAACATTAGAACCATTTATCAAAGTGCAATTGTAACTCTATTCCATGACATGATGCATAAACAAATTGAAGTATATATTGGTGACATGATTGTTAAATCCGAAGATGAAGAAAACTATTGTTAGAATCTGAGAAAACTGTTTGAAAGGTTGAGAAGGTATCAGTTGAAGTTCAACGCTGTAAAATGCTCATTCAGGGTAAAATCTGAAAAGCTTCTAGGATTTGTGGAGAGTAGCCAAGGTATTGAAATTGACCCTGATAAAGTAAAAGCAATTCAAGTCATGTCAGCTCTTAAAACAAAAAAAAAAGAGTAAAAGGTTTCTTTGGTCATTTGAATTACATTGCTCGGTTTATGTCTCAGATGACATTAACTTGTGAGTCAATCTTTCAACTCCTTCAAAAGAAAAATCTTAGGGAATGAAATGAGGAATGCCAAGAAACTTTTGATAAAATCAAGTAGTATTTGCAAAATCCACCTTTGTTAGTGCCTTCTGTGCTTGGCAAACCATTGATTCCACATCTGACAACAACTAAAAAAGCAATAGGATGTGTATTCAAGTGATATGATAAGTGTGGTAGAAAAGAGAGAGCAATTTATTATCTGAGTAAGAAGTTCACAGATTGCGGTACATATATACAATGGTATATTACACTACATGGCTTCGACAACTTTTATGGGCTGCAAAATGACTTCAATAATACATGTTATATTATACTACATGGCTGATTTCAAAAATAAATTATTTTAGATAAATCTTTGAAAAACCTTATTTACCAAGTAGAATAGCAAGATTCCAGATTCTATTAGCTAAGTATAACATAGTGTACATGACAAGAAAAACCGTGAAATGAAGTGTTAACGCTGATCATTTGGTAGACAATGCAATTTTAGATTATGAGCCTTTGAGTTTTTATTTCTCAAATGAAGATGTGTTGGTAGTAGAAAAAGAAGAAGAACTAGACTAATGAACAATGTATTTTGACGGAGCAATAAATATATATGGCAATGAGGCAAGATAAGTGATAATTCTTCTAAAGGAAGACAATACCTTGTTTTGATCAAGTTGAAGTTTGAGTGCGCCAATAATACAATTGAGTATAAAGCTTGCATCATAGGATTAAAAGTTGTATTATAATTGAAGATAAAGAAGAGACTCAATGATGATTATCTATTAAGTGAAAGGAGAATGATAGATAAAATATGAGAAACTGGGGCATATCAAGAATATCTATTCAAACTAGCAAAAGAATTTGATGAGATAAAATTCTCTCATATAGGAAGATACAAAAATCAATTTGTTGATGTTTTGGCCAATTTAGCTTTCATGGATAAAGTTGATTGTGGGAATATAGTGCAACCCATAAGTATTGAAGTAAAAAAATTCTTTAGCTCGCTGTTTTACAGTCAGAGGAGAAGTGGATGGGAATCTGTGGTATTATGATATCAAATATTGTATACATCACCGGAAGTATCCCCTGGGGGTATCCAATACATATATGAAAATCATGTGAAGGTTAGCCATGGATTATTACCTCGATGCAGAAGTGTTATATAAAAGGTCATCTGATGGAATGTTCTTGAGATGTTTGGATGGGACAGAAGTAAAAAAAAAAAGGGCTCCAAGAAGTTCACAAAGGGATTTTTGCAACTTATGCTAGTAGACATATGACGGCCAAATACATAGGTCGGTGTATTTCTGGATGAACATGGAAAGGGATTGCATAAAATATTTCAGAAAATAACATAAATGGCTGGTGTACAGTGATAAGATAAATGTGCCTCCAACTCCTCTAATCAATTTGACATCTCTTTGGCCATTTGCAATTGGAGAATTGATGTAATTAGGTTTGTCAATCCAAAAGCCAATAATGGACATCGGTTTACATCGACTGCTTCACAAAATAGGTGGAAGCTAGTTCATATGCTCATGTCACCTAGAAGGTAGTAAAAAGATTCATTGAATGAGATTTAATCTATCGATATAGAGCACCTAAAAAAATCATGGCTAATAATGCTCAGAACTTCAATGGAAGAATGATAGTAGAACTTTGCACAAAATAGAAAATCAAGCACTCAAATTCATCTCTATACAAGCCAAAGATGAACGATGCTATAGAAATTGTCAACAAAAATATAAAAAAGATTATATAGAAGATGATAATCACATACAAGGACCTGTATGAAATGCTCCCTTTTCCTATACATGCATATTGCACCACAATAAGGACATCTACATAAACTATACCTTATTTCTATGTTTATGGGATGGAAGCAGTAATGTCGTTAGAAGTAGAAATCTCATCTCTAAAGGTACTAATGGAATCAAAACTTAAGGAAGCTAATTAGGTCAATATGAGATGCGAGTAGTTAAATTTGATCAATGAAAAGAGCTTAGTTGTAATCTGCCATCATCAGTTGTATCAACGAAGAATCGCTAAAGCATATGACAAGAAAGTTAAACCCAGGGTATTTTGAGAAGGAGATCTAGTGTTGAGAAAAATCTTACCTCTACCCGACGAAGATTAAAGTAAGTGGGCACCCAACTATGAAGGCCCACATGTAGTGAAGAAAACATTCTCTAGAAGAACTCTGTTATTGACAAGAATGGATAGAGATGACTTGCCTAAGCTTGTGAACTATAACTCTGTAAAGAAATACTATACGTAGTGTACTCATCTTATTTAAATCAATAAAGTTTGGCTATTCATTCTCATTACATCTTATGTATTTTGCAAATGATTTCAAAAGGCTTAACAAAAAAAAAACTTTTTCAAAAATCATTTTCTCTCAAACAAAGGATTTCAATATTTGATTTTGGTTAATGATTTTAAGAAAAATCAATGATTTCTCAAGAGCAATGATTCACCTAGCAACTTCCTAAGAGATGGCTAAATACCTAGAAACCCAAATGGATGACCCAACCATCAAAGTTTGTTGTGCAAAAGCTACATGAAATAATGACGATGAAGTTTTTATGAGTTATGAACTTGTAAAACAATTATGTGCAAATTACTAAGGTAATGAGGTCAAAATATATCAATCTTGAGCAATCTTTCTTGAAATAAGGAAAGACCATTTTTTATATCCTTTAGAGATGAATATGTCCCTTGTAGTCCTAATTTGAGCTGAAGTGGAGTTATTTTCCTTTACAAGATAAACCTGACTACTATCATACCTCATACTAGGGGGCAAGTATTTATAAAATAATGAGAATGAAGGTATTTGAGAATGTCCATTAACGATGAGAAAGTGGTAAGAAAACCTAAAAAGATAGAATACTTATGAATGGAATCCATAAGATCTTGATTAAGGTCGTAGAATAGGAAAGCTCAACAAGTCTGAAAAGAAGGGGGTCTTTGCTAAATGATGAATCTTAAATAGACACATGAATATCTAAGAAAAAAAACAAAAGCTTCTCATGCAACTTCGATGATCAAAGAAAAGAAAAATCATTGAGAAGCTTTTAAATGAAATAGGAAAGATCATTGGTATCTTGATATGAGAGATAAAGAGATTTCAATAAAGAAAAGTTGATTAGGTGTTCGATCAAAAGTTTAAAGTGAAAAGAAAAACCTAGAAAGACCCCTTATCTTAACTTTTAAAAGCGAAAATTTTGATAGCATAGCATATGTTGGCAGAATAGAAAAAGAGAAGGAAAAGGCATAAAGGAGTGAAAGTGATCACATGCCCATAAAAACCCTCAAACACCATTTGAACTTGTGAACTCCTTTTCTTTGGTAGCCATGGAACTCAACCTTCATTGCGTGCCTTGAAAAGTCCATTCTAATCAAGCAAGTGGGTTTATACTGATAAATAGTGCTCTCAAAATGTAAGGGACCATTTATTAGAGTTATGAGACAGTGAATAACTATTCGTATTTGTTCATGTTGAGAAAGTCCAAACACAAGACTTTAAACAAGTATTTGATCCTTTTTTTAACCTAATAAAAAATAGGTCATTTTCTAAACCAAATCACCATGATGAAATACCTTTCTTCAAAGACTAATACATATCATGAGAGTTAGATGAACATTGTTATTTGACACAACGTTGAAAAATCTCAGGTTTTTGAAAAGACAAAGTAAATCTTGTGAAATTTTTGTTGAGGAAAGCACCCTAAAATAAAAACCAAAGCATATGTCACAAGTTTTTGGAAATGCGCATGAAAAACAACATTGTCATAAGAAAAGGAGTTTTAATTCATTTCTATTTAAGACAAATGTGATAGCATTTACCACAGGCAAAATACTCATAAAGAAGAAGGCTATAAAGTTAACTCAACACTCAAGATTTGAAAGTAACTCGCATGGACTTTCTCGAGTAAACTAGGAGGGTAAGCCAGCAAAGAGACCACCTCAGAAATTACAACACTCGGTAATAAAAACAAAATTATAAAGAATAAAGAGGACCTTGTTTCAAAAGGCATGCATTACATATGGTTTAACCTCAACTTTGAAATAGTGTTGGAGCAAGATTCACCAATTAAGAGGAAAGGCAGTGAAATCTGCATGGGTGAATGAAAGCCAATGAATGACAAAGACATCCCATCCATAGAGTGTGGATATCTAAGGTGATAAAATAAAGAACTCATTTTAAGAGTTTACCCTTGAAGGGTATTTTGTTTTAGAAAAGTTTTGGAAGGATCTGATGTAGATCCTTATATTTGGAATTTGAAAAGGGTAGGTCACCTATAAAAATAGGCCAACTCTTGAATTTCAAAATGGTTAGGTCGCCCGTGAAAATAGACCAATTTCAAGAAAGCATAGAGACTTGTTGAAATTCTTTTGGAATTTGAAAAAAGGTAGGTCACCTGTGAAAATAAACCAATTTTTTTTAAAAAAAAGACTAAATTCTTTGGAATTCCAAGATGGGTGGATTACCCAACAAGACTGACATACATTTTTTCATTACAAGCTCACAATGCAAAACCTTGATGAGATTTTGCTTCATAAACATTACGAAGAAGGGACATATGTTGTTACTCACCTTTAACGCCATAAAAATCAAGAAAAAAGAAAAAAAATAGGAAAAGAAAATCCAAAATACAAGAGGATATACAAGAAGAAAGCCTAAAAGATTGTCCAAGTTGGTGGTAAATTACTAAAATAACAAGTGAAAAAGTTGGGAGACCAAAATATACGAGATTGACAAAATTAACAACTTAATTCTGATTGACAAAGGGGCCCATTGGTGAAAATATTTTTATTTGGTGTAAAGAAATACAAATTTGCATAGGTAAGGACTCAATAAGAATTTTGGAAGGCTTAATTAATTTTATTAAGGATTTAATTGAAAGAAAAATTAATTTTTAAGTTAATGTAGTCTTTAATCGGATGAAATTAAAGTCTGTAGGTCGAATTGTAATTTTTAAGAGTTAATTTGGTCAAATCAAGGGCTTCATTGCATAAATATTGAAGTTTGATGAGAAACAAGGGACTTAATTAAAGAAATCTAAAACTAAGGACCAAACTGAAAAGGGCGCATGAAAGCAGGGATTGGAATTTATTAAATCAGGGGCCAAATTAAAGAAATTGAAAGTTTGTTGATCAATTGAGGGTCAAAATGCACAATTTTATAACCAAGGACTAAAATGAAATAGGCAGTGAACTTTAGGGTTAACAATTGAGTTTGGAATGGGTGAAATTGCATGAAATTAAGAGTTTATGAGGAAATTACAGTTGCAATTAAAAGCAATTAGAAGAATAGAGACTAAATTAAATTTTATAACATCCTAAATTAAAAACCCTAATTTCTTGGGTTTAACATAGACGATGCGTTGTTCGACCATCATTTAGCTTCTTCTTTAGCAATTTTGACCGATTGAGTAGGCATTTTCAAGTGAATAAATATGGCGTCTCCAACTACTTCTTGAGTTATAACCATCATGATTAAACTGAGAAACACCCCCTCTACAAAGATCAGTTACTCTCATCAAAGGTTTACATCTCATTTTCTTCAATGAACTCAACAATATCTTGTTCCTAATTAGACATCATTATATTTTCAGATTCTCGGCTGATCGAGTTGGCACCTTTAAATGAATGATTGTGGAGCTACATACCTTTAAAATGAACAAGAATGGATATCAAACGGTATGGTTATCCTATACCAAGTTCAGGTAGTCTACAATGATGTTTACATCGGAGTTGTTTCGACAAAGCCTCGAAATTGGTTAACCCAATTAGTCTTGATTGAGATACTCATTTCGCAACTAATCCTTTTCATTTGTTCACTCTTCAAGTCTTCTTAGTGGGTTCTTATCAAAGGCTGGCCACATTTCTCTCAAGATGTAAAGGCAAAAAATCAGCTTCTTAGTCTCCAAGTTTGAAAAAATCAGCAAAATCTCCAAAAACCAAGTTTGTTGCAAAATCACCAATGTAAAACCAGTATAAGTACAAAGCTCATAACTGTAAAATATACCTAAAAATATCCTATTATAATTAGAGGGCATGCTTTGATGAAGGAGGATCAATCTTTTATTAAATCCTAGCTTAAAACCCTATTAATACCCCTTGAAAATCAAGGTAGAGGAAAGGAAAAAAAAAAGGAAAAGGAGGGGAAGGGGAGGAGAAGAAAAAATCATGATAAAAAAAAAAGCTGAGTGTGAAGGTTTACGAGCTTAACACAAGGATTTCTTAAGCTTTGAAAGAGCAATAACCTTGTGAAGCAAGACATGGAGATGAAGTTTCTAATCTAGTAGGGAGTCCATGATGCCTGCTTAAGTTTTTTTCTTTTTTGGTTATTTGGTATGTATTTATGTTTACAAACATGGAAATGAAGTTTAGAATGCTTGAAAAGTAAGGTTGTGTTTGCCTTTTTGTTGTTGTGATTTTTTATTTTGTGGTTGATGTTGTTTTCTAAATCATTTTTTGGATGTGTTTGATATTTTCAATGTAATAAAAGCTTTTTAGTTAAGTTGTTTTTATAAAACAATTTTGTTTTTTAGTTTTTGATAGTTTGATTAATGCATTGTAAAGAAATATTGTTAATCCTTGGTTTACAGAGCGTGTTCATGACTAATATATCTTTAGAAAAGCAATTTTGATTCCAAATTACTTGAATATATAGGCTGCTCGGACTTGAAAGGTTTTTTTTAAATGGAACACCTTGTATAATTTTGATGATTTGTTGTTGTTTGTTAGTTTTTTTTTCAACTATACTTGGTATTGATAATGTGGTTTGTGAGAACCATAAGCAGTGTGTTTAGAGGCTTATAAGGTCATTTGTGGGATTTGACAGTGCTGGGTGTATCTGGGTATTTTTCTGGGTTCTAAGGTAGTGTTCTTGGGAAGAACATTGTCTTACCTCCATGATTTGGACCAATTTTGGTTCAATTCTTTGCACTAAACCATTAGAGCAACTTGACTAGTAAATAATTTAGGGTTTATTTGCATCAATAACAAGTTTCTAGAGGTTTTAATCTTAGGGTTTCGGTTTTGAACAGAAACTCATTTTGACAAAATCGTGTTGATTCTTTGATAAT
>Ga0325400_1007891_pt1 | contig 10194 bp, 9 predicted proteins | sample PopdelMetagenome_2_FD_205662 | JGI IMG/M metagenome (GOLD analysis project Ga0325400, IMG submission 205662) | Populus deltoides microbial communities from Bellville, Georgia, United States - Xylem-PdKOR-R1 | ecosystem: Host-associated > Plants > Phyllosphere > Stem > Wood/Secondary xylem...
CGAGGACTTTTTCTATAGCTTTTTTAGCTTCTAATGTGTTTAAACATTATAATAAAGTACCATCAAAAGCTTTTTTATATAAGGTTTTCTCATCCAAATAATGATATATTACAATCATTCTTAAAGTTTTTTGTCCACTTTAGATAACCCTAGTGGGTATTCTTGGAATTTGATAAACTATTTAATATCATAGTACCATGACCTTTCGTTTAGTTCCCCCTTGATTGAGAAAAAAAAAGCTAGTGAGTTTTTAATTTCAATGCAAATAAGTTGTGCTTTTATCTTACAATCAATTTTAGATAGGAAAGTTAGAAATGTCAGAGCATCTATAAACTAATTCTTTTTCTCAGTTTAGATGTGTGAATTTGATCTCATCAAACTCATTTGTGAGATTGGTAAGGTCTTCCTAGTAAGGCTTTAATTTTTTATCTTTAGTTTGCCACTCACTTTTCATTTGATAAATTATCAATATTGAATCATTATATATGTTAAGTTTTTTAACTTGCATTTTCAGAATAACTTTTAAACTATGGACACAAGCCCCAAAATTTGCCTTATTATTAGTACATTCAAATTCCAGCTTGATATAGATCGGGGTATTGTCTTCTATTTGAGGAAATTATCATTACCCTATCATCATTCCCTGAAACTTTAAGAACACCATCAAAATACATAGTCATTATTCATCATTTATATTGTAAATATCGAAATGATTGGCTTCAATTAGTGAGAGATTATTTACATTGATGAAGATGAATTTGTTTAGATTGTTAGTTTATCCAAATTAGATAAAAAAAAAATTAGACAAGTTTATCTTGTAAGATATAACATGATTATTTATGTGATTATCTAGTTTGTTTGGATAAGTTATATAGGAAGTTCAAATAGATTTTATCAAAAGAAGTTACATGCAAGTTATTCGAAGATAACTGTCAAAGAAGTGTTTTTGGAAAACATGATTAACAATTTGTTAAAATGTAATAGACTAGGAAGCTTGATCATAATGTTTATCAAAGATTCTTATATATATATATATATATATATAAAATAAAGAGCAGGACTGCGAGAGCAGCACTTGTAACACAGCAAGAGTGCCCAACCAGCTAAGGAGTTACATTGAGTTTCGTAGCATATATAATTGACACATGAGTGGGGTGTGAAGAAAATTCTCAAGGAGAATTGTTCAGTTTATCCATCCCACAGTGAGCAATTCCTAATCACTCGAAAATCTCTAAGAGTTTAAGGGCCTATAGATTCCTAGGGAGAGTTCATGTGTTAATTGTTAGCAACTAGATGTTTCAGTTAGGATGACAACAATTTGAATATCGTTAGATGTTCTAGCAATCTACTATGATAGAAGACAAAACAAAGTGTTTGTATTGACAAGAAAGTAATATAGATACAAAGGATTTGTAGGTGAAAAAACTCTTTGTGTAATCATCTAAACTAGTGAAAATTGTCTATTCTGGGTTTGGCTACCCTAAAGGGTTTTTTTTTATCTTTTGAAAAGTTCTTCAAAAGGTTTTCCCTTTGTAACCAAATAACTTGTTCATTTAAATTTTCTATATTTAATTTTATTTGGTTACTGATTAATGTTAGCAAAGTATTAGCATATTGCTTCTTAATATACAGGGAACAGAAAACAAGGTTGTCAAGTAGTATCAAAGCAAGTTCACTCATTCTAGAGTGAAATTTATCTTCCATGTTGAACATGTCAACATTGAATTCATCACCACAATTCAATAATGAGAACTATGCCTACTGAAAGGTAAGGATGAAAGCTTTCCTTAAATCATTAGACGAGAAAATATGATATTTATTTGGTTACTGATTAGTGTTAGCATATTGCTTCTCAACATATAGGGTACATAAACGGGACTATCAAGTGGTATTAGAGTAATTTCACTCATTCTAGAATGAAATCTACTTTTCCTATTGAACATGTCAACACCAAATTCACCACCGCAACTCAACGGTGAGAACTATACTTATTGAAAAGTGAGGATGAAAGCTTTCTTTAAATCACTAGATAAGAAAGTATGACACCTAGTTGAGCATGGATGAATCCATTTACTATAATTGAAATAATAAAGGCCTGGAAGCTATATTCAATGAAGTGTCCTTTAATGAATTTAAAAGAATCTTCATGTATGAGATAGCTAAGGAAACTTGAGATATTCTTGAGGTTACTAACAAGGGAACCAAAATAGTGAAAAATTCTAAATTACAAATGCTAACCTCAAGATTTGAGGAGATAAGAATGCTGAAAGATGAATCTTTTAATGAGTTTTTATGCAACACTTAATAATATTGTAAATTCCAAGTTCAATCTAAGAGAAAATGTAAAGGACTCATGAATTACAATGAAGATTTTGAGATCCCTACTTGAAAGATTTCGACCAAAGGTAATAGCCATAAAATAAAGCAAGGATCTTAACATTATATGTGTTGAAGAATTGGTTGGTTCCTTACAAACTTATGAAGCTACATTACCTCATCAAAAGAAAGGTAAGTCTATTGCACTTAAATATATTAAAAAAGAACATGATTATTCTTTTAATAATGATCTTAATAGTGAAGATATTGCTCTTGTAACTAGGAAATTCAGAAATTTCATGTTTAAAAAAAGAAACAATAGTAAAGATTAAAAAAAAAACCCCAAAGATTTTGCCAAAAGAAATGAGTTATAAAATAGAAGTAAAGGTAAAAATTTAATATAAAAAAGAGTTAACAAAAATCGAACAAGATATTGTTTAACAAACTGAAACTTTGAAGAATAAGAAAAACAATCTGGCTGAAGCTTTAAATATGTCAGAAGCAGAGATATCTAGATTTCTCACGAAGCTCAAAGCAATTGAAAAAGAGCTGACAATATGCAAATAGTCAAAGGAACAACTAACAACACAAAAACTTGATGGACTGTTGAAAGCTTAAAAGGTCAATATTGACAGTGCATGTTTAGGATACACGACATGTGAAAATTCAATCAATAATACATAAATAACCTCATTTTACAAAGGCAGTACCTTTGTAAGAGGAAAACTATAAAAGAATGTCATACCTAGATGTGAGTCAAACAAAGTCTAAACAAGTAAGTTGAAAAGTAAGTTTATTTTTACTTGCCAGCAATGTAGAATTGTAAGACATGCAAAAATGAACTATTTAAATCTAAAAAATAGATGTTCTAATAAGAATTAAGATCTAGAATAAAATATAATATAATATGGACTTAATGATGCGAACCCTAGTGGAATTTAATGGAATTCACGACCCATTATCAATCTAATCCAAGTTTGTTGAGATTTGAATGAGCTTATCACAATGAAAGACTTGCTCTAAGGCACTAAACCAACTCGATCACAACTCCTACACTTAGAGACGAGCAAAGGAAGTATAAATTTACAACAAAGAATGGTCAGTTCTTTGAAAAGTTGAAAGTTCTATCAAGAATCAAGATTGAGCAACTAAAAAGTCGGTTACAATGCTGAAATTATCATTAAAAGTCTGATATAAAATTATTCCTAAAGAGTATTTAAACTCCAAGTCAAAACCCTAGTTTCCCTAATGGGTCTCACATAAACCTAATTTAAATAATAATCAACCTAAGATAAAACTAGCCCAAACTAATTAAATAAACAAGTCTAAAACCCAAGCAAGATGTCTCCCCTCAAAATAAATAAAGTTTGATAGCCCAACTAATTAAATAAGACAAGTTCGTTATTTCCGTATTTTGTCTGACAGCAGCAAAGCCTAACTTAAAATGGATGGTTCTTTCTCGCTTTAATGAATTAGAAGACGTGCCATATACCATTGGAAATGTATGAAAGTGTAGTTTTCACAATAACTAGAATCACTCAAAATTAGATCTTTAGCTCCACTTATGACCAAAAGAGTAACGAAAGATCAAACTGTTCGAATCTAGTCTTCTTCTCCCAATCCTTCTGTAATGGTCTTGGTTCCACCAACAAGCCCCTCTTGAACATGAATCAGATTAATCAAGGCTTGCTCTTTATTATTACAAATCCTCTTAAAGTCCACCTTAGCCCATGTATCTTGAAGAAGTCCATTGAAAGCTTCTTTGAACTTCTTAGCCCTAAGCCTAGTAACTGGACCAACTAGAATCTCCAAAGGATCCTTTGATGGTTGAATTGCATCATTTAATTAAAACGATTATGTATTATAGAAAGGAAACTTGGTAAGTTAGCATAATATGAGAAATCTCAAGAGTTTGAAAATTCTAATAAAACAAAAATGAAAAATTAGTGAGTAGTTAAGAAAAAGGCAATATGTCTAGTAACACATACAACACTAAAAACAATGAATAACAAACTGTGGTACTTAGATAGTGGTTGTTATAGACATATATGAGGAGATAAAAATTTGAATCCTTGAGTGGAGGATTAATGACCTTAAAGATATTTATATTCTTAGTTTACATACTTTTTATAATGTTTCGTTTGTAAATAATCTTAAAACTAATATACTAAGCATAAGTCAGTTTTGTGATGAGTATTGTAGCAGCGTGGCGCTGCGTTAAGAATGACAAGTTTGCCTCTTAAGTGGTGTGTGAAAAACAGGTTTTGGATATAATTATAAAATTATGATTATGAGGTTCAGGAGTCGCCACCTGTATTATGCTTACCAGGACACCTATGGTCTACGATAGTCCGGGTAAGGGATTGGTTATGCAAAGGGAAGACGCATCACCCTCAATGCACCCATCTAAGGTAAGCTGCATTGTTGTTTGATTGTTTTTCTATATTGTGTTTCTATTCATTGGTCTTGTATAAGGCTCAAGGTAGATCTCCTTTTATGAGGAAGTCTTTACCTTATTGGGTTAAAGCCTAACTCTTCTAAGGCCTAAATTTTAACATTGCATTTATTTCCTAAATATAACTAATTCCTAACGTTCCAAATAGAATAATTGTGATGGTTTTTTGTATTTTGACCAAATCCTAATAGATAATCATAAGTTGATTACGATATTCATTTTTGTATTTTTAAAATATGATAAAAATAATTTTATTTCTTTTTTAGAAAATATGCATGAAAAACTTTTAGGATTTGATCATATGCACAAAGACAAAAACATATATGTTTTGTGATTTTGGAAGAGGAAATTAACTTTAATTTTTTATTTTTTTTATTTTTTATTTTTTTAAAGAAATTTTTTGGAGAAAACCAGGTATTTTTAATACTAGGTCCGTATCTTACAATGTAAGTCTACAACCTAATATTATGTAAAATAGTTGGAAAAACATATGTGACACCACAAATATTTTTTAAATGCCCTTTGAAAAAATTGATTTTTTTAAAACTAATATTTTATAATATTATTATTATATGGGTTGGGTCCGGCCCGTCCATCAGGGTGGGGCTGAAACAAGTCCAGCCTATTGTTGCATGGTCACTAGCCCAGCCTAGTGACCATGCTTAATTATTTGTGCCACTGCATATAGAATGTAGTGGTCGAGGGGGAGATTTGGGGAGAAAAATGGAGAGAAACCTTGTCTCGCCAAAGGCAAAGGGTTACTAGCGGCGTTCCTAGTGGTGCAGGGAAGATCGTCGTGTGGTTGGTTGTGGCAGCGATGACTGAGACGCAGTAGTTATGGTGGCGCATATAAGGCTAGCGAAGAAGAAGAAAAAAAACTGGGGAAATACTGATTTTTTCCCAACTTTTGCCTCTAATTTTTTTCTCCCTCAATTTAAAAGCTGCTTGAGTTGGCCTCTTTGAGGTGGCGTCATGGTGGTTGTGATGTCAATTAGCCGGAAAGAACCATATCGGGATGTAGTCAAATGTCAAACCATCATGGTGATATATGTTTTTATCAAATTTGGTGAGAGATGAAGCATTAAATGCCATTGAAATGTAGCCACCCAAGCAGCTTTTTCAGAAAAGAAGATGATGAAGAAGAAGATGAACAGTAACCAGACAACAAGTCGTTTAGTCTTTTTTTTTGTATTGTTCGGTTAATACAACGTTGTTTTGGTCAAAATATATCATTTCATTTAAATGAAATGACGTCATTTTGGCTTTCAGGGTTTTAATTTAGAGATTTGAACAAAATTCAATTTAATCTTTCGACTTTTGATTTCTTTCAATGACACCCCTAATTGACCCCAAACTTTTGATGTAATGCAATTTTAACCCTGCCGAATTTCAACACATTTTTCATTTTGATCTTAATTTTTATAAAGTTAATTGATTCAAATCAGGGGTAAAATTACAAGAAAATTGAAAGTTTGGGGTTAATTAAGGGCTAAATTGAAGAAATTCACGACTAAGGGCCATTTTGAAAAAGGCGCCGAACTCTAGGACCATCTTGATTGAAATTAGGGGTGAAATTAAAAAGATCTGAAAGTTTAATGGTCAATTTGCATAAATCTGAGAGATGAGAGTTCAAAGGCGTGCTCAAAAGAGATTTGCTGGTAAGAAACTAGTCTATCAAAGTATAATGCATTATGATCAATATGCATGTATATTTACCTGAGAAATATAGGTCCTATTTTTTCATGGACTTTCCTTCTTTTTAAAAGTTTGAACCTCTGTAGCTAAGTTCTTATGGATTTTATCGCTTTTTCGTACTCAAGTCATAACTTGTGATTTTGACTTTTAGGAAGGGTATGATATCAAAATACTTCTTTGTCTACAAATCTTTATCTCAAGTCGTTAGCTCTGCCTTATATTTTTTTAGAAAGAAAATCATGGAGTCAACCTATTATGTGTTTTTTTTATTGCCTCTTAGCCTGATCATGTTCCCAAGTGTTTGGAGTTTTTAGTTTTCTTTAGGTATGAGGTTGTGCAAAAGAAAATTTAGCTATTTAAAAAGGTGGTTTTCATGAAAAAAATTTGGAATTTCAAAGTCATTCCAAACACAATGACCATTTTGATGTCGGTTTCATATAAACTTGTTTCGAAAAATTCAAGTGATTCCTAGGAGCTAGTTTGAAAGTCTTTGTTTTGTTGTTTTGGTAAAAATATGAGTGACTTTTTGTTGGTCAGAGCGGTTCAAGTTTTAATTTGAGGGTTTTAGAGAACCAGTTTTCAAAGCATTCATTTTATTTGTATGAACAACGGAACTTGTTTCATATGGAAAAATATTGCCTACCAATCCAAATTGTTTGCCTTTGATAAAAAAAAAAAAGGCTTGATTGAGTACGTAACGTAGGTTTTGACTTTTGGTTATAAAGAAAAAAGAATATTTATAAGTTCAAAAGGTGTCTAAGGGATTTCAAGACTAATAATCACTAGTACTTGTTTCCAGACCTTTTTGATTCATGGATTTCTAGATTTTTGAATTGATTTGCGAAATAGTCGATCGTGCCCCCCAGTGTCGAGCTCAGGTTTTTTCTCTTTACTTTTCTTCACTTGGTTTTAAACATTGTTATCATATTTGCTATTTTGTCTGGTGTGCTCAAACCTTTTGAATTTTTTAATTCTTTATATACTCCTAACTTTGTTTGGGCATCTTTAATTATTAAGGATTTTTTTTGCATATTTCTCGTACTTGCCCCCAGTGTGGGGTGTGATCTTAATCGGGGTTTATTTTTTTAAGAAAAATGCATTAGGCTCAAAATGGGATTGCAAAAGATTCTTTTTTAGTCTTGTGAAAGGACTATCAAAGATGACTTTTTTTCATTTCAAACACATGTATTTAGGATTGGTAAGCTTTGTTTTCTTTAATGTGATCATGCGAAATGGTTTCTCATTATTCACTCTGCTAAAACTTAGCTTTAAAGTAGTCTCATGGTATTATTATTCTTCAGGTTTTTTAGATATATGGTTACCTTTCTAGAAGATCACTTGAATTTCTAGAACATGCTTGCTAGGAACAAACACCAATTTAACCTTTTTCTTTTATACTAAAACTTTGATTTTCCAAAAACCTTTGTGAAAACATGAGATTATGTATAGTTTTTGGAGGAAAAGGAAAACACACCAAAGAATTCTTTTGTCAATGGATGGAACTTTTAGGATTTCTAAAAGTGTAAGAATGGGGACAGTTATAAACACACAAAAATGTATAATATTATTAAAAGAATGACTTATTTAACAGGGAAAGTTTTATGGCATCATGAGTGAAATTACTGACAAGACTGAAACATGTTGAAACATGACAAAGTCAAAACAATTTTGCAGACATAATCAAACAAAGTCAATTACTTTTTAAAAATAATAGGAGTAGGCTCTATCTTCCAATTCTGGCCAGCCTCCTCACGAAAGATCTTGCATGGATCACATTTATGGCGAGGATAAAAATTAAGTACTTGCTCGAGTAAGCTAGTGATATGGGTCATGTTAACTTTCAGGGAATCCAGCTCATCGCGGCGAGCGTGTTCTTTATTTTTCATTTTTTTTCAAAGTCAGGTGTTGTAAACTCGATAGATTTGAGCTTTTTTGGGACATATATTTGAACCTGCATATGCTTACATGACATTTAAAGTTTAAAGCGTGAATACATGTATGCTTATAGATGTAAGTGTATGTACATGTACATTGAATATGGATTAACCCGTTCGAATGGCTAATCCATAACTTCTTTTTTGAATATGAGAAAAAAATCCATAGTTTGATTAATATGGAAAGATCTTTTCCAAGTCTTTATCTCAGTTAAATCTCATACACAGAATTTATTCGTAGTAATCTCTCAACGTTGGTCCTTGGACAATTACACCATCTCAGATTCTTACCCATATTCAGAAAAAAAAAAATTCATGATCTTAGCTTAGAAAATCCTACGGAGTTTAGGATTATTGACCAGGTTTGTCTTGATACAAAATGAATTATTAGGGTGTTCATACCCTAAGGGAAGGTTCAAGGCCATTATATGAAGGGTAAGTTTTCTACCTTATATATTAGAAAGGGTATTTGAGCTACCTAGTGACCACCTTTCATAAAGACAGTATGGGGGTTTACAAAGAATGGTTGGGGCACAATATGACCGCCATTATTAAGTAAACACTCAGCTTATAGGTGAATGTTTCACGAGTCTGAACCCTGACTGAAAGTTATGATGCAGACTATTACTCCCTACCTAACCTAAAGTTTGGTTTATTCGTGAAAATTAAAATGCATGAAAGCATTAATCCATACCCAACATACTTATACATATAGTATGTAAAAATACATGTTAAATGCGGTAGAATTAAACAGAACAAAACAAATAGACAAACAATCAAACAAACAAAGCTTAGTTTAACTAGATAAGGCATTCCCTAATGGAGTCATCATCTTGTCATGATGGCGTGGCGTCGAGAACGACGGGTCTACCTCCCAAATGGTATGTCAAAATGGGTTTTGGATATAATCATAAAATTATGATTATAAGGTTAATGAGTCGTCATCTAGTATTATGTTTACTAAGAAACATATGGTCTGCGAGAGTTCAGGTAAGGGATTGGTTATGCAAGGGAAAAATAAATTACCCCTAGTGCACCATAACTAATGTAAGTTGCATTGTTATTTCATTATTTTTATAGGTTGTGTTTCTATCTGTTGGTCTTGTCTAAGGTTTAAGGTAGATCTCCTTTCATGAGAAAATCTCTACCTTTTTGGGTTAAAACCTAATTGTTCTAAGGCCCATATTTTAGCACTATATTTATTTTCTAAATATAACTAGTTCCTAATGTTTGAATGTAATAATTGTTATGGTTTTTTTTGTATTTTGGTCAAACCCTAATGGATAATCATAAACTAATTATGATATACATTTAAAAAATAAGATAAAAATGATTTTATCTTATTTTTTTAGAAAATATGTATGAAAAACTTTTAGGATTTATCCATATGCACAAAGACAACATATTTTTTGTGTTTTTGGAAAGAGAAAATTAATTTTAATTTTTTTTGAAAATTTTTGAATTTTTTTTAAAGAAAACATTCGAAGAAAATCGAGTATTTTTAATACTAGGCATGTATCTTACAGTATAAGTCTACAACCTGATATTATGAAAAATAGTTGGAAAAATATGCGAGGGTCCCACAATATTTTTAAAATGTCCTTTGAAAAATTTGAATTTAAAAAAAATAATATTTTTTAATATTTTATTCTTATTATATAGGGTTGGCCTAGCCCAGCCATATAGGTTGGGTTGAAACAAGTTTAGCCTATCGTTGCATGGTCTTTGGGCCAGCCTAGTGACCATGTTTAATTAGTTGTGTCACTGCATGTAGAATGCAGTGGCAAGGGGGAG
>Ga0325400_1007903_pt1 | contig 10186 bp, 12 predicted proteins | sample PopdelMetagenome_2_FD_205662 | JGI IMG/M metagenome (GOLD analysis project Ga0325400, IMG submission 205662) | Populus deltoides microbial communities from Bellville, Georgia, United States - Xylem-PdKOR-R1 | ecosystem: Host-associated > Plants > Phyllosphere > Stem > Wood/Secondary xylem...
GACCCCCCCGAACGACCCCGACGCGCCGCCGCAGCGGGTCGGTTTCGTGGTCGAGGCGCTCACCGACATCGAACGCCCGTACTGGCGCGAGGAACTCGCGGCGGCAGCGCAGGAGGAACGCTCACCCCTCGTACGCACCGGGTCGGCGACCGGGCCGCTGCTGCCCTGCCTGGACCTGCTGCAGATCGCGGGGGCGGTGCTCGGGTCCGGTCGCCGAGGAACGGCTCAGCGGTTGGTGTATCCCGCGTCCACGGGGTACGTCGCACCGGTGACGTAGCTGGCCGCGTCCGAGCACAGCCACAGGCTGGCCTGGGCGACCTCGCGGGGCTGCCCGAAACGGTTCAGGACCGACAGCTTCGGCGCGAACTCGGCCTCGGTGATGCCGGTCTCGGCCAGCGAGGCGCGGATCATCGGGGTGTCGATGGCGCCGGGGGCCACGGAGTTCACGCGGATCCCGTGCGGGCCGTTCTCGAGCGCGGCGACCTTGGTGAGCCCGCGCACGGCGTGCTTGGCCGAGACGTAGGCCGCGTCGTGGCCCTGCGGGCGGTAGCCACTGACCGAGGAGATGTTGACGATCGAGCCGCCGTCGCCCTGGGCCAGCATCTGGCGCAGTTCGTACTTCAGGCACAGCGCGGTGCCCTTGAGGTCGATCGACATGAGGCGGTCCCAGTAGTCCTCGTCGAACTCCGAGACGAGGTCGTTGTCGGGCTTGATGGCGGCGTTGTTGACCGCGGCGTCGAGCCGGCCGTACTTCTCGACGGTGGCGGCGATCATGGCCTGCACCTGCTCGGACTTCGAGATGTCCACCTTGACGAAGAACGCCTCGCCACCGGCGGCCTCGATCTCGGCGACGGTCCGGGCGCCCTCCTCCTCGTTGAAGTCGGCCACGACGACCTTCGCCTTGGCCTCGGCGAAGAGCACGGCCGTGGCCTTGCCCATGCCCATCGCCCCGCCGGTGACGATGGCGACCTTGTCCTGCAGTACCGGGAACGTCACGACTTCCTCCTCGAATCGTCGATAGCTGTCCATACAGCCATCTCCTCCCGCACAGTACGCCCCGGACATGAGAGCCCTACTGCCCCCTGACCTGACAGCTTTCGACACCGACGTCCCGAATACGGACAGCCGAACGACCCTCTCCGGAGGGTCACGACTTGTGGCACGCTGTCCTGCGTGAGTGAAGTGACGGCGGAAACTCCCGCCCCCCGTCGCGGTCGGCCGCCGGCCTCGTCCCGCGAAGAGATCGAGAACGTCGCGATCGAACTTTTCCTCCGCAAGGGTTTCGAGGAGACGACCCTGGCGGAGATCACCGCCGGTGCCGGGGTGAGCAAGACGAGCTTCTTCCGTTACTTCCCCTCCAAGGGCTCCATCATCTGGTGGCGCTTCGACGAGTTCACGGACGGGTTCGCCGCGCTCCTGGAGGACTCCCTGCCCTCCGGCGAGAAGACCCTGGACCTGGTCCGGGCGGCGATCATCGGCGCGCTGGACCGGGCGATCGACGCCGAAGGCCTCTGGATGCAACGTTTCAGGGTCTTGGACGAATCCACCGAACTGCGATCCGGTGAGTCCGAGCAGTGGGCGGCCTGGTCCGAGCACGTCGCCTCGTTCGTCGCACGACGCCACGGCCTGGCCGCCGCGGACGTCGTCCCGCAGGCCGTCGCCGGCGCCGTCCACGGCGCCTACGTCGCGATGCTGCGTCGCTGGTTGCTCGTCGAGAAACCCGATCACAGCCTGCTGCCCGACCTCGAGCGCGAACTCCAGCCGCTGAGCCGGGTCCTGCAGAGTTGGCTGGACGAGAAGGACTGAGAAAGCGGTTGCGGTGCGAGTTCTCCGCGCCGCTGTGGCGGTGGGAGGCCAGGACGGACCTGTGGGTCTTCGTCAGCCTCCCGCCGCACCTGTCCGACGAGATCGCCGACGTCCCCCGGCCGGCCTCGGGTTTCGGCGCCGTCCCGGTCCGCGTGAGCTGCGGCACGTCGACGTGGACGACGTCGATCTTCCCGGGCGGTGAGGACGGAACGTACGTCCTGCTCCTGAAGAAGGCCGTGCGGACCGCACAGCACCTCGAACTCGGCGACGTGGCCGAGTTCAGTCTCGAACTGCTCGGGTGAGCAGCACCGCGACCTCTACGTGCGGGGTCTGCGGGAACATGTCCAGCACCCGCCCCTCGACGGGCCGCAGGGACGGCATCGCGGCCAGGTCCTTCGCCAGGGTGACGGGGTTGCAGCTGGAGTAGACGACGTGCTGCACGCCGGACGTCTCCAGCCACCCGGCCAGATCCGCTCCGATCCCCCGGCGCGGAGGGTTCACGATCACCAGGTCCGGGACCTCGATGGCAGCCAACGCGAAGGCCGTGGCGTCGCCGGCCTCGAACCGCACGTCGCTCAGACCGGCGGCCGCCGACCGCGCGCTCTCGATGGCCTCGGCGCTGACCTCGATGCCCGTGACCCGACGACCCGGGGCCGCGCAGTGCAACGCGAAACCGCCGACCCCGCAGTACAGGTCCCAGACGCTGCCCGGGCCGATCCCGTCGACCCAGCCCGCGACCTGCGCGTACAGCTCGCGCGCCACGTGCGAGTTCGTCTGGAAGAAACTCTGCGGCCGCAGGTCCAGGGTGACCTCACCCAGGGGCATCGCCAGCGTCGTCCGCTCGGTGAGCGGGATGTCCACGTCGCCCTCGACGACGGCCTTGTGCTCAGGCAGCAGGTTCGCCGTGACGACCACGATCCGTGGTTCGGTGCTCAGCAGCCCGGGCAACGCGGTCCGGAGCCTGCGCACGGGCGTGTCGCTGCGCAGCACGAACCGCACCATGAACTCACCCGAGGGTGATTCGGTGACCAGGACGTACTTCAGTTCTCCCCGACGCCGTGGCACGTCGTAGGGCACGAGCCCGACCCGCGCGCAGAACGTGGCCAGCGCCGGCAGCAGTCGCTGAATGCCGGGCGAGCAGACGCCGCACCCGCGCAGGTCGACCCCGCGGCCATCGGGGCCCAGGATTCCCAGCGTCGGACGCTCGACCGTGCCGCCGACCACCATCTTGGCCTTGTTGCGGTAACCGCTCTCCGGGCTCCGGACGCTCGGCAGCCAGCGCAGGTCGGTGTGCTCGGCCAGCAGTTCGGCGCAGCGCTCCTCCTTGCCGCGCACCTGATCCGGGTACGGGACCTCGATCAGCGTGCAGGACCGGCAGACGTGGGTGTCGTAGTAGGAGCACTGCATAGCGCCCCCACTATCTCAGAGGTCGCGCCCGCAACAGATCGACTGCACCTCGCCGACGTACGGGCCGAACGCGTCGATCAGCTCGTAGCCCTCCCGCAGGTAGAACCGCAGGGCCTCGGGCTGCAGGGTGCCGGTCTCGAGCACCATCCGCCGGATCCCGAGCTCCCGGGCCTGGTCCTCCAGCGCCCGCAGCACCAGGGTGGCCACCCCCGTTCCCCGGGAGGCCGGCTCGACGTACATGCGCTTGATCTCGGCGAGGCCTTCCCCCAGCGGCCGCAGCCCTGCGCAGGCGACGGCGCGACCGTCCTGCCGGGCCACGACGAAGACGGGGACGTCCTGACCGGTCGGCGCCGTTCCGGGCTCGTGGTCGTCGTTGCCGTAGCGGGCGTGGAGCTCGGTCCGCTGGGCGGCGCGCAGACCTTCGCCGTCGGGGGTGTCCCAGGCTTCGACCTGCACGCTGATTCTCTTCGTCACATCCGTTACGGTAACGCTTGTCACGGAAAGGACGGAACATGCCGAGACGACGGGACGTCGGGGCCCAGCGGGAGAAACTGTCCGACGCGGTGTGGGCGGTGCTCGCACGCGACGGCCTGCCCGGACTGACGCTGCGCGCGGTGGCCGCCGAGGCCGGTTGCACGACCGGGCTGGTGCTGCACACGTTCGCCGACAAACGGGCCCTGCTCCGGCACGCCCGCGAACTCCTGCACGAACGCACCCTGCGCAGCGCGGACGCAGCGCAGGGTGCGAGCACCGACTCCTTCGGGGCCCTGCGTGCGGTGGTCCGACAGGCGCTGTCCACGACGGAGGAGAAACGTGAGATCGCGCGGGTGTGGGTCGGTTTCCTGGCCGCCGCGACCGCGGACGACGAACTCCGGGCGCTGCACGTCGAGCACAACCGCGCCTTCGTCCGGCGTCTGGAGCACCTCATCGGGGCCGCCCGCCCCGACCTGCGCCGCGCCGAGATCACCCACCACGCCGTCGGGATCGTCGCTCTGGTGGAAGGCCTCAACGCCCTCGCCGCCGCCGACCCCGCGACGTACTCGGCGCACCGGCAGACGACAGCGGTGGACCGCGTGATCGAGGCACTGCGGGGCTGACACCCTGCGTTCACCCCGGTTCCGTACGGTGCCCTGACCCCCGACGAAAGGGCACCGATGCCCGGAACCCCGCGGCTCGCCCGCCGCCCGGGCCTCGGCGACGCGACGAGCATCGGGACGGGTTCGATGCTCGGAGCGAGGGTCTTCGTCGCCTGCGCGCCGGCCGCCGCGCAGGCGGGTCCATGGCTGCTCGTCTCGCTGCTGCTCGTGGTCGTCCTGCTGCTCGTCGTCCCGGTCCTCGCGTTCGTCGTCCAGGTGGGGCTCGACGCTCCGACGGTGCCGGCGACGGCCATCGAGTTCGACGGTCCGGGCGTGCTCGCGGCTGGCCCTGTTCCACCCCTTGTCGGTCGTGCTCGGTGGGTCGGGGGTCCTGGCCGCCGGGGTGCCGTGGCGGTGGATCGCGCTGCGCCGGGCATCTTGACCTGTGGGGATCTTGACCTCTGGGGATCTTGACAGGGTCCGCAGCAGCCCGGAGGGTCGGAGCATGGCCCACGGATCCCGCCTGTGCTGAGCAGCGTCATCCTGGACACCCCTGATCTGCAGGACCAGGCCTGCGCGCTGTACCGACAAGTCCTGGGACACGGCGAACCCGGGATGGAGCTGAACCCCCGACTGCTCTCAGCCCTCGTGCGCAACGGCGGGTCTGCCGTCGGCCTGCTGGACGAGGAGCGGCTGGTCGCGTTCGCCTACGGCGTGCACGCGCGGGACGAGCGGGGCGAGTACCACTACTCCCAGAGCGCGGCGGTGGCCCCCGACCACCAGGGACTCGGACTCGGGCGGGTCCTGAAGCAGGCCCAGGCCGACGTCGTGCGGGCCCACGGGGTACGAACGATGCGCTGGGCCTACGACCCGGCGTTGGGTCGCAACGCCCACTTCAACCTCGACGTGCTCGGCGCCCGGGCCCGGTGGTACGTCGACGACTTCTACTTCCGTCCCGGCAGCGACCGGGTGGTCGTGGAGTGGGACCTGCAGCACGAACCCGAACTCGCGACCGTCCTCGAAGAACTCGAGGTCGAGCGCGGGACGTCTCCGCGCGCGGAGTTCCACCGGTTGCTGGACGCGGGACTGGTCGCTGTGACCTGCCGTCGCGGACACGACGGCTCGGCCGTGTACGGATTCGCCCGATGACAAACCCGCTGGAGGAACCGTGAAGATCACCCGAGCCGCGCTGCACCAGGTCCGCCTCCCACTGGTCCACGAGTTCCAGACCAGCTCGCACCGCAAGAACTACCTGGAGCACCTCCTCGTCGAACTCACCGACGCGGACGGCGTGACGGGGTGGGGTGAGATCGCCTGCGGCAGCGACCCGTACTACGCACCCGACACGGTGTTCACGAGTCGGCACGTCGCCGCGACGTACCTGCTACCGGCCGTGGTCGGCGGGGAGTTCACCGGGCCGGGCGACGTGTCGAACGCCTACCGCAAGGTCCGGGGGCACCACTTCGCCGCGGCCGGGGTGGACACCGCGGCCTGGTCGCTGGCCGCTGCGCAGCAGGGAGTACCGCTGGCCCAACTGCTCGGCGGCACCCGTACCGAGGTCGTGGCAGGGGTTTCCCTGGGTATCGAGAAGACGATCGACGACCTTCTGGAACAGGTCCGGCACCACCACGTCGACTCGGGATACCCCCGGGTGAAACTCAAGGTCCAGCCGGGCTGGGACGTCGAACCCGTCCGGGCGGTGCGCGAGGCGTTCGGCGACGACCTGCTGCTGCACGTCGACGCGAACGGCGTCTACACGGCCGACGACATCCCCCGCCTGCGCGAACTCGACCCGTTCGGTTTGACCATGATCGAACAGCCCTTCGGCCCCCGTGACTTCCTCACCTCCGCCGCGTTCCAGAGCTCGGTCGACACCCCCGTGTGCCTCGACGAATCGGTCGACAGTCTGGACGACCTGCGCACCGCCCAGGCCCTCGGCTCCGGGAGGGTCCTGAACGTCAAGGTGTCCCGGATGGGTGGGTTGTCGACCGCCGTCGCCGCCCACGACCTCGCCGCGGAGTTCGGCTGGCCGGCCTGGGTCGGCGGGATGCACGAGTTCGGCGTCGGCCGGGCCGCGAACGTCGCCCTGTCGTCGCTACCGGGTTTCACCCTCCCCTCCGACGTGTCGGCGTCGGACAAGTACTACGCCCGCGACGTCACCACGCCGATCACGGCCGACCGGGGTGTCGTCCAGGTCTCTGCGGCTCCCGGGCTGGGCGCCACGGTCGACGAGGAGTTCCTGGCCGAGAACCGCGTCTCGTTCGAGGAGCTCACGGCGTGAAACAGCTCACCGACTGGATCGCGGCCCACCGCGAGGAGATGCTCACCGAACTCCGCGCGTACGTCGAACTCGAGACCCCCTCGGACGACCGGGCCTCGTTGGAGCGCGGCCTGGAGTTCGTGGAGGCCTGGATCACCCGCCACCTGGGTGAACCGTCCGCCCGCACGCTGACCTCGGGTGGAGAGCAGGGCGACACGGTCGTCCTGGACCTGCCGGGCGAACTGCCGGGGGAACCCGTCGCGGTGCTCGCCCACTACGACACGGTCTGGCCGTTGGGAACCCTGGCCGAGATCCCGTTCTCCGTCGACGGCGACGTGCTGCGGGGGCCGGGCGTGTTCGACATGAAGTCCGGTCTGCTACAACTCGTCTGGGGCCTGAAGGCGTTGCGGGAGTTGGGTATCCCCTACCGCACGGTGCGACTCCTGCTCAACGGCGACGAGGAGATCGGGTCCCCCGTAGCGCGGACCGTCATCCAGGACGTCGCGCGGTCGGTGCCCGAGGTCCTCGTTCTCGAAGCCAGCGGACCGGGTGGCGCGGTGAAGACCGCCCGCAAGGGGGTCGGGTTGTTCCAGGTCCACCTCACCGGGGTGGAGGCGCACGCCGGCCTCGACCCCACGGCGGGGGCCAGCGCGATCCTGGCGCTGGCCCGGATCGTCCCGCAGCTGCACGCCGCGACCGACCTGTCCGTGGGCACCTCGGTGAACGTCGGCGTCGTCACCGGCGGCACCCGCCCGAACGTCACCCCCGGCAAGGCGTGGGCCAGCATCGACGTCCGGGTCGCCGATCCCGCCGAAGAGCAACGCATCGACGAGGTGCTGAGAAACCTCGACACCGGCGACGAGCGCGTGACCTACGAGGTGACGGGCCGCTGGAACCGGCCGGTGATGGTGCGTACGGCATCCACCGCGGAACTCTTCTCCCGGGCCAGGGAGGTCGCGGCGGAACTCGGGATCGACCTGCAGGAGATCGCCGTCGGCGGCGCCAGCGACGGGAACTTCGCCTCGGCGGCCGGGGCTGCCGTGCTCGACGGGCTCGGCGCCGTCGGGGCCGGCGCGCACGCGCGGTCCGAGCACGCCACCGTCAGCGGACTGTTGGAACGCACCGCCCTGCTGGCCCTCCTGCTCACCCGCTGACCCCCTCCGTGATCGCGGGGGTTTCGAGGAGGGCGGGGAGGACGTCCTGGAGAGAGGCGTCGATCTTCAGGGAAGCCTTCTCGTCGCCGCGCGTGGGCCCCGACGTCACGATCGCGACGGGTTTGCCGTCCTTCAGCGCCTGCAGGACGAACCGGTACCCGGACATGACCGCCAGCGACGACCCGAGCACCAGCAGGGTCCTCGCGGCGGACAGGAGCTCGAAGGACCGCTCGACGCGGTCCTTCGGCACCGTCTCACCGAAGAACACCACGTCGGCCTTCAACGCGTCCTCGCCGCAACGACGACACGGCACCGTGCGGAAACCCTCGAGCTGGCCGTCGGTGAGGTCGGCGTCGCCGTCGGGGTTCAGCGCGTGCAACTGCTCCACGCGGGCGTCGAAATCCGGATTCGCCTCGGTCAGGCGGACGGCGAGTTCCGCGCGGGAGGTGAGTTCACCGCAGCTCAGACAGACGACCCGGTCGAGGTTCCCGTGGATCTCCACGAGTTCCCGGGTACCGGCGGCCAGGTCCAGTCCGTCGACGTTCTGGGTGATGACGCCGGTGACCAGACCCGCCCGTTCCAGCGCGGCGACGGCGTGGTGGGCGTCGTTGGGTGCGGCCCGGCGGAAGTGTTCCCAACCGACGTGGCTGCGGCCCCAGTACCGGCGCCGGTTCTCGGCCGACCCGGTGAACTCCTGGTACGTCATGGGGGTGTGCCGGGTCAGGGACCCGTTGGGGCCGCGGTAGTCCGGGATCCCCGAACCGGTCGACATCCCCGCCCCCTCCAGGACGAGGACGCCGCCCGCGCTCACCAGCCGGCTCAGGTCGTCCAGGAGATTCACACCCCCACTGTGCCGCCCGGCGTCCGCGAGCGCAGACCGAGGGGCGCCAGGACGGCCGCGCAGCCGGCGAGCGCGACGACGACACCGACCACCAGGGACCAGCCGCCACCCCCGTAGGCGAACCCGCCGAGCCAGCCGACGAGGCTGGATCCGGCGTAGTAGGCGAACGTGTAGAGCGCGGAGGCCTGGGCCCGGACGGTGGGTTCGGCGCGGGCCCCGACCCATCCGCTGGCCAGGGCGTGGGCGGCGAAGAACCCGGCCGTGAGCAGGACGAGCCCGGCCACCACGACCACGATCTGCGTCGACAGGGTCAGCAGGCAGCCGAGCGCGAACACGCTGATCGAGGCGAGCAGGACGCGTAGTCGGCCGTGTCGGGCGAGTCGGCCGGCGAGGTTCGAACTGGCCGTCCCCGCGAGGTAGACGACGAACAGGAACCCCACGACCGCCTGCGAGAGCGAGAAGGGCGCGGCCAGCAGCCGGAAACCCAGGTAGTTGTAGATCGTGACGAAACCGCCCATGAGCAGCAGGGCCTGGGCGAACAGCACGAGCAGTGAGGGGTCCGAGAGGGCCTGTCGCACACGGCGGCCGATCCCTGCCCGCGTCGGCTGGCGGACGAATCCCCGCGAGCGGGGCACGACGCTGCAGAACAGGACCGTCGCGGCGAGACCGACGACGGCGACGGCCGCGACTCCCCAGCGCCACCCGAACAGGTCGGCGACGCCGGAGGAGACGATCCGGCCGGTCAGCCCGCCCAGGGAGTTCCCGGAGACGTAGGCCCCGGCGGCCAGTGCGACCTCGCGGGCGTGGACCTCCTCGGCGAGGTAGGCCATGGCGATGGCCGGTAACCCGCCGAGGGCCGCACCCTGCAGGACCCGCAGCACCAGCATCGTCGACAGGTCACCCGCGAGCGGGACGGCGAACCCGAGGGCGGTGGCCAGCACCACCGAGACGACCATGGCGGGCACGCGACCGAACCGGTCGGCCGCGGCGCTCCAGCCGACGACGGAGACGGCGAGCGCCCCGGTGGCCACCGAGACGCTGAGGGCCGCGTCGGGGGCGCTCAGGTCGAGGCCGCCGGCCATCGCGGGCAGGACGGCCTGCACGGAGTAGAGCTGCGCGAAGGTCGCGACGCCGGCGGCGAACAGCGCGACGGCGATCCGTCGATAGCCGCGGGAGCCCCGCTCGTGTCCGAGCCAGGGTGCCGTCGGGGCCCAGTCCGCTCCATGCACAGTCACCCGGTCGACGGTAGGAACCGATGATCCATACGTCCAATGCATGAAGGGAGGTGGACTCATGCAGAATATGTCGGGTGAGCTCTCCTCTGACGGGCAATCTCCCTGTCCTGGCCGCCCTCGGCGAGCACCGGCACGTCACCCGCGTCGCGGAGGTCCTCGGCCTCCAGCAGCCGACGGTGAGCCGCACGCTGGCGCGGGTGCAGGACGCCGTGGGCGTCACCCTGCTGGTCCCGCAGGGCCGCGGCGTGCGGTTGACCGCGGCCGGGGAGGCGGTGTGCGCTTCCGCGCAGCGGGCGCTGGCCGAACTCGAACGGACCGTGCGCGAGATCCGGGAGGACGACGCCGTCGACACCGGCCGCGTCGCCCTGGGGTTCCTGCACACCCTCGGAGCCGCAGCGGTCCCCGCC
>Ga0325400_1007907_pt1 | contig 10182 bp, 15 predicted proteins | sample PopdelMetagenome_2_FD_205662 | JGI IMG/M metagenome (GOLD analysis project Ga0325400, IMG submission 205662) | Populus deltoides microbial communities from Bellville, Georgia, United States - Xylem-PdKOR-R1 | ecosystem: Host-associated > Plants > Phyllosphere > Stem > Wood/Secondary xylem...
TTTTGCATCTTTCATCCAAAAGTGCCTTCAAAACATAAAACAAAGAATATCAAGGCATTTTATATATAAAACATAGGCAAAATACTAGTTAAATGGGGTGAAACTATCAAATAATATGGTTGCATCATTGCTCTTCCTCATAGCCCTTCTTCAATTGAATTTGATCTTCATCATATACTTGCTTTGGTGAGAGTGGGCAAGTGTATAAATCCTTCCATCCTTCTCCAATGAATACCTGTTCTTAAACCCATCGTGCTTGGCTTTTCTATCAAATTGCCAAGGCCTCCCTAGTAACAGATGAGTAGTAGCATGCATAGGCACAAGATCACATAACACTTCATCCTTATAATTGTCTATCGAAAAATAAATCATCACCTGCCTATTCACCCTAACAACACCACATTCATTCAACCATTAAAGTTGATAAGGCCTCTCATGTTTTACGGTATTCAATCCCAAATTTCTAACCAAAGTAACACTAGCAACATTAGTACAACTACCACTATCAATGATCATACTACATACCTTATCATTATATGGCATCTTGTATGGAAGATGTTCTCCTTTTATTACTCCACTTCATCCTCCTTAGTCTGAACACTAAGCGACCTTCTAATCATCAAGACGTTATCACCAACAACATACTCTAAATCACTAGCATCCTCAAGTGGTGGCATGTCATCACAATCAGACTCCTCACTAATGGACACAATTTCTCCATCATCCCTTAGAATCATAACTCGATGATTTGCACACTTTGATGCAGAGTGTCCTCATCCTTGACACTAGAAACACTTTATATCACAATAACACTTCGGTTGGACTTCTCCTTTAAGTTTTTTCTATCATTGGCCAAAACCTGCTTCTTCATGGAGGTAGGTTTGGCATTTTTGAAAGTCACCAATGGCTTCATTGGTGCACTACCCTCTTTGCTATAATTCATTCTCCAACCCTAAGAAGACTCCATATAAGCTCCAGATTGTGCATTACCCTTCCTTTTCAACTGTCCTTAAACTTTAATGGCCAAATGCACCAACTCTTCCAATTCCATATAAGATTGCAACTCCACAACATTAGTTATGTCTCTATTCAAGGCATTCAAAAACCTAGACATAATAACTTCCTCATCTTTATTAATATTAGCTTTAATCATAGTCACCTATAATTCTTTCTGATACTCCTCCACACTCTTATTACCTCGTGTAATCATTTGTAAACGATTAAACAACTCCCTATAATAGTGTTTAGGAACATACCTCTTCTTCATTATTGTCTTCAACTCTTCCCACGTGCTAACTGATCTTTCTCTATTTCGTCTTCTTTCTACCACCAATCTCTCCCACCAAACCATGGCATAATTAGTAAACTCCACTACAGCTAACTCAACCTTCTTTTCTTCAGAGTACCTATGGATGTCAAAAATCATCTCCACTTTTTTTCCCCAATCTAAATAAGCTTCCGAATCAGTTTTTTCCTTGAAGGCCGGGATTTTTAACTTAATACCACCTAAATTTCGGTCTATATCTCCTAAATCATCAAAATCCATATATGGCTGAATATGTCTCCTCTTTGACCGATTCTCATACTCTCTCCCCTATGTGTACGGAACCCACCACCACAATTAAGATCATCCTCAACTTCATCTGTAGAGTTTCTAGCAACACCCTCCTCCTTCCTGGCTTCTTTACCTCTTTTACTACGCTCCCCATCAAACCTAGTCTCCAATTTTTCAATCCTAGTCATCAGCTCACCAAATATAAATTCTATTTGTTGTTGTATTCTCGAAAACCCATCTTTTGGGATTTTACCCTTCTTTTGTAGCACATAGAAGACATTATTTTTTTAAACCTACACGAAAATCGTTAGCAATAAAAAAATAACACCTCGCATACTCGTGTTTCACACAAATTTATAGGCTTTTCACTCGAATATGCTCTCTATGCCTTTTTCCACTCAAATTGCCTTTCTTTAGTTCTTGAAATCGCTAAGCAACAATTCAGGAAAAAAAAAGCAACCAACTATGAAGTGAATTTATAAATTTGATATAGACTCAAGAAGTAAGAAATTATGAAACTAACAAAACAAAACTCGATGACAAATTCACGAGTAGCAATGCAAATTTGTGCGAGTAATATGACAATTTGAAGACACGAAAAAAAAATTCAAAAAAAGAGCTAAACAATTACAAATTATCAAGAACGATTTAATTCAAGAAACTTAAGAAATCAACTAAACTTCCCAAATTTTCAAGAAACACAATCAAGACTACTAAAGATTCACGAATCAAGACTAACCAATTGCCCAATGATCAAGGTTTCTTCAACCATGTATTTGGCCAAAACTAAAAAAAAAAAGTGATTTTTCCTCTTTTTTTTTATTTTGTGCGGCAGCAATCAAGATTTCAAGATCAAGCCTCCTTTATATATATATATATATATATATATATATATATATATATATCAGTAAGAACAAAACAAATCAAGAACTTAGGTGTGTATGCTGATTTTGAGCAAGAAAGCATCAAAAGAACACTAACTTATGATTAAGTGTTCAACAAAGCAATAAAAAGTAAGATTCCTAATTTTTTAATTTTTTTATATCGGTGGCTGAATCTATCAAGAATCAAACAAGAAACAATAAAGACTCAAATTGAAGGATATAACCTGTGATTAGATCAGCTCTGATACCAACTGATGCGAACCCTAACGGAATTTAATGGAATTCGCAACCCCAGGATCAATCTAATCCAAGTTTATTGTGATTTGAATAAGCTTATCATAATGAAAGACTTGCTCCAAGGCAACAAGACTATAAACCAACTCGATCACAACGCCTACACTTGGAGACGAGCAAAAGAAGTATAAATTCACAACAAAGGATGATCAATTCTTTGAAGAGTTAAAAGTTCAATCAAGAACCAAGATTGAGCAACCAAAAAGTCAGCTACAATGCTGAAATTATCATCAAAAGTCTCCCTAAAATTATTCCTAAAGAGTATTTAAACTCCCAGCCAAAACCTTAGTTTCTCTAATGGGTCTCACATAAATCTAATCTAAATAATAATCAACCCAAGCTAAAACTAGCCCAAACTAATTAAAATAAAAAAATAAACAAGTCTAAAACCCAAAAAAAATGTCTCCTCTCAAAATAAATAAAGTCTGATAGCCCAACTAATTAAATAAGACAAGTTCGTTGTTTTCGCATTCTGTCTGGTAGCAGCAAAACCCAACTTAAAATGGATTGTTTTCGCATTCTCTCATTTTAAAGAATTAGAAGGAATGCCATATACCATTGGAAAGGTATGGAAGTCTAGTTTCCATCCCAACTGGAATCATATCAAAATTCAATATGTCGCTTCAGTTATGACCAAAAGAGTAACGAATGGTCAAACTGTCTGAATCTAGTCTTATTCTCCCAATCTTTTTGTAATGGTCTTGGTTCCACCAACAAGCCCCTCTTGAATATGAATCATATTAATCAAGGCTTGCGCTATATTATTACAAATCATCTTAAAGTCCACCTTAGCCCATGTAACTTGAAGAAGTCTATTGAAAGCTTTTTTGAACTTCTTAGCCCTAAGCCTAGTAATTGGACCAACTGGAACCTCCAATGGATCCTTTGATGGTTGGACCACATCACTTCTTTTATGGCACATTGTTAGAAGACATTAGTTCTTTTTTTTAAACCTGCACGAAAATCGTTAGCAATAAAAATAACACAACACACACTCGTGTTTCATATAGACCTATGGATGTCAAAAATCATCTCCACTTTTTTACCCCAATCTAAATAAGCTTCCAGATCAGTTTTCCCCTTAAAAGCTCAGATTTTTAACTTAATACTACCCAAATTTCGGTCTACATCTCCTAAATTATCAAAATCCATATGTGGCCGAATATGTCCCCTCCTTGACCGATTCTCATACCTCTCTCCCCTATGTGTACGGAACCCACCACCACAATTAAGATCATCCTCAACTTCATCTGTAGAGTTTCCAACAACACTCTCCTCCTTCCTAGCTTCTCTACCCCTTTTACTATGCCCCCCATCAAACTTAGTCTCCAATTTTTCAATCCTAGTCATCAACTCACCAAACATAAATTCCATCTGTTGTTGTATTCTCGAAAGCCTATCTTCTGGGATTTCACCCTTCTTCTATGGCACACTGTTAGAAGACATCATTTTTTTTAAAACCTACACAAAAATCATTAGCGATAAAAAAATAACACCTCACACACTTGTGTTTCACATAAATTTATAGGCTTTTCACTCGAATATGCTCCCTATGCATATCACAATGTAAGACATGCTCCAAGGCAATAAGACTATAAACCATCAAAATTACGTTTGATCTTTTGAACTCCCATTGGTTTTTGAGAATATGAGTATTATGTATGAGAATTAGTTGAGATAGATGAAGATATAAATCAAATGAAGGAGTATGCTGCGGACAGCTTGTATGTTAATCTTGATGAAATTATCTAGTTCTTAAAGCTACCATTAAATTGAATCATTAGTGCAGACACTTTGATTGTTTGTTGGTTAGGATTAGTTATACGGCGGATCCGTTAATTAATCAACGTTAAGAAAAGATAAAATTTCAGAACATAAACTGCAATTTTTGTTTCAAGGATCGGTTCTAATTTCTGTAGGTGGATGTGTGCTTGCGACCAAGATTTGTTTTCTTGATAAGTTTCAGTTTTAATTGATTTTGTTTGCTAATTTAATTGCTGCCATAGTTTAGATTATCACAAACCAAATTCCCCCAATTACATAACATACAACATAAAAATCTGACTTGAAACTTCCTCGTGGGATCGACCCCTTACTTGCTCTATACTATCTTGTGTGTTGTGTTTGAAGCTAGGGTAATTAATTTGTGCAACCACGACATCGCAACAATGAAAGAAGGTGATGAATGGAAAATAACATTTAAGATTAAACATGGTTTGTATAAATGGTTAGTCATGTTGTTTGGGCTTACAAATGCACCTAATACATGTGTAATATTGATGAATCATGTTTTCCGTGCATTCATTGGTAAATTTATGGTTGTGTACTTTGTTGACATCCTAATTTTTAGCGAGAAGTTGAACAAGCATCTTGATCATTTATGCAATGTACTTAGTGTATTATGTGATAAGAAACTGCACAGGGTATTAAGATGGATGGAGGGAAGAACTTGAACAAGCATCTTGATCATTTACGTAATGTAATGTCAGTAAGTGTACCTTTTAAATGAGAAAATTGTGTTTCTTGGATATCTAGTAACTGCGCAGGGTATTAAGATGGATGGAGGGAAGGTTAAGGTTATCTAGGATTGAGATTGGCCTACACCTAAGTTTGTGACTGAAGTAAGGAGTTTCCATGGACATGGACTTGATAGCTTTTATAAAATGTTTATGAAGGTACTATTGTAGCATCTATAACTGAAATTGTGAAAAAGTTTGTTGGATTTAAATGGAATGATGAACAAGATAAAGGTTTTAATTTATTAAAGTAAGAAATTTGTTCGGCACCTGTTTTAGCTTTGCCAAACTTTACAAAAGCTTTTAAAGTTGAATGTGATACTTAAGGTATAGATATAAGAGCTGTGTTAATGTAGGACTGAAGGCCCATTGCATTTTTTAGTAAGAAACTTAATAGGTCAGCCTTGAATTACTCTATATATGGCAAGGAGCTTTATGTCTTGGTAAGAACTTTAGAGACGTGACAACATTACTTGTGACCCAAGAAGTTAATGATATATTCAAATCATGAATCATTGAAGCGCATGAAAGGGCAAAAGTAAGTTGAATAGAAGACATGCCAAATAGGTTGAATTTATTGAAACATTTCCGTATGTGATCATGTATAAGCAAGGTAAAGAAAGCATTGTGGCTGATGCACTATCATGTAGGTATATTCTTTTATCTACTTTAGATGCTAGATTTCTAGGATTTGAACACATAAAAGAATTGTACAAGGATGATAGTGATTTTGATAATGTGTACAATGCTTGTGAAATTTTGGCTTTCGGTAAGTTTTATAGACTTTATGGGTATTTGTTTAAAGAGAATCGTTTGTGTGTTCCATTAAGTTATATGCATGAATTGCTTGTATGTGAAGCATGTGGGGGCAGGTTGATGGGGGCATTTTAGTGTTGTTAAGACTTCGGATGTGTTGTATGATTTTTTTTATTAGCCTAAAATGAAAAAAGATATGCAACGCATAAATGACAAATGTATAACTTGTAGGAAAGCAAAGTCTAGGACTCAACTACATGGCTTGTATACCCCTTCACCAGCATGGGTAGACATTTCAATAGACTTCATCTTAGGTATGCCTATGTCAAAATAGGATAGGGATTCAATCTTTATAGTTGTTGATAGGTTTTCAAAGATGGCACACTTTATTCCATGTCATAAAACTGATGATGCAACTAACATTGTTGATTTGTTCTTTAGGGAGATAGTACAACTTCATGAGGTCCCTAAGAGCATTATTTCTGATAGAGATGTTAAGTTCCTTAACTATTTTTGGTAGGTGTTATGGGAGAAACTGGGTACTAAACTGTTGTTTTCAACTACTTGTCACCCCCAAATAGATAAGCAAACCAAAATAGTTAATAAGACCTTAACACAACTTCTACGTCTTGTCATTCAAAAGAACTTAAAGAATTGAGAAGATTGTTTGTCATTCATAGAGTTTACATATAATAGTAAATTGTCTGCTTATGAAAGGACTATTTTGTAGAAAAGGGATTAGGGTTGCCTAGGATATAAAAAGACAGAGCGAAAGGAAAGGATAGGATCTAACCAAAAGAGAAAAAACGCCCCTTTCCTCCACAAACTTGAAATCATGCATTCTTCTTTCTTTTTGATTAGTTGTTCAATAGACATGCAAGGCCAAACTCTTTTTCTTGGTTGCAAGGACACGGAAACCTTCGGATTTTAAGAACTATGAGATTTATTTTACCTTTTCTTTTCAATTTATATGATGAATATGTATGTTCTCCTATGTTTATTTTTCCTATGATTGTTTATTTTAATTGCTAGAGTGGACTCTAAGTTATTATTGTAGACAAAACCTATAGCTAAGTTTGATATCAAAACCGGAGTTGTGGTTTATGAACTTGCGAAGCAACTGAGTTTAATAATTGTGGCGGATCTACATTATTAACCTTAGGGAGAACATTCGAACAAATCAAACATAGATTGCTGACAATTATATTGTCAAGATTAAGCAACTGAGTTTTCTGTTTTCTTTTGCTTTAGCCTAGATAACCTCCACCCCCCCCCCCAATTGCATATCATATTGCATAAAAATTTAATTTGAACCTTCTTCGTGGGATCGACCCCTTGCTTGTTCTTTACTATCTTGTATCTTATTTATTTGTGCTAGGGTAATTAATTTATGCGACCGCGACATCGCAACAAATTTTGGCATCGTTGCCGGGGAAGTAATTTTAATTGTTTCATGTGTTGTGATAGTTTATTTTCTATGATTGCTATTTATTTTGTTTAAAAAAACAGAAAATAGTGTTGTAGTACTGTACAGTACGATACGGTTATTATTCAAAACTGATTTTTAGGTGGAATTAGGTCCCAGCCTTTTGTTTGCTGAAATGAAACGATATTATGAACAATACTAGGGCCCAGGCCACTAGCCCTACCCTATCGAGGCCCAATTCCGCCATTTTCTAGGGTTTTTAGGCACTTTTAGTTTTCTAGCGTAAGATTTTCGTTCAATTTACATTGTTTTTAATCTCTTGTTTCTTTTGAGTTTTCTTGACTATTTATGTCTATAACCCGTTCTACTAACCAAAGTCAAGTATAGGTAGATCTCGAAATAGAAAACACTTTACGTAGGTTATGAAAGGATGCTCGCATCAACACTATGGTTGTTGCACGATAACGAACACTCAAGGAGCTCGCTACTCCTAACGTGTTGAATCAACCATTATGCATAAAAATCGACAACAATGTCAACTTCGAGCTCAAGTCTGGTTTTATACACTTGCTACCAACATTCAATGGACTTGTAGGATAAGATCTTCATACTCATCGCAAGGAGTTTCATATGGTTTGTGTTGGCATGAAACCGAACAGAGTTGACAAAGAACAGGTTAAGTTGAAAGTTTTCCCTTTCTCTTTAAAAGGGGCAGCAAAGGTATGGTTTTTCTCCATTTTTCCAGGTTCCATTGGAACGTGGAATGACATGAAGAAGATTTTCCTTGAAAATTATTTCTCAACCTCTCGAGTTGCCAACATAAGGAAAGAAATATGTGGGATTCAGCAATCTCATGGGGAGACACTTTCTGAGTATTGGGAAAGATTTGAGCAATTGTGCATTCAATGCCCTCATCATCAGATACTCGATCAACTGCTCATTCAATATTTCTATGAAGGACTGATGCCTACTGATCGCAGTATCATTGATGCGGCAAGTGGAGAGGTATTAGTAGATAAGACACAAGAGGCTGCACATCAATTGATCTCAAATGTGGCAGCCAACTCAAAACAATTTGGCAGTCGTTGAGACTTCCAAAACAAATGAGTGAATGAGGTAAGTATTGTTAACCTTGAGAATAAAGTTAATGATCTTACTTCTCTTATGCGTTCTTTGGCTTGTGGAAATGTACAGCAGGTGAAAGTTTGTAGCATATGTTCCTTACAAGGACATACTTCAAATATGTGCCCAACAATGCAAGAAGATTACATTGAACAAGCTAATGCAGTTGATGGAGCATTCAATGGACAACCTCAGCGTAAGTATGATCCTTTTTCTAACACGTACAATCCCGGATGGAGAGATTACTCGAACTTACGTTATGGGTACCTGCCTCAATAAGGAAATCAAGGGCGACAGTTCCATCCCAAAGGATTTCAGTCCCAACACAATTATCAAGCAAGACAACCTTCTGCATTTACAAACTCTAATGTTATGGGGCCATCAAGTGATGATCTTCGTGAGATGATGAAAACTTTGGCCTCTAATACAGTGACCTTGCGATAAAATGTCATGTCTTTTTTAATAAGAAACAAGGTCAAGTATTCACAACTTGGAGAAGTAAATGGGGCAAGTAGCTTCAAGTGTAGCGAAATTGGAAGCACAAATGAATGGAAAATTGCCCTCCTAAATATTGAATCCAAAAGAGAATATTAGTGCGATCACATTGTGACATGGGAAAGAATATAAAGAGAAAAGGTCGAAACAAATTGAGATGGAGGAAGATGAGGAGATAGAAACCGAACTGAGTATAAAGAAGAAATACCCTACTCCTCCATAGACTAAAACAACAACCAATACTCCAAAGGTAAGTCCTAATTCATTGAACTCCACTTTTCATAAAATTCCTCCCTTTCCTGGTAGTTCTTCTAGGTCAAAGAAAAAGAAATTTTAGAGGTCTTCAAGATTCCTTTGATTGATGATATCAAGCAAATTCCAAAGTATGCCAAATTCTTGAAGGAGTTGTGTACTTCCAAAAGAGCTTTCAAGCTAAAAGGTTACAAAAAAGTAAGTATGGGTGGAGTTGTATTTGCTGTTGTTCAAAAGAATCTGCCTTTGAAGCAAAAAGACCCAAGTGCGTTTACTATCCCATGTGTTAGTGGTAATGCTAGTTTTAAAAGTATCTTATGCGATTTAGGTGCATCCATTAGTGTTATGCCTAAACATGTTTATGATTCTCTTAGTCTTGAGCCTTTGATTAAAAGTAGCATTGTAATACAACTTGCGGATCATAGTTTGGTTTATCCACTTGGTGTGATAGAAGATGTCTTAGTCAAGATTGATAGTTTGGTTATTTCATACAACTTTTATATTCTTGATATGGAACGTGATTCATCATATAAAACTCCTGTATTGTTTGGGAGATCATTCTTGAAAACTGTCAATATGAATATTAATTGTGGTAAGGATACTTTATCCATGGAAGTAGGAGATGAAAAGATTGAATTTAATTTGCATGATGCAATGAAATATCCTTATAGTAATGTTTATTCTATCACATGTTATGACCAAGTTAATAAGTGTATGCAACAAGTTTTTGATTTTGATTGTGAGGACGGATTAAATGTGGCGTTGAGCTATGACTATAATTTTATTGAGATAGAAGATATGAAGAGGCACACATATGTGTTCCCCAAAACATGCACGAATCAGCATTGACTTTGCAAGCTTTGCAAACCATTCCTCATGGTA
>Ga0325400_1007908_pt1 | contig 10181 bp, 6 predicted proteins | sample PopdelMetagenome_2_FD_205662 | JGI IMG/M metagenome (GOLD analysis project Ga0325400, IMG submission 205662) | Populus deltoides microbial communities from Bellville, Georgia, United States - Xylem-PdKOR-R1 | ecosystem: Host-associated > Plants > Phyllosphere > Stem > Wood/Secondary xylem...
AGACCCTTCAAGAAATAAGCTCTGATACCAATTGAAAATACTTTTGCAGAATAAGTGAAGAACCGAGAAGCAGAAAAATAAAAGACTTTGATCTCTACAGTGACTGTTTGTTACTGTAGATCAACACTAGAAATTTGAATTTGAACAAGGATGTTTATTGCATGAAAACTGGATAATAATAAGGATAATTGCACACATTTTACAGCAATCAATTACACTGATTTATAGAAGGAAAATAAACAGAAAAACTAAAATTAAGCAACACTACTGCCACGTTTGGCTTACATTTCGCCACTACTAACAATTCACCTAAGGACTTGTTCAATCCTTTATTCTAGCAGAAATAAAAAACAACACGTAAGCTGAACTGGTCTTCAAGCAACACGTCAGCAACTTAAGGCAATAAATTTCAACAGGGATTAGTGTTCTTCATATTTGCTTTGCTTTTTTCTTTGATTGCTTGTAATGAACAATTTGAGGCGTTGCCTTCTGCACTCGTTAATTGAAATAACCGAGGAACTAGAAGGCTTGTTTATTTGTCTGATCGCCTTAGTCATTACCCCTTCGGAATCAGGGAACTCTTGAATGATCTCTGTAGTTAGCTCTGATGAACTTCCTCTTGCAGAAAAGCATATCTGGTGGTTAGATCATGTCTCCCTTTTCCTCAACCTAGAATTTTATTTCTTTCTGTTTGATTAACTTGTTTCATTCTGGTAACAGGATTAAGGCCTTCTTCGTTATCGCATTGTGGGTCAATTTGCTAGGTTACTGGATTGACGCAATAGATTAAGTATCTTAATAAATTCAAATTCATGTTGTTTTTGATGAGTTGCTAAAAAGTTGATTATGCATTCACAGTATAGAATATTACCTCTGCAGATCATTTCTTTTCGATCCTCAGTATCCACTAATTACAAAACTAATCCTCTATGTCACAGTCTCAGTACACAAAAGACAATAATCATTTCTCATACTATATTTTCTCAGGCACAACACGGTAAGGAAATCAGGTTTTCATCAGCAGCCATACTTGACAAATCATGGAGCCCTACTAAATCCATGTTATCGAGCACTTGTAACCTGTTTTCCGGCTAAGAACTTCAACTAAATTTAGGAATGAGTTTTTTTGGAAACCTAAAGAACTTGTTTTCTATGCATAATATTAGGCTCTGAAATTCTTTGACAAGATTTGAGGACGTAATTTCCCACGATATATATCAAGGAAGATGTGCTGTCGAAAGAGAGGAATGTCTTGTTGGGTGAAAGGAAAATGATCTCCAAGTGCAAGACAATCAGCATACTTCATCACAAATATACCACAATCTACTCCGCTGCAGTTGCAACAAACAAATCACACATAAATACTCATTAATTAATAGAACTGCTAGCCATTTTGAATTTTCCCAAAAGAGATGGTTTGAAAAGTCTAGAAAAAATTGAACAGAACTTGTGCTAAATGTGTCAAACATCTGGTTGCATTGGAGCAAAAGCACTGGCTCAACACTGTCACCATGTCAAACAAACTGAAGAAGAAGACACTGTAAGTAATTAGTTACTTACTTTGTTTGGCGAGGAAGATCCACAGGCTCCAGAAATTGCCATTCTTGTGCATTATCATAACCCAACTTTGGCATTAGGTGCTCTATAATCCACCTTGAAATTACATCCTTTTCAGCATGATGAAAAGTTAATGAATCTAACCACTTCAATTCCCTTCTCTCGATGTCGACACAGATGAGGATCCAATGATTTTCCAAACACACTGGAATGAACAACTAAATAATGAAAATAATAGGTACGTTAGAGAATGAATTGAGCAAGTTACAAACAGGCATTGAAATCATTTGTCTAGCTCAAACATTAAGCTTAATTACCTTTGATGTGCCTGCTATCTCTTCAATGTTTAAGTAAGATAACACTTTTGACTCGGTCCATTTCCCAGAAAGCAAGAAGCTCTGGTAAATTTTCACCAGAACACAGTTTATAGCAAAACAATATAGAGAAATAAAAAGGGCTTAGTTCTAATCTCCTTTACCATAATCCAAGTTGGCAACGAGTAGTTCTTCATGTACAAATTAGGAAACTCCATCCATCTCTTCCTCAGCAGCTCGAAATATGCATTAATAACCTTGTTATAAAGACATAAAACAATGGTTTCAGCATTTACATTAGATTTCAATGCAGAAAAGTTGAGCAGAAAAATAGAGGAACTATACATACTGAATCATCAACGTAATATTGTTTAGCCTCCCAGATTGGGGTGTTAGATGGAGGAATTCTAAGCAAACTTGCCAATGATGTGTCGCAAACGCTCAATTTCTTATCTCTCCCGGCAGAATTCCTGTAAGTTTTTAAGTCACATCTGCTTGATTAAGACTAATTGATGGGCCATGTAATTGTTAAGATCTAGAGTGATTTCTGTGCGCATACCCTGTAAGCCGACGGGACATCCATCTGTTAATTCTTCTCGATTCCCTCTTTGTAAGAGAAGAACCCAAATATTCTTGTACCTCCTATAAATGATCATCACATTCATTTGTTACGTTATCATTTGCTATTAACAAGGGTGATTGTGACGATGAGCAGAGGATAAATCTAAAGAAACTTGAGGAATAGGCCTTTAATCTTCAACCGATGACTAACTGCAAAGAATGGAATAAATGTTGATTAAGCATTCACAGTACAGAATGTTACCTCTGCAGACCATTTCTTTTGGTTCCAGAATATCCCAAGTGTTTTAGAATTATCGTAAGCACTGTCATCTTCAGAATCTGAAGAGCACACTTCCTCTGGCTCAATTACTGAAGATACACTTGCATCTTCAATTGTGATGGGATTACTAATGCCAACCCCTTGAGTGATTAAGATTTTTCACAAATTCAGAAAATACAATTGAGCACAATTACTTGATGATTAAACATGGCAAAAGAAGAGGAAGAATGCAAGATATTATTTACCTCTACTAAACTCAGTTGGATCGATGGGTTCCCACAATGAAGCAAAGAACAGTGGGTGACCACGAAATGGGTAGAACATAGGAGATTCATAAAAAGTTCCGAACAACCTGGATGCGTTCTGAAATGGACGGAACCCTGCACCACGCAATCGTTCTTTCCACTGATCAAATGTCTGGTTTCGCTCGACCCTGTCAATGCCCTCACATGCAACAACATTGCTAATCTGTCGTCTCCAGCGCCTCTCCTGTATCCCTTCTCTATCTGTCTCGCCAGAAACGCAATTAAAATGATTAAAAACTCTAGAGTAGTATTGGAAAGACAGGGCAAAACGGTCAAAGAAATCAGGACTGTTGTGATCGGCTTCCTGCTCATTAATCAACATAAATTTTGGTTTCAGCTCCTTCAGTTTTGAAAGTACTCTCTCGATTGCTCCCTCAACGGCAAGCAATTTGTGGAGTTCAAATTCCCATCTCACTATAACTATCTCATCCTCGCTTGTGCTTTCCAGTTTGAGTACACATTCTTCTATATCAGCAGGAATATTGGCTTCTAATTGTTTGAGCTGGAAATCGATGTTCAACTGTCGTGCCAGTTCAGTGAGTTTTCGTTGCCTTTCTTGGATATGGTTGTTGTCTTTACACGGATTTGGCCCGATATTAGTTAACCGGAATACTCTATTGGGCAGAAACTTTCTTAACAAAGAATCATATTCCCGGCTGCCTAGCATGATGGAAAAGTCAATGAAGTGGACTGGTTGCTTTCCACTGAAATAGGCAGCGGCAAGGTAATCGATGGTGGCTGGGATGAATTCAAAATAACGAAGAGAACGTTGGGTGTTCACAATTGAGGAGGGAAGCAACGGAAAAGGATTTCGAGGATACACTCCATGGACTCGCCTAGCCAGAGCTTCAGCAAAGTAGCTGACAACTTTTTTTGTCACTTCACTGGTTTCCTCGGCAGTCAGACCTTCCATTTCCTCATAAAGAACATCTGCTAGTTTGAGATTACCACCTGCAACTGCCTTAGCACAAGCCATCAATTTGTTGACCAGAGGAGAGCTCATTTCTGTAAGCACCAAATTAAGACCCGGTGGCCCTGTCATGTGGATGGATAAACAGAATACATGGTGATCTCTTTTCTTTCTTTGGTAGCTTATAACTAAGTACTATCCGTGATCCATCAGCCCCCCATTCCCTTCCTCTCTCTTTCCTCGTTTTTTTTTTTATTTCTTTTTCTTTATTGACTATGAATTGCTTTGTTCCTGCAAGTCAAAGGCAGGCTGGCAGGTACTCGCTATCCACACACATTTGCCAGCCAATATATTTGCTTGACTCCCACGCAAGACCATCTTCTTTTGGTCGAGTCTAGCAGGACCCGACCTTACAAGCTTCCTTTCTTCCAAGTTGTATGGCTCCTTCCTTGAAACACTCCATTAAATAAAGTCATAAATTGCTTCATTCTCCGCCACCAATTAATCATTTTAGTTTAAAATTCTTTTTCCATCATCTGATCATCATATGTATTGATATATTTAGCGAAATTTATTTATGCGCAGCACACACGCCTATGCAGAAGACTCGTCGAATTCTATAGAAATAGACGTTGGCAGCCTTGTCAGATTAATAATACGAGAAAGGCTAGCAGTTCAACAACAGGACCTTCTTTTCTTAGCTCGGATAGGGAAAAGGGATCCCACACCTCTAATCACACACACATATATTCATGTAGGCACAGACAGACATTTTCCATAGGATCACTGCAGAAGGAACCGAATATCAAGGAATCAGATATCTAGAATGGCTTGGTAGTCGAGGTTTAGTTGCCACCATTGATGACATTAACCAAGTATATTAATATAATCAGGGGGTATACTTTTGGCACTTGCCAAGGAAATGTTCAAGCTAACAACATAATAACCTAATGCATTAGCATTCATATTCTATTAAACTACTAGCTAGTTGTTTGACTCACGTTTGGATATTTGTTTTTTCAAAAAAAAAAAACATCCAAAAGAAAATTGTTCCCAAGGAAAACTTTTTTTGAGAATTCAAATAAGGATAATGTTAAAGAAGAGTGGTACTGCCAATAAAGCATTTGTTTAGTTAGGTGCATTGGTTGTGCTTTTAAAATTATAATTGTGTTCTTATAATGCATTGAAAAAAAATAATGACACTCTTCATTGGCATTCAACTCAACGGATGTGATTCAATTATCCTTGAATTTGACTAAAAAAAAATGCAAGCGCACAAAAAAAAACATTTAAGGACTAAATTGAAAAAAAAAAACAAAGTTTTGAATAACAAATCCACAATAAAATGTGAGAGGGTTAACAGTGATGTATGCATAATGATTTGGCCACACTATTTAATATTTTTTGATAATTAATTAATGATGGAGAATTTTTAACTGTGATGTCACTGTGGCCTCAAGTATGAGAACACAAATATTTGGTAGAAAGAAATGCATTTTGCATGCTATAACCCCTTAACCTCAATATTTGGAGTCAAGCCTATGACACAGTTATAGCTCTGTAATTATGTTCTGTTTTTACCATTTCACTTCAATTCAGTAGCAATGTCATTTACAAGCAAATTAAGCATGCTTAGATTTCTTCCTTTGATGGAGGCTATTGCAGAACAATAAATTATGTTAACCTAAATAGATACTGTCAGAAAATATATCTCCACATCAACTGAAAAGAAATTCAACAATCATCTTTGAAGTGGAAAGTGAAGCTTTCGTGTCCTTTTCGTCCAATCCACAACTCTATTGCCTTTTTCCAAGTAGAAAGGGCCGGAAATCACCAACAAGGTATTGGATCCGAGTTCACTTCATATGAAGTTAGAATCCAATCGATACTATAAAGTCTGAAATCCCAAGTTTACTAGTCAGCAGTCAATAACAAGGCATCTAGTTAACAATCCAAGAAGAACGGGTCCATCTTCGGTTTCATAACTCTTACTAAAGGGAAAAGTGATTGTTTAGAAGGTGTGACCCATACCCACTACATGCACTTGTGCAATCCTCTTTAGGCCATCTTTCTTGATTGACTCCAATATGTTCCTTCAGACAAGTCAGATTTTAGTGATGTTAATCTTGTCATCGGATAAATTTTGTCAGCATCATACTGTTCTTGAAATAAGATCCGAAGATGCCTGATACAACTCATACAAGCACTTTAGATCACGTTTTGCTTTACCTATAAAAGTAATGGGAGCAATTATTTAGCCCGAACAAGCTATGACAATGATTCATTAGAAATATCCGACTGTGGTCCGATTCCTTTATCCCCAATCTCCCATCGTAGTATCAGCAGATGGCCACTAGTGGTGGCCCACCATGTCTCCTATATATATTATGAAGCTCTCGAATGTGTCTACTTCCAAGCTTCAACTCAACTCAAACAAATATGGACATTACTCATAGCATCAAGCAGTTTTTTCTTTCAATCGCCACTCTCTTGAACCTTGTCTGGGGCAGAGTTAGATGCCTTCTACCATCACATTCATCAAATAGATCACCTCCTTCTCCTGCCTTCGACCTCGAATCGCAGTCACCGGAAGCACTTGCACAGCTACCCCCACAGACCCCTCTTACCACTAACCAAATATCTCAAAACCCAGAAATCCAACCTCCGCGTTTTGATAACACGGCCCCAGAAATGCTGCAACAGCCACTTCAACCATTACATCCATCACATGCACCACCTGCTTCTCCTGTCATTGACCTCGAATCCCAGTTACAAGAATCACAGGCACAACCCTCTGTTACCATTTATAATCAAGGATTATCTGAAACCCAAGAAACACAGCCCTTACATTCCACACCCATCAACACGGACATATTGCCGCAAACAGCACAATCACAGGCTCCTCAACCTCATTCTGCCATGGAAACAGAGCTGCAATTACCACCTCCAACACAACAAACACCTCCCCGTGCCATCAATCCACGACAAATCAATACGGTAGTTGTCAGGCAGATATCTGTAGAATGGCCTAATGTAATCATGGGATTCTGTTTTCAGGCAGCGATTCAAATAGCTCTCCAATACGAAACAACTCGACACTCCAAACTCCCTGTTTTCTTCTACCTGCGTTCTTTTTCCATACTACTCACCTTTGCATCCCTTTTTGTTTCACAGTTAATTAGCAACAGGTTCCCTGACACATCCAAAGTATTGGAGAAAGTTGCAACATTCCTTGCCGCCACTGCTTTTTTCACCACCATTGCAACACCATTGACCCTCGCCTTCAAGTGAAATGCAAATAAATCTGTTAAGACTTTAAGCTGATACGCTTTGTGTTGCCAAATTCTGCTTTGAAGGACAGTACGGTTGTCTCTTGCGACTCTTACTTCTCAAGAGAAATGTAAGGCAGTTGATTTGTGTGTACGCTGAGAGATATAATAGTGATACGGTTCTTTATGTAAGATCCAGTTCCACTTCTTTTATTAAGGATTTGTGTTCTTGTAGCTTACTTCAAGAATTTTCTTGATTAGTCTTAATCATTGTCCATTGATTAATTCTCTACAAGGAATACAATTGATTAATTTAGAACATGGGATCATATGTGCGTGGTGTGCCAAGTATTTGAGTGAATTGTACGGGACTCACCAATTTTGATACTCCATGCTTAAGTTATTTTTCTTAATAAAATTACAAAATCAATTAATACGATAAAGTTTTGAGAATAACGAAAAAATTAAATTCAATATACCACAAGAAAATAAAATATATTATATAGTTTTTTTTTAATATTTGATTTTATCTTTATTAAGACCCATTATTAGCAATAATTTTCCTCCCTCCCTCCTATCAAACAGCCTTCACATTTCATCCTTTTTAACTATTTTTTTCCTTTAACACTTCACCTCTAAATCTCACCTCCTTGACATTTCTCCTTCAAATTTCTCACCTCATACCATTCCAGAACAGCCTAATTGTCAAGGAATCAAGTGTTAAGAACATAAAAAATGACTAAGTATGAAATGTTAAGGATTCACTAGCTCCAAGAAAATCTAATTTCTGTCACCAAAATTCCAAATTGAATCTGTCCCTATCTGATTCAAGATTTTGAACACAACTAGTTTATTTGGATCTATCCCTATCCGATTATCACCATTGTTTACTTTGGACACGTCTACTTGCCATCTCCAACTTATCTATGAAAAATGACTTGAACTCTTGAAGGATCCCCCCTCCCATACGACTCCAACGTTCCTCGTAAGCGAGAAGTTGAAGAATGTTTTTTAAATTGTTTTTCACATTTGTTTTCTCCAAATTTTCATCCTTCCTTTCACACGCGATAGCCAAGGGTATATGATGCATATCTTTGACTCGCGACATCGGATCGGGTTTCTTTTTTTTCATCCGAACGTTTCTTTCATTTATTTTTCTCTCTCCCCCATGATCCTCTGCCCACATATCATTGTGTCCCACAAAAGAAAAATCGTGTAAGCCCTGCCGATTCTTTATCTATTCACCAGTGCAACTTGTTACTCTCTCTCTCTCTCTCTCTCTCTCTCTCTCGCTCACTATTTGTCAAAAATAAAGTTCCAGGGTTGAGTTTACCATGTTCCAGTCAATTTAGGTATGCTCTGGGGAACTTGGAGGGCAGGAATGGTGATTAAGATCAAAGGGGCAAGCTAGTTCAGTTAGATCTCATTAAGACCAAAAGATTTTAACAATAAATAAAGGCAATCAAAACAAATTACTTAGTAAGATTAAGTTGAAGTACTTCGAAGTAGCAGTGCTTCTGTTTTTATTATTTTGGGATCTCTAGCAATGAAGAAACTAAATCAGTAAAAATATGGCTAATGTTACAAGTACAATGATTATCTTATTCTCATGTTCCAGAAAACAGATTTGGTGGGTTATCATAAGCATTTCATCTTCAGAATCTGAAGAGCACACTTCCTCTGGCTCAATTACTGAAGATACACTTGCATCTTCAATTGTGATGGGATAACTAATGCCAACCCCTTGAGCGATTAAGATTTTTCACAAAATCAGAAAATACAAATGAGCACAATTACTTGATGATTAAATCTAGGAAAATCAAAAAATACAAATGAGAAATGTAAGGAGTTTATTTATTTTATTTTTTTATTCATGTGGGGTGTTCGGGTTAGTTTGTGCGTATTTCGACTAATCCTCACGAGCCTTGAAGTTAGGTAAATTGATCTGGGTTATTTTAGGTCAACCTATTTTTTTATAAAAAGATTAAAAATATTTATTATTTTAAAAAAAATAAAAACAAAAAACAAATTTTAACCTTGTTTTTCCTGAGTGACCGGGTTGTTGATGATTTTCAATTGTATTTCTATGTTTAGAGTTGATGATTTAGTTTTATTGAAGAAATTTAGACAATTATTTACTAAACATCTGTGAGAATATTAGAAAACAAGAGTACTATCAAAGAATTTTAAGCATTTGTGACCAAATATTTTTTAAAAAAAAAATTATGATCTCAAATTCTGTTTTTGGAGCTGATAATTTTTTTCATTAAATAAAGTATAAATTGACATCATTTTTTCCCAAAGGCATTAAACCTAAAACATCAACAAGGACAAACAAAAAAACAAAATAATTCATGGAAAAAAAATAACAAAAATCATTAAGCAAGCTCAATATTTAACGTGACTAAACATCTCAAAGCTTGATTCATTGATGGATTTTGTTTGAACTCCATTAAACAATCCAATATTTAAGTTTTAATATATTTAAATATATGTAATTCAAAAGGGTGTTATGGTACTTATAACATATAGATATGGATTATGTATGAATTAATATATTTAAATCTTAATCAATAAAATTTTGATATCTATTAAAAAATTAAACTCACCCACTAGATTCATATTGACACTTATGATAGAAAAATAAAAATATTGATATCGAATTGAAAAGGAAGAAAATATGAAGAAATTTTTTCAACTATATACTTCAAGTCATAATTTCTAGACATGGGTTTATTGTAGAAAATTCTTAAAATTAATAAAAACTTCAAATCATAAGTAGTTTAAGTTACATATTGAATATATTTTTTTGGTAAGATGTAAAGTAAAAAAAAAAAAAAACTCATATCTTATACCAGATCAACACATATCAAAGTTCTTCAAATTGTTCAAAAATTTATGATAGTATAGAAGTTCATTTATATATTATTTAATCCCTTATAAATTTAAGTCATTTGTCTTAATAAAATTATAAAATCAAATAAG
>Ga0325400_1007912_pt1 | contig 10179 bp, 8 predicted proteins | sample PopdelMetagenome_2_FD_205662 | JGI IMG/M metagenome (GOLD analysis project Ga0325400, IMG submission 205662) | Populus deltoides microbial communities from Bellville, Georgia, United States - Xylem-PdKOR-R1 | ecosystem: Host-associated > Plants > Phyllosphere > Stem > Wood/Secondary xylem...
AAAAGCGTTACAGAACCATATCCATCACCGATCTCAACTACCATTGTCGTTGAAATTTCAGTATTGTGTCAACTCGGAGCAGTTTCTTCACGACAAGTTACGAAGGGTTAAAGCAAGCGGATGTGATGGATATGTTCAATTCCATTGTCGACTCTTATCATCTATTGCTTTTTGTTCCTCTTCCTTTCCCTTTATTTATTCTAACATTCATGATCAGTTCAATCTGATTCACGATAACATGACCTTTGCAGTCCTAGTTGAATCTTAGCCATGGAACAAGTTGACAACATGTGATCGGTTGAAAGCATTCTTAGGCTTTAGCCATACTGATTGGCAAGCTGGATTGAACATTCCCACTGGGTCACGGCTCATGTACTGCATATAGCTGTGATCACATGTTTTATACCAAACTGTAGCAAGCAGGAATAGAATCCTTGGACAGCATGTTTGTGTAACAGTACCATCTATGATGCTGTCAAAGATTCCACTTTGTAACATTCAAGATGCTTCTTTTTTGGTTCATCAATCCTGCATTTCTGGATTTTGAAGATTGAATGAATTTTTGATGGCAGTTGCAGCCCTCACTCAAAATCTAGATAAAGTTCAAACACTGGGCATACCTGTATCAGTTGCGTTGGTTAATGTTCCAGGACAAAAATGATAGATATAGAAGAAACAAAAACGTGTTTAGTTGAAGAGATAGAGATTGATTGAGATATGAAATAAATTCATTTCTGAACATTTCTAGAATGAATTTCAGTACTTTCAAAACAACCAAATAATACATGGAAACATGCTATCTTCATCTCTCTTGTCCAAGATAGCAACTAAAATGGACACCATGGGGCAGTTTTATTATAGTTTCTCACAAATTATTTCATCTCACTGATATTATCGCAGCTACCAAAGCTGGCTAATCAGAGATTGGTTCATCATATGCAATTCTGAAATATGGCCATTTCCCTTTTGTTTTAAAGACTTTGTTGAGATATTAGCAGAGCAGAATCCATGCTTCATGTTTTCCAGGCATTCAATTTGCACGTGCTAGCATTAATTTTGTGGACCAGCAAACTTAATGAGAGTTTCTCATCACCAAACAGTATCAACCATCACCCACCTATGATATTTACTCTTTAATTGTTCAGTATATTACTCAAAGTGGAGATTGATAATGAAGAAACCAATTATAGTAATGAGTAGATTGACCAAACAAATTTGATGAAACAAAAAAGGGTAAGCTGGAAATTCCACGAAGGAGAGAAGAGGGATTACAATAACTTGAATAAACAAGAAAAAGCACAAAAAATGTTGATTCTTATTGCATCCTCATTAAAGAGATGAGGAGGAATTATAGCCAACAGCTTAACAAATATGGCAAGAAAATATAAAGATCATGAAGATAAATAATTTCCAATGGCATTCGTAATCACAATAGTAAGATGAAGTTGCAATGTTGTCGGCAAGCACAAAAAGAAAACATTAATTACAGGGATCGTCTATGAGCAGCAACCAGGGCAACGAATCAAGCCATTCTCATTGCAATCTGCGCACCTTCTCAGTTGCTCTTCTTCTTCATCAAACACTTTTCTACTTCCATTACAATTTGGACATGGCACAAACCTTGCGTCCCCACAACCCTCGCAAACCAACCTTGGATCTTGAACAGGAAAACCTTCGAACAGCTTTGCCAATTCACCAGCTTCATTTAGCTGCCTGATTTCCTCCACGCCACCAATATGATTTCCTCTAACAAAAACTCGTGGCAAGATCATTGATTTCCCTTTAAGCAAACTTTGCAGCTCCTTTCTATATGTGGAATCCATTGAAATATCTCTTTCATCAACTGCAACTCTGAAACCTCTGAATATCATTCTAACTGCACAACAATCCTCATAAGTCTTTCTGATTCCTCTCAAACTTGTAAAATACAGAACAATTTTTCCATCTTTATCGTTCAAAAAGGCCCCCTTTTTACTTGATAAAGTATCACTCATGGAACTAGAATTCACTGGTGTTGCATCCTTGGACTCTTTGTCACACCCCAATTGCCTTGATGACAATGCACGCATGTAACTTGAAGCCACATTAGGATCCATCTTTGAAAGCAATGATTCCTCAGACAAATGCTTCCATAATGGCTTTGACAATGAAACAGGCTTTTCAGCAACTATTTCTTCAAACTTCAGTGAGTCAAAAGAATCATGCAGCTTTTTAACAAACTTATCAGAACCCGGATGATGAAAAGAACTAGCTTTTGAGACGAACTCAATAGAATGACCAGAAAGTGAAGATCTTGGCTTAAAAGAGTTGTTCATTTCAAATTCAAGCTCATCATTCTCGTCAAGACCATCCATGAGCTCCCAAGTGTTAATGACAGAGTCAGGGGATAGAGACTCACAAGGGTCTTGATTATTTTGTGTTTTATGTGTCTTTTTGGTAGATTTTCTTGGTGCTTGTGGCTGATCAAAGGATTTTTGGGTGTTCGCGTTGGGGTCAATGAGGACAAGAGAGCCATAAGTGGTGGAAGTTAGAGACACAAGGTGATGAGAGTCACCTTTTCTTGAAGGTGGGTGGTGGACTAACGGGGTTTGAAGAGATAGAGCTCTAGGGACAGTTGGTGAAGAATACTGTGGAGAAAACATGGAGTTATCTTTAGAAGGAGAAGCATAAGATAACGTCTCTTCAGGATGGTGATTCTTTGTGAGGAGGGTATTTGGTCTTGAAGCAGAACAGCCCATGAATGAAGAGAAATGGATGTCTCTGTCTCTCTATAAGCTGCTTCTCGCTTGCTCAACTTTTTTGGTTTGGTTTTGCTTGTTGGAGAGCTTTTGCTTTCTCCAGGCTTTCTCTTGCTTTTTTGGTTCGAGTTTTAGGCCTGTGGCTTTGTCGGTTTGAGAGGGTGATGGAGAGAGCTCTAGAGGCAAGTTCGGAGAAAGAAGAGTGTGCGTGCTGGTGACAGAGAGCTTTCATGGGGGTTGGAAGTGGAAGATAGATGTCGTTAAAGCTGTGGAAAGTAGATTTGGAGGTTTTTTTTTTTTTTTGTGAATTGATTAAGGATAAAATGTTTGGTGTTTTCAAAGTTGGGTTTTATCAGATTAGGTGCTAAATTGGGAAATAAAATTTTAACCAAAGGATAAGATTTATCTTGGGCAGTCATGTTGATAATCCGTAGTGTTTAAGATCTATCTCTTTGTCTTCTAAATAAGTTCTTGTTCGATTTTGAAATAAAATTACTTTATTTATTAATCTCAGTTCAAAAAGATATTTAATTGATTTATTTTTATATAAATTTAAAAAAAATTAATTTGAAGTTGGCTTTGCTGACTTAATTAAGACCATGTATGATTTTCTTACATGATATATTTTTAAATTTTAAAAATTTAAAAATATATCATTTTAATTTATCAAAATCAATCAAAATTAACTTATTTAAAAGTTAGTCGGGCTTAATTAACTTTAGAAATTACTACCAGTATTAATTTTGATAGAAAAATTTAAATGTTAATCTAAATCTTTTATTATTATTTTTATTATCTAACGTTATTTTAAAAAATACTTTCCATGCTGAAATATATTTAAATAATATTTTTTATTTTTAAAATCAACGTATGAAAATAATTTAAAATATATAAAAATTAATTTTTAATAAAAAGTAATTTAAAAATTAAATGTTAATCTAAATCTTTTATTATTATCGTTATCATCTAATATTATTTTGATGCATTTCGGCATAAAAAGCATTTTCAAAAGTAACCACAACCACAACCACAACACAATTACAACTATAATCATATTCTTATATAGAAAAGCATTTTTAAAAACAATTACAAACATACAATCTATATGATCATAATTTAAAATGTTTTTTTAAATATATTAAAATAATATATATTTTATTTTTAAAAATTTAAAGAAACATAATTTATATCGGTCATCACGCTTAATTTATAAGGCGGCAGATGCTAAGAGAATGATCGCCCATACATAGTTTATAAAATAAAGAAAAAAACATTATGATAAATAAAGAAGATTAGAAGCAAAGCAAGTACAATCACCGAATGATCGTGCCTGCATCTTATTTTGCTTGTTCGTTAATCAGGCATCGAGACAACTTATTCATACTCGTGTGCCTTTTAGAGGGGCCACAATAACTTCCGGTTTTAATCGAAATTATTACACCGATTTTGATCGATGGATATGAATTTAATTTGATTTTTTTAAAAAAATATTAAACTAAATTCTAACTAGGTTGAACGAGTAACAAACAATCGACTCACCATGTTAGCTCTAGATTGATATTATTACATATCTATGTCGAGATCAAATCTTAAATACCTTCCTATCTTGTTTTAATTCATTTTTTCCTTATCAATTCCACACCGGAGCCAATTTCTTTAGGGTTTTCAAATCATATTATTTCAATTAACTTGATTGATCACATGTATTTGTAGTTCAACTTAGCATGGCTATTGATCTCTGTTTTATTTGTTTTAATTATTATTATTTTAGATTAATATGGATGTCCGGGTCAGCTTGTGTGAACCTCGACTAATTCCACAGGCTCTGAAGGTAACGACCATGTAAACCTCCAGTGGTCCTGAGGTTCGTGGGACTCGAACTGGTGACTTCTAGGGAACAAATCCAGGACCTGACCAGTTAAACTACACCCTTTATAGTTATTTCTTTTAATGGCATGAGCATCAGAGAAAATAAAATAATAAAAAAAAGCTTTCTAGATGGACATGAGATAAAGGTGTGTTTGACATTGTGTTTCAGAAGCGTTTTAAAAATTTTAATTTTATTTTTATTTTTTTCGTTGCTTCAAATTAATATTTTTTTGATGTTTTCATATCATTTTGATGTTTTCATATCATTTTGATGTGCTGATGTCAAAAATAAATTTTTTAAAATTAAAAAACATTATTTTGATGTGTTTTGAAATGAAAATTTTTTTAAAAAACAATAATTACTACACTTTTAAACATACTCGAAATGTAGGGATTGAAATAATAATTACTTTTTTAAATTTTTTTAACTAGAAAATACTTAAAAAATAATATTTTTTATTTTTATAAATTTATTTTTAATATCAAACGAAAAGGTGCGTGGCGGGACATCTTAAAATTAACTTTCTATGATTGGTTCTTAGTTCCAAGATGAAGATGGATTGAAGGGCTTTTCAGGGAGCTTCAAATGCAGGATCCCAGCTCGAAATAGTGCTTCCAACCAGGAAGAAAAGGAAAGAAAGTCGTGATCCGAGGTCGAACCTAAACCTGTGCTCATAACGATGACAAGGGATGTATGGATGAATTTTTGCTGGGAATTTGAGTTCCCACGCTTTTTTCTCCTCTGTCTCCAACTCTCTACTATTCACACCATCCACTCTGAGCATCCGTTACCAGACATAACACAACTTGATTGCTAGGGCATCGGCAATTTCAGTCACTAGTTTTTTTGTGAAATTTCAAGAGTCAGGAACCCTGGCAAGTATTGGTCAGGAGGCTTTAGCAGAAGAAAATCATGAGCAGCAGCAGCAGCAGCAGCAGCATTTGCCCAGAAAATCATGATGGATCCAAATTAATCCGTGTCTCTGTGTGCGTACACTAGTCACGACAGGCACCCTAACAAACAAGCTGAAATGGACACATGACAAATTTGCTGGGCCACCATAGCCAGTAAACATAATTGCCCAGAACAGACCACGATTCATTATTTTGCAAAGGTCGAGGTCGAGGTGGTTGAGTCATTGTCATGCAATGCCCACTTTATTGCTCTTTAACCCTTTAAACTTTGAAAAAAGAAAAAGAAAACCTTAAGAACCTAGCAGCACTCGTGCACTCTGTAAATTGTGTCTCATCTTAGTTTGCTGGAAAAACCAGGAATGATTCCATGCTTGATTCCTCTACTTGTTACCTTTGATCATATCAGGCCCCCTACTTTAAATTGGATCAAATAAACTCCTTTGCTTCCATTAAAGGTGATACGAGCCCCTTAATCTAACTTTATTACCACATAAGTGGCCAGTTGGATGCCATGGGTTATAGTATAATTGGAAAAAGGGTACCATACCATATTTAATTGAATGAAAAGGGGTTGATTTGGAACAAGTTAAAGTGAAGGACTTGATTTGAAGAAAACCACAGAGTAGAAGGACCAAATGTGATTTCAGCCCGTCTAGTGTTTTTGCCCTTTTTTCAGAATCTAGCCAATCTAGTTTTGGTGATCTATAAAATTATTGACTTGCAGGCTTGCAGCACATGCAATAATTATTTTTGTACCGTGGACCAAAATTAGTTCGTACAATAATTTCTTTGTCCTTGGCTAAAGCTGCAAGACAGGAATTAATGAGCCTCGTTAATATAAAACTCTGGGGTCTTTTTTACTTTTTTTTTTTGCAGCAGCCCAGCCACATTCATGGTAGATCCGGGCAACGCCAATGGCTAGAAGGAAGATTGCACCTACAGAACAACTAATTGATGATTATTTAGTCCCTCAGTTTGAATGCATTTATAATGCAGCCCTTCATGTTTGAAAATATGGATTTTGTTTCCTTGACTCCTGGTCACCTAGCCTTATGAGAGCATTTGTTGGTGTTTTTCTTTATCTGAGAATTTTTATTCTTAGAGAAAAACCTCCATGGTTAGGGTTCGCAGGAAAATCAGTAGACTCTTCAAGAAGACAGCAGTCAGCAAGAGTAAACGGACTGTTATATATTTTCAAATATAAAGATTAGATTATAAATGCATTCCAAACTCAAGAGTCTAAACTCTAAAGTGTAATTTATTCTTTCTCAAACTGCAATATCTTCAAGTTTGGCATCGTCCACCACCTGGTTCAAGTCTTCTGAATAAGACAATGCTGGCCCTGCATACCGACATAGACAAGAAACAATCCTTGCACTATATGAAGATCAATAGAGATTTATTCCATCTTGCTCTCGTTGTCTGCTACTCGAAAGGCATTCTTGATATTATAATAATAGTTGCTTTTTAAATGTTTAATATTTAAAAATATATCAAATAATATTTTTTATTTTTTTAAAATTCATTCTTGATATCTAACATCAAAACAGTTTAAAAACTTTACCGCAAAAACAAACTGGATTAAACTGGCGCTCTCACACACACTTGGCAAATTCAAAATTGTCAAAGGCTGCTGCTATAGCAAATACTAGAATCTAGTTACAAAGAGTTGATGATTCAAAGATTGGCCATATGGTACAACCACCTCATAGCTCAAGCCCCTCCTATTTTGGTAACTCCAAACGATATAACATTTGTAACATAGAAAAAACTTAGAGATGCTATAGTTTTTTTATATATGTTTTTTTATGAGCATTGTAGGGGTTGAGAGTTGTCATTTCTTGCGAGCCAATGCTGCAGCAATTCCACCAGCTATCAGTCCCACGGCAGTAGCAGCGATGCCTATTCCAATAACACCATCTGCATTTTGACAGACACATTTCGGTATTGTTTAGATAAATCCCTGTGAAATTTATTCAGATAGATGTTATCAGCTCTAATGAGAGTAAAAAAATTCAACGTATGAGCATGCCTTTAGCAACTCGATCTTCAAGTGTCTTCTTCAGGACCAAAGCCTGCCTCCAATCAGGTGCAATCTACAACAAGTTGAAATTCAGAATAAAGAACCAAAAATGAAAAGAAAACAGTATGCATGCACACACAAACAGAAGAGACCTCCAAACACTGGTCCACCAGCTGCCTGCTCCTTGAATATTCACCACTTCTGTAATATCCCACGGCCAGAAGATAAATCTTCTCTCTCTGTAGCAAAGGGGGGCTACTATTTGCCAATGATGCTGCAAATAACAGGGTTTTTAGTTCAAGAAAGAGCATGCAATTATAAATAAAGATATAGAAGTTAGAATCAAAGAGAGTAAGCACAACTTAAAAAGGAATTTGCTGACAAGAAGAAGCAATTACATGAAAGAGGTGATGATTTATCGATGAATATTGACAGATCAAGGACTGTCAGTTCCTCAACTACATAGAACTCATTAGGGGTTCACTGTCATGCCCACAATTTTCTTTACCTTTTCTTCTTAAAATACTTCCTTCTTTTTAAGAAAAGATTTCTCCAATATTCCTGCTATGGGTAGCTAGTTCATAAAGATAACATTTTCATTTGCTTACAATGAGATACCAAATGAAGTAAGAAGATACTGAAAATATTCCATCATCTGCAAAACTGTAGTAGTAGCAAGCAATGGACTTCCTAAATGATTTTAAAACTTTCAGTAAGAACATTATCACTTAAGACTCCAAATCTAAATTCTTACAACAACGGGGATTATGGGTGAAGCAGAATAACAACTACTGACATAATCATGGTGGCTGACAAGGCAATCTGTCCTCACAAACTAATGAGGATTTTGCCTAAAAATACATACCCCAGATAAACTGCAAGAAAATTTGAAGAAAATGAGAACCCTAAAATTATGCAGCAGAATGCCATCCATTTTCTCCAATTACCATGCATGCCTATACACTGCTTTCCTCATCAATAAAGCCTTTCAAAGTGAACCACACATTTCAATATTTAGCCGCTGTACCTAAAAACCTGAAGCTTAAAATCTGTTTCAAATCATCAACTCCTTGCCACCAGCTTCACTATTCTCCAAACATGTTCAGATCTTGAACAATTTACACATTTTGCACCAATTAACCCTAAAATCCCCACTTACTCCGTTTTCAAACACAATGGGCAACTTTATCTAATTTGTCCTACGTGATGGCATCGAATGATGAAGTTGGAAGAGAACACAATTTAAGTCGCTCACCTTCAAGCATAGCTATCCCACGCTGCACATCTTCTGGTTGTTTAGAGTGAACAAGAGCCCATGACAATCGCATTATGGTATCCCTTTTAAGTTCCTCTGAGTCACCCTCAGCAGCTTCTGCAACCTCCCTCTCACAGCCCTGGCATCAAAAGAACAGTGATAGCCAAAATACGAAATTATGGAAAAGTTAAATAACCTATAAATTCATTGCTTGCAAAAACTTAAAGGTCCACCAGTATTTTCTAAACAGCAAAGCTGACATAAAAGCTAAGACTTGAGAGAAAATGAAACACACATCACATCCAGAGAAAAAGCATTCCCACCTCCTTTCCGTTTTCTATTAAAACTATTCGCATTTCTCATGCTAAATGTAGCTGTTACATAACTCCTTTAGCAAACTAAAACACTGAAGTTATTGAATCTAAATTCAGGTGAACATGTAGCAGTGGGGCATAACAAGAGCAACACGTAAAATATCCAAAAGCAAAAAACAGTATGACATAATTCCATTCCCAAAATAAAAAAAAAATGACACTAACACACAAACTTTCAATCACACAAAATTGGATGATTTACAAGACTCGATAGGAAATGTCTCCAAAATAAATAAGAAGAATGAATTGAGGATCTTAAAGGGATACAAAGACCATACATTAAAGAAAAGCGAATCAGCTCCCGTGGATCTTTATTTTAGCAAAATTGATTTCCATTGCACCTTACTTAAAAACAAAAAACCTGTATTCTCTATCATGATTTTTTCACTCTTTCCTCGCATTCCTCTCATATTCAACATCAATCACCAATCCATGAATAACCCAGAAGAAAAATCTTCAAAAAGCATTACCAAGTTTTAATCTTTCTCTCATAGCAATATTAAAAACCCCCAAAATTTCTTGAAGTACAGCATGATTAAGCAGTCTAACATGTGTAGAGCATGAACTCTGAGTCTACATATCTTAAAATTAACAACTTTTACTAAATTTTCAAGCCCAAAATGACAAATAACAAAATTCTGGAAAACCCACAATTGTACTTACAGTAATGATGTCACGGTCGCACCATGGGATATGATCGACGCCGGTGAAGAAGGAACCGACGGACTCGAAGGCCCCTCTGATCTTCGCTTCCATTAAATGATGATTTGAAGAGGTTTTGGTGTGTTTGTTGAAGGTATGTTTTTATATTCAAGGTTTGCGTTGGGTTTAGTTTGGATTATGTATGTGGTTTTGTAGGCAAGAAAGCTTGCAAGAGGGGATGAGGATGGAGAGGAGAGACCAAGGATTAAGTAACTGACTTTTGTTTCTGTGTGTGTTTTTTTCTCTAATTTCAATTTTATGAAAAATATGGAAAGTGACAGTTGTTAATTCTTTTTTTTTTTT
>Ga0325400_1007914_pt1 | contig 10178 bp, 5 predicted proteins | sample PopdelMetagenome_2_FD_205662 | JGI IMG/M metagenome (GOLD analysis project Ga0325400, IMG submission 205662) | Populus deltoides microbial communities from Bellville, Georgia, United States - Xylem-PdKOR-R1 | ecosystem: Host-associated > Plants > Phyllosphere > Stem > Wood/Secondary xylem...
AGAAGGATTAGGCGCGTTAGAATAATATGGGCATGCATGCTAACATATCAAAATAGATTGATTGAATTGTAAACTATAAAAAACTATAAGGATCAAATGTAAAAGAAGAGGGCAAAAATAACAGTGAATGAACAATACAATGTATGTGAGTGTATAATATTTTTATAACAGTAAAATGCATATGTTTTAGTTATTAATTTGTTAATATTTTTTAGGGTAACTATATTATATTATTTATATATAATAATCATGATATACTTATAGAGTAAGTAGTAAAATTATAAAACGAAGAAACAAGTTTTAAGATACTCATTTCGGATCGTTGTTTATATATATATTCATTTAAAATAAATAAACTCAAAATGTTCACTACCCATACTGTTTTTTATCAGCATTTTTTATATATGTTCCGATAGTTAGTTATTCTACCATTATTATCATTATTATTATTCACAATAACCAAAAGATAAAATAGGTCACGTAATATATAATTTATTACCAAAAAAATTATTAATCTCATAACGGAACATTATACATAATCACAATTATTGTTATCAAAATCAAACCAAACCTTTAAGGCCTTTTTTTTTTTAATGGAAAGTGGTTATGAAAATTAGTTAACGGAAAACACTTCCAGTCAAAGAAACATTTAACTTGGTTTTCAGGAAAATATTTTTTTTTATTTTGGATGGAAAACACTTTCCAGAAGTTGTGAAAAATTTAGAAGTATCATATTATTTGTTGATTATATCAAATTTGGCCCTCAAACTTTTGATTGCTATATATATTTTGTTTTGAATATTTTTTATTTAATTTCATCCTTTAAATTTTGATTTTTATATTAACTTTGATCCTTATTTTTATGATTGTTATTTGCTTTTCTCTTATTATTTTTAATTGAAAATTTTTATCTATCAAATTTGGTCCTTATTCTTTTGATTGTTATTTATTTTATTTGAAATAATTTATGAAATTATTATTATTATTATTATTTTAATTCCATCATCTTTCAATTTTTTTATTTGTTAGATTTGATTTCTATTATTTTGATTATTATTTATTTTATTTGAGATAATTTATGAAATTATATTTTTTTTCAATTTTATTCTCATTCAACTTTTTAATTTGTAAGATTTGTTCCTCATTATTTTAATAAACTTGAAAAAAAATAAAACATTAATAAATTATTTTCCAGCTCATTTTTCATGACATAACTAAATACTGAAAAGTGTTTTCCAATTTATTTTCCATGACACTACAAAACATCAAAAAATAATTTACTTTCTCGAAATTTACTTTTAAAAAAATATTTTTCAGTAAATAAACATGACCTAAATAAACAAAAATCCCTAGTCATCCATTTAATGATTCATTCGGTGAGCAATCTATTAACTAAACACGTAACTTGTTAATTATCCAAACAAAACACTAACAAATGCCACTAAAGTATTGGAGCAACATTAAAAAAATAATACTCATTATAATAGTTTATTTTAGTTTAACCCTTCAATAATTCAATTTTTTATTTAGTTTTTCTTTTTAAATTTATTTTTAATATTAGCTTACTTTGAGATTTATAATTTATTTTTTTATTTTTTTATGTGAAAATATATATACATATTATAGATTTAGTTTTATTTTTTTTTTCAATTTCAATCTTCAATATGAAAGTAAGGCTTCATAGTTTTATGGTCTCGTATTTTTATTTAATTTTTTCTGTGGTCTCATAAATTTATTTTCTCTCTTAATTTTAATCTTCAACACTGGATCTATTGAAAATAAAATTTTATAATTCTATTTATTTATTTTTTATAAAGTTATTTTAGTTTTATGATCTAAGCGCGAGTTTAATAAGTTAATATAGGTTGCCTTGGGTTATTTTTTTGTTCTTTTTTAATTGATTTTCTTATTGATTTCATCATTTAACATTGAATTAATTTGAAATTGAATTTCATAATTTTTTTTATTTGCTTTATATGAGGTTAACTAGATCTCATGATTCAGAATGTGGGTTTGGTAAGTTAATCAAAGTTGATTCAAGTAGTTTTTTTTGTCATTTTTAATTTAATAAAAAAATTTCAATTTCATTTTTTAATACTGGATTGATTAGAAATTGATCTTCATAATTTATTTTTATTTGCTTTTTATAAAGTTGTTATAGTCTCATGACCAAGTCATAGAATTTGTCAGGTTGAACATATAAAGTTGATCCAATATATCAGAATATTAGTGTTTTTTAAAAAATAATTCAATATATTATCATATCAAATTTTTTTTAAAATATTATCTAATATATATTATATTTTAAAATTATTATTAATATTTTTATTAAAAACACGTTATCAATAGTTGAATAGTTTTTTTATGTTAAATAAAAGTTGATCAGACAATAATATAGTAATAATTATATATTTGTTGAAATAAGTAGTGGTCTCTTGGTTGGCACACCTTCCCCTTATGGTTGGCGTCAGAATAGTAACAACCTCACGTCACGTGTATACAAAGGAAGAATTCAGTGTTTTTATATTATTATTTTTTTATTAAGAGTCACATGACAAGTATCTCGAGCCATTTAGGTTCTGCTCTTCCTCCTTGATTAATTGTTCTTGTTTTTTTTTTTTTTTTTTCCTTTCTAAATCTATTGATGTATTTAATTTTATGCCACGCTTTATTGTTATTTCTTGGGTTATCAACAGATACTTCATTTCATTATGTAGTTTTTTTTCTTTATTGATGTCTCTTTTTATTTATTTAATTTGTTACATCAATGGTATATAGGTGGATAATAGTTTTATGGGGTTTGCAAGTTCTTATAAATAATTTGTGTACATGTTGATTCTATAATTATATTTTTTTAAAATAATAATTCTATACTTGTATTTCTCTTTGTTTGGAAAAGAAAAACTCTTGAAGTTGAGCCCAACTCATCCGATTAGGGCATGGGGACAAAGTGTATAATAATCCGAGCTCCAAACAACGGGAACTCAAATTTGTCCAATCCCATCCCGTTTCCAGGTCCACTTTTTAATAACTAAATTCGATTTGGATCATTGCGTTTTGCCCGTCAAGATATGAGATTCGAGTCATAAGTAGTGGCGGCTTTATTTAAAATCGATGCTAGAGTAAACGAGCCATACTCTTGCAACTAGCTTGGGTTTTGTTAACAGCATCAATCAATCTGAATCATAGAAGTTAACCAAGCTAGAGGCTAAGAAACCGAGGATTCAACTGATGTAATACATTGGATCAGGTAGCTTGAATGTCCGATTGCCGACACTAGTCCCCGGGAGATCACTCCACTGATCACCAATGTTCCCGATGATTCTGTATCCTTTCTTCTCAAGCTTTGCCCTTTCACTTGATTTATAAAACACCGCTGTCTTCCCTGAATAAGATGACGACCTGCATGCCACCATGATCAGTGACCAGCAAAATGATCGAATTAGAGAATTATATCTCTCCAGATCAAGACTCTTTTCAACATGAAACAATATGTTTGCATCAGCATGAAAAACGCCTTCACTTATTTATTTAGTTTTAGATCAGCAATAATAATAGATTTAATAAGGTTCATGGGAACTGGGCAAAACCAATACGATCAATCTTAACTAGGTTGCAAGATTAGTCTCAGGCCTGGAATACCCTTGATTAAACCCCAAAGAAATCAGCAAACATGATATATATATAAAAAGGGTTGGCTAACCATTAGGTTAAGCCTCCCAATTATTCCTACTTCTTCGTTTACTGTTTTTCATTTCAAGTTTCGGGTTGATCCTCCACCCTCAGCTTGAGGGGGCATATTATAGAATGTACTTATATAGGAAATATTGTATATAGTAAATATTGTAGACATACTCTTGTGTGGTAACCTCCACCGTTACTATTGTATATTGCCCTACATATATATATATATATATAGAAAGGGTTGGCTAACCATTAGGTTAAGCCTCTCAATTATTCTCAACTCTCCCAGATGTGATACCCAGCATTCTTCAGATTGTTTGATGTCACTGCCCTTTGGTCTTCAGACCTTCTCGTTAAGAACACAACTTTGAACCTAATTGACAATAATTTCCAGTATAACTTCAGAGATTCTGGCAATGCTAGGGCTTCGCCCGTGAAAACCCACTGGTTGAACGCCGTGGAATTGTAAGGCTCCGCCCTATTATTTTTGTTAAGCCAAAGCAACAAATCACGTCAATCAACAGCAAATTAAAGAAAACAAAGCATAATTATTTTTTTTTGAATAAGTTGATATATTAAAAGGGCTAACCAGAAGGTAGCCAAAAATAAGATACACGAAATAAAAGCATAAAAGAAAAGAAAAGAAAAGAGAGTCACAAAAACAAAAAGCAAATACAAAAGAAAAGAAAAAGAAAGTCAACAAATACATAACCGAAAAAGAACATCAAGATTGAAGAAGCTGATACGTCATGCTTAAAGCCTTGATTTGGTGTTTGGCCAATCTATAATACCTTCAAGTCCCATAATTAAAGTAGTGCCAGTAGCCATGAAGAACTTATCAGCAGACTTGAGCCAATTTGAGAGGCAATAAAGAATTAAGGAGAAACTGTCTTCGAAGGTTGCAGCTCCATCATTGAAGATTACCTTGTTCCTCATAAGCCATATACTCCAGCTAACACAACAAGAAAGCAAAGACCAAGCCTTACGTTGGAATTTTCCAAATACTAGGTTGAGCCACTAATATAAAAGATCATCCACACAGCAGGGAAGACAACCACTAATACCCCACCAATCTAAGAATTTCATCCATAATTTCCACACTGGTCTACAATAGAGGAGAAGATGATTTGAAGTCTCAATTTTATTTTCACAAAAGATACAAAAGGCTTGATCAACTGGGATTATATTGCGGCAAAGTAAGAAATCCTTAGTGCATAATCTATTCTGAACAGCTAGCCAAAGAAAAGATTGAACCTTAGGACGGACCCCTTTTTGCCATATCAAAGCCTTAAAAGTTCTAAGCCCTAGATTCACAATTCTATCAATAAGTAAAGAACAAGTTTTAACTGTATAACCTCCATCTGTTGAAGAGGACTAAACTTTCTTATCTGAAGTTGTTGCCTTTAGCCGAAAGCTTTCTAGAGATGAGAGAAGATAGACAACCTACTCAGTTTCAAAGAGAAACAATTGTCTCCTCCAAGCTAACTCCCACTTCCATTCCCTTTGCTCCCAATTTCCCATATCAGCAATTATGGCATTCAATTTAGTGGAAAGAATATAGAATCGTGGGTAAATGACTTTTAATAGAGAGCTATTAAACCAAACATCAGACCAGAACCGAGTTAGAGAGTCATTTCCTACTACAAATCTATAATTATTGGCTAAAGCTGAAGAGACAAAGTCTGTTGAAGTCATAAGGGATGAGATGTCCCTCTAGATACAAGACAATCTTCTACTAGAAATAGGAAAACCATTTTCAAATACCGGCTTGAATTTGTTGAATACCATCTTCTTCCATAGCTCATTACCAAGAAGAAATAGCCTTCAAATCCACTTGAAAAGCATTGCTTTATTCTTGGCTATCAATGACCCAATACCAAGGCCACCCCTATCCTTATCTCTAACAACCACATTCCATTGGACTTTGCAAATTTTTCTCATTTTAACAGTTCCCGACCATAAGAATTTACGTTGGATGGAAGTAAGTAAGCGACACATACCTTTTGGCATAAGGAAGATGGACATGAAGTACAAAGGAAGAGAGTTCAACACACTTTTGATAAGGCAAATGCGACCGGCCATGCTCAACATTCTTCCTTTCCACGGAGTTTCTTTCGAAACTTATCAATGATGGGTTTCCATGTTGAAATCCTTCTAGGATCAGACCCCAAAGGCATACCCAGGTAGTTACATAGAAGAGAATCATGCCTACAGAAAACTGATTTTACAAACTCATCCAAGCAAGAGTCATCAACATTGATTCCTATAAGAGAACTTTTAAAAAAATTAATGTGTAAACCTGAGCATGGAGTAAACCACCTTAAGACTCTCTTAACTGACTGAAAGGCATGAGACTAGGTGGCATAAAGACAAGAGTGTCATCTGCATATTGTAGGTGACTTAAAAAGTTATTAGAGCCAAAATTAATACCCGAAAGATGTTTGAGGTTGCCGCACGTTGAAAGAGAACAGATAGACCTTCAGTAGCAATATTAAAAAGGAAGGGAGATAGGGGATCACCTTGCCTAATACCTCGCCCCATTTTGAACTCTGGGGAAGGAGAGCCATTGACTAAGACTGAAACTTGACCAGTAGACAAGCAGGAGGAAATCCACCCTCTCTATTTAGTACCAAAACCCATGTAAGTCATCACCTCATCAATGTAATCCCATAGAACTGAATCAAAAGCTTTTTGAAAATCAACCTTGAATATGAGACCTGATCTTCGACTGCTTTTTAGATCATAAACCACTTTATTAGCTACCATAAAACCATTAACAATTTGTCTGTCTGCTATAAAAGCAGTCTGATTATCACTAATCAAGTTGCCTATTACTTCCTTTAGTCTGCTGGACAAAATCTTCGCAATAATCTTGTAAATACCATGGATCAAACTAATTGGGCGGTACTATTTGAATTCCAAGGTAACCTTTTTTTTCAGCACCAATGTGATATTGTTAACCCCTTTTGGCATAGGCCCTGTTCTAAAAAATTCAGTGATAAGGTCAAATAAATCTTCTGCAATAAAATCCCAAGTGAGCTTATAGAATTTAAAATTGAAGCTATCTGGAACAGGACTCTTAGAATCATCACAATCCCATACACATCTTTTAATTTCATCAAATTAATAAAGCATAATTATTAATTTGTTGAAAATTGATGATATGCTGGAGTTGTTGGGTAGATACTAATTAATTAAAAGGTCAAAACAATACGTCATTATCATATAAATTAAATTAAATATGAAGACGTCGCTGCAAGCATTGTATCTTTAATAATTTCAAATTGTATGGTATCGTTTTTGCTTCTCTCGTTGTATTGATCTCTTCATTTGTTTTTTTTTTTTTCTTGCACTTAATTATCAAGTAGTAGGTAGCTATAGTTATTGGCTCGCTTTTGTTATCCTCCATGTGTGGAGGATAGCGTGTCATTTGCATTCTCAAGTTTGAACCACTAAAAAAAACAATGGCTAAAAAATCAATTAGCAGTTTTTTCAATCTAAAAATAATACTAGAATCATCAATTTTATTGCACAAAAAACACATAAATTAGTTTTAAAAATCAAAATTAAGTTAAACTTTTTCTAACAAGACCTCAATTAAATTTTTTTCATCAAATAAAACTTATTAACACTAAAAATAATTTTTTTTTATTATGATGAATGATTAATTATATATATATATATGTGTGTGTGTTTTGTGCAATAAAAAAATAATGTGTGTACTATATTATTATTATTATTATTATTATTGAGGGGTTGTAATTAACATCAAATCATTAAAAAAAAAAGTGTGGTATATTGTGCATCGTACGTACCCAAATCCATGTTTGGCATAGTAGGGTAAATTTGAAAGAGTGGTTTCATCAACGTCAAAGACCCATATATCCTTTCCATCTCCAGCCAGCTTGAAGGTTTTAGCATGGGCAAAAGCCTCATCAGTTATGACAGCCGAGTCTTCCCTGTATTGGCTGCCTAACATGTAGTGCCCTACGTAATCTTCACACTCTTCAGGAACTGTACTCCATCCAATCACATTGTTTGTTTCAACAGCTAGTCGCCAACTCAGGCATGACATGCCAGGAATGTGGTGGCCGCCGGAACCCCATTTTGACCTGAGAAGGTGAATCTGGGGGGGTAATAGCTCAGAGGGGAGCCCTAGGAAGTTGCTAAATCACTGCAAGAAAAAAGATTTGCAAAATTAAAGAAGCCATGTTGTTTTGCTGTTCCGTGGAATGCCTCATGTTTCAGATTATTTCTTCAAATAGGGCTTTGGGGTGTTATTTGACCTCAGTTTGGGTTCAAATCTCTTTGGCTGCCCCTGCTGCTGTTCACGATGGACAAAAGGTTGTCTTTCCATGGAGGATTCTTCTTTAAAAAAAAAAAAACAAAAACAAAAACGTTTTCTATATGGTTTAATTGTTCTCCGGAAAAGCGACATAAAGAGAAATTATTTCTTGGATGACGACAATGTCTGAGTTGTCATGAATAATACTAATTAGATTTCGATAGCAGGGAATTGATTCCTCTAGCCCCACAACTTTGTCATCAAACCTTATAATGAGGGACCATTTGATTTTTTTTTATGTAGTTTTTTTTTTTATTGATGTCTTTTTATTTATTTAATTTGTTCGGAAAAGAATTATAATTTTTTAAATAATAATTCTATACTTACTTCTCTTTGTTCGGAGAAGAAAAACTCTTAAAGTTGAGCTAGCCCAACTCATCCGATTAGGGCATTGCGACAAAGTGTATAATAATCCGAGCCCCAAACAACTCGAACTCAAATTTGTCGAATCCCATCCCGTTTCCAGGTCCACTTTTTAATAACTAAATTCCTATCGAGAGATGAACATTAGCAGCTGAAATGAACGTCGATTGAAAATCATGATACGAAATTAGAGAAATTCGATTTGGATCATAGCGTTTTGCCCGTCAAGATATGAAATTCGAGTCATAAGTAGTGGCTTTATTGAAAATCAATGCTAGAGTCAACGAGCCATACTCTTGCAACTAGCTTGGGTTTTATTAACAGCATCAATCAATCTGAATCATAGAAGTTAACCAAGCTAGAGGCTAAGAAACCGAGGATTCAACTGATGTAATACATTGGATCAGGTAGCTTGAATGTCCGATTGCCGACACTAGTCCCCAGGAGATCACTCCACTGATCACCAATGTTCCCGATGATTCTGTATCCTTTCTTCTCAAGCTTTGCCCTTTCACTTGATTTATAAAACACCGCTGTCTTCCCTGAATAAGATGACGACCTGCATGCCACCATGAGTGACCACCAAAATGATCGAATTAGAGAATTACATCTCTCCAGATCAAGACTCTTTTCAACATGAAACAATATGTTTGCATCAGCATGAAAAACGCCTTCATTTATTTATTTAGTTTTAGATCAGCAATTAAAATAGATTTAATAAGGTTCATGGGAACTGGGCAAAACCAATACGATCAATCTTAACTAGGTTGCAGGATTAAGCAAACATGATCATACATACATACATATATATATATATATATATATAGAGAGAGAGAGAGAGAGAGAGAGAGAGAGCTTACTTGAGTATCAGCTTCTCCCAGATGTGGTACCCAGCATCCTTCAGATTGTTTGATGTCACTGCTCTTTGGTCTTCAGTCCTTCCCGTTAAGAACACAACCTTGATCCCAATTGACAATAAGTTCCGGTACAGCTTCAGAGACTCTGGCAATGCTAGGGCTTCGCCCGTGAAAACCCATTGGTTGAACGCCGTGGAATTGTAAGGCTCCGCCCTGTTATTTTTGTCAAGCCAAAGCAACAAATCACGTCAATCAACAGAAAATTAAAGAAAACAAAGCATAATTATTCATTTGTTGAAAATCGATGATATGCTGGAGTTGCTGTTGCGGTATATACTAATTAAAAGGTCAAAACAATACGTCATTAATTATCATATAAATTAAATTATATTAAATATGCAGTCGCTGCAAGCATTGTATCTTTAATAATTTCAAATTGTATAGTATCGTTTTTGCTTCTCTCATTGTATTACATTTGCTTTTTATCTTGCACTTAATTATAAAATAGTTATTGGCTCGCTTTTGTTATTGGTCGAACCAAAGTTTTCATCAATGTAAAAAAATATTATATAGATATTAATAACATGTTTTTTTTTAGTAAAAATGTTATAATATTTTTTATAAAAAATATTATAACATGTTGCTTGTGTGGATGAGGACGTGTCACTTGCATTTTCTAGTTTCAATCACTAGAAAGATAGTTGAAAAATTAAAAAGTAATTTTTTTAATCTATAAACAATATTAGAAGAATTAATTTTATTACAAAAAACACACATAAATTAATAATAAAAACAAAATTACAAGGTAAAAACTTCTTTCATGGAATAAAACTTATTAACAGTACTAAAAATATTTTTTCTTTATCGCTGAAAGAAGTTCAATCAAAAAATTAACTCAACATTGTTTAGCTACCAGCAACATTCATAGA
>Ga0325400_1007915_pt1 | contig 10178 bp, 9 predicted proteins | sample PopdelMetagenome_2_FD_205662 | JGI IMG/M metagenome (GOLD analysis project Ga0325400, IMG submission 205662) | Populus deltoides microbial communities from Bellville, Georgia, United States - Xylem-PdKOR-R1 | ecosystem: Host-associated > Plants > Phyllosphere > Stem > Wood/Secondary xylem...
CGGCCGAACGCGCCTGGATCGACGCCTACCACGCGCGCATCCTGGTGGAGGTGGGCCCGGGGCTGGACGGGCCGGCGATGGAGTGGCTGCGGGCGGCCTGCGCGCCGCTGTGACGCGGGCGGAGGGCGGGACACGGGGGATCGGCCGCACCCCGCCCTCTCGGCATGGCTCGCCTGCCCGATCCGTGATGGTGGCCCTCACGCCGCGACGCAATATTGCGCCGCACAAGGCCCGCGCGAACGATTGAGGCGGGCCGCGAACCATTTCCGGACGTAGCACGATGAAGACTTCCAGCGCCGAGACGCGCCCGCTGACCCGACAGGATGCCCGGACCCTCTTCCTCGCCTCCCTCGGCGGGGCGCTCGAGTTCTACGACTTCATCATCTTCGTCTTCTTCGCGACCGTCATCGGCCAGCTCTTCTTCCCGCCGGACATGCCGGAGTGGCTGCGCCAGCTTCAGACCTTCGGCCTCTTCGCGGCGGGCTACCTCGCGCGGCCGCTCGGCGGCGTCGTCATGGCGCATTTCGGGGACCTGTTCGGGCGCAAGAAGGTCTTCACCTTCTCGGTCTTCCTCATGGCGGTGCCGACGCTGATCATGGGCCTGCTGCCCACCTACGCCACCATCGGCGTCGCCGCTCCGATCCTGCTGCTGGTCATGCGGATGCTCCAGGGCGCGGCGATCGGCGGCGAGGCGCCGGGCGCCTGGGTCTTCGTGTCGGAGCACGTGCCGGCGCGCCGTGTCGGCCTCGCCTGCGGGATGCTCACCGGCGGGCTGACGGGCGGCATCCTGCTCGGCTCGCTGATGGCGACGGGCATCAACCTCGCCTACACCCCCGCCGAGGTGTCCGAGTTCGCCTGGCGCATCCCCTTCGTCGCCGGCGGCGTCTCCGGACTGCTCGCCATGTACCTGCGCCGCTGGCTGCACGAGACGCCGGTCTTCGAGGCGATCCGCCAGCGCGCCGGCACGGGGCGCGAGATGCCGATGAAGACCGTGCTGCGCGGCCAGGGCGCCTCGGTGCTCATCTCCATGCTCGTCACCTGGATGCTCACCGCCGCCATCGTGGTGGTGATCCTGATGACCCCCGCCCTGTTCCAGCGCCTGCACACCCTGGCCCCGGCCGTCACACTCCAGGCGAACGTGGCCGCCACCGCCGCGCTGACCGTGATGGCCGTGGTCTACGGCGCGTTGCTGGACCGGTTCGGCGCGCTGCGTACCGGCCTTGCCGGCGGCGCGATCCTGATCGCCGCCACCTACGCACTCTACTACGGCACGGAGGCGAACCCCGCGAACCTGCTGCCGCTCTACGCCGTGGCGGGCGCCGCGGTGGGGATGATCACCGTGGTGCCCTACGTGATGGTCCGCGCCTTCCCGGCCGAGACGCGCTTCACCGGCGTCTCCTTCTCCTACAACCTCGCCTACGCGATCTTCGGCGGCATCACGCCGCTCGCGGTCTCGCTGCTGATGGCGACGAACCGCCACGCCGCCGCGCACTACGTCGGCGCGGTGGTGCTGGTGGGGATGGCCGCGCTGGTGTGGAACGCGGCGCGCGAGGCCCATACGCCGGCCGCCGTGCCGGGGGATGCGAAGGCGCTGGTGCGGTAAGGCCTGCGCGGGCGGCCCCAGAGGGGGGGAAAGAGGAATTCTTCCCTCCTCTGGACACCCCCCATCATCTTTTCCTGATTCATGGAGAGGCTAGGCGGCCGGTTCGCCGAAGAACCTAGTCCCTCGGCACGGGGGAGGGCCGTGTCATCTCCCCTTCCAGCGACCCGGCGTGATCAGGGTATCCGGCGAAGCGACGAAGGCGGGGTCCAGGGGCCTCCAGGCTCCTGGCGGGAGAGTCCAGAGAGGGCGGCGCCCTCTCTGGCCCATCCTCGTCATGCCTGGGACCGCAGATCGCTCTCCAGCCGCCCCATCACGTCCCCCAGCGCCGCCACCATCGCGGCGGCCAGCGCGTCCGGATGCAGCGGCCGGTCCGGCGGCAGCGGTGCGGTGCCGCGGGCCGAATACTGGGCGGCGACGCGCGTGCCGAACTGGCTGGTGTCCCGCAGCACCACGACCGTCATCGCCGCCACCGCCATGCCGCGGCCGAGGTCGGCGTGCAGCGCCACCAACTCGCTTTCCAGCGTCAGGTCCGCGTTGCCACGCGAGCCGGGGGCGAGGACGGCGGTGAAGAGGCCGGCATCGGTCACCCAGCGGCGCAGCGCCTCCTCCGCCGCCTCGGCGGGCGGGGCGGTCCATTCGGCGTAGTATTCCTGGCCTTCCGTGCCGTCGGGCCGGACGAAGCGCAGCAGGCGGCTGTCGAGGCCGGGGGCGGCGCGCGTCAGGCGCATCAGCACGGTGCGGCGCCCCCGGCCGCGCGGCAGGGCCTCCGCGCGGCGCGGCGCCAGCGGGTAGCGGCGCGGCTCCACGTAGTCCTGGTTCACCACGCCGCAGGCGGCGAGGGCGGCCGGCAGGAGCAGCGCCGTACCAAGCATGATCCGACGTTGCATCAACGCCTCCTCGTGTAATCGGGTGTGGGTGGCGGGGGTGCCAGGAGGGCGGCCCCGGGGGAACGCCGCAGCGATTCCGTCGTGTCGCGCAGGCTGCCGGAGGCCGCGCGCAGGTCGCGCAGCGTCGGCGTCAGGTCGCCGTTGATGTCGCCGATGGTGTTGTTCACGGAGCGCGCCGCCTGCTCCACCTGCCCCAGCGCGGTCGGCAGGCGCTGCAGCCCGGCCTGGAGCCGGTCCATCGCCTGGTTGGCGTTGCGGAGCGTACCCCGCACCTCCGGTCCGTTCACCATGCCCCGGACGTCGGCGATGGTCCCGCGCAGGTCGTTCGAGAGGGCGGCGATGTTGAGGTCCCGCACGGCGGTCCGAAGCGTCTCCATCGTCTCCGTCGCGGCGCGCGACGCCTGGGCCACCTCGCCGTCGTTCACCTGCCGCCGCAGGTCCGACAGCAGGCCCGAAAGGTCCGCCAGGATCTGCTCGATCGGAAGGTTGCTGACGCGCAGCGCGAGCTGCTCCGCCACGGTCGTGACCTGGGAGACGGTGCTCGGGATGGCGGGGATCACCGGGTTCTCCGGCCGCCAGGGGACCTGTTCCTCGGGAAAGCGCTCGGGATCGGCGAAGTCGAGTTCGAGGTAGCCCACGCCGGTGATGCCGGTGCTGGCCAGCTTGGCGCGCAGGCCGAGCTGCACCGCGCGCTGCGTCTCCGGCACGTCGCGCAACCGGTTGAGGTCGAGCGCGAAGCGGACGAGAACGCGCTGGTAGGCGGCGGAGAAGTTGTTCGCCTCCGGCGGGTACTCGGTGGCGACGAGGTTCACCTCCGTCACCTGCCCGAGTTGCACGCCGCGGAAGCGCACGGCGGCGCCGGTATCCAGGCCCTGAACGCTCTCGCGGATATAGGTCTCGAAGGTCTGCGTGTTCCGGCCCAGCTTGCCGGCGGTGAAGAACAGCACGAAGCCCGTCGCCAGCAGCAGGCCGACGACGATCAGGATGCCGACGCGCATGTAGAGCGCGCGGGGCGAGGCGGCCATCAGTGCGTCTCCCGCCGGAAGAACTTCCGCACGGTGTCGTTGGGGGGCTCGTCGCGGAGCCTCCGCGGGTCGCCTTGGGCGATCATTCCCTGGGCTTCCTTGTCCAGCATGATGCAGCGGTCCCCGATCGCGAGGATCGACTGCAGCTCGTGCGTGACGACCACGAAGGTGGTGCCGAGGTCACGGGCGAGGTCCTTGATGAGCTCGTCCAGCCCGGCCGATGTCACGGGATCGAGCCCCGCGCTGGGCTCGTCGAGGAAGAGGATGGGCGGGTCGAGGGCCATGGCGCGGGCGATGCCGGCGCGCTTGGCCATGCCGCCCGAGATCTCGGCCGGCAGGCGACCGGCGGCGTCGCCCAATCCGACCAGGCCCAGCTTCACGCGGGCCACCTCCTCGCGCGCCTCGCTCGGCAGGTCGGTATGGGCCTCGAGGGGCAGCATCACGTTCTCCAGAAGGGTCATGGACCCGAACAGCGCCCCGGACTGCCACATGACGCCGAGGCGGCGCAGCAGGTTCCGGCGGGTATCGCCCTCGGTGGTGGCGAGGTCGCCGCCGAGGATGGTCACGTGGCCGGCGGTGGGCTTGTAGAGGCCGATCATCAGCTTCAGCAGGGTGGACTTGCCGCACCCGGAGCCGCCGAGGATCACGAAGACCTCGCCCCGCTTCACGTCGAAGTTCACGTCCCGGAACAGCACGCGGCTGCCGAAGCCCATCGAGATGGACGTCGCCTCGATGACGGCGGGCGCATCCTCCACCCTTTCGGCGTCGGCCGCCGCGGGCCTCGTATCGAGATGGGAATCGGACATCACCAGCCCAGCCGATAGAAGAGGACGGCGAAGAGGCCGTCGAGCAGAACGAGGGCGATGATCCCGCCCACCACGGCGGCGGTGGCGGCGTCGCCCACGGCGCGCGGCCCGCTGCCGGCGGAAAGTCCCGCCCGGCAGCCGATGCCCGCGATCACCAGTCCGAAGATCGCCGCCTTGGCCAGCCCGCCGGTGAGGTCGCCGAGCGTCACGCCGATCCGCACCTGGTTGATGACCACCGAGAGCGGAAAGCCGGTGCCGATCATCACCAGGGCCATGCCGATCAGTCCGGTGATGTCCATCAGCAGCGCCAGCACCGGCATGGCCAGGGTGGCGGCGATGAGGCGCGGCAGCACCAGCATCACCATGGGGTCGATGCCCATGATGCGGAGCGCGCTGATCTCCTCGTTCACCGTCATGGTGCCGAGCTCGGCGGCGAAGGCCGAGCCGGTGCGCCCGGCCAGGATCACCGCGGCCAGCAGCGGCCCGAGCTCGCGCAGCAGGGAGATGCCGACCAGCCGGGGCACGAAGATGTCGGCCCCGTACTGCCGCATGGGGATGGCGGACTGGAAGGCGAGGATGACGCCGATCAGCACGCCCAGCAGGGCGATCAGCGGGAAGGCGCGGGTGCCCACCTCGTCCAGGTGGCGCAGGATATCGGCGACGCGCAGGCCCTTGGGACGGCGCGCGGCGTTGACCAGGGTGGCCGAGGACTCCCCGAGGAAGGCCGCGGCGTCGCCCGCCGCCTCCACCCGCCCCACGCCCCAGGCGCCGAGCATCCGGATCGGGCCGAGCTTGCGGGCCGGAGGGGGCGGGGCGGCCGGCTTCCCCTCCGCCTGCCGGGAGCGGTCGAGAACGGCGGCGACGGGGCGGGAGGCGCCGTCGAGCGACACCCCATCCCCCGCCACCCGTGCGGCGGCCAGGACGAGGGCGGCGCCGCTGGTATCCAGCCCCTCCAGCCCGGACAGGTCGATGCGGCGGGCGCCGTCCGCCATCTTCAGCGTGCGGCGCCAGACCGCGCCGGCGGTGTCGCTGGTCAGGCGGCCCGACAGGACGAGCGTGTCGTCGTCGCGCCGGACCTCCGGCGGGGCGCCATCCGCTTCGCCATCGGCCGCGGCCTCCACGGCCGGGCCGGGCGCGGGGGCGGCGTCGGGGGGGCGGCCCGGCCCCATCTCCTCGGCGGAGGGGAGGGGAGGGCTGCCGGGCGCGGAACGCCGCTCGGCCGCGCCCTCCGGTGCCTCCGCGCGGCGGTCGCCGCCGCCCTCTCCCACGGGGGCATCGCCGTTCCGGGGATCGCTCAAGCCGCCACGCCCCGGGCGAGGGTGGCCGCCGCCTCCCGTGCGGCGCCGGCGCCGCTGAGCCAGGCTCCGGCCAGGGTGCCGGCGAGGCTCGCATGGCCCGCCTCGCCCGCCAGACGCAGCCGCCCGCCGCCGATCGGGGCGCCGAGCGTCTGCCGTGCCCCCGCCGCGCCGGGGCGCAGGGCGGCATAGGCGCCGCGCGACCAGGGATCGGCCCCCCAGGCCGAGGCCACGGCCCGCTCCGGGCGCAGGGCCCGGTCCGCGCGGGCGCCGTAGGCGCGGCGGATCTCGCCCATCGCCTCCTCCGCCATCGCGGCCGGGCCAGCCCGCTCCAGCTCCCAGGCCAGCGCGCCGCCGGCAAAGCCCTGCAGCACGTCCCGGCCGAAGGGCCAGGCCACGAAGGTCATCGCGCGCTCCCCCTCGTCCAGGCGGCGTTCCAGCCCGCCGAAGGCCGGCAGGTCCAGCCGGTCCTCCCCGGCGGCGGGAAGACCGATCTTGTTCAGCAGCCCCATGGGCAGCGCCTCGATGGCGGCCTGGGTGGCGTCCGGCAGGGCCGGGTCGAAGCGGATGGCTCCGGAGGCCAGCACCCCCGTGGAGACGGTGACGATGGCCGCCCCGGCCTCGACGGCGCCGAACGCCCCCTCCGCCCGCACGCGCCGCCCGCCCCAGAGAAGACGCCGCACGGGCGCGCCGGTCGTGATGGGCAGGCCCTGCGACAGGTGCACCAGCAGGTGCCCGCAGCCCTCGCGAGGCAGGAGGTTCGAGCCGTTCAGGAGGGTGGCGAGGTAGTCGGACAGGGCGATCGACCCGGCCTCGGCGGCGGCGATGACAGGACCTTCCCAGTGGGTGATCGTGGCGTCCCAGGGGCCGCCGCGCGGGGCGGCCTCGGCGAGGCTGATCCCCGGCCGGGCCGCGGCCACCAGCACGGCCTCGTGCCAGGTGCGTTCCGCCTCGTGGTAATCCTTCGTGTCGTCCGGCGTGGCCCAGCGAGAACCCATCCACATCCGGGAATCCCGGACGGAGTCGTGGTCGAGGAGTCCCAGCCCGGCCTCCCTGGCCAGCGGCACCAGCGGGTTGGACTGCGCCGCGTGCAGCCAGGTCGCCCCGAGGTCGAGCGGTGAGCCCAGGGCATGATCGGTGACCGCCCGCCCGCCGACCCGGTCCCGGGCCTCCAGCACGCGCACGCGCAGCCCAAGGGACAGGGCCTCCCGCGCTGCCGCGATCCCCGCCGCCCCGGCGCCCACGATCAAAAGGTCACAATCCCCCGGCACCATTCCATTCCAAAGCGACGTGCACGGTCAGGGTTTCCTCCAAACCCGCCGATGCCACCAGATCGCCGGCCCGGTTTCCGGCGCGGAAATACAATCCGACACGGGGCGGGCGGGTTCCGCTCCCTGGCCCGCCCGGGCCGATCAGGCCCCCGAATCGGCGGTTCCTACGTCAGCGGCCCCGAATCAGCGGCCTTGGGGCCGCGCGCCCAGGATATGCGCGATCGCGTAGGTCAGGTCCGGCCGGTTGAGCGTGTAGAAGTGGAACTCGTCCACCCCGTTGGCCTGGAGCAGCCGCACCTGCTCGGCCGCGACCACGGCCGAGACCATGCGGCGGGTCTCGACGTCGTCGTCCAGCCCGTCGAACAGCGTGCCCATCCACTCCGGCACCTTGGCGCCGCACATGGCGGAGAACTTGGCCACCTGGGCGAAATTGGTCACCGGCAGGATGCCCGGCACGATCGGCACGGTGATGCCGGCGGCGTGCGCGCGGTCGATGAAGCGCAGGAAGGTGGGCGCGTCGAAGAAGTACTGGGTGATGGCCCGCGTCGCGCCCGCGTCGATCTTGCGCTTGAGGTTGTCGAGGTCGTCGTCGGGCGAGGAGGCGGTGGGGTGCACCTCCGGATAGGCCGCCACCGAGATCTCGAAGTCGCCGATCCGCTTCAGCCCGGCCACGAGGTCGGCGGCGTAGGCATAGCCGCCGGGATGCGGCTCGTAGCGGTCCTGGCCGGCCGGCTGGTCGCCGCGGAGCGCGACGATGTGGCGCACCCCGGCCTCCCAGTAGTCGCGGGCCACCGCGTCCACCTCCTCCTTCGTCGCGCCGACGCAGGTGAGGTGGGCGGCGGGGGCGAGGGAGCTCTCGCGCAGGATGCGGGTGACGGTGGCGTGCGTCCGCGCCTGGGTGGTGCCGCCGGCGCCGTAGGTGACGGAGACGAAGCGCGGTGCCAGCGGCTCCAGCCGCTTCACGCAGGTCCAGAGCTGGGCCTCCAGCGCCTCGGTGCGGGGCGGGAAGAACTCGAAGGAGAGCAGGGGCGCCGGCATGGCCGTCAGGGAGGGCAGGGCGTCCACGCGGGGACCGGACAGCCAGCTCTGGAGCGTCTTCGCCGGGGCATGGGCGGAGGGCGACATCTCGTTCATGGGCGCTCTCATAGAGCAATCCGCCCCGCCCCCGAAACGGGGAAGTGGCGGGGGGACGGACCACCCGGCCGATTACGTTCGCGCGAGGGGGAGGGGAGGGCTCCGGCCGGGCGCGCCGCCCCTCCTTTCCTGCCCCTTCCCGCAGATGCTAACGGTCGGGCAAGTCAGGAAACACACCCCCCTATGTTCCCTTCCATGCGACCCCGCTCCACGCGATCCGGCCCGCACCTGCTGGCCGCCACCCTCGCCCTCGGCCTTCTCGGCGGCGCGCTGGCCGGATGCGCCACCCGCCCGCCGGCCGACGACCGGGAGGCGCTGGAGGAGTTCCGCGCCACCAACGACCCGATCGAGCCCTTCAACCGCGCCATGTACGACGTGCACCAGGCCATCGACACGGTGGTCCTGCGCCCGGTGGCTGTGGCCTACCGCGCCGTGGTGCCGCCCCCCGTCCGCACCGGCGTCTCCAACGTGCTGAGCAACCTGCGCAGCCCGGTGATCCTGATGAACGACGCGCTCCAGGGCGAGACGCAGCGGTTCGGCACCACCCTCGGGCGCTTCCTGCTCAACTCCACCCTCGGCCTGGGCGGCATCCTGGACGTGGCCAAGGATTTTGGCCTGCCCCCGCATACCGAGGATTTCGGCCAGACCTTCGCGGTCGCGGGGCTGGAGGAGGGACCCTACCTCTTCATCCCCATCCTCGGCCCGAGCAACCCGCGCGACCTTCTGGGCTTCGCCGCCGGCCTCGCCGCCGACCCCTTCACCTGGCTGACCATGAGCGGCGGCGACGTGGCGGACATCCTCAGCGGCGTCCGCACCGGCGCCACGGTGGTCAGCACCCGCGAATCGCTGCTCGACCCGCTGGACGACGTGCAGCGCACCAGCCTCGATCCCTATGCCACGCTGCGCAGCGCCTATCGCCAGCAGCGGACGCGGGAGATCGCCAATACCCCCGCCGCCACCCCCGCGGCGCCGCAGGGCCTCGGCACGGGGCTCGGTTCCACCCCGCCCGGCGCGCAGCAACCCTGATCCCTGCCGGGTGGGCGACCACCCGGCCCCGGGGTGGCCCGGAACGGGATCGACCGATCGCGGGAACGGATTCCCGCGATCGGCGTTGAGCCCCCGACGCCCGTACCCCATCTGGTGCGCGGAACGGCCGGCCGGGACTGAATCCCGGGGCCATCCCGTGCCCGACCGAGAGAACGAGATGCCCGAGACCCTTCTTGCCCGCCGCAGCCTCCTCGCCGCCGGCTCCGCCCTGGCGGCGATGTGGGCGCTGCCCCTCCGTGCCCAGGCCGTCGACACCGCCCGCGCCACCGCCTTCATCCAGACGACCGGCCAGGAGCTGGTGGCGGCCATCAACGGCCGCGGCGCGGTGGCCCAGCGGCGGGACCAGGTCGCGGCCGTCCTGCGCCGCGCCGTGGACGTGGACGGCGTGGGCCGCTTCATCCTCGGCCGCTACTGGCGCCAGGCCACCCCGGAGGAGCAGCAGCAGTACATGCGACTCTTCGAGGAGACGCTGATCCGCAACCTCTCCGCCCGGTTCGGCGAGTACCAGGGCGTGCGCTTCTCCCTCGGCCGCTCGCAGCAGCGCACCGAGGACGACACGCTGGTGAACACCATCGTCGAACGCCCGAACTCCGCCGCCTTCTCGCTGGACTGGCGCGTGGGCGAGGTGGGCGGCCAGCCCCGGGTGGTGGACGTGATCGCCGAGGGCACCTCCCTCCGCCTGACCACGCGCAGCGAGTACTCCGCTGTGATCGGCCGCAACGGCGGCCGCGTCTCGGCCCTGCTGGACGCGATGCGGAACCAGGTGGCGCAGCTGGCGGCGCGCGAGGGCCGCTGAGGGCGCCCCGTCCTTACAGGCGGCTGACGGCGCGGGGAGGGGATCTCCCCGCCGGGACTGAAGAACCTTAGCAGCATGGACGGATCGCCGAAGAATGGGGGTCCGCAAAAGCCGTTCTGAAACAAGCCTTTCGCGGCTATTCCCGATGGCCGTGTCGTTCCTCGGGCCCGTGTCCGGATAAGTCTCAGGATAACAACGTGTAACCTAGCGTATGGCAGTTCTGGAGGCGCTGGACGTGGGAAATTTTCCCACTAATGCTCCGGGCACCGAGGAACTTCCCGATGACACCGCTGACCATCTCCACGCTCCTGCCG
>Ga0325400_1007918_pt1 | contig 10176 bp, 10 predicted proteins | sample PopdelMetagenome_2_FD_205662 | JGI IMG/M metagenome (GOLD analysis project Ga0325400, IMG submission 205662) | Populus deltoides microbial communities from Bellville, Georgia, United States - Xylem-PdKOR-R1 | ecosystem: Host-associated > Plants > Phyllosphere > Stem > Wood/Secondary xylem...
CTCTCTCCCTCTCCCATTTCTTCTTCTTCCTCTATTTTTCTTTTCATCAAACAACACAACCCCCCCTACACACACACACAAACACACGCACGCACACAATTTTATCTCAAATCAACCTCCTACTATAAATTCAGTCACTCCAACACTCAGTTTGTCAGCATCTTGTTTCAGTTCAAATTTGTTAATTTTTGTTGCATATGTCATGACTCAATTTTAACCCCTATTTTTGTATATTAAAAAAATAAAAAAAATCAAAAACAAATCTGTTTTTTCAGTAGTTTTATTTAATTTCTATATGTCAAAAAAAAAAATCTTGTAAATAAAAAAAATACAAAATGCAAAATGCAAAAATACAAAATAATTAAATACAAAAAAGCTGGGGTTTGAAATTAGATTGATAATTGAGCTACACAAACGAAAATAAAGTTTGAAAATTTTTGAATCATAATTGAGATTTGAATTGAAAAGTAAATCAAAGAAAAGAGTTTAATTTGATTTGATTTTGGTAAGAGTTAAAGAAACTTGAAGTTCGATGTTGATTTTAAAATAAATAGTCAAATTAGAAATCAATGAAGATTTTAATTAAAGAAGAAAAGTTAGAATTGGAAGTTAAATTAATCAAAATTGTATAATTAGAGATATAATTAAAAAGAAAAAGGTGATTTAGGGTAAATTGAATGAAATTGAAAAAATTCAAAATCCAAGGATTGTAATGAGATCAAGGAATGTGTGCCTGTATTCTTACTCCAGTCCATTTCAATCCATTTAATTCAATTTAGTCCAAATTGATTCATTGATTTCAATCATTTCAGTCCAATTGGATTAATTTATTCAATTTTTAATTCCAGAGATTGTAATCACCCAACTATAGCCAGATTCTTGAGCAATTAAACCCCAAAATCCTGCAATTAATTTCAGATTTTGGATTGCAGTCCTAAGCAATTAAATCCAGATACCAATCTCCCAATTCCAGGAAATCAGCTATGGAATTCTCTCCTTCAAAATTTCCTGCATCAAATCCCAAACTTTCAGCTCCATTCTCTCCTCCAAAAAGGCATGAACAAGAGACAACCAGGGGGCCCTCTCATTAAGCTAAAAGGATTGACCATACACAGAGCCTTCACGATCCATTTCCTTCAAACGCCATAACTACCCAGTTCCATTCCTCTTATTTCCCACACAGAGACCATCGCCATTGCCATTCCAGTCCCACTGTCCAGATTAACCATAACCACAACACCTCAATAGACTACCAATTGACCTCTCCAGCCAACCATCGATCACTGATACTATATTTCAGAACTACCTGCCTCTCATTCAACTAAAGGATTCACATAACAGCACACCCTAGACCAACAACACAAAAGCTTCCATCCTTCACTCTCGGCCCCAGCCCTGCCCAACCAGCAGCAGCCTCTCCATCTTGCATCTACCCGCAAGAACAACTATCAGATTGACCACCATGTATTAGCCACTACCAAAACCAATTAAACCATATATCCACAACCAGCCCTTGCTTTAACATCCGAAACCACCCAAGTCACCCACTGCCAGCGTCTTCTTCTTCTTTTTTCTTCTCTCATCAACCCAAACCAGCCTTCATCGCCATCTACAGACGAGAGCCCAGAAATTCCATTCCCACAGTGAGCCCCACCACTGTACACCCAAGCCTCCATTTTCACCATCATCAACCACCCACGGCTGATCCATCAGGGCTCCAGCCCTTCCCTTCATCACCAATAAGCAGCACCAAAGGAAACCCATTTCCAAGTCATCCCCAAATACAGCCCCCAACGAACCCAACTCGCAGCACCCGTAAACTCTCCTTCATCCACAAAGCACTGAGACTGTAATCACCATACAGACCCAAAAACCCACAGTCACAGCCTTCCACCGACAGCTCCCTCTCCATTTTAAAAAATACCAGCACAGGAACAAAGGAGGGGACCAAGGAAAGAGAACCTCCAGAAAAAATCAAACCCGAAACCCATGGTCTACCTCGCATAGCCAACACAACAAAAAGAGAATGAGACAGCCACAATGAAGAGAAGAGTTGAAGATTGGTCACGGTCTCTTTTTTTTTTTTTTATTTACGTGGGGTGTCCGGGCCAGCTTATGCGCACCATGACTATTCCCCACGGCTTATTGGACATCCTGCAAGCTCAGAAGCAGGTAAGGCATCGCGGTGATAACAGGCGTGCACATAAAAAATCAAACCCAGAACAAAAATAAAACAAGTCACATAATTAACCACAGCAGCTAGAACTTCAAGTGCACGGTCTGTCTTTTTAGAATGAGAGAAGGCTGAGAATGTTGAGAAGTTTTTCGTAACGAAATAAACTAGTGCTTTTGTCTTTGCTGTACAGGGAATAATTCCGTAATATTTTCCGCTCATAGGATTTAATAATTTGCATTGAGTAAGGGAAGTGTTGGAAGTTGTTGGTATTTTTTAAAATTTTGAAATTTTGAAATTTATTTTTTAAAAATTATTTTTTATATTTTTAGACTGTTTTGATAAGTTAATATTAAAAATTATTTTAAAAAAATAAAAATATTATTTTGATATATTTTTAAGTAAAAAATATTTTAAACTATAATCATTATCAAACTCTTAAACATTCTCTAAATATGATTTAATCAAGACTCGTTTAGATAGAATGATAAGCATCAAGTTTGTTTTTAAAAAACCAACATAAATAAATGGTCTAAAATCCAATCTTATTTTTACTATCTTCATGCATCCAACACCTACTTAAAAAAACCAATTTAATTTAATTTTTTTTTTAAAGGATCAATGTCTAGATTTTAAATCAAATATGAGTTACATCACTTTTAACAATTTCAACGAAAAATCCTTTTTAGAACTTAATGTCAAACATTTTTAATAAGTCTTCTATTTTTAGAGGACTAATATCATTTTTTAACATGTCTAAAGATCAACATCAAACTTTTCACAAAATTAGAAATACAAAAAAAAAAAAACTAAAAACAATTAGAATAATTAGTGGCAATCAAAAAGATAAATTTAAAAAAAAACACATAATAAAAGTAATCTTTCGTAAGAAAGAATGTTGTAAGGGTGATGTTCTTCTTCCTTGGGTATAACTAAGTGGCAACTCCAATTTTCTATTTTGCCCTCTGCCTGCAATGTCTACTGAGGTGCAACAACTTATTTTTGTAGTGTATGTGTGTGTGTTATTTGGGTGTTTTCTTGTTTTATAGCTTTTTCTCATAGAAATCCAGTGTATGAATGTATGATTTGTACATGGTAGGGTTTGTTTGAGATTTTTTAAAATTATATTTGTTTATAAATTGATGAAATTTATTTTAAATTTGTGACTTAGGTGTTTTGTGATGAAATAAATAATGGTTTATTTAACGGGTTCGTTTTATGTTTTATCAGTTTTATTGTTAAGTTCAAATTTTCAGTAAATGTATAGAAATTTAAATTTATGTAGATAATTGATAATGAATTAGTTGAACTATTAAAATAGTTTGAACAAATTTAAGTTAAACCAATGTTCTTTAATTTATTTTAGTTTACGTAATTAATTAATACATGTTGTCATCAATATTCTATATAGGTTTGACATAAGTAATGGATGATCGTTCATGGATGTATCGAGATTCACTAGAATAGTTGTGTAGGATGAATTATTGTAATGAGATTTAGGGTTTTATTAATTATATAATATCTAATCCAAGAAATATTAGTGGATGCGATATTAGATGTTCATATAAAAGATATAAAAATAAAAAGTTTATTGATCCAAATGTTGTAACTACGAATCTTCTACAAAAAAAAGGTTCATGGAGAGATACTTGTGTTAGTTTGCACATGGAGAACCATATGTTCCTCATGAGACCATGTTAGAAAAGATGGTTGTGTTAACTTCTAGTTTTAGTAACATGCATGAAGTTATAGATGACAATAGTAATAGTCGTCAGAATATGGTTATGGATATGATGAGAATGAATTAGGGTTATGTCGATCAATGTCCAATAGTAGATAAAGAACCCAATGCAGACGCGGCCAAGATTTTTGATCTTTTGAAAGACTCTGACGAACTATTATGGGATAGGTGCACAAATCACAGTAAATTATCGATCATTGCACATGTGTTCACCATCAAGTCAGATCATGAGTTGAGTGAAGTCGGTTATAATAGAATTCTTGAATGGGCAAAAGCATTTTACCTGAAGGGAATAGGCTGATAGAGAACTTTTATGCTGTCAAATCCATGATGAAACCTCTCGGCCTAAGATAACATAAAATTGACATATGTCCAAACTTCTATATGTTGTACTACCTTAAAAATATAGAGTTGAACGTGTAAAACATGTGAGCATGCTTGTTATAAACCCAAAACTTACAGCTTTTATCGCATATAGAAAACATATATGCTTTTTAATCACACCTAGACTGCAAATGTTATTGATGTCACCAAACACTACTAAGCACATGACATGGCATCATTTACATGATGTGGTGGATGGAGTGATGCTGCACTTTTCTGATGGTGAAGCCTGTAAATATTTTAACAGGTGCATCTTTAGTTTTCAATGGAATTAAGGTACGTGCATCTTGATCATGTACATACGAATTCAACCTATTCGGTTCACTGTTGCTTCTTATCCTTATTGGTCGGTGATACTAACAATTTATAACTTGCCACTATAGATGTGTTTGATATTAGAGTTCATATTTTTATCTACAATCATACTCAGCCTTAATAGTCTGGGTCAGAATATAGATATTTGTCTTCGTCTATTGATTGATGAGTTGAAATAGTTGTGGTCATCCGGGGCTTTGACATATGATGTATCGAGGACACAAAAGTTTTAGATGAAGACAACTTTGATGTGAACTATTAATGATTTTCCTGTGTATGGAATGATTTCTAGTTGGAGCACACATGTAAAACTAACATGTCCATATTGTATGAAAAATAACAAGGCATTTATGTTAACAAATGATGGTAACATGCCTTTTTTTAATTTCCACCAATGATTTTTGCTAACGGGTCACAAGTATAGAAAAGGCTTTTTTGTTGGCAGAGTTGAAAAAGATATTACACCTTCGCTACTGTAAGGTGAAGAATTGTATGAGAAGGTATTGGAGTACGATGACATTGTGTGTGCATGGTTTTCAATCCAATAAGCAGAAATTTTCTGGTTTTGATTTGACCTATAATTGGGTAAAGCGAAGTATTTTTTAGGAGTTTTCTTATTGGAAGACGAATCTTCTATGCCATAACCTTGATGTCATGCACATTAAAAATAATATGTTAGGAAATATTTCAACATGGTTATGGACGTGAAAGGAAAGACAAAGGACAACATCAAGGCTATAATGAATATATTTTTGTTTTGTCACCATAAAAATATAGAGTTGGTTTATGATAGGTCACGTGTTGCAAAGTCCAAAGCCAACTTCGCCTTAGAAAATAATGCATAGTTACTTGTCTATCAATGACTTAAGAGTCTGTGTTTTTCTGATGGACATACTTCAAACATATCAAGGTTGGTGAATTTGAAAGATTGCAGATTGTAAAAGGGCTGCATTGCTAAGGTTAGAAAGTAAAATTCTTAATTTATAGTACCTTGTTTAGATACACTATATGGATGTTCTAGTAGATACTTTTATGTAATGGTGGAACAGGTTTAAATCCAAGAAAAAATTGGTCGTATCAGACTATATTAGTACCTTAAAACGGACATAACATGAAATCTAACTGTTAGCTCGGGCTCAAATTTTTCCGTGTGATTCTAGATGCAGTTCTCACATGGAAAGTCACTCCATTGTTTATTGAATAGTTGTATCTCAATAGTTAGAATTTTGTTATTTTTTTCTAGGAGTTTTTGAATTTATTATTTTATTTCAGATTTTGTTTTAATTTCCTAAATACCTTTAAACTTTAGATTATTTCTTAGTAAAGGGAGGTTTTTTTAGTTTATTTAAAGATCTTGTAAACCTCTTGAAGATATAGCCATCATGTAATTATTTTCTTTGTGAATTTAGAGTTTATTCGCAACTTTTTTTATTATTATTATTAACATGGGTGTTCGGATCAACTTGCGCACACCTCAACTAATTCCACAGGCCCTGAAGTTAACAACCATGTAAGCCTCCAGTGGCAATCATATTAGTAACCACAAGGCTCACCTAAGACCACAGGGAGAGCAAACCCCTTGTCCCAAGCTCTTACTACTAGGCCACCTACTAAATGGTTAAATGTATGTGTTGTTGTTGTTGTTGTTGTTGTAACATCTTTTACCTGCATGATATAGCCTTGGGACTTAAATTGTAGCTTTTACCTGCATCATTGTAGCTTTAGGCAAGCTCACTGCTCATATAACAAATCTAGAAGAAAAAAAAAAGACTTAAATTATAGAATTTGAAACCTGAAACAACAAAAAATCATTACAAAAGTTCCAACTTGCAATTATGACAAACCTTCAAATAATGCAGGTACATAGTAATCAAAATATAAACAATATTTAAAATCCCAGTTGCATAATTGCTTTCTACTGTAGTTGGTCTGTAACTATATATGAATACCTGTAGCTTCCCAAAAAATCGAACATGGGCACCTCAATCCTCCTCCAAGAAATATCTATTTGTATTCTATACATTCCATTTACCCAATTTAGTATATTACTATAGTTAATAAGGATAGTTTTATTACAATAAGAGGCCATGTCAAAGTTCAGTATGAACAATGCGGTCGTTGTTGGAATCTGCAAGCTCAACCTTTTCTTCCGTCACGTCGTTGAGAATGTAGTCTTGGGAAACTTCTGTCTGCTCGAAGAAACTATAGTCTTTGTCATGGGAAGTTAAGCAATCAGCTGATGGGTGAACAATGCCATATCCAAAGCCTTCGGCCGAATTGCAGTAGGTCTCTACTGTGCCATCCTCCTTCTCCAAGTTTACGTTGCTCAGGACTATGGTGCTGCAAGGAGCTGTGTCACTGCAGGAAAACTTCATCGCTTTTGCATTCTTTGTAGTCCCACTAATATTGCGGTACATGATCTCGCTAATTCTTACTGCTGATGTCTAAAAAAAGGAGCAAAATTCTGATCAGATGACTAGGATAGTTATTAAAGAGTAGGTTGTCAAGAATGAATCTAGCACAAAAAATGGAATACGTACCTGGTTTTGGCACGATTTCGGGGAATCACAGTAGAATTGGTCAATGATGATGGGGTTATCAACATTGTCCATCCTGACATTTTCAAAACGTACCCCGCGAACATAACCATTACCTCCCTGCAGCATATAGAGATCCAGAGAGGATATTAGCAGGGGATTTTAGATGCATACTCCATCGAACATCCTCAAGTCTTGTGTGAGAATATAATTTAAGCACTTCCAGAATCCGAACAGTTTTAACTATGTCCTAGAGTATTACCTGCCAAGTCTTAATCCTGACGCCATTCGTTGTCTCCCTGATAAGTGCAGTATCCAGGACCACCTTTGTGACTATGCCTGTTGAGTTGTCCTTCCCTAGACTTCCAATGCTGAGTGACAGAATTTAAAAGAAAAGGGTTAATAATGAAAACTTAGAATTTCAGTCCCAGCTCTTCTGTATAGATAATGGTAAAACTTGGCCTGTAACATCTTCCTTTATGGGATATGACATGAGAATCTCATATTTAACTCAACCTGACTCCATGTCCCGGTCCACAATATATTCCCTTCATCTTAATCGCAGAGCTACCGTTGACAATCGAGATGCAATCGTCACCTGAATATACCATAGAATCAACAAAATATGCAACCTGTCAGAAAGTTTGCCAATAATATCCCCAAGATCTCCTTTAATTATGATATTCTTTACTTGGAGAATAGATGAGGAAAATAATGGGGTTAAGGTCTGGAAACCTGTTCCGATTTTGCAATCCTGGAGAACCACGTTAGTTGATTGAGTAATATGGATTCCATCAGTGTTAGGACTGTCTCCAGGTGATGAGACAGTAACTTTAGATATTCTCACGGATGCTGACTTGGAAATCACAAAATTCATCTGCTGGCTGTTCTTTATAGTAAGACCTTTTACTTTCACTGCTGAGCTTGAATCAATGGTCAATGCCTGCAAAGGCCTCATTGGTTAAATCCCTGACAATCTGCATAGTTTCTTTTTTCTCCCCGGAAGGATGAATTATATAATGAAGGGAAAAAGATCCTTACTGTTGGTGCACCTCTGCAAGGCTGTAAAGAAAGAAAAAGGAGTGTTAAATTCTGACCTATAGTAGCGAAGCATGGATTAAACTATAGACTAGAATTTTTGAATAATCACATTGGACTTGTTCTTTTTGCAAGATGACGCCCACCATTTGCTGCCTGATCCATCAATAACTCCATTCCCTTGGAAGATGACTCCGTTCAGCTTAGAGAAATCAAGCCATAGTCGAGCGAGAACGGGGTCCCAGTTCTTAGGCTCATCAGGTGCTACAATTGTTCCATCTATCTGCAAAGTCGTGATGACAACAAATTGTAAAAGGTGAGATTATAATGCAACTGTTCGACAACATCCGCCAAGAAAGTGACAACAATTTCTGAAATATAAATTTGGATAGATTTCACTTGAAGCAACGTAGAAAATTACCTGGATGATCAACTTATCTTCACAAGGGCCCTTAAATCTTGTTGCATTAACTAAATAACGGCGCCCGGAGGGAACCAAGAATACTGATTTTGGGATAGCACAGGCGGTGCCCCAAGCTTTTACAAATGCCTGGTAATATCAGAACAGAACATGTAACCTGATTAGGACTATAGTCAATGTTGTTTATTTAGCTTTAGGCTAGCAGATATATAATTTGGGGAATATGTGAGATTCAAAAAGTGGACTTTAACCTAGAAAGATCAATCATTAAAGTAAGTGACACGGTACTGAAAACCTTTAAAATAATTTCAAGATTTCTAATATGCACCTGGGTGTCATCAGAAATTCCATCTCCAACAGCACCAAAGCTATCAACATTCACAAGAACCTTGCCACCTCGTTCACTAGTCCATGACGGGATATCGAAAAGTTCCACATCATCTTCATCGTCTATCTCAAAGCTTTCAAGCTCCTCAAGCATGGCAAAGTTGTTATACACCAAGTTTTCAGCAACTCCATTAACCAATATCAGCAAACCAAGCAAGGTAATGATGAATAATTTATCCATGATTGTGTAATGTGGATGTTGTACTTGAATGATTGGTTCATATAAATTGTTCCAAACATTGGATTTTAATTTATATGTGCATATTAGATTTGGAAATGAAGGGTTTTGTGGGCTTATGTCTTGGCTTAAAAGTTCATGAAGGAGCAACCTTTTTTACAAGCCTCGGACTTAAAGTACAAGGGAAATAAGAGTTCTTTGCTTTACTCTTCAACCAATAAACACAAGCTCACTTTCTGCCTTTGCCCTGTCTTAGTTTCCAAGCAGTAATGACTAATGCCTCCAAAGCTTGCTCCTCACCTCCTCTAATGGTCCAAAAAGAACTGTCTGCCATGATCAGCTCTTCCATGAACTTCACTTCTACGAGCATCGAGGACATTGTGTGCAGCAAGGCATTTTTTTTCTCAACATGGAGCTGTATGCACTTCCAGTTTTGTATATTGTAAAGTTCACTGATTACGGCCCCTGCCCGAGCCCCCATGTATGACTGTTAGGTTCTGCTGTTGACCCTGTAGCTGTAAGGATGCGAGTGATATAATCTTACAGTCAATAGTGCAGCTTGGATCCCTTGGCGGAGAAGAATGACCTGTTTAACACTCCGTTTCCAGGAATTAATATCAAAATTTAATGGGACCAAAATTATATATCATTATTTTTTTTATCTATTTTACTAAAATTATTTAATAAGGAAAGTTAGTGAAAAAATGATGCTTAGTTTAATAAAAATCTGAAAAACATAGAAATTTATATTTTAAATTATTTAATTAGAAACCAAAAAAGATATTTAATTAATTTTATATCTAATATATATATTTATATTTAAATATTTTATTTATAGTATTTATCACATTTATATCAAGTGCCTTGGATTTATCTTTGTTTTTACAATCTGCATTCATAATTAAGAGGGTTATGAATTTAACTTTGATCTTCACTTATATCAACCAACTGGATCCATTCCTTAAACGCCTAATACACTTAGTCTTTCCTTCCAAAATTCAA
>Ga0325400_1007920_pt1 | contig 10173 bp, 10 predicted proteins | sample PopdelMetagenome_2_FD_205662 | JGI IMG/M metagenome (GOLD analysis project Ga0325400, IMG submission 205662) | Populus deltoides microbial communities from Bellville, Georgia, United States - Xylem-PdKOR-R1 | ecosystem: Host-associated > Plants > Phyllosphere > Stem > Wood/Secondary xylem...
GTTAATTAATCTTAAATACTATAAAATTAATTTATCTCATTTTAGTGTTCCTCGTCTATAAAATAAAATAAATATAGACAGTTACGCTTAAATACTATAAAATTCTCAAATTAATCCATGGATAGCAGCACTTCATGGATAACTAATTCCTTTGCAGGTTAACATTATGATGAACCTTTTTCGTTAAATAAATCTCTCTCTCTGTCTAACACAAATCCTTTTGAGCGTAGGAGTCAAAGCAAGCAGAATTCAGAGTTTTCCTTCGGAAATTACACAGGCCACCAAAAGACGAGCTCCCATGCAGCCTATACTACAAAGCTCAAATCTAATCTCCGAAAGGGCAAAGCTCAATAAACAAAAAGGATAAGTTTATCATGCAGTCTCTACGGGGATTCCATCAAAATGATTGTTTCAAGCTAGCCAAACAAAGATCAGCACACTCAAATTAAACTAGTATTTCAGCAGGCCTTGGGTGGGTATTTGATAGCGTTCTTCACAATTTTTTTGGTGGCAGCATCACCAAGATCAATGCCACAAATATCAGACAATCTAATGAGGTATAGCAGCACATCAGATAGCTCTTCTGCTAGATGCTCCTTGTCAGATTCCTCCCAGTTTGGCAACCCCTTGTCCACCTCTCCTTTCCATTGGAATATTTCCGATAGCTCTCCTACTTCGCCAACCTGCACATCAAACAGGATATATAAAAAAAGGAATCAAATCCAATATTAGATGATGGAGAGATTTAGTCTGTCACCAGGAAAATCTGAGCCAAAAACAACCTATGTATTTTGTCACCATCACAGCTACAAGACATAAATGTGAACATTTACACACCCTTTAGTAGCCAATGATTCAACCTTTACAGATTTAAAGACAAGGGCACCTTCAAAAATTTCTCAAGTTCAATCCCAAACATGAGCAAATTGGCTGAAGAGATTCCTCTGCCCGCCCCACCTTACGCCGCCGTACAATTGGTGTCTCAAACTGGCTTGAGTAGTCATGGAAATGAAGTTCTTTCAGACAAATATTTGTTCTGTTAATGCACTGCCCCTGTGAAACTTCTTTCTGAAATTATGAAATAAAAACACAGCTTGTCTCTAAAAAAATATTTCACAGTAGTCAATCCCTAACAAGTCTGTGAATCGTTAATGATGCCCTTCCAGTGAGTGCCTCGTTACATATGGTTCGGCTTCGACATGGATGATTAAACTAGAACAAAAGTTGTCCTTATTTTATATTGTGGGTTGTATTCACTCTGTCACCATAGTGAACTGGCATTAGCCCCCAGTAGATTCAAGAAACTAGTGAAAAGACATGTTGAGAAGAGGGAATGTTTCTACGATAGAACCGAGTCATACACAGGAGCATTCCAATACATAGCAAAGAAGAAGAAAACATTCTGAGCTATGTGTGGCCTATGGGAACGGACACGAAAAACACATACATAAAGGATCTTCGCATGAATGCTCTGTACACATATACAAGGAGGATAGGACATTACCATTGCAAGAAGGAGATTTCTTGGACTATGGTACTTTTCCCAATCTCTGGCCTTGGCAAATTCCTCTAGTTTCTTGGCAAGGTCCTTGAGACTAATGTCCACTACTTTCTCTTCTGCAATAGAGATCTCTTCTGTTTCTTCCATGCTTTAGCTCCTTTTGAGTCTCTTTCCAGAGCAGAGGAGTTTTTATAGCCTCAAAAGGAAAGGACGAAAAACATTAAAAAAAAAATCAATTGTACAATGTTTCTCAAGATATTATAGAATAATATAATAGCTTAAACTATTGAATTAAGACGATTCTTTGATATGATATTAGAGTATTGATGACCAAATGGTTACGAATTCAAATCTCTTCATCCTTATTTATTTGATAAAAAATTTAAGCACAAAGTAATATGAGTCTGTGTAAGTTTCAAGTTCAAATAACTTTCACTTGAAGGGATATGTTACAGAATAATATAAATCATATTTGAGATCTCATTTAACAACTTAAACTATTGGGTTGGGATGAATCTTTCATATGGTATCAGAACCTTGATAATCAAGCAGTCATGAGTTTGAATCTTATCAACCCCATTTATTTAATAAAAATTAAGCATAAGGTAATGTGAGTCTGTGTAAAATTCAAGTTTAAATGACTTTCACTTGAGGAGATGTGTTAGAGAATAATATGAATTATATTTTAAGACCTCACTTAATAATTTAAATTATTGAGTTAAATTCATTCTTTCAGACATGATATGATACTTGTATTTTTTGTGCAGATAAAAAGGAAAGGGAACGAAAGTAGGAAAAATGCCTTCCTCATGGTTTACACATGAGATTCCTAGCAGCCCTCACTCCACCAAGCAAAATGGCCAACTTCAATACCTGACATTGAGAATATTCCATTTTATCCATGACGAGATCATTGTCTGCTATGTTTTAAACAAAAAGGGCAGATTGAGCTAACTATACTCGGTTCCAAGGTAAAATTAGCACGGCTAGTCGGATAGCTTGTGAGATTTCCACCTGTATCAAATGATAGGAATTGAAGGCCATTCATTTGGTGATTTAACACACTTGTTAAGGTGGCTAAATTAGTGTGAAAACACAAAACCCCACAAAATGTGCTCTTGTTAGACGGGCATGCTTTGCATTGGATTCCACCTAGGTATTTGCTTTATTTGCCACTACTAAGTGCTCGTTCCATTACTGCAATAGCCTAGGCTCATATAAGAGCTAGAGGTTCAAGCCATGTGAAGATGTGTAGCTGTTGCAAAATGAATGGCCATCGCCGGGGAATTATTATTTCTAATCCGATTTGCCGAAGCCTATCGCGTTCCCTCCTACAATTTGCAACTTACTGACATTTCCAAGAAAAAAAATGTGAAAGAAAAGAAGACTAAAAGAAGGCTAGAAATGCCTTAATCCAAATCATTTGATTTGTGAAATGCGATTTGGACAAACAGCAAGGCCCTCCCTCCACTGCTACCCAGTACCAATGTACAATGAATAGAACTATAAAGAGGTTAAAAGCATGGTTTGAATGATCCCAACATGTTTTTTCTCCAGTTTCTTATTCATCGTGCATGTTCCCTGGTTTGTGAGGAAAAAAACAAAGCTTAAAGGGGTAAGAAATCTGGCAACTCCTTTTTTTTCCAGGAGATGGGTGAATACATAAAATAACAAAAACTTGCTTTTCCAAGTAGTTTATTGATTCAGTGATTCCAAAGTGTAAAAATTCTTATGATCATTGCGCAGAAAGGTCGAAAAGGCTACAAGAATGTCACATATCATTCTAATCGTCAAGCCATTCGCAAATGTTACTTAAAAACAACCTCGAGAAATTTCAACACAGAATGCCAACAAAAAATTTAAAAGAAAAAAAATTATATTAGAAGAATTGCAAGCTAAAAGGGGAATCAATTCTCATGATTGTTGATATAAACAAGCAATTTAGCAGTCCTCAAAGAGAAAAACAACCACTGAAGGGCATATTTCAAGTAGACAGTAGAATGCAGATGCTAGAAGATAATCTTAATAATGATGCCTCGGTCCCCTGCGATAAGAAGATAAGATAGATGCTAAGGATTCCATTTCTGGGATGAATATAGAAAGGTTCTGAGATGTTGCGTTGTGGTGGAGTATCCTAGTGTTAGAATAATTAAAGATTTTACTTGCTATTTCAATTGAACATTTCTATTTTGTAGAGACTTGCATAGGCTGGGAGAGGCTGTCTAACAGGTTAACAATGGATGGGCCGCGACAGAAAATGACCTCTGAATGTGCATCCATTGTCTAGTCTGCACTACATTTCATGCCAAAATATACAACCTACGAAATATGTCTGCTATTTTTTTTTTCCTATCTCAAGGAATCTTACTGTGTTAGAATATAATAAGAAAAAAAACTGAAAGAAATGAAGAAATCATTATGCACACGTACTCTATATGTACTGTGGACCAAATAGTATAATTACTATTTTGCTTTTCTAAATAAAGAAAAACTTATTTGACGTAGCCTTTAAGGTATAAATGTAATTATACAGGAATCAATCAGTCATTATCATTTTGATTTGGCGCTAACTGGATTCTATTTAGTATCTGTGCAACTTGATCTGTTCATATCTTATCATTTCAATAGCACTCAAAGAGGATAGCTATGATCCGGTCCAGTTCCTATCACAATCAGTGGTGAGTTAACATCATTAGGGTCCAGAGTTTACTTACAAACAACAATGTCTAGCATAATGCAATCAGAGGAGAGTTAACATCACTATGGTCATCAGATACCATTCAACAAACCATGTGCAGCATCATGTCTTTCGAAATTGTATCAATTTTCAAACAATGCAATCATGTTTTCGTGCTTTTGAGAGTCTATGAAAATTTCAATTTGGAGACAGATATGCTGTCCCTTGTGTGTTTTCTGTGGATTGGTCCTGCGTAGTAGTTCCTGTATCGGATTCTAATGAAGGCAAGCCTGTGTCTGTGTTACTGTCCAAAAGAAACGCAGGTCGTGAAGGTGATGGGAGACTCCAGGAGTGGCTATTGAGCATAGGAACAACAGCAGCCATGGTGGGTCTACCTGACACATTCTCTTGAACACACAATAAACCTATGTGTAAGCATCTCATTACATCACTTACTGGACTGCCCCTCAGTGTTTCGTCAATCAGGTTCGTAGCTGTTCCTTCTCTCCAATTTCTCCATACCTGCAGGGTGTGAAATGCTCTCGTTGAAACTAACTCATCTGAATGAAAAAGTTCAGTTCTTCCACACAAAAACCAGGTCAATCACACACGATAAACTGATTTTGATGCACGCACTTCTTAGGTATCCTTAACGGTTCCTGTCTACTCCAAGCATAAAGAAGCAAACACAAAGCTTGACTAAGATACGAGCACACTTACATGGATTAGAAGGAGCTCTAGTTCCTCCGAATTGCTCAGCCAGCTGTTTTTCTTACCAGTTACTATCTCTAGAACCAACACTCCAAAACTGAAGACATCAGATTTCACTGAGAATCGATTTTGCAAGGCTTATTCTGGAGCCATGTAGCCGCTAAACAACATCAATGACAGAAGGACAATCTCAATTTTCAAATGATAACAGAGCTCTTTCGAAACTGACTTATTCCATCTCAGGTTTTATGCAACATAAAAGAGTTTTTTTTTTCCTAGTAGTTCTATGGAATTTCTAAAGAGTATAATCATTGAGTTGATTTTAATACTCACTAGGTCCCCGCAACTCTGCTGGTAATGCGTTGGGTTTGATCTGGTTGAAACAGCCTTGCCAAGCCAAAATCTGAAACTTTAGGATTCATCTCTTCATCTAACAAGACATTGCTAGCTTTCAGGTCACGATGAATGATCCTAAGACTCGAATCTTCATGAAGATAAAGAATTCCTCTAGCAATGCCGCTGATGATTCTGCACCTTGTTTCCCAATTCAGTTGGGTGCTCTTGATTGGATCTACAATTTCATTCAATATATTTACCAAATCCTACTTGTGGATTAAAAGAGAGCTACTTTAGATATGCTAAACAATTCCTTTAGTAAAAGGTAAAGCAGTAGTACCAAATATGAATTTATCAAGGCTGCCATTCCCCAAAAACTCATAAACAAGGATTCGTTCCTCTCCTTCGGAGCAAAAACCTACAAGGCTAACAAGATTTCTGTGTTGGAGCTTAGCCAATAACACAATCTCATTCTTGAATTCTACTTCACCTTGTGAAGAATAGCCGGATAGCCTTTTGACAGCAATTTCTTGTCCGTTTGGAAGCACTCCCTGAAGATTAACAGAGTAAATAAAGACAAGTGTTTCATTTTTTCTTATTCTTTTTGGTAATATCGGGGCCTAAGCCCAAAAGAAACAGAACCACAAACGACTAGCAGCCCCGATCATGTCAGCATACAATAATGTAGACAGACCATTAACAGGATTATTAACATATGAACACCCAAGATATAATTATGACCAGGTTAGCCATGCAATCCGCACAGCGGTTGCCTTCTCGAAGAACACGAGTACGAACTACCCACTGCTTTGACAGTAGCCCGGACAAGTGTTTCATGTTCGTTACATAAAAGCTTCTGGAACAGGAAAGTGTACAGGAAATCAGAATTTGATGTCCACTGATTTCTTTCCCTGATGTTTTCTATTTTATATTTCCTTTCCTCCTAACAATTGCTGTTCACTGATATATCTATGTTAATACGTCTAATACCAAGATGTTAACAAGCTGAGAAAAGATAATCTGCAACTAATTCAGCTTTACGGACATGAAAAAACCTGATGAAAGTGCGTTGTTATTACAAGAAGGTTACCTTGTAAACTGAACCAAATCCACCTTGTCCAAGCTTATTATCATTGCTGAATTCATCTGTTGCTATTTTCAAGGTACTGAAGTTGAATTCCAAGGATTCTAGCATTCTCATCTCATCATCATCTTCACAGAAGTAAAAAATCAAAATAAGCAAGCGGTGACATGATATTATCTAGTGAACTATATTTAAGCTAATGTTACTTCCACTACAGAGAAAATGCTTGGAGGGGTTCCATAATCATTACTCTTTGTACAAACTCCATTCCTCGATTATCTTGCACATTGCAAAAGCTTTAGGCAGTTTTTTGGAGTCACTACTCCAATGTAAACGAAAATGAACTCAAGTACTGCTTTTTAGGGCCAACATGTAGAAAACCTATTCATCTAAGGTGCAGAATAATGACAAGCAAACACTAAAAATGTATAGACTTACTCTCAACTTTCTGCTTCATCCTTCTCCATAGGAAAAGTCCTTCTCCATAGGAAAAGAGCACAAATGATTGTGATAAGGGTAACTAAGCTGGCTACAGCCGCAACAATGATAATAACAATCTTGTTTCCTGCATGGCACCGAGATAAGTTCAGATTAAACACAAGTTGAATGAACGTTTCTGAGCTAATTATATATCCTCCATTTGATAAATATCCAAACATAATTATTCATGAGCATGGAGTCATCACAGGAAACAAAAAACTTGCCTGCACTAGTACCTGTACCTTTAATTGCCATGAGCATGCAAGTAACAAAATGAGTCGATTTCACTTTTATCCAAATGGACTCTAATCAATTACCAAAATCTCTCAAGTACCCACAAGAGCTAAAAAAATAATACTCGTTTTAATACCATTCACGGTAGAATTCAAACTGCCTGTACACCCTAAAATTGATATCAACTTTCTACTTAAGCATGTAACACGCGTTTCTTACTTGTCTCGTTGAGAGGGGATACGTTAGCGGGACTTGGAGGAGATGGTGGCTGAGGAGGTAAGATAGCCGCGCCTGGAGGAAATTGTAGCGGAGCATCTACAGTACCAGCAGGGATATAAAAACGAAATACCTCAAACCAAACTATGCAACTTGGACTAAGAATTCTTCCTCCTTCGCGTCCACCAGCACAGCTTTCCATTTCTCCCATTCCCTTCTGTAGACAAATTCCGCAATCACGCTCTGATATATCAGGGGTACATTGCACCAGACCATATATCGGTTTTGTGAAGTTCACATCTCCAGTTGCAAACTTGGGACCCGAAGAAGCCTGAGTTATAAGTTTCTCCATCAAATCATGTAGTGACTCGTTGAATTTAGCAAAATCTCCAGAGAAATCATTCGGATTGGATACGCAGAAGGGAGGTATTTCCTCCATCTTGGCGAAAATATCACGGTTCGCATACCTTACCAGGCAATTAGAACCCGTCCACACGAGTGCTTCTTTTTGATTAGGACACTCTGTTTAATGCCTTGGCTAGTAGTGTTAACGCAACTGTAGCATTTTTCTGAGGGAAGATCTTCTCTACAAAGGGCCAGAGCATAGACTTTGTCAGGGCCTTGGCCTACTGTGGCTTTGTAGAAGATACCATTCTCTGCTATGCTTGAAGGGAGAGAAGAGAGTAGTAGATTGAGATTATTGCTGGAGGTACTATTTACAGAATAGGTTCCCTTGTTGGAACAAAATTGTTGCGGTTGTGCAATTCCAAAACAAAGGGTAATGAGAATACGAGAAAAGAGGGAAACCAAACTTGGACTGTCCATTGCAGTCGATGGATAAACTTTCAAGAAATTATTAAACTGAATCCAAGATTTCATCAAATTGAAGGTTTTAATAGTGGGTTTGTTGAATCAATTTTAAAATAATATTATTTTATTTGCAGTAAAACTCATTGTTTTCGATAAAAACTAAAAAAAAAAAAAACAATTAGAATTGTTGTTTGATGAAATCAATTTTCAAACCAATCCTTAATAAAATAGAAGTAACACTTTAAATTATTATCGTTCAACTCATCAAATCATACCGAGTTTACCAGCTGGTGGAAAGAAAGCAGTGACCAATACGTCCAGTCCAAATCCACCGAACTTAATAAGGCCCAATAACTTTTACCAGCTCGGAACCTATCCTTAAACCCAACCCCTTAGAAGAATGTAAACCCTAAATCGGACGGTCTAAAATCTTCCGTAAGAACTAAATATATAACAAGACAAACAAACCCTAACCCCTTGTCATTTCTGCGTCTTCCTTAGCTGTCCGCCTCCACCCTTGCTTTCACGGTGACGCACACCTCAAGAACCCAGCATGGTTAGCTACTTCTCTCCTTCTCCTTCTCTCGACAACTCACTTATACCACTCTTAATCTAACATCATTTTGTTCTTGTATGTGATATGGTCTTGTAGCCTTTCAAGAGATACGTGGAGATCGGGAGGGTAGGTCTCGTCAACTATGGAAAAGAATACGGCAGGATCGTTGTTATCGTTGATGTCATCGACCAGAACCGCGTATGCTTCTGTCTCTTGTTTATTTTTCTTACCATATGCTTTACTGCTTCTTTTGTTTCTGTTTTTTTTTTTATCATAAAAAACAGATAGTCATGTTTTTTTAGAGGCTAATCAATCAAACTTGCTAGTGAAGAATACCGATTAAAAAATAGAGTTTGTGCTCCTTAGATCACTTAAATGTGAGCAATTTCTTTGCTTACTAAAATTTTACCTCACTTCCTGGGTGATGCATACACATATTGGACTAGTTTGTGTTATGTAGCCTGTTGGCTTTTATGTGCGAAATTGTTCTGTTTCTTGTAAGCATTAGCCTTTGAATGTTTATTGAGCTTAGGGTGTTTAAGATTAACGTCTCTGCTCTGAGGAAATCAGTGTTGATGTTTTTTTGTATGCCGAAGTCTGTAAGGTTGTTTAGTGATCATGAACTTGTTCAGGATATGTTATTTTCAAATATCTTTTGATTCTATGATTTTTTGGTCATCCGTGGAATTGGTCAGCTTACATTAAATGCAATTTGTGACTTGTCTTTTACAGGCTCTGGTTGATGCCCCAGATATGGTGAGGAGCCAAATGAACTTCAAGAGAATCTCACTCACCGATATCAAGATTGATATCAACCGGGTTCCGAAGAAGAAGGCTTTGATTGAAGCCATGGAGAAGGCTGGTAAGGGGTAGTTCTTACTGAAAGTTGTGTCATTTGTGCTCTAAATACGTCCTCCCTCTATTGAGATGTATTGTTTCCCGATGATAGATGTTAAGAACAAGTGGGAGAATAGCTCTTGGGGCAGAAGGCTGATTGTTCAGAAGAGAAGGGCAGCTCTCAATGACTTCGATCGGTTCAAGTTGATGTTGGCTAAGATCAAGGTTGGTTATAGTGCTTTATAAAAGATTGGCTCTTGAAATGTTTTTATAATTTACTTTCAAATTTAATTCCACTGACTTATTTTACTAGGTTTGGATTTTGAACTTCTATTTCTACTGTTTGATATTTATTTATGGCTTTCTAGGATTCCATCTTTATTTTTCATGATTTTGTAATTTTGATACTTTCTTTCTCAATCTAATATACATCTTGTTTACACGCACTTGTAGAGGGGTGGATTGATCAGGCAAGAACTTGCGAGGTTGAAGAAAGAAAGTGTTGCTTAAGAGTAATCTGTACAAGGACGTCCAATTTTGTTATCAACATGAAGCAAGTTGTTTTGGGATGTTTATTCAGTTGGTTTTCTATGGACTCCCAGATTATGAGAAGTTTAAGAAGATTTTCCATATATTTAAGATTTCGAGGTCAATCTTCCTGTGCTACGTGCACTAGTTACTTTTTATGGAGTGGAAATTTGTGTGTTTCTCATATATAGAATTCGCTTATG
>Ga0325400_1007923_pt1 | contig 10171 bp, 11 predicted proteins | sample PopdelMetagenome_2_FD_205662 | JGI IMG/M metagenome (GOLD analysis project Ga0325400, IMG submission 205662) | Populus deltoides microbial communities from Bellville, Georgia, United States - Xylem-PdKOR-R1 | ecosystem: Host-associated > Plants > Phyllosphere > Stem > Wood/Secondary xylem...
CAAAGACATAAAGGAGATTCTAGCTGGAGTTTTCTTTAGTTGATCTACTATGCAATATTCACTATGTTTTATCAACTTCAGTTCATTTGACTCCTCTTCGGTTACTGGTTTATTAACTTCCAGTTCTTTGCCCAGGTCTACCACCTTCTTACCCTTTGCTTTCCTTAACTCCTCAGGTGTGAAGCATAGGCCTCTCAGTCAACCCACTAACCTCAGTTTGGAACAGAGGAAGAAGGGTCTCCACATTGGAGGCATAGCCGTAGTTATAGGGCATTGCACTTTGATTCTTCCTTGTAGAGGAAAGTTTAACCAGGATTAACTTTGGCGGCCCATAAGCTGTTGGTTGGACTCTATATACTTTTGACAACCTGTCTTGGCCCTCCATCATTCCTATTTCGTCACCGTTCTCCATGGCTTCAATCCTCAATTCTTCCATGGTCATCATTTTCTCAATTTTTTTGTGAAACTCCATGCAATTATTTATATGATGTCCTTCCTCTTCATGGAACTCATAAAAATCACTCCTTTCTATACAATGTTCATTATTCATTTTTAAGAACCCTGATTGTACCAACATACCTTACAACTTCTGTATAGCTACTTTTAACCCTTTGCTTTGATTCCCAACCTCTACCATGCTCACTCCATTATTAATTGCAGCATGATTAGGCAATGAATTTGAATTAACATTGGGCTTGTCTTCGAATGACACCCAGCCCATCTTGATAAGCTATAGAATCTTCTTCTTGAAAGCATAACAAGTTTGATTCCATGTCCCGGGTTACCAACATGATACTCTCAAGTTAATTCTGGTTTGTACCATAGGGGAAATGGGGGTTGGAACGGTGGAAAGAGGATTGGAGTTATTTGTCCAAGACTCAACAGTTTAGCATACAAGTCTTTTAAAGATATGGGTAGTGGTGGCAACTGTTTCAATGGATATCTTGTATTTGGCCTTTGGTAATTGTCATGGTTGTTTGGTTGGTAATTTATTTGATTGGTTTAAAAAGGTTTGGCAAAGTTTATGTTAATGGATTGAAGGGTGAGCATTTGTGGGTTTTGGTAATTTACTTTCTTGCCCTTGTACCCGCCTTCCAAGTTGTTAATATCACCTTCTCTTTTCCTTCCAGTAAACCCTTTCTTCTCCAATGGTTCTACTATACGCCCAGCTTTAATCCCCTATTCTATTCTTTCTGCCACACGTACAACATCATAGAAATATTGAGATGAGCTGCCCATTAGATGCCCATAATAAGGTGCCTTGAAGGTATTGGCGAACAGGGTTACCATCTCCGTTTCTATTAAAGGTGGTTGGACATGTGTTGCCTCATCTCTCCATCTTTACGCGTAAGCCCTTACTGACTCATGGCTTCCTTTTTCCATTAACATAAGGCTTGTTCTATCCGGAGCAATTTCCAAATTGAACTTGTACTGCTTAAGAAAAGCCTCCACCAAATCTTTCCATTTCTTAACTTTAGCATTGTCCAACCTTATGTACCAGCTTAGGGCAGATTCCACCAGACTATCTTAGAAAAAATAGATTAACAGTTTGTCATCATAAATCACCTTGGCCATTTTATTGCAGTAATATCGGAGGTGAGTGTTTGGACATTCTAATCCAGTGTATTTGATGAACTCAGGTATCCTAAAGTTCTTTGGTACTATGATGTTTGGTACCAAACACACTTTTACTGCTCGCATAGGGTCAAACCAATCATTACCCTCAACTGCTCTTAATCTTTCTTCCAAAGTTGACAACTTGTCGTAGTTCATAAAATCAGTGGATCTATTGCCAAGGGGTCCATTTGCTATTAAATCCACGGTGATGGAAGCTTGACTTGGCGGGATAAGGGCGATAGGCACAAAGTTTTGTTCTGCCATTGAATCTACCCCCAAGTTTTGAGATGTCCCTTGGATATGAGCTGCTGGTGCTCCCATAATTGGTTGGGTAGATGTTCCCTCCCTGTTTTTGGCTTTCAAAAATTGCTCGAGCAGATTGGTCATGCGAGCAACTTCATTCTTCATGGATTCCAACTCATTCTGATAATGTGACTCTAAGTGAGCTCTCTCCTCATTCTCTATTCTTGATCTTAATCGGGTGTGATAGACTTTGGAAGAGGGACCTATGTTTCACAATCTGGAATGCACATGATAAATTGTAAACAAATGTGTGATGAAAATGTAATGCATATACAACAGCCCTTTTTTTTTTGTTAGAACTGATTCATGACCTTCGTAATCCTTTAGGCAAGATTTCTGAGTCGAACTGATTGCTGTAAAAGAATGTTTGCCAAGTTCTTATCATGGTTGGTTACCAAAATCCATTAGAAAGAAAAAAAGTTATGGCCTTTCTTATAAATAAGGGTAGCTTATACAAAGTAAAAATAGAAAAGGGCCTTATACATCACTACCCTAAAAGGCATTTCCTCCATTAGCTAAGTCCCCAATAAAAGAGATGACAGCCCCCATGTACTCTCGATACTTTGTAACATCATTTCCAACTTGGGTGTCTTGTTGATGCAGCTTTTCCGCATAGCGGGTTACTTGCTCGACCTGTTTTGTCATACATCTTATCTTATCATGGAACAAGGTGTTATCAGCGATTATCAATTCATTGTTGTTCCCTAAGGCTTCATTACTTCTTTCCAATATTCGGACCATTGCCTCCAACCGTGCCACCTTATCTGTTGCCCTTTGTAGCTCTTCTCTCTCGATATCTAGCTTAACTATTTTGGAGTTAATTTGAACTGCAAAGTTGTCAATATAATCCTGACATTCCTGACATTCTTGTTTAATCTCATTCAAACCTTCTTCCATTTCAAAGTAATGGCTCCTCAACTCCCTCAACTCCTCTTCTCGTATTTTAAGCTCGGATTGCAAAGCTATTCTTCGTCCTTTCGAAGACTCAGCTCTCTTCTGGTAATCTCTCATATCATACTTAGTGGCTTTCCTTGTACTTTTTTCTTCCTCAAGTTGTACCATATATTGAGCCCTGATCTTTCTTTCTTCTTCTATGTCGATCTCAGCTAGCCGATTCTTTTCCTTCTCCTCTTCCAACTTCTTTGTAAGACCATTTCTTTCTTTTTTCAAGGAATCTGTCATCTCTTTATCAGCATTCATCTTGCCTTTTGCTGATCTTTTGATCTTGGCCAATTCTTTCTCAATGAGCCCATTCTTGTTAGCCAATTCACCACATTCGTTTATTCGATTCCTTAACTCATTCTGGACCCCTTTTGTTATTTCCTCAGTTACCTTGGCCCTTTTCTGCCATTCTTTCAACTGCTTATCTTTGTTTTCCAACTGTTGGTTCAAGTAATTTCTCATTGTATTTTCTTCATCCAATTGCCTTTCCAGGAGTTGTTGTTGCCCTTTGCTTTTGCTTAGATCAATTATACATCTTTCGAGCTGCTCTCTTAACTCTTCCTCGTCATCAATCCGTTTCCTTTTTTGTTGTATTGTTGCTGACTTTGGTGCTACAACTTCAGAAAGCTCTTGATTTCTCCAACTTGTATAACTCTGGCTGCTTGACGATTCAAATCTACTTCCTTCTTCCTTTTTTACTAACAGGGGCTTTTTCTAGTCTTGTTGGATAAGCTCTATCTCTTCAAGGAATGGTTGATGCTTGAACAAACCTGTGAAATCTGCTAAACCCAGAGTCCTTGGTACACACTACATTCCACCCAATTGTTTTGCTACAAGTGCAGGTGCATAACTGATGTATCTGGTTACACCAATCAAGGGGACTCATGTCTTGTTTCCACAGCTCATTGTGCAGATAGGGTCATTCATCCATGGTGCTTTCCATTTGAAGTTGCTTTGAGGTAGTGCAGCATACTTGTCTATCCAAACCGTCTCGTCCTAATTCTTCCAAGTTTTCTCTATGGTAACCGTTAATGGTCGGAGGTCAAACCACCAAAAGTTATTGAAGATGTCCTTTGGAGTTTCAATATGACTAACAATCCATAAATACAACATAAGGCTGCAACATCTCATGGCTCCTTTTCCATGCATTCTACAATGGTTAAGTGACAACATGGTTTCGGCTAAAATTGCTAAAGAAGGATTAATTCGGTCATACTCATATTCTACGAAGACATTTGCGGCTTCTAAACTAATAACTCCAATTTTGGATGGAAATAATACTAGTCCAAAGATGGCGAAGGCCACTAACTTGTATCGTTCATCCCCCAACTTGCCTTCCTCAGCATTCTTCTTCATTCCGGCTTTAATGAACTTCCATTTAAAACCCCCATCAGCTACTCTGCATTGACTGATTTTTCCCAAGCCTAATAAATTGACTACCTCTGAAGCTGTGTCTTTAAACTTTTGTCTAAAGTAGATTTTTCTGCCGTTATTTGGAAAATCTAGGACCTTTTCATATTCCTCCATGGTAGGTGTCATATCAATGTTCCCGAAAGTAAAGCATTGATAACTAGGATCCTAAAAGTTCAGGAGGGCTTTGATTGTTGTCGCTTGTATGGGTAGCCTCATTAGTTGCGCTATTCTCCCATATCTTCAAAGAGAGTTTCATCCACATATCCCATTATAGACAACAATTTCCCTAAGTCATTTACCATGTGATTTATCTTGGTAATGCATGGCAACCTATTAGCATCAATTCTTGGACATTTTCCTTCAGCTATCTGGTTCAACTCAGATTCTTGCCCAAACTCTTGGAAAGATAGGTACTTAGTCATGATTTCAGTTCAGAACCTGGAGTGATAAATTTAACATGATTAATTTGATGTAAATGAAAGTATATATCTCATGAAACAAAAAGGTAGTTTAACTATCTAAGTCTCAAAAAGGGTCCCATATCTGTCCAGTGACGGTCTTTGTAAAGATAGTATAGGGGCTTTGCAAGGAACAGTTAAGGCATGTATGCCCACCATTACCAAGCAGGCACTCAGATATGAGTTGGGTGTTTCAAGCATCTGAACCCCGACCAATAGTTATAGGGCAGATCGCTAATTCCCCTCCTAACTTAATAAGATTGTGTGTGCTTCCTAAAAAATTAAAGTATGTGATGCATGAGACAGTTCTATACAATGCATGAACATAAATGTGCAAAAATTCAAACGTGTAATAAATAAATAAACAAAATAAGCTTATTAACAAAAAAAAAAGCATGCAAACCAAACAAAACACAATTATCAGACAAAAACAAAGCTTAGTCCATAAGGTCCCTAGTGGAGTTGCCATTCTGTTGCACGTGTATGGCGTCGCAACGAAAACATCCACCCTCAAAATTTTAACTATTAGGCAAATATGGGGAGACAAGGGATTTTTGTCTTTTATTAGTGAAAAAATAGAGTGGAGTTGCTACCTAGTATTTTGGTCACTAAGAATCCTAACTAGTCTCAGAGATCGGGTACGGGGACTGGTTGCATAAAGGGAAGGTATTAGCACCCCAAATATGCCCTACCTAAGGTAAGCTGCATTGTTTTGTTGTCTGATAAAATCTAAGGTCTGGTCGTGTTTTCTAGTTGTTGATTCGTCTATGGTTTAAGAAAAGTCCTCCTCGGTAAGGAGATCCTTCTCTTATCGAGTAATTCTGGTGTCAACAAAAGAATTTTAATATCCGGAATACATCTTACGTATAAGGTCATAACCCCAGATATTAAAAGAAAACAAAATAATTTTTTTAAAAATTTTGAAATATTGGCCTAGTTCTCGTGGCTTTAATAACCTGGTTATTAAAGCCAAAATGCGTGTTAATACATATTTTGAATCTTCATTTTTTGTGTGTGTATATATATATATATATGAAAATACAATATGATTTATTTTTGAGAGACTTGGCCGTATGCATAAAAACAAAATATTTTTTTATTTTTTTATGTTTTGCCGAAAAACGGGTATTTTAACACCAAACTTGTATCTTTACAGTATAAAAATACAAACTAATGTTGATTAAAATACCGTAGAAAACAAAAAAATCATAGATTTTTGAAACATTTTTTTTATTTTTTTTATTTGGGCTGGACCCAGCCAACCTGCGCAGCTGGGCTGGGCATGACCAGCCCATCTCTCCCCATGCATGCGTAATATTTTACGCGTGCATGAACAGTGCGAGGTAATTAAATTACCCTCGCATTGTTCATCATCTTGTTTTCGATATAGGAACAGAACAAAAAGTAGAAAAAACAAAGTGATTGCAGCGTTGATTTCCTTACGTTTTCTTTCTTCTTATACATACTAAACATGAATCAACTCGTTATACATGAACTGAGAAGGACATCGAACATACCTGGTTTGGAGAAGACGAAGATGGTGATGGTGCTATGTTATCTGCATTCTGTTTCCTCTACTTCCGTTCGGTTTGATTCGTCTGCTCCCCCTTTTGCTTTCTCAATATTTCTCCACTCTCTCTCACATTTCTTACGTTCTCCTACTCTGTTTCCCTCTTGCTTTCTCCTCAATGTAACCTCTCCTCCCTCTCTCTTTTTTTTTTGTCCCCTGCGTTCAGTTCTTCTTCTGGCTTATAGCCAGAGGACGCGAGTGTTTTTGGTAAGCCAGCGTGCATCATGGTGGCGAGGGTTTTCAGCCACGATACGCTCCCTTCTTGATTTGGAATTGGCTCCATTATCGCTGCAAACATCTCCTTCCTTTATTATCACAAAATACTAGCTGTTACAGATGATGAAATGGTGGAAACGGCGCCGCTTGGGTTTCTTTCGATTCGGCCATTGAATGTTTTGCAGTTTTGTAATCAAGTCCCCGACAAAATTGTAATTGGATCCCTTAATGTTAGCGCCTTTTCTAGTTTCGTCCTTGGTCTCGGATTGTTTCAATTAAGTCCCTAATTGACCATCAAACTTTAATAATTATGCAATTAAACCCCTGATTTGGCCAAATCAACTATTTCAAAATTATAATTGGACCCCAGAACTTTAATTTCTCCTAATAAAAGCCTATGCTGACTTAAAAATTAATTTTCTTACAAACCAATCCTCTATAAATTCAATTACCTTAGATAAAATTTAATTGAGTCCATAAACATTTAATTTTAGACTTTTATTCCTCAACTTGAATTTTCTTTGTCAACAGGGCTCTTAACTGTCAAAAATATACTGTCAAATTTTAACCTTTTGCATTTTTGAACCTCTTCAACCAATTTTGGCCTTTCTCGGTATTCCAGCATCCTTTTCTAGCTCCTATTACTTTTTGGATTTCTTCCGAATATTTTTTGGTATATTTGTTTTTGTATTTTCTCATTTTGTTTTGTGGTAACCCAAAAATGAGTAACAACAAACTCATTATCTATCATGGTACTTAATTTTGTTACTAAATTATTGCTTACTGTTCATTGTTGTACTTGATGTACAGGGTTTATCAAATAGAAAGGAATGCTAGTGCTTCATTATATTTACTAAACCTGAGTCCTGAAAGAAAAGTAAAGTGCTACAATGAGTATTTTGTCAATAGATATATGTTTCATACTAAAAAATACGGGTATGGAAGAAAGACATATAACGGTGGTGTTTGTGTTAAGGGATCAACTTGTAGTGAGTTTGAAATTGATTATTACGGTAAATTAGAAGAGGTCATTGAATTGCAATTTCATAGTGATCACAATAAAGTGTTTTTATTCAAATGCTATTGGTATAACACCACTAACAAATAAATCAACGTAGATCCCCACTATGGTTTGGTTGAAATTAACTCAAAAGCAAGATTCTGCAATGTAAACAATGTTTTTGTTTTCGTTAAGCAATGCCAGCATATTTATTATATATACACCCCTTCCTTTAGAAAGGATTGTTCAAGAGTTGATTGGTTATCCGTTTTAAAAATGAAACCCAGGAGTCGTGTCGAAGTTGTTCAGGATGAGAACAAAGACACAAATGTGGGAGATGGTGTCTTTCAAGTTAGTGAGTTGGTTGAACCATATCAAGTTGCTCCATCGATTGACTTAGAAGAAAATTCAAATTTTCGCATCTTCGATAATAGTCTTGTTGATGTTGATGCTGAGGAGTTGAATGTTGTTCTAAGCTCCAACAGACAAGCACAAGTCGATGAAGATGATGATAACAATGTTATCAATGTTGAAGATTATAATGAAGCTGACGACGATTCAATTGAAGAAGAAGAAGATAATTCTGACTAACTATCAGAACACAAAAGTGTAATGCAAGTTTTTTATAATTTAATATTTATGGATAAATTATATACAAAGAAATATTTATTTTATAATTGTTATGTAAACTCTTGTTATTGTGTTGTGCGTGTAACTTTCAATTTAAGTATTTGCAGGGAAGATATGCAGGGAATACAAAAACAATATGTCTTAAACTGTGCACATCACTTATGAAAACACCTATAATTTGTGTCTGTCGGTGTATTCCAAAGGTGAAGGGACTGTTCACATCCCATATCGTTAATGGAAACACTAATGGACACACCTACAGTTTATGTCTGTCGGTGTATTTCAGAGGTGAAGGGACTGTTCACATCCCATATTGCTAATGGAAACACTAATGGAAACAAACCGTTAGTGTATTCTAGAGGCGAAGGAACTGTTCACATCCCAAATTGGTGATGTCAATTAAAGTCCTCTGAGTTAGTTGCAGGTTACTGATGGAATTGCCGACGAATTGTGTAACCCAAAGCACGGGTAATTAATGCATCTCTGACCTTATGTACTATTTAACATTAGTGAGGGAATTACCAATGGACTAAGAAAATTCTGGAGGGTTTTTTGAAAATTTTAGTGCGAAATTAAAATTTCAAGGTGAATGTACCGAGAGAATCACCAACAGATTAATTAAAAATAATATTGTTTAATATTCTATAGGTGATTATGTCGGTAAAAACACAGTATAAAACCCAACAAGAATGCCTTCAGTTTATTTTTTCCAATTCTCTTATTCTCTCTCTATTTTCACTGTCTCAAATTCTCTGATTATCACCAATCTCACTCTCTCAATCCTCAAGTGTCTCAAGATCTTCAAGTATTTCCTCTCAACACAATCAACAAGTATATAGTGAATATTTTGACATATTTTTTTTCTTATTTTTCTTTTGTTCTTTGGTTTATTAACAATGTATTTTTAATTTTTTTGTACTAAAATGTAGATAAACTTTGAAATTAAGCATGCCATTAAGGTAAGCATTTTCTATTCCTAAAACCTACATTTGTTTTTCTATTTTTTTCTATTTTATTGTCTACATTGCAATAATGTTGATTGTGGTATATGCAATAAAGTTTTTCCAACTCTATAGAAAATACCGACGGATTGAGGCCGTCAGTAACTTCGTCTGTAATATTTAAAAAATGTTTTTAAAAACAAAATTGTATAGAATAATTAATATAAAATTGTATAGAATAATAAAAAAATAAAATTGTATGAATTTGAAATATGTAAAAATAAACTTCAATAATATAAAATCCAAATATTCATTATAATTTTGTTTGTACAAATAAAAATGAAACTAGAACAATGGTGGTGCTGGAAAAGGAGGAGGAGGAGGCTAATCATTATCAGTACCATACGGCTAAAAAGGGGGCACATATGTACCACTTATACGTGATCTCATGTTCATGACAATTTGGTAGAGTTGTTTATAATCCACCGAAAGTTGCTCATATTTTTCGATGAGATGAGTTATGTGTTGTTGCAAGGCCACAAACTCCTAAGACTAGATGCTCGATACCGATTGGGAGCTCCTAACGGTTGAGACACTACGGGTCGCCTGCAAGTTCTCGGTTGTAGTGTTAAAGAGTCCATACATCCGATTTCTATCGGGTCTATTAGACGATCTTGTCTCCATCCATAAATTCTGATCAAAATCCAGGTGGGTCGAAGGATTGTCCTCATATCTCTCCCTCAACCGACTATTATGTCTCCTGAAAATTAAAAAAGAAATCATCAAATTCAATTCAAGAAAATAATAACTTACAATTCAAGAAAATAATAACTTACAAAGGAAAATGGTTGAATGAACATATCATGAAGTGTTGAGCACGGTTGTTAATGAATTATTGCACCCTCTTTTGGTGGTCTTCATTCCGCACGTGCGTCTTCATAAAAAGCTCTATTGGACTCGGCTCACGTCCAAGAGTCGTAGCCTATAAGAAAAGAAAAGGTTGCAAGTTAAATATATTTATAAATAACAACAAATTAATTAAAGATAGATGTTATTAAAATTAATCTTACCATCCGCTTCA
>Ga0325400_1007924_pt1 | contig 10171 bp, 7 predicted proteins | sample PopdelMetagenome_2_FD_205662 | JGI IMG/M metagenome (GOLD analysis project Ga0325400, IMG submission 205662) | Populus deltoides microbial communities from Bellville, Georgia, United States - Xylem-PdKOR-R1 | ecosystem: Host-associated > Plants > Phyllosphere > Stem > Wood/Secondary xylem...
CATCCAGGAGAGCCGCGGCGAGCTCATCGCCCTGCTTGACGCCGACGACGTCTGGCACCCGACGAAGCTGGAGAAGCAGGTCGCCGTGCTCGACGCCTTCACGGAGGTCGGTCTGGTCCACTGCGGGATCGCCTACGTGGACCGGTCCGGCCGGCCTCTCGGGCGGCAGCTCGGCGTCACCGGCCACGGTGACGTGTGGGACCAGATCGTGCTCCCGGGCAGCAGCGCGTCGGTGCGGTGCGGCAGCACCCCCTTGATCCGACGGGAGTGCTTCGACCGCGTCGGTGTGTTCGACACCGACCTCAGCTACAGCGAGGACTGGGACATGTGGCTACGGATCGCGGCGGAGTATCCCTTCTCCTCCGTCGACGAGCCGCTGGTCGACTACCGGCAGCATGCCGACAGCGTGAGCACGCGCTACCACCGCGTGGTCGCCAACCAGACGGCTGTGCTGGACAAGGCGTTCGCCAGCCACCCGCACGCCCCCGTCCGTCTGCGCCGGCAGGCATACGCGCAGTCTCGCGTGTTCGGGTCCTGGCGTGCCTGGTTCGCTGGCGACCGCAGGGCCGCGCAGCGGTGCCTGGCCGAGGCGATCCGCCTCGACCCGACCGTGCTGGCGCGCAAGAACACCGTCAACCTCGCCCTGCGCGTGCTCGCGGGCCCGGTCCACCGGTCCGCGTGACCGTGCGGCCTCAACTCGTGGGGCGCGCCAGGTAGCGGCTCAGCGCCGCATCGGCGGGCTCGGGGACGAACCCGGTCGCCTCGAGCTTCCCGAGGTCGAAGGCGCTGAGCAGGGGGCGGGGCGCGAGCGTCTTGCCGGCGGCGTATTCCTGCGTCGTGACGGGGGTGACGTCGTCGGGGGAGCGTCCGACCAGCGCGAAGACCGCCCGGGCCACCTGCGCCCATGACGTCGGCTCGCCGCCGTTGCTGACGTGGTAGGTGCCGTACGCCGCCCGGGTGTCGAGCAGGTGCCGGGTGGCTCGGGCGAGCTCGTCGGTGAAGGTCAGCCGACCGACCTGGTCGTCGACCACCGAGGGGGAGACTCCGTCGCGGGCCAGGGTCTCCATCGTGCGCACGAAGTTGCGCCCGGAGCCGATCAGCCACGAGGTCCGCAGCACGTAGTGGCGGGCCGCGGTGGCCACGGCCAGGTCGCCCGCGGCCTTGGTCTGGGCGTAGACCCCGAGCGGCGAGAGCGGCTCGTCCTCGCGGTGGGCCTCGCGGGTGCCGTCGAAGACGTACTCGGTGGAGTAGTGCACCAGCGTCAGGCCGTGCCGGTCGGCGACCCGGGCCAGCGCGGCCGGGCCCGCGGCGTTGGCCGCCCACGCGACCGGCCGACCCTCGGTGGTCTCGGCGGCGTCGACGGCGGTGTGGGCCGCGGCGTTGAGCACGACGTCGTACGCCGTCCAGTCCAGCGCCGCAAGAGCCGCGGCGTCGGTGAGGTCGAGGGCGACCTCGGCGCCCGTCCCGGGCAGGTCGGCCCCGACCGCTCCCGGGAACGCCTCGAGCAGGGCCCGACCGAGCTGGCCCGCAGACCCGGTCACCAGGACGCGCGGTGCCGCGGGGGCGATCGGTGCGACGTCGGCCAGGCGTGGGTTGTGCCGGTCCTTCTCCGACACCTCGGCCTCGCCCAGCGCGATCGGCCACGCGATGGCCGCGGTCGGGTCGTCGAGGGCGAGCGCCGGGTACGCCGGCCCGGGGCGCCAGTGGTCGTTGACCAGGTAGGTGTAAGCGACCCCGTCGTCGAGGGTCTGGTAGCTGTTGCCCACGCCCCGGGGCACGAAGACCGCCGTCGCGGCGTCGAGCACCTCGGTGTGGACGGCGCCGAACCCCGGGCCCTCGCGCATGTCGACCCAGGCCGCGAACGCGCGCCCCCCGGTCACCCCGACGTACTTGTCCCACGGCTCGGTGTGGATGCCGCGGGTCGCACCGCGGCGGGTGTTGGCCGAGACGTTCTGCTGGACCGGCCCGAAGTCGGGCAAGCCCAGGGCCACCATCTTCTCGCGCTGCCAGTGCTCCTTGAAGAACCCACGGGCGTCCTCGTGGACGGCGAGGCGGACGACGAGCAGCCCCGGGATCGGGGTGGTCTCGACGCGGGGGAGGTCAGTGGTCACGGTCGGCCCCGTTGTCCGTGGACGTCTCACCGGGTCTCGACACGCTCGGTCGCGACCTCGTGCCTCGGTCGCGCTCGCTGCTCGACCACCGATGTGACCGTTCGTGCTCGCAGGCTCGCACGTCCGCTCACTGCCCCTTCGCGGCGTACGTCGCCTCGGTGGCGGCCTTGGCCGGGCGCCACCACGACTCGTGGTCGGCGTACCAGGCGATCGTGTCGGCCAGGCCGGCCTCGAAGTCGCCGAAGCGGGGGGTCCAGCCGAGCTCGGTGCGCAGCTTGGTGGAGTCGATGGCGTAGCGGCGGTCGTGGCCGGCACGGTCGCGCACGAAGTCGATCTCCTCGGGGCCGCGGCCGGCGTGGGCGAGGATCGCGGTGACGACCGCGAGGTTGTCGCGCTCGCCGTCGGCGCCGACGAGGTAGGTCTCGCCGACCCGCCCCTGTTCGAGGATCCGCAGCACCGCGGAGGAGTGGTCGTCGGCGTGGATCCAGTCCCGCACGTTGCGCCCGTCGCCGTAGACCTTGGGCCGGCCGCCGTCGAGGACGTTGGTGACCTGGCGGGGGATGAACTTCTCCACGTGCTGCCAGGGGCCGTAGTTGTTGGAGCAGTTGCTGATCGTGGCCCGCACCCCGAAGCTGCGGACCCACGACCGCACCAGGTGGTCCGAGCCCGCCTTGGCCGCCGAGTAGGGGCTCGAGGGGTTGTACGCCGTGGCCTCGGTGAAGCGGGCCGGGTCGTCGAGGGCGAGGTCGCCGTACACCTCGTCGGTCGAGACGTGGTGGAGCCGTACGTCGTGGCGGCGGGCCGCCTCCAGGAGCACGAACGTGCCGACGACGTTGGTCTGCACGAACGGGCCCGGGTCGGCCAGGGAGTTGTCGTTGTGGGACTCGGCGGCGAAGTGGACGACCGCGTCGTGGGACCCGACGAGCTCGTCGACCACGCCCGCGTCGGCCACGTCGCCGACGACCAGCCCCACGCGGTCGGTCGGCAGCCCGTCGAGGGACTCCCGCGACGCGGCGTAGGTCAGCTTGTCGAGCACCGTGACCACGGCGTCGGTGTGCGCGACGAGGTGGTGGACGAAGTTGGAGCCGATGAAGCCGGCGCCACCGGTGACCAGGATGCGCTGCACGGCCGCGAGTCTAGGAGCAGCCGTGGGGTGGCTAAATTCGAGGGATGGGGGCCGGGGGAGGTGTGCGGCGCCGCCCCCTGCTCGCCGCCGGCCTGGCGACTCCGCTGCTGACGCTGGGGTCGTGCCGAGCCGGGGGGCCGACCGGCGCTCCACCCCGGACCCCAGCCGCAGCCCGCTCCCGGCCCGGTCCCTGGCCCGAGCTGCGGGGGCAGCTGACCGCGCAGCAGGTGGTCGACTCCGTCGGCGTCAACGTGCACCTCGCCTTCACCGACACCACCTACGGCCGGTACGACACCCTCGTCCGACCACGGCTGCTCGAGTCGGGCATCCGCCACGTCCGGGACCTCGTCCTCACCGAGGGCGTCGACGGCGACAGCACCTACTACCAACGGATCCGTGACCTCGCCGGTCAGGGCATCGGCTTCACGCTCCTCGCCGACCTGCCGAACGAGGACGGGCCCGGCACGGATCCGCGACGCCTCGCCGAGGTGCAGGAGTGGTGCGGCGGCTCGGTCGAGGCCTTCGAGGGCATCAACGAGCCGGGTCAGCGCGGCATCCCGCAGTGGCCGGTGCGCACCCGCGCCGCCCAGGCCGCGATGGCCGAGGTCGTGCGCAGCACCCCGTCGCTGGCCGGCGTCCGTCTCATCGCGCCGTCGATGGTCACCCGGGAGCAGGCGGAGAGCCTGGGGCAGGTCGCGCCGTGGTCGGACCTCGCCAACGTCCACCCCTACCCGGGCGACGCCCGTCCGGAGACCCGGGGGGACGGACCCGACGGCGAGGGCGGCCTGCCCTACGCCCGCCGGCAGATCGGCCAGCGGGTGGCCCCCGGCCGGCCCGTGGTCTCGACCGAGAACGGCTACGCCACCTCGCCCGTCGAGGGCCAGGACACGCGCGCCGACGCCGGGCTCAGCGAGCGCGCCGCCGGCGTCTACATACCGCGGATGCTCCTCCACCACGTCTCGGTCGGGGTGGTCCGGACCTACCTCTACGAGCTCCTCAGCCAGGCCGACGCCCCGCAGGACCCCGAGGCCAACTTCGGCCTCGTCCGGTACGACGGGTCACCGACGCCAGCCTTCCGCGCGGTCGCGAGCCTGCTGGCGCTCCTGCGCGCCGAGGACGGCAGCGGCCGGCGGCTCTCGGCGTCCGACGATCCCGAGGTGTCCTGGACCGTCGCCGGCGAGACCGCCGACCTGGTCGAGGTCCCCATCCGGGTGACGCCGGGGCACTTCCTCCTCGCCCTGTGGCGCGAGGTCGACGTGTGGGACCGCGAGGCCGACGTCGACCTCCCGCTGCTCCCGGCCACGGTCCGTGCGTCGTCCTCCGGCTTCCGGCTCGAGGGCGTGGTCCAGCAGGAGGTCGACGGCGCCTTCGTCGAGCGCGCCGCCTCCACCCAGGACGTCGCCGTCGACGGGCGGGTGACACTGCTGCGCTTCCGTCGGTGAGGTGCCCCATCATGGGCGTATGGGGGAGCGCGGAGTCGTCTCGCACCGACCTCGGTGGGTGCGTCGGACGCTGGTGTCGTCCGTCGTCCTCGTTGCTCTTCTGGTGGTGGTCTCGGTGATCGTCGTCCTCACCCCCGCCCTGCGGGAGAGGCTCGTCGTCGCACTGGGTGCAGGTCGCGGAGCCGAGATCGACCGTGGCGCGCAGTCGCGGCCGGTCCGCGAGGTCGGGCCGGGCCGTCGTCCTCTGGCCGCTGACGACCTGGTCGACAGTGCCGGGATCAACGTCCACCTGCACTACCAGGACACCAGCTACGCCCGCTTCGATGACGTGGTGCGCCCCCGCCTGCAGGAGCTGGGCATCAGGCACCTGCGAGACGCCGCCTACACCACCCCTGGCGCCGAGCCGGAGTCGTTCTTCTTCGACCGGGTGCGTGCGCTCGTCTCCGACGGCAGGGACTTCCAGTTCACCGTCTACGCCGACCCCGACGGAACGACGGACTTCACCCGTCTCGGCGGCATCGTCGAGGCGAGCGACGACGGGGTCCTGGCCTTCGAAGGTCTCAACGAGCCCGACCTGGCCGACAACCCGGCCTGGCCCGAGGTCACTCGTGCGGTGCAGGAAGACCTCGAGGGCGCGGTCTCCTCCCTCGGACCGGGTGCCCCCCAGGTGGTGCTGCCGTCGGTCGTCACCCTCGAGGCGGCAGCCGCGCTCGGTGACGTGGCCGGGTTCGGTGACGTGGCCAACCTGCACTCCTACTACGCCGGACGGCAGCCCGAGACCGCCGGTTTCGACGCCTCCGGCTACGGCAGCCTGCCGTGGTACCGCCGGTCGATCTCCGACGTCACCGGCCCCGGGCTACCGGTGGTCAGCACCGAGACCGGTTACTACACCGCCCCGGCCGGGGAGTTCTGGGTGCCCTCGGAGGCCAAGGCCACCTACCTGCCCCGCCTGCTCGTCTACCACTTCGTCAACGGCGTGGACCGGACCTACCTCTATGAGCTGCTCGACCCCTTCGACGACCCCGACGACCCCCAAGACGACTTCGGCCTCGTGGAGTACGACGGCACACCGAAGCCGGCGTTCTACGCGGTGCGTGACCTCCTCGCCCTCCTCGCCGACCCCGGGCCGGAGTTCGTGCCGACGCGTCTGCGGCTCGACGTCCGGGCCCCGGAGGACATCGGGCAGGTGGTCTTGCAGAAGCGCGACGGCCGCACTTACCTCGTGCTGTGGAACACCGGCCCGGTCTGGGACCCGATCGGTCGTGAGGCGATCGAGGTGGTCGACGAACCGGTCTCCTTCGCCGTCCCCGACGGCTACGCCGTGAGCCGCGTCGTACGCCTGGCCGACGACGGGCCCGCTGCCGACCAAGAGCTGCCCGATCCGGGGCCGCGAGCCGAGGTCGAGGTCGGGCCGACGCTCAGCGTGGTCGAGCTCACGCCCTCCTCCTGACGCGCGCAGCCCGGCCGTGCGCGCCGAGCAGGTCGACGAGGTGCTCCTCGAGCAGCCGCGCGGTCGCCTGCGGCCCGCGACTCTCCGCGTAGGCCCGGTAGAGCAGCGGGTCGGTCGACGACCGACTCTGGCGGGCCATGGCCGTCGCGAGCGCCTCGACCTGGTCGGCGGGCACCAGGGACTCACCCGCGAACGGCCCGGTCGCCGAGGGCAGTCCGCCGACCCGGGTGGCCACCACCGGACGGCCGGTGGCCATCGCCTCCAGGACGACGATCCCGAACCCCTCGAGCCCACGACTGGGTACGACGACGACGTCGGCGGCGGCGTACAGCGCGGACAGGTCGGCGTCCGGCACCGGGCCGAGGAAGCGGACCCGGTCCTCCAGGCGGAGGGTGCGGGCCAGATGCCGCAGCTCGAGCTCGCGGCTCCCCGTGCCCGCCACGACCAGGGTCCCCGAGCCGAGCCTCCCGACGGCCCTGATGGCGAGGTCGAGGCCCATGCGGTGCTCCAGCCGGCGCACCGCGAGGTAGACCGGGCCCGCGCCCAGGGGCAGACCGAGCCGGGTCCGGGCAGCGGCGCGGGCGTCGTCCCCGGCCAGCGGGAAGGCATCGGTGTCCACCGCCGGTGCGAGGACCCGGATCCGTCCGGCATCGACGCCGTACTGCCGGGACAAGATGTCGGCGAAGGCCTCGGAGGCGGCCACGAAAGCCCGGATGCGGCGGTAGGTGTCCCGCTCGTAGAGCCGCTTGAACGCGACCTCCGCACGGCTGTCCCCGTGCAGGGCGGCCTCGTCGGCCCAGGGCCCGTGGAAGTGGAAGACCGTCGCCGCCCGGGCCTGCGCGCTCTCCCGCCTGTGGGCACGGTTGCGCAGCCAGGGCCGTCCGGCATGGGCGAAGTGCAGGTGGACGACGGCGTGACCGGCCAGCTGGTCGACCCCGGGGGTCCAGGCCGGCGATCCTCCGAACCGGGTCACCTCGTCGGCGACGCGGGTGGTGAGGCCGAGGCTGCGCTGACCTGCGGTCAGCGTCCGCACGTAGGAGTGGACCCCGCCATGGGTGCTGACCGGCTCGCGCATCGCGACGTGCAGCCGGTCGACCGGGGTGGTCGCCGGCTCCGTCGGGGTCATCGGTCGGGGCGGCGCTGGACGCGCCGGGCCGGTACCCCGACGTAGGTGGCCCCAGGCTCGACGTCGCCCGTCACGACCGCACCGGCGCCGATACGGGCACCGGCACCGATGACCAGGTCGCGGTCGGGGCGGGCCACGACGGTGGCGCCCGTGCCCAGCATCACCCCGTCTCCCACGCGGACCTTGTGAGGCGTGAAGGACAAGGTGTCGGCCGCGATCGTCACGTTGTGCCAGAGCACGACGTCGTCCCCGATCGTGACGTTGGGGTGGATCACGATCCCGAACCCGTGGTGCTCGAGCCGCACCCGGGCGCCCACCTCGCACTCGGTCGCCAGCAGCGTGCGGTGGAGGTAGAAGTTCACCGCCTTCACGACCTTGGCCGGCCGGGGGTGGCCCGCCGCGCTCCACCTCATCGACAGGCGCCACAGCGAGGTGGCCGAGAAGGGGTTGGTGGGCACGGCGGCAGTCTAGGAACGCGCCCGGCCCAGCCGGCCGCCGAGGCCGCGCAGGCTCCGCAGGTCGGTGCGTTGGGGCAACAGGTAGAGGGTGAGCGGCAGGCCGGTGATCCGGGAGAGCAGCCCCACTCCCACCAGTGCCGTCAGCAGGTAGGTCACCACGCTCAGCCAGGCGGCCCCGAGCACGCCGTAGGCGGAGACGACGGGCAGGACCAGCGCCACGGTGGCCACCATCCCGGCGAGCTGGACCAGCGACCACGTGCCCGGTCGGCCGGCCACGGCCAGACCGGTCCCGGTGACCGCGCCGAGCCCGCTCCCGACCGCCGCGAGCAGGAGCACCTGGGTCAGCCCGACCGCAGGTCGGAAGTCGGCGCCGAAGACCGGGACCAGCAACGCGTGCACGACGGGTGTCGCGAAGAGGAAGAAGCCCGTCGCGACGGCGAGCGCCAACCGGCAGCCCCGAGCCAGGAGTGCGGGATCCTCCCGATCGCTGCCCTTCCCGTGGAGGACCTCCCTGACCGCAGCCGTCAGGGCGTTGGACACCTCCGACAAGGAGACCGCGACGGCGTAGGCCCCGAGTGCGGCCGCGGGGACCACAGCGGCGAGCACGATCTGGTCCAGACGGAGGACGACCAGATGGGCCACCGAGCCGAACCACACCAGGGCGCCGTAGCGCACGACCTCGCCGGTCGCAGGCCGCGGCGGTGCGGCTGGGTCGGCTGGGGCCGCGGCGCGGCGAGCCACGCGTCGCAGGCTGGGCACGAGCAGGCCCGCGCTCGCGAACCCGGCCGCGACCGCGGCGACGGCGGCCGTCCCGACCGTGAGTGCCCCGAGGAGGGACAGCACGACGACGGGCACCAGCCGCAGCACGAAGATGAGGTAGCGCTCGCGGAAGAGGTCGCGATACGCCAGGTCGCCCAGGGCGATGCCACGCACGTTCTGCACCACCAGGGTCAGGGGCACCGCGAGGAAGACCAGGCGGCCCAGGGTGATGTGCTGCGGGTACTGGTGGAGCAGCAGGGGCATCGCGAACCAGGCCAGGGCGACGGCCACGCCGCCCAGCGCGAGCGGGACCCAGAAGGTCAGCAGCCGCAGCTGGCGGGGGGAGAGACCGGTGCGGGCCACGTAGAACGTCAGGGTCTCGGGCAGGCCCAGGGTCAAGGCTGTGTAGCCCAGCAGCACGGGCACCGTGACCGCGGCGAGGGCGCCTCGGCCGTCGGCACCCAGGGCGCGGGCCAGGATCGGGCCCGTGGCCAGCGCCGCGAGCGGAAGCACGAGGTTGGCCGTCGCACCTCGTCGGATCCACCCGATCGTCGAGGTGGTGCGGCTCCTGCTGACCGAGGTCACCGTGGGCCGTCCGACCACGGCGCCTGCGTCACCTCGTGGGACTGCGCCGAACTCGTCGCGACTCCCGCGGCAGCCCGCACGGCCTCGGAGGCGGTGAACCTGACCCCGAGAAGGAGGGTCACCCAGGTCATCGCGCCCGCGGCGCCGACGAAGACGTTGCTCAGCACGAGCTGCACCGGGATGGTGAGGGAGAGGCACCACAAAGCGACCCCGAGCCGGTCACGACGGGCCCGGCGACAGAACCCCAGCAGCAGCGCGACGCCGACCAGGAGCAGAGCCGTCAGCGCCAGGCCGAGGCTGCGGACGAGCTCGAGGTAGCCGGAATCGGCGTCGGCGAACTCCTCGCCGGAGCCGCTGGCGCGCACACCCGAACCTGTCGACCCCAGGCCGAGACCGAGCGGGCGGGCCAGCGCGCCCCCGAACTGCTCGCGTTGGAAGGTGGCCCTCGCGTTCAGGCTCTCGTCCTGGTCGCCGGCGCGGATCGAGGTCACGACCCGCTCCCCGACGGTCTCGCGGGCCGCCGGCACGACCAGGATCGCGAGCACCACCACCAGCGCGGTCGCGGCCACGGCGGCCGCGGGATAGACCCGGCGGATGGTCGCAACGACGAGGAAGGCGAGACCGGCGACGTAGACCTGTCGGACCTGGGTCAGCCCCAGCGCCGCGACCCCGAGCACGACCGCCAGGACCCGGACGGGCGTCTGGACCCGAGCCACCGAGGCCAGGACGACCAGCAGCAGCAGAGCCGCCGCTGCCGGGCCAGGACTGTTCAGGGTGGAGAACACGCGCACCTCCCCGGGCACCGCCCGGCCGAACGAGTCCGCGACGTCGTAGACGGCGAGCATCCAGGAGGAGTCCCAGGACGGGAGGACCAGCCACTGGGCGACGCCGTAGCCGCCGACGACGACGGATCCGACCACCCCGACCCGCGCCGTCGCCCGCTCCATCGCATCGCGTTCGGCTGGGAGCAGCAGGACCGCCAGCCCTAGGGCGAGGGGAGGTAGCCAGGCGGCGGCGCCGGCGACCGCAGCCACCAGGGGCAGTTGCGCGACGGCCAGCGTCGTCCCCACCGTCGTCGCCGCCAGCACCGCACCGAGGCCCTGCGCGACCCGCA